>Ga0335072_10004578_pt1 | contig 20487 bp, 14 predicted proteins | sample Lox_Sample_21_FD_206725 | JGI IMG/M metagenome (GOLD analysis project Ga0335072, IMG submission 206725) | Soil microbial communities from Loxahatchee National Wildlife Refuge, Florida, United States - Lox_Sample_2.1 | ecosystem: Environmental > Terrestrial > Soil > Wetlands | place: USA...
AACACCAGCCAGTGCCACGTATAACCTTCGCCGTCGAGCAAGGGCGTGATGAAAATCCAGAACGACCACAGCAGATGGATGGCCCAGGGTGACTTGCCGCGCCGCGTGTCCTCCTGCGCACTGGAATCCGGCGCCGGCGTAAACCAGAGGCGGATGACATTCGTGATGATCATGGCCGCGAACCTCGCGCAATGAGCTTCCCCGGTGACATCCTACTTCAACCGTAGCGCCGCAGCCTGCGCGCCGCGAGCAAGAAAAACACTGCCGCAAACACGAGCAGCACGGCCACGTGCTTCATCACGCCGGTCTGCCCCATGTCCATGGCCGCCAGGGCCAGCTGGCGTAGGTGATAGCTGGGCCAGATCGGCGCGATCTGTTGCAGCACTTTCGGCAGCAACTCAAGCGGCATCCACAAGCCCGAGAGGAACGACATCGGCAGGTACACCATGTTCAACAGGCCCGGCGCGCCCTGCCCTTTGATGAAGGTGCCGACCAGCATGCCCAGCGCGCAGAACGGCAGCACACCTAGCGCGCCCGTCAGCAGCAACATGCCTGCCTGCGATAGCGAAAGCGTGACGTGGCCCAGCGTCAGGCCCATCGCGAGCAACAACAGGATCACCACTGCCGCCGCCATCATCGCCATCAGCATCTTGCCCAGCAGATAGGCCCCGGGCGGCATCGGCAAGGCGCGCTTGTACGTGAGCAGGCCACCATCGCGCTCCATCGCCAGCGATACGCCGAAACCGAACAGGCCGGGGCTCATCACGCCGAACACGCCATAGCTCACCAGCAAATAGCGCGTATCCATGGCGCTGGCATGCCCCATGAGGATGCCGAACAACAGATAGAACATGGTGGGAAACAGCATGATCGGCAACATGAAAGACGGCGCGCGCATATAGCGCAGGCATTCGCTGCGCGCTTCGGCGAGATAGGCGCCGATGACGCGGCGAGTGCTCATGCCGTCGACCGATGGCGCGGCGGATCCGGCGGGTATCGATACGCTGTTCATCACGCAGCCTCCGGTTGTTCGTTTTGTTCGCGCGTCAATTCGGTAAATGCTTCGGCAAGGCCTGCGCGCTGCACTTCCAGCGCACTGAGCGAAAGGTCGGCATCGAGCAGGCGGCGCAAGACCCGTTCCGGCTCGCTGGTATGAATCAGCAGGCGATCACCCTCACGTTGCGCTGCGTTGACCAAGGGCCATGCGGATACCGCCGCGGCATCCAGATCGGTGGCACAGCGGATGCGCGCAAGCGGAACCTGCGCACGCAGCGCGTCGACGCTGCCTTCGCTCAGCACGCGCCCTTTCGCCACCACCACCACGCGCTGTGCCAGCGCTTCGGCTTCCTCCAGATAATGGGTGGTGAGCACCACTGAGCAACCCTCGGCGACCAGCCTGCGCATCGCGGCCCACAGTTTGCGGCGCGCATCGATGTCCATGCCCACGGTTGGCTCGTCCAGAAACAGCAGCTCGGGCCTGCCGCACAAGGCCAGCGCAAACTGCACGCGACGCTGCTGGCCACCCGACAGCTTGCCGTAAGGCCGGTTCAGCAGGTCGTCGATCCCGGCGAGCGCCGCGCTTTCTTGGCGTGGACGCGGATGCGGGTAGTAGCTGGCCACCAGGCGCAGCAGTTCGCCAACGCGCAGTGTGGGCGGCAGCATGGCCGATTGCAGCATCACGCCGATGCGGCGGCGTGCAGCGATCTGCTGCGGGTCCATGCCGAACAATTCCGCCCGGCCGCCGTCAGGACGGATCAGGCCGAGCAGCAAGCCGATGCTGGTGCTTTTGCCGGCGCCGTTGGGGCCGAGCACCGCCAATAGTTCGCCGCGCTGCAGCACAAGATCGACGCCATCCAGCGCCGCAAGATGTCCGTAATGTTTCACAACGCTGCAAAGACGGGCCACTACGTCGGTTTTCGTTTGCATGTCACCCTCCTTGCACCGCAGCGTAGGGACAGCAAGCGTATTTCTGCAGTTGTCCGCGTCAGTGATCGGACATGACACCCGTCATCCTTGGGGGTACCGCCGCCCTGTCCCAGCGGTTATCCTGATGCCCGAAACGCCCGCGGTTTCCCCATACGCGGCGAGTGCGAACGGGCGCATCGCCCCGGGTTTTCGAACCCCCACGCACGAGAAACATCCTGCCGGCCTGCTTCGCGATTGGGTGCGCGAGGCGCCGTCAGCTTCGAGGAGAGTAGTGATGGGTGTCATCGATCAGCTGCGCGAACTGCGCGAATTTGGCGGCAAGCCACGGACCACCGGCCTGGACGACGCCAGCATCGAGCGCATGGCCGCGCTGGACCCGCAACTTGCGCAGGCCGTTGCCGACGCGGTCGCGCGCCACCGCGAGCTGCGCGGTGAACTCGGCGATTTCCTGAAACTGGACGAAGCCGAGCAGATGACGCAGGCGCAACGCGACTTCGTGAATTTCTATCCGGATGATGCCGTCAATCCGTACGTGCCGGCGGCGGCGCGCGGCCCGTGGATCGTCACGCTCAAAGGCGCGGTGGTGCACGACAACGGCGGCTACGGCATGCTGGGGTTTGGCCACAACAATGCTGGTATCGACGCGGCGCTGGCGCGTCCGCAGGTGATGGCCAACGTGATGACGCCGAGCATTTCGCAGATGCGTTTTGCGCAGGCGATGAAGCGCGAGCTGGGCCGTCATCGCGGCAACAATCCGTATACGCGCTATCTATGTCTCAATTCCGGCTCTGAATCGGTGGGCCTGGCCTGCCGCATCGCCGACGTGAACGCCAAGCTGATGACCGATCCGGGCGCGCGCTACGCCGGACGCACGATCAAGCGCCTGGCTGTGAAAGGCGCATTCCACGGCCGCACCGATCGCCCTGCGCTGTACTCGGATTCTTCACGGCGCGCCTACGTGCAGCACCTGGCGAGCTATCGCCATGAAGATTCAGTGCTGACGGTGGCACCCTATGACATTACCCAACTGGAAGCCGCGTTCGCCGATGCGGACAAGCATGGCTGGTTTATCGAAGCGATGTTCCTGGAACCGGTGATGGGCGAAGGCGATCCCGGCCGTTCGGTAACGCCGGCGTTCTACCAGGCGGCACGCGAATTGACCGAGTCGCATGGCTCGCTGCTGTTGGTCGACTCCATCCAGGCGGGGCTGCGCGCGCATGGTGTGCTGTCGATCATCGACTACCCAGGCTTCGAAAAGCTGTCCGCGCCGGATATGGAAACCTTCTCCAAGGCGCTCAACGCAGGCCAGTATCCGCTCTCGGTGCTCGCCGTGACCGACCGTGTGGCCGGTCTGTATCGCAAGGGCATCTACGGCAACACCATGACCGCCAATCCGCGCGCGCTGGACGTGGCGCTGGCCACGCTGGACCAGCTCACCGACGAGGTGCGCGCCAACATCCGCGCCCGCGGGAAGGAATTCGTCGACAAGCTCAACACGCTGAAAGACGAACTGGGCGGCCTGATCACCAAGGTGCAAGGCACGGGCCTGTTGTTCTCCTGCGAGCTGGCGCCACAATTCAAGTGCTACGGCGCGGGCTCCACCGAGGAGTATCTGCGCGAGCGCGGCATCGGCGTGATCCATGGCGGCGCCAATTCACTGCGCTTCACTCCGCACTTCAAGATCACCAGCGCGGAAGTGGACATGGTGATTGCACACGTGCGGCATGCCTTGCTGGAAGGGCCGCGCAAGAGCGAGGCGCAAGCGGCGTAAACGCTGCTGCGAGCAAGCCGGGAGCGGCGAACCTAAAGCTCGGCGAAATGTTGAGCTTCCCGACTCCCGGCCCCCGTTCCCCTGCTTCTTCACAAGGCATAGACTGCCCCAGCCGGTACCGCCACCGGCCATAACTTCAGGAGGAAGCATCATGTCCATGCGTCTGAACGTGTTCCTCGCGAGCGCCGCACTGGTTTTTGCCAGTGCCGCCTTCGCCGCTCCAGCAAGCAAGCCGCTTACTACATCGCAGCAGAAAATGGCCGATTGCAGCCACGCCGCCAAAGGCAAGACCGGCGCCGACTACAAGGGCGCCGTCAGCAACTGCATGAAAGGAGACACCACCGCCGCAGCGCCCAGCAAAATGACCTCGCAGGAACGCATGTCCGCCTGCGCCAAGGAAAATGCGGGCAAGAAAGGCGCTGATTACAAGACTGCCGTCAGCGCATGCATGAAAGCGCATTGATGGCTTAAGCAAGTCTCGCTGAAGTTTGAAGCGCCGCCCGCGGGCGGCGTTTTTTTGTTTCCGGCTATGCTTGTCGTCATCTAGGTTCTAAATGGCCTGCCATGAAAATCGTCGAAGTTCGCCACCCGCTGATCCAGCACAAGCTTGGCCTGATGCGTCGCGCCGATATCAGCACCAAGGAATTCCGCGAACTGGCCGCCGAGGTCGCCGCGCTGCTGACCTACGAAGCCACCAAGGACCTGGAAACCGTCGAGGCCCAGATCGAAGGCTGGGCCGGCCCGGTGCGGGTGGAGCAGATCAAGGGCAAGAAGATCACCATCGTGCCGATCCTGCGCGCAGGCCTTGGCATGCTGCCCGGCGTACTGGAACTGATCCCGTCGGCCAAGGTGAGCGTGGTCGGCCTGCAGCGCGATGAACAGACTTTGCAGCCGATTACTTACTACGAAAAGCTGACCGGCCGCATGGACGAACGTATCGCGCTGATCGTCGATCCGATGCTGGCCACGGCAGGCACGCTGGTGGCCACGGTGGATATGCTCAAGGCGGCCGGCTGCAAGCGCATCAAGGGACTGTTCCTGGTGGCCGCGCCGGAAGGCTTGAAGCGGATCGAGGCGACGCATCCGGATATCGAAATCTACACCGCGGCGATCGATGAGCGGCTCAACCAGCACGGCTACATCCTGCCGGGGCTGGGCGATGCCGGCGACAAGATTTTTGGGACGAAGCAGTTACCGGCGTAGGCTGGAAAATCCTATCGTTGATGCAAAAGGCGAGGACGGATTCCCGCGTTCGCGGGAATGACGGCCATCGGGGTTACTCGCCAAACTAAGGATCGCTGAGCAAGTGCGTGGCTACGTGCGACGCGCAAACCGATCCGTCGCCTCCACCAATTCATGCGTAATCCCCGGCTCGAACGCCGAATGCCCCGCATCCTGCACCACGCACAATGCGGCCTCTGGCCACGCGCGATGCAGGTCCCACGCGCTGCGCATCGGGCAAACCACGTCATAACGTCCTTGCACGATCACCGCCGGGATGCGGCGAATGCGATCGACGTTGCGCAACAGCTGATCATCGTGTTCGAAAAAACCGCCATTCACAAAGTAATGACATTCGATGCGCGCAAACGCCAAGGCGAATTCATCTTCACTGCTGCCGTGGATATACGCATCGTCCTGGTACAGGAAACTCGTCGCGCCTTCCCACACCGACCACGCACGCGCCGCGTTCAGACGCAGCTGCGGATCCGGGCTGGTAAGGCGGCGGTGATAGGCGCTCATCAGGTCGCCGCGCTCGGTCTCGGGGATCGCGGCCAGATAAGCTTCCCACGCATCCGGATACAGCGCATCGCAGCCACGCTGGTAGAACCATTCCAGCTCCCAGCGGCGCAGCATGAAGATGCCCCGCAACACCAGCTCGGTGACCTTGTCCGGATGCGTCTGCGCATAAGCCAGCGACAGCGTGGAACCCCACGAGCCGCCGAAGACCTGCCAGCGTGCGATACCCAGGTGCTCACGCAGACGCTCGATATCCGCGACCAGGTGCCAGGTGGTGTTGTCGGTCAGTTCCGCATGCGGCGTCGATTTGCCGCAGCCGCGCTGGTCGAACAGCACGATGCGGTAGACCGAAGGATCAAAGAAACGCCGGCATTTGGGATTGGTGCCGCCACCCGGCCCGCCGTGCAGGAACACCACCGGCTTGCCATTCGGGTTGCCGCTTTGCTCGTAGTAAAGCGTATGCAGATCGGAAACCTTGAGCTGCCCGACATCGTAGGGCTCGATCTCGGGATACAGGCTGCGACGATGCTGGGACATGGGCGTTGGCGGTCGTGATGTGGGATGCACATGGTACGTAGGCTGGGATGATAATCGTAGGCTGGGGTGAGCTTGCGAACTCAACCCCGCCATCCCAGGGACAGCCGGACTCAGGCAAACAACTTGCCTGGATTCAAGATTCCGTTCGGATCGAACACCGCTTTCACGCCGCGCATCAATGCTATCTCGGCCGCGCTGCGCGTGCCCTCCAGATACGCACGCTTCACCAGCCCGATACCGTGCTCGGCAGAAATGCTTCCGCCATGCCGCTGCAGGGTCTGCGCCAGCAGCTTGGTGACGTGCTCGCATTGCGCGATGAAATCCGCATCCGAAAGCGACGGCGGCTTGAGCACATTGATATGCAGATTGCCATCACCGATATGCCCGAACCACACCACTTCCATCTGCGGATAGGCCTGCGCCAGCAAGGCCTGAATCTCTTGCAGGAAGCCAGGCACGGCGCTGATGCGCACCGAAATATCGTTTTTATAGGGCTTATGCACAGCCAGGCTTTCCGTGATGCCTTCGCGCAGGCGCCAAAGCGCAGCGGCTTGTGCCTCGCTCTGCGCCATCACGCCGTCGGCGATCAGGCCTTGTTCCATGCCTTGCTCGAACACCGCCAGCGCAGCCTCCTGCGCGCGTTCGTCGACGGCATCGAACTCGGTCACTACGTAATAGGGATAATCGCCGTCGATGGCCCGCTGCGCACCGTGCGCAAGCACATGCTTCAAGGCCACATCCGTAAAGAACTCGAACGCCTGCAACGGCAGCCGTGCGCGGAACAACGCGAACACCTGCATCAACGCATCCATGTCCGGCAACGCCAGCAGCATCACCTGCGAAGCGGGCGGCGGATCGGTGAGGCGCAGCGTTGCCTCCACCACGATGCCCAGCGTGCCTTCCGAGCCGATCATTAATTGCCGTAAGTCATAACCACTGGAGTTTTTGATCAAAGCGCGATTGAGATCGAGCAGCTCGCCGTTGCCGGCCACCACCTTGAGGCCAGCGATCCACTCGCGCGTATTGCCATAGCGGATCACCCTGATGCCACCCGCGTTGGTGGCGATGTTGCCGCCAATGGAACATGAACCGCGCGCCGCGAAATCCACCGGGTAAATCAGGCCATGCTCGCGCGCCGCCGTGTGCACCGCCTCCAGCGCGATACCCGGCTGCACCGCCAGCGTGCGGTCGACCGCATCAAAGTCCAGCACCCGGTTCATACGCGCCAGGCTCAGCACCAGCTCGCCGTTGGCGGCCACCGCGCCGCCAGAGAGGCCGGTGCGGCCGCCGGAAGGCACGATCGCCACCTGGTGCTGGTTGGCCCAGCGCACGATGCCCTGCACCTCCTCGGTGGAAGCAGGCAGCGCGATCGCCAGCGGAGCCGGGGTCCAGCGCCGGGTCCAGTCGCGGCCGTAGTGCTCCAGGTCGCCGGGCTCGGTGAGCAGGCGCAGGTCGGGCAGACGGCTGGAGAGCTCAGCGAGGGCTTGCGGGTTCATGATGGCTCCGGAAGGGAAACGCCAGCGTGCCAGCGCCTGCCCCGCGCGTCTAGTGCTGCGACGCGACAAAATCTGGCATAGTGTTTGGACTTCCAAACGCGACGCCCCCATGAAGACCTCGTTCCCCAAGCAAGACATCAAGGTGCTGCTGCTCGAAGGCGTGAGCCGCACGGCGGTGGAGACATTCCAGCGCGCCGGCTACAGCCAGATCGAGTACCACGCCAAATCCCTGCCGGAGGACGAACTGAAAGCACGCATTGCCGATGCGCACATCGTGGGCATCCGTTCGCGCACGCATCTCACGGCCGACGTGCTGGAGCACGCCAAGCGCCTGATCGCAGTGGGTTGCTATTGCATCGGCACCAACCAGGTTCAACTGGATGCGGCGGCGAAACTCGGCATTCCGGTGTTCAATGCGCCCTACTCCAACACGCGCAGCGTGGCGGAACTGGTGATTGCCGAAGCGATCATGTTGCTGCGTGGCATTCCGCAGAAGAATGCGTTGTGCCATCGCGGCGGCTGGACCAAATCCGCCACCGGCAGTTTCGAGGTACGCGACAAGGTGCTCGGCATCGTCGGTTATGGCCATATCGGTACCCAGGTGGGCGTGCTGGCCGAAAGCCTTGGCATGCGCGTGATCTTCCACGACATCGAGACCAAGCTTTCACTCGGCAATGCGCGTGCGGCAACAAGCTTGGACGATCTGCTCGAACGTGCCGATGTGGTCACGCTGCACGTGCCGGAAACACCGGCCACCAAGCTGATGATCGGCAAGGGCGAAATCGCACGCATGCGCCAGGGCGCCATGCTGATCAATGCCTCCCGCGGCACTGTGGTCGATATCGACGCACTGGCCGATGCGCTGGGCAAAGAGCATCTCGCCGGTGCGGCGATCGACGTGTTCCCGGTGGAGCCGAAGGGCAACGATGATCCGTTCGTCTCGCCGCTGGTGGGCATGGACAACGTGATCCTCACCCCGCACATCGGCGGCAGCACGCTGGAAGCGCAGGACAACATCGGCATCGAAGTGGCCAGCAAGCTGGTGCGTTACAGCGACAACGGCTCGACGCTGTCAGCTGTCAATTTCCCTGAAGTGACCCTGCCCGAGCATCCGCGCAGCCGACGTTTGCTGCACATCCACCGCAATGTGCCCGGCGTGCTGTCGCGCATCAACGAACTGTTCTCGGCCGGCAACATCAACATCGATGCGCAGTTCCTGCAGACCCATGCAGACGTGGGTTACGTGGTGATCGACGTGTCCGCCGATGAACAACAGGCAGCAATGCTGAAAGAGAAACTGGCGGCCATTCCGGGCACCCTCCGCACCCGCGTACTTTATTGAACGCCGAAGACCCCGCCTGCAAGCAATATTCCGAACTTAAGGCAACCCTGCGATAGGCAAAGGGAAAGCCTACGCCAACGCGGGGTCGCCGCCGAAAATCACGACGCCTCTTCCCCGCCTTCGCTCCGCCATAAATGCGTGCGACACTTTTTCCTAGTAGACAGGGAGAGTACCTATGCCGTACGCAACGAAGGGCCGCCGCCTGCGCGACGGCCTGCTGGCTTTATGCATGGTGTCGATGGCCGGCTTGCTGGCCGCTTGCAGCCATCACGAAGAGGGCAAGCCGGCCCTGCAGGGGGCGCCGGCCGCCAGCCGCTCCGCACACGCTCCCGCCAAACAGCCGTTCGCGCTGGTTTCCGCCGGATCGCAAACCACCGATTCGCGTACGGCGATCACGCTCCACTTCAATGCCAGGCTGGCGTCCGCACAGCCGTTCGACCAGCAGCTGGCGGTGACCGGGCCGAACGGCGAGGCGATCAACGGCAGCTGGGACCTGCAGCAGGACGGACAGACGCTGAGCTTTCCCTACGTATCGCCTAACCAGCATTACGCCGTGGTGCTGCATGCAGGCCTGCTGGCTGCGGACGGCAGCACGCTGGGGCATGAGCTGAAGCGGGACATCTATTCCGGCAATCTCACCCCGGCGGTCGGTTTCGCTTCCATGGGCAGCGTATTGCCGGCGCGCGGTTCGCGCGGCCTGCCGGTGGTGTCGGTGAACGTGGACGATGCGGACATCGAGTTCTTCCGCGTGCACGACGACGCGCTATCGGACCTGTTCTGCGCCTACCCCAAGAACAAGCACCGCGACAACTACGAGCTACAGCACGACCCCACCGAATGGGACCGTTGCGAACATGGCGACCGCGCAAAACGCGCGCTCACCGACATGGGCGATTCTGTCTACGCCAATCACTACACGCTGGGCGGCGGGCAGAACGAACGCACCATCAGCTACATCCCGATCCAGAACATTCCGCAACTGGCGCAGCCCGGCGTGTACATGGCCGTGCTGAAGAAGGGCGGCACCTTCAGCGAGGGCTACGACACCGCAGTGTTCTTCGTCAGCGATCTGGGCCTGCATCTGCGCGTCTATCGCGACAACGCCTTGTTGCACGTCGCGTCGCTGCAGGACGGCTCGCCGATCAGCGGCGTGGAGGTGGAAATCGACGATGCCAGCGGCAACGCAAAATCGAAGGCCACCACCGATGGCGACGGCAACGCGCTGATCGCCTACAAACTCGATCCCGCCGACGTGCTGGTGGCACGCCACGGCAAGGATGTTTCGGTGCTGCCGTTCAACAAGCCGGCGCTGGATGTTTCCAACTTCGACATCACCGGGCGCCGGCAGGCGCCGTTCGAAGTGTTCGCCTGGTCCGGCCGCGATCTGTACCGCCCCGGCGAAACGCTGCACGCCTCGGCGCTGCTGCGCGACTACGATGGCAAGGCGATGAAGCCGCAGGCGCTGTTCGTGCGCTTGAAGCAGCCCGATGGGCGCAGCCTGGTCGACACGCGGCTGGAGCCGCACGATCTCAATTACTTCGAACTGAGCCAGCTCATTCCCGCCGACGCGCCGACCGGCTTGTGGCAGCTCGAATTCCGCCTCGATCCGGCCAGCACGGAAGCCGTGCAGGCGTTTCCCTTCCATGTGGAGGAATTCCTGCCCGAACGCCTGAAGGTGGACCTTTTCAGCCCGCAGGCGCGCCTTGCCCCCGACGAACCGCTGAAGCTGGCCATAAGCTCCAGCTACCTCTACGGCGCGCCGGCCGATGGCAACCGCTTCACCGCCAAGCTGATGGTGAAGCCCGAGGTGCATCCGCTGCCCAATCTGCAGGACACCTTCTTCGGCAATCCGCTGATCGACCTTACCAAGGACGCGAAGGATGTGGTGGATGCCAAACTCGACGCCCAAGGCCATCTCGAACAAGACCTCGTCCTGCCGGACGATGTGAAGCCGGTGGCGCCGCTGACCGTGACGATATCGGGCAGCGTGTTCGAAACTGGCGGCCGTGCGGTGACGCGCTTGTTGAATCGCGTGTACTGGCCGGCCTCCGAACTGGTCGGCGTGCGTCCGCTGTTCGACCCCAAGCAGGGCGCGGAAAGCGAAGGCCACGCGTCGTTCGAAATCCTGCGCGCCAACGTGGACGGCAAACTTGTCGCCGGTTCGCACCTGAAGGTGCGGCTGCAGCGCGAGATACGCAATTTCTACTGGCTGTACGAGCACGGCGATGATTGGAAGTCCAACGCCAACGTCGAGTTGCAGTTGATCGAAGAGAAAGACGTCGACGTGGCCGCCGGCCAGCGCGTGCAGGTGGATTTCCCGGTGGAATGGGGCGGCTACCGCCTGGAGGTCTACGACCCGGCCACCAAGCTCACCACCGTATTTCCGTTCTTCGCCGGCTACAGCTGGGACGACGAGAACCTGGGCAAGGAAGCACGCCCGGACAAGGTGAAACTCGCACTGGACAAAGCGCGCTATCGCGCCGGCGACACCATGAAAGTGACCGTGACGCCGCCGCGCGATGGCCCCGGCGTGCTGCTGGTCGAATCCGATCACCTGTTGTACACGCGCAATATCGATGCGAAAGCCGGTGCCACGTTCGACATTCCCGTCACCAAGGACTGGGAACGCCACGACGTATACGTGGTGGCACTGGTGTTCCGTGGTGGCGAAGCGAGCGAGCACACCACGCCCGCGCGCGCCATGGGCATCGAACACGTCAACATGGATCGCAACGACCGGCGCATCCCGCTCAGCCTGAGCGCACCGAACATGATGCGGCCCGGCAATCCACTCGACGTGACCGTGCAAGGGCAAGGACTTTCCGGCCAACACGCTTACGTCACCTTGTCGGCCGTGGACCAGGGCGTACTGAACATCACCGACTACCCCGTGCCGGATGCCTGGGCCTGGATGTTCGCCAAGCGCGCATTGAGCGTGGATGCCTATGATCTGTATAGCCGCGTGATCGAGGCCATGGATGGCGCCGACGCCAAGCTGCGCTATGGCGGTGACATGAGCGGCAAGGGCCTGCCGCATGCGGCGCGCCTGAATCCGAAGGTGCAGATCGTGGATCTGTTCGCCGGTCCGGTCGCCTTCGACGCCCAAGGCAAGGCTACATTGCACGTCGAGGTACCCGATTTCAACGGCAGCCTGCGCCTGGCTGCGCTCGCCTATACCGACGACCGTTTCGGCAATGCCAACGGCAACGTCACCGTGCGCGCGCCCTTGGTGGTGGAACCCAGCACGCCGCGCGTGATGGCGAGCGGCGACAAGGCACAACTCAGCCTGGATCTGAAAAACCTCTCCGACAAGGACGGGGTGGCGAAAATCAGCATCAAGACCAACGCTGCCATCAAGCTTGAAAACGCAACGCGCGAGGTGCCGCTCAAGGATGGCGGCAGCACCACGTTGCTGATGCCCGTTACCGCGCAAGATGGCGTCGGCGTGGCCACCCTCGACATCCATGCCGAACTCAACGACTACAAGGTCGACCGCCATTTCGAATTCGCGGTGCGGCCGGCGTGGCCGGAGCAGGTTTCCACCACGCCGATGGCGCTGGAAGACGGCAAGCCGGTGCGGCTGGATGGTGCGACCACCGGCCTGATGCTGCCGACCGTGCGCGCGCAGCTCACGGTGAGCACGCTGCCGCCGCTGCCTTATGGCTTCGCCCTGCGCAACTTGCTGGACTATCCCTACGGCTGCATCGAACAAACCACCAGCAAGGGCTACGCCGCGCTGTACATGGACCAGAAAACAGCCAAGGCGCTCGGCACCTCGGGGCTTACCGATGCGCAAAGGCAGGCTGCGGTGGAAAGCGCGCTCGCACGCATTGCTTCATTCCAGGCCAGCAACGGGCATTTCAGTTTCTGGGGCGGTACCAGCCCGATCGAAACCTTTACCACGCCCTACGTGGTGGACTTCATGCTCGATGCGCGCGACGCCGGTTTCGCCGTACCGCAGGACGTGCTGCAAAAAGCCTTGCAGCGCTTGAGCGACGATCTGCTGGCCGGCGGCCACCCGTATTACAGCTACGAGCATCACGATCACATGCGCATTGCCGACGAAGCGTATTCCGGCTTCGTCTTGGCCCGCGTCAATCGCGCCCCGCTCGGCACGCTGCGCGCGATCTTCGACAACGACCGGCAGAAACTGGTGGCGCCGCTGCCGCTGGTGCATTTGGGGCTGGCGCTCAAGCTGATGGGCGACAACGAACGCGCGCAGAAGGCGATCGACGAAGCCTTTGCGTGGAACAAGGAGCGTCCTTGGTACGTAGGCGACTACGGCTCCGACCTGCGCGACCTGGCGACGATGGTGGCGCTCACGCATGCCTATGGCATGAACAAGCCCGCCTACGACGCCAAGCTGATCGACTGGGCGCGCAATGCCACCGCCCGCGTGCATGCGACGCAGGAGAAGATCCCGTATTACCACTGGTCGTGGTCGTACCTGAGCACGCAGGAACAAGTCGCCATTGCGCGCGTGGCGCATGCCTTCGATGCAGGCAGTCATTCACCGATCGCCGCCTCGCTCACGATCGGCGGCAAGACGGAATCGGCACCCGCCAACAGCTTCATGTGGACGCGCGCGCTCACGCCGGCGGAACTGGCCAGCGGCGTCAGCTTGCAGCCCAACGACAAGTCGCCCCTGTTCGCCACCCTGGACGTGGCCGGCATTCCCACCAAGGCGCCGCTGGCCGATCCCAGCCAGATCGATGTACGCCGCAGCTACTTCACCACCGACGGCAAGCCGTGGACGGGCGATACGCTGAAGGAAGGCGACAGTCTGATCGTGGAGCTGACCATCGAAGCACGCATGGACATGCCCGATGCACTGGTGACCGACCTGCTGCCCGGCGGCCTGGAAGTGGAAAACCTCAACCTGGGCGGTGCGCAGCAATGGGAAGGCGTGGTGGTCGACGGCATCAACATGGACCAGCACACCGGCTCCGCCGACATCGTGCATGAGGAATATCGCGATGACCGCTACGCCGCCGCGCTGAAACTGCAGCGCGGACAGGCTGCGCATGTGTTCTACCTGGTCCGTGCCGTGACGCCGGGCACCTACACCGTTCCGCCGCCGCTGGTGGAGGATATGTATCGGCCGGCCGTGCGCGGAATCGGCAGCGTGTCGCTGGCGCAGTTGAAGGTGGTGGAGCCATAGCCGGACATGCCCCCTCTCCCCTGCGGGGAGAGGGTCGGGGTGAGGGGCGATAGCTAAGAACTCACCCCTTTGCGCAAAAACCAAAGCGGTTATGACGAAACTCCCCGCAAGCCCTTCCCCCCACCCTGCCCCGCTTCCCGGAGGGGAGCGGGGACCGATCGCGCGGCGCGTGTATCGACTGCTTCGCATCCTGCTGCTGAGCATCGCCGGCCTGGCGATCGTCGCCGTCCTGCTGGACCGCATTTTTCCGCTGCGGCTTCCCGCGCCCGACACCGGCAGCACCGTGGTGCTCGCCCGCGACGGCACGCCGCTGCGCGCGTTTGCCGACAGCGACGGCGTTTGGCGCTATCCCATCACGGCAAACCAGGTCTCGCCACTCTACCTGCAAGCCCTGCTCACCTACGAAGATCGCTGGTTCTACCGCCATCCGGGCGTCAATCCCTATGCCTTGCTGCGCGGTGCATTCGGCGTATTACGACACGGCCATGTGGTCTCGGGCGGTTCCACCCTCACCATGCAGGTCGCCCGCATCATCATGCCGATGCCGCACACCATTACCGGCAAGCTGGTGCAGATCTTCCGCGCGCTGCAACTGGAAGCGCATCTGAGCAAGGCGCAAATCCTGGAGCTGTATCTCAACCACGCACCCTTCGGCGGACCGATCGAGGGCGTGGAAGCCGCATCGTGGGCCTATCTGGGCAAGCCGGCCAAGCGGTTATCGCATGCGGAGGCGGCGCTGCTGGCCGTGCTGCCGCAATCGCCGAGCCGGCTGCGTCCTGATCGCCACCCCCAGGCGGCGCGCCGCGCCCGCGACAAGGTGCTCAAGCGCATGCGCGACGAGGGCTTGTGGAGCGAGGCGCAACGGCGCGATGCGCAGATCGAACCGGTGGTGGCGCGCTCGCTGCGGGCGCCGCTGGAGGCCGCCCTGCTCGCAGAACGGCTGCACCAGCAGCAACCGCAGGCGCGGCGCATCGTCACCACCATCGACGCGAACCTGCAACGCGCGGTGGAAGATCGCGTCAGCGACTATCTCTCGCGTCTCCCGCCACGCACATCGGCAGCGGTGCTGGTGGTGGACAATGCCACGCTGCAAGCGCGCGTCTATGTCGGCACGGCGGCATTTGCCGATCCGCTGCGGTTGGGGCACGTAGACATGGTACGCGCGCCACGCTCTCCCGGTTCCACGCTCAAGCCTTTCCTCTATGGGCTCGCACTCGACGATGGCCTGATCACCTCGCAAAGCCTGCTGGTGGATGCACCGCAGGATTTCGGTGGCTATAAACCTTCCAATTTCGACGACAACTTCAACGGTCCGGTCAGTGTGGCGGAAGCCTTGCAACGCTCACTCAATGTGCCCGCCGTGGACATTCTCGATCACGTGGGGCCGAACCGTTTTGCTGCCCGCCTGGCCAATGGCGGCGTCGATCTTGGCCTGCCCCAGGGTGCGCAACCGAATCTCTCGATCATCCTCGGCGGCGCCTCGACGCGGCTGGAAAACCTGGTCGGTGCCTACACCGCGTTCGCCAATGGCGGCGTAGCCGGCACGCCGCGCTATCTGCCGGAGCAGCCATTGTTGACCCGCCGCCTGATGTCGCCGGGTGCGGCGTGGATCATCCGCACCATACTTTCCACTAATCCTGCCGACGTGGAAGGCGCGCCGCTGGAAGGCACGATCCAGGCGCATAACGCGGTAGCCTGGAAAACCGGCACCAGCTATGGCTATCGCGATGCATGGGCGATCGGCGTGACCGACGGCTGGACGATCGGCGTGTGGATCGGACGGCCTGATGGCACGCCATCGCCTGGCCAGTACGGGGCGGTGACCTCGCTGCCCTTGATGTTCGCAGTCGCCGATATGCTGCCCAACGATCGCAACCACGTGCATGCCGCCCAACCGGCAAGCGTGCGGCAGGTGGACATCTGCTGGCCGCTGGGCGGCGCGGCGGCGCATACGCCACCTGCGTTATGCCGCCAGCGGCGCCAAGCCTGGACGCTGGATGGCGCGCTGCCGCCGACCTTTGCCGAGCGCGATATCACGGCCTGGTCGACCGGCCTGCTCAACGTGCGCGTCGATGCCAGCGGCCAACGCCTCAGCGCCACCTGTCACGGCAAGGGCGAGCACACTATTCAGATCGCGCGTTGGCCCGCACTGGCCAGCCCCTGGTTGAGTGCGGACGATGCAGCGCAATCCGCCTTGCCGCCACTGGCGGCGGGCTGCGCGCCCGATTCGCTCGAAGTGGCCAGCCCCATCCGCATTGCCGGCCTCAGCCAGGGCGTGCGCTTGCGGCGGGCACCGAACAGCAAGCAGCCGCTGCGCGTGACCTTGCAGGCCCTTGGCGCTGCCAGCGAAGTGCAGTGGCTGCTGGACGGACGCTTGCAGGGCAGCAGCCTGGGCAATGCGAACATGCAGATCATGCTGCAGCAAGCCGGTGAGCACCGCATCACGGCGCTGACGCGCGAAGGCGCGTTTGCGCAACTGGTGGTGCATGTCGATGGCGAAGGACCGACGCTCTAAACCGTGCGCTTCTTGGCCATTGCGGTCTTTTTTCTTGCCGGTTGGCGCGGCTCGGTGACGGCCACCTCATGCTTGTGTTGCATGCGCAGTTGTTCGCGGAACGCTGCCGCGTAACTTTTCAACTCGGCTTTCTTGCTCGCCGCCAGCGTCCTGTCGCGCGCCAGATGCCGCTCCATCCGCTGCAACAAGTCGTAATCGTGATAATCGCGATACGGCTTGAGATCGAGATCCGCCGGTACCTTGACCAGACGCTCATCGCCGATCTTCTTCACGTACTTCTGCATGAAGCGGTCATAGGCCTTCCAGGTGATGCGCTGGGCATGGATGGCCGCTTCTTCGGCGCGTGTGGCGATCTGATGCGCGTGCAGGTAATGCAGGCCAAGCTGGTCGATCAGTGTCTTCTCCACTTCCTCGTGCAGGATCAAAAAGCGGTCCACCTCGATGGTGCGGCCACGGAAGGTGAAGGACTTGGGCAGGTGGCGGTCGATATAGATCGTCTTGCCGTCCTGGCTGTAGCCGGCGAGGTAAGGAATATCGTGCTTGCGATCCAGTTTCTTGACCCGGCGCAGGATCGCATCGAGCGCGCGATCCATCATCAGCGAAGAGATGTACCAGTCAGGAGCCTTCAACTTCACGTGCGGGGCGTCCGGGTGACAGCTGTTCGACGGCATGGCGGCCAACTCCTGGGGTGAGTGGGTATCGAGACTAGCTGGTGGAGGACGCAAAAAGAAAAACGGCGCCGAGAGCGCCGTTTGTTCGTTCTGCGAATTGGTCGGGGCGGCCGGATTCGAACCGACGACCCTTTGCCCCCCAGGCAAATGCGCTACCAGGCTGCGCTACGCCCCGACTGATCCAGCAAAGAAAGAAATTGTAGCAGTACCGGCAGGCCAGCCGGTAGCCGTGCTCAGCGACGCAGCAGCACCAGCACTTCTTCCAGCTCCATGCGCACCTGACGCACGATCTGGTGCGACATGCTGGCCTCCATGCGCGCCTGCGGACCTTCCAGGCGCGCGCGCGCGCCGGTGATGGTGAAGCCTTCGTCGTACAGCAACGAGCGAATCTGCCGGATCATCAGCACGTCGTGGCGCTGGTAGTAGCGGCGGTTGCCGCGGCGCTTGACCGGGTTGAGCGCAGGAAACTCCTGCTCCCAGTAGCGCAGCACATGGGGCTTCACCCCGCACAGTTCGCTGACTTCACCGATCGTGAAGTAGCGCTTGGCCGGGATGGCAGGCAGCTCGGTGTTATTCCCCTGATCCAGCATATCCCTCGACTCTCACCTTGAGTTTTTGTCCTGGCCGGAACGTCACCACGCGGCGGGCGGAGATGGGAATCTCTTCACCCGTTTTGGGATTACGACCCGGTCGCTGGTTCTTCTGCCGCAGGTCGAAGTTGCCGAAGCCGGACAATTTGACCTGCTCGCCCCTTTCCAGAGCTTCACGGACCACCTCGAAGTAGGCGTCCACGAACTCCTTGGCTTCACGTTTGTTAAGGCCCACCTCGAGGAAGAGGCGCTCCGCCATCTCCGCCTTTGTCAGCGCCGCCATCTTATCCTCGCAATTTCGCCTCGCATGCAGCCTCCAACGCCGACACTACATTTCGTACGCAGTTGTCCGCGTCGTCGTCGGTAAGCGTGCGTGAAGCGTCCTGCAAAATCAAGCCCATAGCGAGACTCTTTCGGCCCGCTTCGACCCCTTTCCCGCTATAGCGATCAAACAACCGCAGGTCTGCCAGGGTCGTGCCCAGGGTGGCGCGAACGGCCTGCTCAATCTGTGACCAGCTTACCTGTTCAGGTATGTCAACAGCGATGTCCCGGCGCACCGCCGGGAAGCGCGGTACTGGCTGCGCCTTGGGCAGGCGGCGGCCGAGCAGCGGCTCGAGGGCCAGTTCCAACACGTGCACATCGGGGCCGAGGTCCAGCGTCTTGGCCAGGCGCGGGTGCAGTGCCCCCAGATAGCCGACGGTCTCCCCGTCGCGCGTGACCCGCGCGGCGCGGCCGGGGTGCAGCCAGCCCGGCAGGCCATCGGCATGGACGGCCCAGCGCTGCGGCTCACCGCCCCAGGCGATCAGGGCATCGAGATCGCCCTTGAGATCGAAGAAGTCCAGCGGGCGTGCAGCTTCACCCCATTGCTCGGCGTGGGCGTTACCGCTGGCGACGAGGGCGAGGCTCGGCGTTTCGACCGGCGGGTTGCCTGCCGCGAACGCGCGGCCCATTTCGAACAGCCGCACGCGATCCTGTTGGCGCGCGCGATTGTGCGAGAGCGCCTCGATCAATCCAGGCAGCAACGACGGCCGCATCACGGCCAGGTCGGCAGATAGCGGGTTGGCAAGCGGCACCAGGTTGCCGGCGAAGCCCCATTTTTCCAGCAGGGCATGGCTGACGAAGGCGAGGTTCACTGCTTCGTAGTACTCGCGCGCAGCCAGTTGCTCGCGTACGACCAGTTCGTTGAGGCGCGCTTCCGGCTCGATTGCCAACGCCAGGGCGCCTTCGGGCGTGTGCGTGGGAATGCGGTCGTAGCCGTAGATGCGGGCCACTTCTTCGACCAGGTCTTCCTCCAGCTCGATGTCGAAGCGGCTGCTCGGCGCGGTAACGCGCCAGCCTTCATCGATGGTCGCCACTTGCATGCCCAACGCAGTGAAGATGCGAGCGACTTCGGCGTCTGCCACCTCGACGCCCAATACGCGGCGCAAGCGGGTACGGCGCAACGTGACGGTCGCCGACTTGGGCAGATCGGCCGGGTTTTCGGCCACCAGCACGGGACCGGCCTTGCCGCCTGCCATGGACAGCAGCAATTCCGTGGCGCGTTGCAGTGCGCGGCGCGGCAGCTCAGGGTCTACGCCACGCTCGAAGCGATGCGACGCATCCGTATGCATGCCCAGCTTGCGCGCGCGGCCCATGATGGCGGCCGGTGCGAAGTGCGCCGCTTCCAGGAAAATGTTGCGCGTGGCGTCGGTGACGCGCGAATCGTAGCCACCCATCACGCCGGCCACGGCCAATGCGTTCTGCTCGTCGGCGATCAGCAAAAAGCTGGAGTCGAGTTTCGCTTCGGAGCCATCGAGCAGCTTCACGGTTTCGCCTTCGTGCGCATGACGCACGACGATGTCGCCATGGAGTTGGTCGTTGTCGAACGCATGTAGCGGCTGGCCAAGTTCCAGCATCACATAGTTGGTGACATCAACGACGGCGCTGATCGGGCGCAAGCCGGCGCGACGCAGGCGCTCGGCCAGCCACAGCGGCGTGCGTGCGGCAGGATCGATGCCTTCGATGATGCGGCCGAGGTAACGCGGCGCGTCCTTGCCGGCTTGCAGGCGAATGCCGCGGCGCGCGGCGCTGCTTACCGGCGCATCCGCTTGCGCCGGCAGCTTTACCTGGCTGCCGAACAGCGCGGCCACGTCGTGGGCGAGCCCAAGCAGGCCCAGGCAATCGGGGCGGTTCGGAGTGAGCTTGAGCTCGATGCTGGCATCCGGCAGGCCCAGGTACGCAGCCAGCGATTGACCGACCGGCGCATCCAGCGGCAATTCGAGCAAGCCGGATGCATCGTTGTCGATGCCCAGCTCTTTCGCCGAGCAGAGCATGCCGAACGATTCCACGCCGCGCAGCTTCGCCGCTTTGATGTTGATGCCGCCCGGCAGCGACGCGCCGACGGTGGCCAGCGGCACCCTGATGCCGACGCGCGCATTCGGCGCACCGCAGACGATCTGCAGCGGCTCACCGATGCCAGCGTTGACCTTGCACACCTGCAGACGGTCGGCTTCCGGATGCTTTTCCGCGGCCACGATTTCGGCCACCACCACGCCGCCGAGGTTTTCGCCCAGCGGGGTGAGTTCTTCCACTTCCAGCCCGGCCATGGTCAGCGCATGCGCAAGCGCGGCACGGTCTGCCTTGATCTCGACCAGCTCACGCAGCCAGTTTTCGGAGAATTTCATGCTTTAGGTCCGTCAATCGGAAATCGTGAATCGTGAATCGTTTCAAGCGTTCGGGCGTCGCGGGTACGTCCGATC
>Ga0335072_10004580_pt1 | contig 20472 bp, 18 predicted proteins | sample Lox_Sample_21_FD_206725 | JGI IMG/M metagenome (GOLD analysis project Ga0335072, IMG submission 206725) | Soil microbial communities from Loxahatchee National Wildlife Refuge, Florida, United States - Lox_Sample_2.1 | ecosystem: Environmental > Terrestrial > Soil > Wetlands | place: USA...
GAACCCGCGAACAACGACTCCCTTGTATTGCACGTGGCGGTTGGCGAAACTGCTGTCCTGCTCGAAGGCGATGCCGAGGAACCGATCGAGAATGCGATGCTCAGCGAACAGGGTCTGGCGAGCACGTTGCTGAAAGTCGGGCACCATGGCAGCAACACATCCACCAAGCCGGCATTTCTTGCGCGGGTGTCGCCGCAATGGGCCGTGATTTCCTGCGGCCTGCATAATCGCTACGGACATCCGCGGGAAGAGGTGCTCGCCGCGTTGCAGGCTTCGCATGTTCGTACAGTTTCGACAGACATCCATGGGGCAGCATGCTTTGAACTCGATGGGAAGAATGTAAAAGCAAGTGCGTTCTGCGGCATGCCCGGCCAATAATAAAAGCTCAACGCGATGAGATCCAGTTCAGAATCGCACCCGCGCTCCAAACTGAATCTGGCGCTCGCGATAGAAGTCAGTGGCGTTAATGTTGAGCGGCTTGCCAAATTCTGTTTGGCCGCTTGTGAGCCCGGTTAAGAAGTTCAGGCGCGGCATGCCTCCACTTACTGTCCCTGGCTCTATGGTGTAGCCGGTCGTCTCCAGTTCGGTCACGTTCTGATGATTGAAAAGATTGAAGCTCTCGGCCATCAGCTCAAGCTGGCGCATCTGTCCCAGGTTGAACCGCCGCGCCAGACGCATGTCGGCCTTCCATGTTGCCGGATAGCGATAGGTATTGCGCCCGATTCCATAGACGCGGTTGTCGCCTCCGTATCCGTTTATGCCTGTGCCGAGTCCCACAATTGCCGCGCCGGTGGAATCGAACTCCTTTGCGATCGACCCAGCGGTGCGCATGGTGAAGGGCAGGCCGCTCTGAAAGTTGCCGATGCCGCTTAACATCCATCCATTGGCGAGATGACCCGCGAGATCCCTCAGCTCCCACTTGGGCTCGAGGATCGCAGCCAGAGATAGAGAATGGCGGACGTCAAGACTGCTGGTTCCATATTCCTGGCGGAAATCCGCCGGATCGAAGACGCTTGGCCCGCTGATCTGCGATGTCTCGTCCGGATTCCAGTCCATGGCATGCGCGTAGCTGTAGCGAGCACGAAGCGTAAGAGGCCGCGCGCTGCGCGAGATCCGGAGGACCGCTGCTTCATAAGTGGAATTTGCCCGGCTGAAGAGTTCGGCGACCTGCTGGTAATTGGGATTGAGCCGGCCCTCGAATCCCGTTGGAGACGGCCAGGAAGCGTAAAACGGAACGGTGATTTGCGACGTCTTGATCGGTCCCGAGCTATTGCCGTCGATCACCGCGTAGGTGATAGTCTCCGGATTCACTGCCGGGTCGATGTTGGCGTCGAAAGTGACCGGAAGGCGGCGCCCGAGGCTTGCCATCGCGCTCGTTTCCAGGTGAATGCGGCCCGGCAAGGTCTCCTCCACGGCAGCCTCGGCCTGGTGGACTTCCGCGTTGCGGAAGTTGGACGCAAACTCCACCGCACCCGGCTTGATCACGCTCGCAGGCTCTCCCTGAAATACGTAGGGAAACGGTGGAGCGCCGCCGCCATTCAGGTTGTCCGTCGGACGCATGAAAAAGTTGAGATCGCCCTTGAGCGAACCGGTCTGGGTAAGCACCGTTTCCACCACTGAATTGCGTGTGCGTGCGTAGTACATGCCATATCCCAACCGCAGCACGGGCCAGCGGTTTTCGCCTGTGCCCCATGCCAACGCGGCACGCGGTCCCCATTGGCCACCGAGCGCAGGCAAATGCTCCGTCAAGAGCAGATCGGGATTCTGCAGCATGGCAATTGCAGGAGGAAGCTGCTCCAGTTCCCAGCGCATTGCCACCGTAAGTGCGATCCGTTTGGCAGCCTGCCATTGCGAAGTGGCATAGCCTGCCCAGTCATTTGTGCCGAGCCACCAGTCCGATGGGCCCATGGTTTGCGAGTAGTAGGTATAGCACGGAAGATACCCCAGGCCATGCAGCTGGCCGGAGCTATCCCGCCAGGCTTTGCCGGTCTGATCGCAGTTGTGCTGGTCCATCGGGTTGAGCTGACCGCTCAAGCCAAACGACGAGAACGCGAGCACGTCCGAAGCGAAGTTTTCGACGCTGGAGTAGTAATAAGTTCCGGTCTGATTGCGCAACTGGCTGGTTGCATCTCGGTTATGACTGATTTCAAGTCCAGACTTCACCATGAATGGACCGTGCACCCAGTTCAGCTGCTGCTGTGCCTGGTAAAGGCGTTCGTCCGGATAGCTTCCGCGCCCAAACCGCGCGGGGTTGCCGATGGTGAATCCATAGCGCGAATCAACGACAATCTGCGGGAGCTGTCCCCAGGCGTTGATGTTCAATGCCTGCTCAAAGGGCGATGGCGTTTCTGGCGCCGCACTTTGTACCTGGTGTCCGAAGGAACCTTGCGTAACGGCAAGCAGGTTTGGGCTGAGGAATGCTTCCCACCGGCCCAGCGCCCATTGCTCGGTCGCATGCGTAGATCCAAAACTGTGCGTGCCATATGTCTCAGATTCACGCGAAAAGCCTCCGCCTGGCGAATCGAATCGCGCCCCGGATGACTCGACTGCCAAACGATGACGTTCTCCGGCCTTCCAGTCGAGCCGCCCAAAACCGATCCATTGCGACGTTGACCGCGACGCCGGCCCCAGCAGGCCGGCCAGCGATTCGAGCAGGTTGGAATACGGACCAAGACCGGCGCTCACTGGATCGGCACTCGCAATCCCCAGCTGCGCACCGAGCAGCTGCATCTGGTCGTTGGATGGCTGGGCGAAAAAGTCGTCGGGATGCTTCACCGTCGAAACCGCGGGATCGTTGCGCTCGTAGCCATCCACCGCTGCGAACCAGAGAACGTGCGATTTGTGCACTACGCCACCGATCCCCGCACCCCACGTCGCTTCGCGATCGCCGGGGCTGAATGCAACCGGCGTGAAGACAGGAATGCTCGCTCGAGTTGCCGGAGACGTCTCCTGCACCCATTGCGTAAACGGATTCTGCGCGCCGAGCATGTTCTGGCGATCGAACAGGAAGGCCTGGCCGTGGAGTTTCTCGGTACCACGTTGCGTCTCGATACTGATCCGGTTTCCATCGGCACCGGCCTCGACGGTCAGCAGCTTTCCAATCGAAGTCTCTCCCGAGCCCGGACTGATCAGCGAGGCCGAACTGAGGCGCCCTAGTTTGCTTTCGGTGCTCCCAAATGCGAGCTGAATTCGCGCGCCATCGATCGTTGTCTCCGGCTCGATTCCGACAGAACTTCGCGTACGCTGCGCGTCCCCTGAGTCATCGGTTTGCGCGGGCCGATCGAGAACGAAATCTTGCCAGTTGCGACCAGCGAGTGGAAGCGCCTGCAGTTGTGAGCCATCGAGAGATTGGGACGATGAAGAACTGGATTCGCTTTGTGCGGAAGCCAGCTGAGCGGGCGAAACTGAAGGCAGAGCCTGCGGCAAATCTGTGCTGTTGCTCGAAATTGCCGGCTCGATCGCAACCGGCTTCGAATTTGATGGAGAATCTTCCTCGCGCGCTACTGCCTGGCCGGAAAGAGAAATTGCGAGCGGTCGCTGCTCCAGGATCTCGATCTCCGGCAAAGATGCGCCGGCCTGAGGAATGGAGGTCGCTGATGGGTGCGCAGCTTGCCATTCGCGCAATCGTAAGGCGGGTCCTTCGGAAATCTGCGGAGGCGGACTGCCGCCCACCTTGTGGTTAGCAGTTGCTGACGGGGCGCCTCTCATCTCGATGGCGATCCTGACCTGGGCGTCATGTCCAGCCGCCACGTAGATTCCTTCGACATGGCCGGTTCCACCCGGACCCGATGCCGTCAATGTGTAATCGCCTTCAGGCAACCGTTCGAAACGATAACGCCCCGTTCGCGAAGTGCTCCCGCGATACTCTGTCCCTGTCTTTGTGTTGCGGAGGCCCAACGTGAAGTTCGCCAGCGGCGTCGAATCGATGTCCGTCAGGGAGCCGGCTAAGGAGCCGGTCGGCGCTGCCTGCTGGCCACGAGCGCAAAACAACCAGCCCGCGCCGGCAATGATCAGCGGCGCGGCCTTCGCCAGCGGCTTAAACCACGATCTCGCCACTATCCGACAACCGGGTCTTTCCCCAAACGGATCCCAAAGCCCCAGCGTGAAACTCCAACTCTGAAGAACCAATCTTTTCCTTACAGTGAATTCGCAAGCGATTGTAAGGAACTGACGGGAAACATCCTCGTGACAGCAGGCACAAGAGGTGACGCGAAATAGGACAGCGCTTTGGGAGGAAGCGGCGCGATTCGATAAACTGAAAGGACGACTCTGCGAGTTTACGATCGCTCTTCAGTTGAAAGCTATGGATATGCCTGCAAGTTATTGATTTAATGCTCTATGTTCATCGACGAAGCAAAAATCCGGGTAAAGGCGGGCGATGGCGGCAACGGCTGCATGGCCTTCCGCCGCGAAAAGTTTGTGCCCCGGGGCGGACCGTCGGGCGGGGATGGCGGCCGCGGCGGCGACGTGGTCATGGAGTCGAGCCAGCGCCACAACACCCTAATCCACTTCCGTTACAACCCGGAGCACAAGGCACAGCGCGGTGAGCACGGCATGGGATCGAACTGCACCGGTCTCGACGGCAAGTCCATCGTGCTGCAAGTCCCCGTGGGAACCTCCCTTTACGACAACGAAACCGGAGAGCTGGTCCACGACTTCTCAGAGCCCGATGAGCGTCTGGTGATCGCCAAGGGCGGACGCGGCGGACGGGGAAACCAGCATTTTGCCACCAGCACCCACCAGGCTCCGCGCGAGCACGAGATGGGCCGTCCGGGCGAGGAGCGCTTTTATCGGCTGGAACTGAAGTTGATCGCCGACGTGGGGCTTGTCGGATATCCCAACGCCGGCAAGTCGACCCTGATCTCACGCATCTCCGCCGCCAAGCCGAAGATTGCCGACTATCCCTTCACCACCCTGGAGCCGAATCTCGGCGTGGTCACAGTGGGCGAAGCGCCGCACGAGCAGTCGTTCGTCGTTGCCGACGTGCCGGGGCTGATTGAAGGCGCGCATCTCGGCTCAGGCCTGGGAACGCAGTTCCTGCGGCACATCGAACGCACCCGCGTCCTGGCTCACCTCGTCGATGTGTCAGACGCCTCGGGGCGGCCCGATCCGGTGGAAGACTTCAAGGTTATAAACAATGAGCTGGCAAGCTTCGGCAACGGACTCGACGAGAAGCCGATGATCGTCGTGGCAACCAAGATCGACGTTGCCAATCCCGAAAAGCTGAAGAAGCTGACCGCCTATGCCAAGCGTCGCAAGCTGGAGTTCCACGCAATTTCTGCTGTCACTGGCCAAGGCATCGACGAGCTGAAGTGGGCGCTCGCGAAGCGGCTTCAGCCCGCCGAAGCAGCCAACGGCGCGAAGAGAGCTGCTGCCACTCGCTGACCTTACAGTTTTCAGGCTGCCCCAGCTACACCATCGCCCGTTCTTTCACCATCAGGTATTGATTCAGAACTGACGACGTAACGGCCTCGGGATTCAGGTCGAGGGTCAGGGCCCCTTGTTCGCGCAGCCGAGCCAGCAGCAACTCCCTGCGTCCAGCCATCTCCTGCGCGGCGGCCGCACGAAACATCTCGTCGACATTCTTGGGCCGCTGCTGCGCGATCAAATCGACCTCGGGCTGCGCGATGGCAACAAAAAGCAGAACATGCCGTCGCAGCAGGTTCATGGCGCCGTCTATCACCTCCGGACGCATCGCGGTCTCGGCCAGATCGGTGATCCACAGAATCAGCGATCGACGCGGCTGCAACCGGCCCAGTAGCGCCGTCGCGCGCACGTGATCCGCTTCACTCGATTCCGGTCTCACCTGCGCCAGCAGTTCAATCATCTGCCGCAGATGTGCGGCGCCGCGTCCCGGCAGCAGGCGCTGCTGAATGGTCTGGCCATACGCCAGCAGTCCAACCCTATCCCCCGAGAACAGGGCAAGTTGCGACAGCGCCACTGCCGCAGTGCACGCGTGATCGAGTTTGGAGTGCGCGCGAAGACTGCCCGCCGGGAGTGCCAGGGTCGCATCGCCACGCGGCGCGGCCACAACGCGCGAGCGCATCAGGCGGCCGCAATCGAGCACAATCCATACCGGCTGGCTGCGCTCGGTTTGATATTGGCGCGTGATCAGGTTGCCGCGCCGCGCGCTTGCGGTCCAGCAGATATCGCGCAGGTCGTCTCCTTCGCGGTAATCACGCAGGCTTTCGAAATCACGGCCCAGCCCGCGCTGTCGTGTCTGCCGTAACTGCAAATCGATTTGACGGCTCCGCGCAAGAAAGATCTGCTGCTCCTCGCCGGTGCGCAACGCCGGATACACGCGCACGGTCTGCGTCAGCGGCGCCATGGCCCACCGTTCAGCAAGTCCCAAAGGCGAGCGATAACGGACATAGAGCAGGCCCGTAGTGCAATCTCCCCGCTCCTGGGGTTCCACGTGATAACGAATCAGCGCAGGCACGCGCGGAAATGCAGTAATGCGAAGTGGAGTCGGCTGGTCCACGCCTCTTAGCGCGGGAGGAAGATCATCGATGAGGAAGCATTCGATAATCACTCCGCCCTGGTTTTCAATGGACAATTCAATCTCAGTCTGGCCGTCGAGCGAGGGCGCGTTCGACCAGCTGCGCGAGGCCGCCAGCTTGGCGGCTTTGGGCAGGCGCAATCCGTCCAGCAGCGCCGCAAGCAAAACAAGAGCGTCCCACACCGGCATTCCGTAGCCAATGCGCTCGTCCCAAAGCCCTGGAATGAGAAATGCAAATCCCGCGATGAGCAGCGCGACAGACCGGGCGGTAAGCCCGAATCCCCATCGGCTTCTCGGTTCGCAATCTGCGCGAATCGACGCGGGATGAAAGTTCGGTGAGATCATTGGCGCGGAACCGGGACCGCCGCGATCACATCGGAAAGGACGCGATCGGCATCGAAGCCTTCGAGTTCTGCCTCAGGCTTGAGCATCACACGATGCCGCAACACCGGCGGAATGGCCCGCTTTACGTCGTCGGGCACGAGATAATTTCTGCCGTCAAATGCCGCTGCCGCCTGGGCCACGCGCATCAAGCTCAAAGCAGCGCGGGGGCTTGCGCCCAGCAACAGCGTCGGCCACTCGCGTGTTCGCCGTGCCAGCGTAAGAATGTATCCATAAAGCTCCGGCTCGATGCGGATCGAACGAACTTCGGCTCGCGCAGCTTCGAGCATTCCCTGCGGAACCGGCTCAATCGACGCATCGTCAAGCAGGCTCGCTCCAGTGCCGGCGTGATGCCGCTCGAGAATCTGCAACTCCTCGGCCTCGCTGGGATATGCCACCCGAATCTTCATCAGGAAGCGGTCGAGTTGTGCCTCGGGTAGTGGATACGTGCCCTCGAAGTCCACTGGGTTTTGCGTAGCAAACACCGTGAACCACGCGGGCAGCGGACGCCGCGTGCCATCGCTCGTGACCTGGCGCTCTTCCATGCATTCGAGCAGCGCCGCCTGCGTGCGCGGTGGCATGCGGTTGATTTCATCCACCAGCAGAAGATCGGTAAACACCGGCCCGGCGTGGAATGTGAACGTATCGGTTCCCGGTCGCAGGATAGTCGTGCCCAGGATATCGGCCGGCATCAGGTCGGGAGTGGCCTGCACGCGCTGAAATCCAAGCCCCAGCAGGCGGCCGAGCGTCTTCACCATAAGCGTCTTGGCGATCCCGGGCACGCCCTCCAGCAGCGCATGGCCCTGGCAAAGAACTGCGATCAGCACTTCTTCGATCGCCTGGTTCTGGCCGGAAATTACGCGGCCAAGTTCAGCGCGCGCGTGTGCGATCAGCTCGGCCGTAGCCGCCAGGGATGCCTCTTGTTCGATATTTGTGTTCTCGCGAATTTCCTCACTCATGAGGGCCTTTCATTTCTTTGCTGGTTGGAACGAAGTTCTTGCCCGGCATCGACGCATCGGCGAGCATCTGCCGATAGTGATGCAGCGTCTGGATCACCTTCAATGCTGCGCGCGGTTCAATCTTCTCATTCAATCGCGCCTCCTCGCAGGCGGCAAGATCGATTTCGAGTTGTGCATCGGCCTCTGGAAACCGGCGGCGAATGACGGCAGCAAGTTCCGCTGCGCTCATGGGGGCCTGGCGAAGCCCGCACAGACGCAGGGCATAGCGCCGGAAGCGCTCCCAGGCAATCGTCACTGCCGTCGACGACGCTCCCGCGCCGCGATAGAGCGAACCCAGTGCTTCGAGAAACTCGATGGGTGTGGCGCGCGCCGGGGCAGGCAGTTCGCGCATGGGACCGCTACGCCGGCTGAAACTGAAGACGATGAGAATGGAAACCAGAATCAGTCCAGTCCAAAGCAGCGCGACGGTTGGCCCAGAAACATAGCTCCAGTTGGAACGCATCTCGCCGTGCAGCGATTCATCCCAATAAAAGTGACGACCTTCGCGCGGGCCGATGGAATTCAGCAGCAGATCGAAGTTTGCCGCGCGTGCCAGCGATCCGTTCTCGAGCGGCGTGGAGCTTGCCCACCAAACCACATGGCCCGCTCCGTAGTTGTACTCGACGACCGCCGGCTGTCCGGCACAGCTGTATTCGACACGTTGCGAAGGATTCCCAACCTGCCAGGTCGCCTCTGGGACCATCCATATCTCGCCTGTATTCGCCAGCGCATCCAGCCCCTCGGGCTCTAACTCACATGCCGCGAAGGTGAACTCCTGCGGTACTCCGGCTTCCCCCGCCGGTACGAGGTACCCGCCCCAGATGCCGGTGGCGAGCACACGCCCGCCGCGCGATACGATCCGCTCCACAGCCTTGAAGTCTTCCGTCTCGCGGCTGAAGGGCTGAGCGAAGATGACTACCGTGTTGGGCCCGGCGGTTGCCGCCAGTTCGTTCAGAGGTCGTTCCCAGCGCTCGATATCATAGCCGGCGCGCAATAGGGTGTCGTATGCGGCGCGTGCGCCGTGCTGCCCGGTCAAATACGTTGAGGGCAGCGGGTTGTCATCATTGTTGTCATTCGGAATCGCGAATCCGATCACTACTGCAAGACCGATGGCAATCGAAACGCTCCACAGCAGCAGACGGCGATCCTTGGAATCGAGCGACGACATGAATTTCAACGACCACCGCCTTCAGGCGCAGCTGAGAAAGTTCTCGTATTCGACCCGCCTGAAATGAGCGACGCGGCTACGCTCTCGGCATTTTTGTAATCGCCTTCGCGCGCCGTTCTGCCGCCATACCAGAAGCGCTCAAATGCACCGGTCAACTGCGCGAGGCCGGGGCGGCGCGGGTCTTCGGGAGCAACAAGAGCCAGGTATTCTCGCGGAGTTCGCGCGCGATCGGCAGGCCACAGCCGTCGCGATTCCAATCGCGAAATCGCTGCCCAGTAGACGAAATGGATCGCCTCGCGCCACAATCCGCCTGCTGCTGCGCGGCGCGCATCTTCGAGCCACAATTGCCAGTCCCGAGCCGACGCCGCTCCGGGCGCTGGCCGGTCCGCATCGGGAGTGAGTCGCACCCGCCATCGCCGCTCCAGACGGACCAGCGAGTACACCAGCGCAATGCACACGGCCAGGATGAATCCCCAAACCAGCGCACGTCCCACCCACGCCGATCGCGCCTTCAGGTTGGCTGCGCTCTCAAACAATCGATTTAGCCAATTTCCGAATTTCTCCAAAACCGAATCGCGCACTGTCTGCTGTTTGAGGTTGCGGAATTCCGGTCCAGCCAGCACCTGCTGCATGGCCGCCCTTGCTGAGGCATCGTGGCCAACGGGAGGCTCGGGTACATGCGACTGGGCAAGATCATTCTCAATTCGAACCTTGGCAGCTTTCAGGAAGTCAGAGGTTGTCGGCTGTTCCTGGTTGCTGGCCCCCGGCTTTGCGCCTGCCGGTTTCTGCTGAACGGATGGAGCGCTCTTCTCATCCGGCTCCTCGGCCTTCGAAAACAGCAGCCGCAGCCAGCCGTAGCGAATCAGGCGCTTCTCGGTTTGCGATCCAACAACGACTGGCACGCGATCATCCGGACCGACAAGCGTCGGATCGCATTCCTTCAGGCTGCGGGCCTTTGCGCATGCGTCTACCCGCGCAGACAGCGCGACGAGATGCTGCCGATACTCCTCAATGGAGACATCTCGGAACCGGCCCGTAGCTGGCGCTGCCGGCTGCGGAGCCTTCTGCGCACTCGCCGTGAGCGCTGCGAGCGCCCCGATGACCACAATCCATCTGCCTACTCGAGTTGTCGCGCAATTCACCAAAAAACCTGTCCGGAACCCTTGAAAGTGTATGCGCTGATCATAGCCGCATCCCTGCATGACGCGGAGCATTACCTTCATCCCGGTACTCCGGACACTCCTTGAGCGACAGACGCGCCGTCGATTCGAAACCGCTGATCGTTGTAAATCACGCCGAAAGCAGTCGTGAAGCCGGCCCATGTGCCCATCGTGATGATCCCAATCACTGCCAGGTAAGCGACAAACGCACAAATTGCAAACACTGTAATGGAGTGCGCTGAAGCGTGATCGTGCGGTCCCAGGAGGAAGAAACCGGTTACCCCTACAATCATCGCGCCAAAAATCAAAACCATGGTGGCAATGTAGATCGCGGCGTAGATAACCAGCGCGACCAGGAAGATGCGACCGAGCGCACCGCGGGTCAGGGTCCAACTACGCCTGATTGCCTGCTTTACGCCGAGCGACTCAAATATGGATGCCGCAAATGCCAGCGACAACCGAAGCGCAACCAGCGCGCCGCCTATAAAGGCCGCAAGGATCAGAAAGATGAGCAACGGAAAAAGCAGGATAAACGCTGGATTCGGAGTTGCCTTCTGCGCACCCATCAGTGCCGAGGAAACAAGGATGGGGATTTCCAGCAGGAATGCTGGAAGAAATGTCACAGCGTAGATCGCCAGAGTCAGCAACACGTAGTGGCCCACCCGCGAGCAGGCAACCTGGTAAGCGTCGCTAAAAGTGACGCGGGTGCCGCGATCGGCCAGGACCGCAGCGTACGACGCGGCGGCGAGGTACACGGCGAACACAACCAGGTAGACCACCATGAGAGGGAAAAACACTGCGGACAAGATCGCAGCCTGGTGAAACATTTCTTCGGGTTTGTTCTCCCGCATGGCCGAGATCAGCGATGGGCCCATTGCTGCCAACACCATGCCATAGGTGATCAACATCGTGAGGCCGGGCACGGCGGCGATCCCCATCAGCAGTCTGAAATTCGCGCGCAGTAAGCGGAGGACGCGATCAAGAATCTGTCCGAGGCCCATTGGCCTGTACGGCGGAATCGGCAGCCCACCACTCATGCCTTGGCTTCTCCCGGTGCGCCGGCCAGATTCTGATCCTGCGAAGGAAACGTCTCAGTCCTCTCGACCGAAACCGGGATCGCGACCGATGCTTCGCCTGCCGGGATCGGTTCCGGCGCACCTTCCGGCAGTTGCACATCAGGTGCGGGCGCAGGCTGGGGCCCTGCCACCATCCCGGCGCGGTGCATGAGCCACTCGATATCGAATCCTTCTTTGCGAATCCGCTGATCGAAATAAAAGATAGTCAGCGCGATCCCATAAATCGGCTTAACCAGGGCCTTCACGGCAAAATAGGATCCGTAGAGCGTAAACATCACGATCATGCCCACCGCATCTGAGTGCTTCTGACCCTGGAGTGAAGGAAACTGCGTCACCACGATAAGGACGATGATGGTCACGGGCCAGGTCAGCATCCAGTTCAAAACCATGCCGAGAATGTAGAGCACAAGTATGCGGCCTCGGGTTCCCTGACTCAATCCGATACCCCGCCTGAGCGCATTCCAGGCGGTCGCCTGTTCCACCACGCAGGTCGGGAAAGCGAGGCAGAAGCGCAGCAGCATCCAGCCGGCGAACGTGGCGAGCACGAGGAACAGTAAAAACATCAGTCCGCCGAACACCGGGCTGCTGTCGCCCGCGGCATATCCGCTCACCTTTCCCAGGATCATGGCGAAAATACCGGCAAAGAACACGATGACCGGGGCCACCACAACGACCAATCCCTGCAAGACATACAAACCCAGATAACGCCAGCCCCGTTTCCAGGTATTTTGGTAGGAGCTTCGAATCGTGATCGGTTCACCCAGAAACATGCGTGCAGCGGCGTCGCTCATTGCCGCCGCTCCAAGCGCGCTGACGGCCAGACTGATCGGTGCAACCAGAACCCCGAGCAGGATCAGAAATAGCCATACAACGACCTGGGCCACAGGATTCCCGTTGCGGGAGTTCGATCCCATCCACGCAATGAATGCGAAGATCCCGGCGGCGAAGACGAAGATAGTTCCCGCGGGAATGGTTGAGATTCCCATAAAGATCAAAAAGCGCGAGCGATAGAGCTGCGCGGTGCGGTCAAGAATCTCCGCCAGGGTCAGCGGGCGTAAGGTCTCATTCATGCACGTTCCCGGGTTCGATGGCGGGTATCGACTCGCTGGTTTCGGGAGCGGCGGGCGGCTCGAATTGCACCATCCCTGCCGTTTGCATCATCCGCTCAATGTCGTATCCCTCTTTCCGGATGCGTTGATCGTAGTAGAAGAGCGTGAACCCGGTAGCGTAGATCGGCTGCACAAAGGTGTTGGTAGCAAACGCCAGCACCTGCTGTGCCACTTTCATCCACACCGGAATGACCCCATGATGCTTGAAACCGATGACCAGGAAAAATCCCTGCGTCACGCCTACCAGCAGAAACTGGATGCACACCACGAGGAGAATGAGCATGAAGATGCGCCCCCGCGAATTCTTGCTCAGCGCGATGCTGCGCTTGATTGCAGCACGGGCCTTCAGATCCTCGACCGTGCACGCGGGAACGGCAAGAGCGTAGCGCAGGCTCATGATGACGCCGTAAACAAAGCTGGCCAGGCCCAGCATCAGAAACGCAATCGTTGCCAGGCCCAGAATCAAAACCGCCTGCGGATCAGCCGGGGCAGCGCGTCCGGCCGTATTGGGAGCGAGGACACCGGATTTGCGGAGATAGCCGAAAAGCAGGGCCGCGTAGCCGCCGTATACCAGTGCAAAAGGGAACCACGCCCGAAAGTAGGTAAGGACCATCAGCCAAACGTAGCGCCAGGTGCGCGGCAGAATGGCGCGGTACGCAGCGCCAATGCTGGCCTGTTCTCCAAGATGAACCCATCCCACAGCGCGGGTGTTCGCGGCAATGGCCAGGCCGCCGATGACAAACATTACCGGGATCAGCAAGACAATCCCAACCACCGTCACCACGATCAGCGCATTGTTCATCTGCATCGCCCGCGTCGCTTCTTGTGCGCCGATCTGGATCAGGCTCAGGACCAGAAGAATGCCGGCGTAAACCGACGAAATCCCGGCAAACAGCAGAAAATTGTTGCGATAGAGTTCGGCAGTTCGATCAAGAATCTCGCCCAGCGTGAGCGGGCGCAGCGTCGTTTCCATTTCTGGAATCCCCTATGGTGGACGGCAGATGCTTGCCGGGATGCTAGCACAACCGGGGGCCCCGTGGCCGCACCCCAATCGGGTAGATTGCACACGGCCAAAAACTCCAGCAGTTTTTTCCCACCGGGAATTTCTTACCCCCTCGAAAATCGAGTTTCCGGCTCTATCTCCTACCAAACAAATATTGAGGCTTTTGGCCCCACGCTTGCTAAGAATTAGGGTCGCAAGACACGGGCGTTTGCGGTTTGGTCGCCCAGATCTGCGTTCACGTACCGGCCGCCAAGCGAAAAACGCTCACCCCCGGAGGTTAGGTATGAAATTAACTAAAACTCACATACTCCTCGGCGTTTCAGCCTGCGCTTTGTTCGCCTTAAGTTCGCAAGCGCAGCTAATCGCCTTCTCCTATTCGGCTACGCCGATGCCCGTAATTCAGGAGCCGCAGAATCCCTCGTCCCAGGCGATGCCGAACCAGGACTCGTCGAAGACCACCACATTCACGGGTACCGTTGTGAAGGACGGCGAGCAGTATGTTCTCCGCGATTCATCGGGCAGCGTTTACAAGCTTGATGACTCTTCGCGCGCGCAGGCGTTCGAAGGCAAGACGGTGAAAGTAACCGGCCGTCTCGATCCTGACTCCAAGATGATTCATGTCGACAGCATCCAGGCACTCGCATCCTGATCGGAGAATGAGACCAGCATCAATCATGTGAACCTATAAAACCCGACTGAACGACGCCGAGGTCCGTTCCAGGGCTTCGGCGTTCGTGTGTTCGGGTTCCAATGCGTATCCTGATCATCGGAGGTTTTCATGCCCGCTGATCCAACCGCCGGCCTCTTTCTTGAGTTCTCGCGCCACAAGCTGCTGGAGCAATACTGGCCTCGTCTGCGCAAGACGGTGGAACCGCTTAGCCTGGAACAGGTCTGGTGGCGCCCCAACGACGCCAGCAACAGCGTAGGAAATCTAACCCTCCATCTGAACGGCAATGTCTGGCAGTGGCTGGTTGCCTCGTTCAACTCTCTTGAAGACAAACGTGACCGTCCCAAAGAGTTCAGCGCCACAGGAGACCTGTGCGCGGCTGATCTGGTTGCGCGCCTGGGAGAAACAATGGCAGAGGCCGCGAAAGTATTGGCGCGGCTCACCCCGGAGGAACTCCTCGCCACCTACCAGATTCAGGGCTACACCGTGTCGGGGCTGGCCGCGGTCTATCAAGTGGTGGAGCACTTTGGCCTCCACTACGGCCAGATCGTCTACATCGCCAAAGCCCTCGAGGGGCGCGACCTGGAATTTTACAGCCAACTAAACCTCACCGGCCGCTCCACCGGTGGATCGGTTTGAGTCGCGTAGCTATTTGGAGTCGTCGAGGTGCTGGACCTGGGTTCCCGGAGGAATCGAAATCGTGAACTCACCTTCCGGCATCTTCTGGTTCTTGTCGACCTTCTCGACGCTCAGAACAAGCTGAATGCCCTCGAGCGGCCGCTTGATCACGACCTTCGTCGGATACTGCACCCCTCCGAATGTCTTGTAATCGGAGTAGCTGACCTCGCTCTCCAGATTGCCTCGGTTATCGTACAAGTCCTGGTTCGATGGCAGCAGATCGTCGCGATGAAATGTGATGACCCGCACCGGCTTGTCGACCTTGCTTCCATTTGAAGCATGCCGCGTAATGCTCAAGACATATTCAGGCATCGCGTATAAGTGCTTTTTGGCGGCGTCCTCGATGGTTTCGGTGTCCGAAATCATTGAGTAGTAGTCGTCGGCCTCGAGACCGCGCACCATCATGGCATCAAAGAAGAATCCAGGTCGCAGGTTTTCCAACTGGTTCGGCTGTTTCACGACAACCGAATTTGAGCCTTCGATGGCCTTGTTTTTCGGAGGTATGAGCAGCGTGAAGGTCTTCCCATTGCTGGCCATGTTGAACACGCGCACACCCAGATATTGGCCAACCACCCGCAGATAGCTGGGCTTCTGCATCACGATCCAGCCGCGAATACTCGGATAATCCGTGGCCAGACCCTGCTGCTGTTTCAACAAGGTCGCCTGGATGTCGACAGTTGCAGTGAGATTCTGGAAGTCGTTCCACCGCTGATTCACCTGCGACACAAGCTCTTCCGGCGTGGCTGCTAGCACCTGCGGCGGCGCCTTGGGTACGGGAAGATGCCGCTTCGTAGGCATTAGCGAACATCCACTTAGCATCAGTGGAATGGCAAGGATGCCGACGGACCATCGATTGATGAACTTCACCGCTGCCCCGCCTTCTTCATCGCTCGCCGATAGCCGGAAACATTATGCGCGTGTTCCTGGAGCGTCGAAGCAAACAATGATTGGCCCTGCGGATTGAGCCCCGCCGCAACAAAATAGAGGTAATCGGTATGCGCCGGATTCATTGCCGCTCGTAAGGCCGGCAGGCCCGGATTCGCCACCGGTCCCGGCGGAAGACCAGGATGAAGATAGGTATTGTAGGGCGTATCAAGCTTCAGATCGCTGGCATAGATTGTCCCGCGCCATTGCTTCCTCACTTCGAGCCCGTAGATGACCGACGGGTCCGTCATCAGCGGCATGTGCTTCGCGAGACGATTCTCGAAAACGCTTGCGACCAGCGGCCGTTCCGCGTCCACGGCTGTCTCTCGTTCCACCAGCGAGGCAAGCGTCACCACGTCGTGCACGTTCTCCTTCAAACCGATCTCCGCTGCCACCACGCGAAACTGCTTCACCATTGCCGCGGCAACCTGTGCCGGCGTCGTCTTGCGTGGAAACCTGTAGGTGTCCGGGAACAGATAGCCTTCCAGGGTTTTGGCACGCGGATCCAGATCGGCGATCAGATCGGTCAGATGCGCCTGCTGATCCAGAAACTCATTACGATTCGCGATCCCCGCCTGTTCCAGCCTCGTGGAAATATCAAAAATACTTGCCCCCTCCGGCACGGTCACAGCGACCGTGTAGACGTCGCCGCGTGCAATCCGGTCGTATACCTCGGTAAGTGGAACCGGATGGTCGAACCGGTATTCCCCCGCTTTGAGCTTGCCCTTTCGCACCCAGCGCCACAGGTCGAATGCGAACTGGTTCCGAATCACGCCCCCAGACTGAAGCTGCTGGGCGATCTCGATAGTCGATGAGCCGGGCGCAATGTCAACAAAAGTCTCCGTCGATGGTCCGAACGAGGCAAAAATAGCCCATGCGCTAGCGCCCGCCGCCGCTAGCAACACCACTAGCACGAACAACAGCGTTCCCAGCACGCCGGAGCTCCCTTTTTTTCTGGTTTTCGTGCCCCTGCGCGCCATGCGTTTTTAAAATGCCCTTCTGATGTAAGACGCTGCTGTAAACCCTGTGGATTCTCTATCTTTCATCATTGTAACGGGTCTGCTGGCATCCGCCTTGAGTAGGGTCCGGGACCGGTACCCCCGAGACCGTTCGCATCAGCAGCCGGCAGGCGAATTTGAACCCCTACTGGCCTTGGAACTCAATCATCGGCCCCGGGTTGGAGTCATGCGCATTAAGCTGGACTTGGAGCCTTCATGCCGGAAGCCCCGCTGCGCTATCTCGCCATCGATGTTGGTTCCAAACGTATCGGCGTTGCCGTGTCGGACGAGCTTGGCCTGACGGCGCAACCGGTGTTGACACTGGAGCGGCGCCGCAACCAGCGTGACGACTTGCGTTCCCTTGGACGCCTCTGCCGGCGTTTCGGCGTCTCCGGCATTGTGGTGGGCAATCCGCTGAATCTCAGCGGTGACATCACTCCCCAGGCCGCTCGAGTTCAGGCCTTTGCCGTCGCGCTCGGAGAACTGAGCAGCCTGCCCATTCACATGTGGGACGAACGGCTCACCACGCACGAAGCGCACCAGCTTCTGTACGAATCCGGAAAGGTGCGGCAAGCGCATCGGCGCGTTGTCGACCAGGTCGCCGCAGCCCTGATCCTGCAGTCTTTCCTTGACCAGAAGCTGCACCGCAATGCGACGCGATGATCCCGGGCACGCCCCTGTCCTGCCCCTCCCGGCGCGTATAATGAAGTGTCTAGACGTTCTATCTCTTGCGGTTGAACCTCCTCGCTCGCCGCTACGGATCACGGATGCCCGATCACATCAAAAAGCAACTCCTCAAAGAGATTGCTGCTTTGGAGCACGAACTCGCCCACGAATTGCCGGCAGAGATCAAAAAAGCCGTTGCTTTGGGAGACTTGTCGGAAAACGCCGAGTACCACATGGCCAAGCAGCGCCAGGAATTCGTCAATGCGCGCCTCGGTCAGCTCAAGCGGCGTATGGCTGAGCTTTCTTTGGTCAATCTCGCCAACATCCCGCACGACAAGGTCGGCTTCGGCTCGACCGTGGTGGTCTTCGACACCACCAAGGACGAGGAAATCGTCTACCGGCTTGTGACCAGCGAAGAGTCCGATGTCGCCAAGGGCTTGATTTCAACAACCTCCCCAATCGGCCGGGGACTGGTGGGCAAGATGGTCGGCGATACCGCCAGCATCGTGACCCCGAACGGCAAGCGGGAACTCGAGATCCTGAAACTGACCACCGTCCACGACGAAACGGACGACGACGAAGACGAAGAAGAGGCCGATACCGGCACAGAGAAGTAAGGAAGTAAGATGACCTGGACCAGTGCTTTCGGCCGCGCCTGCGGCTGGCTCCTCGATCGAATCGTGCATGGCCTGGCACTCACCAAGATCTCTCCCAATGTGCTGACCTTCATCGGCCTGGTCATCAACATCATCGCGGCGTTTCTCTTCGGACATGCCAACGCAAGCAACGCCGACCGCATGTTCCTCTACGCGGCGCTCGTGATCTTTGGCGCGGGCATCTTCGACATGGTCGACGGCCGCGTAGCGCGGCGAACCAACCAGGTCACAGTCTTCGGTTCGTTCTTCGATTCCGTCATCGACCGCTACTCCGACGTGGTGCTCTTCTTCGGCCTGCTCGTCTACTACGGGCGCATCAACCGATTCCGCTACGTCGTCCTGGTCGCCTTTGTCATGGTCACCTCGCTCATGGTGAGCTATACCCGTGCACGCGCCGAGGCTCTGATCGGTCAATGCAAGGTGGGATTCATGGAGCGCCCCGAACGCATCGTGCTGATACTTCTGGGTGCGCTCTTCAATCATTGGGGAGCCATGGCGCCCGTGCTGTGGGTGCTCGCCGTGCTCTCTACCATCACCGTGGTTCATCGCATCCAGTACACCTACGAATACACGAAGCACATGGCGCCCTTAAACCAATAGAGCACGCCAGTGACCGGAGATTTCGCAGTTCTTCCTCAAGGCGATGGTCGACGATATGCCCATGGCCAGGGTCCTCTTTAGTCAATGGGTTAGATGACTTTCCCCTGGCTCTGCAACCAGCGATGTGCTTATATCTGTCGTACGGCGTGCCATGCACCCCAGCATTTGGAGCACACACATCAAGGACTCGATGCCGATTGTTGCTGCCATAATCGCCGCGATGGTGGGTGGCGTTGGAAGCGGCTTTTTGGTTCATTGGCTCACTCGCTCCAAAGAACAGGAAGCATCGGTGCGTGACCCTGATAAAGAGGAACTGCGCGAGCTGCTGTCTGCGTTGACGAAGATCGAAATTTACGCAACCCACAGAAACGTACGAATCCCTTTTTGAACGTGTTCCCCGAACAACCTGATGTTCCGCAGGGGAAACCTTCCCGCTCTATTCGTTCCTCATCTTGAACCGCGTGGCACAGGCCTCCACCTCACCTCAATAATGGGCCGGCGTTCGCTTCTCGTCGTATCTCTCATGTCGTTGCGGTCGAGTAAGCGGAGCCGATTGCGATCGCGTTGCAGGTCGCCACTTAAAACCGAGTCGGATTGAGCAGTCTGATTTTTCGCACTGATTTCGCTCCAGCAATGCTGCTTCAGCACGTCCAGGTTTTTTGAGGAACGTGGGCAAGGGGGGTGTAGCCGAATTTGTCCCGAAGAATAATACCCCATCCGGGATTTGACACTATGCGCAGCATTTGCGAGACTCGAAGATGCTGCCGGTCTGGCTGAACGCTCCAGACTCGTGTCCCGTGCCGAAGTGGCGGAATTGGCAGACGCGCATGGTTCAGGTCCATGTACTCGCAAGGGTGTGGGGGTTCGAGTCCCTTCTTCGGCACCAATCCTTTAAAATCAGTGACTTAAAGCGGATCGTGGGATCCGTTTTTCAGTCTCAGCTGAGCCAGCAATTCCCTGTGCATTTTCCGGCTATCGGATGCGGTTGCGATGATCTGAGAGATCAGGCTGCAGCAACCAAATCGACTAGTTGAATTTCATCTCTCTCGATGCCGAGAGAGACAAAATCGTCGGATATGGCCGCTTAAGGTTCTTGTGTCCGCCCCATTCTGAAATCGAGATAGATCACATGAGATTTCAGCTGGTCTTCAATACGATAGCGTCGGCCACGAGCCATCTGAATCATCTGGAGGATGCTGCCGGGATTGCCGTTGCTCCATCCCACGATTCCAGTTAAGAATTCTTCCAGGTTAGCGGCGTTAAGGTGAGTGTCGCTTGCTTGCTCGCGTGCAAACCGGAGAGCGATGGCGATTGGAAACTCCTCAATCTCGATCCGGTCAGCGCGTCCGGCGCACAATGGCCCAAGCGTACCAATATCCTCCATGTGAGGCGAGCGTGACACCAGGATCACCGGAGTCCGCTCGAAGTAGTTCAGGTCCTTGATAAGGCCGCAGACGATCTTGGAAGGGCCAGACACGTGGTCCAGGCACAAGATGTATGGTTTGCATTCGAGTGCCTTCTGAACAAGGCCCTTTAGCGAGGCCGTGGTGAACTTTTTTGGGTCGTTGCCTCCGAGAACGTCCTCGCCAGTGCGCTGAAGCTCGGCTGCGATGCTCAGCAGGACTCCGCGCCGAGACTGAACTTGTGGCACGCATAGCCCGAGCGGTATGTCGGCCAGGAATTTGCGAACGAGTCGGGTCTTACCGACAGCCTCGTTCCCGTGGATCAGAACAGATCTTCTTTTTTGAATCTGATTCTGCAGCCGTGCCATTTCTTCCAGGCGTGCGACCGTTGCCTGGTAGAGTTCTGCATCCACTGCTTCTTCGGAAATGAGCCGTACCATCGTTCCTCGCCTACGCTATCGGATGAACTTTTTTGAATCGCCGCTG
>Ga0335072_10004581_pt1 | contig 20471 bp, 15 predicted proteins | sample Lox_Sample_21_FD_206725 | JGI IMG/M metagenome (GOLD analysis project Ga0335072, IMG submission 206725) | Soil microbial communities from Loxahatchee National Wildlife Refuge, Florida, United States - Lox_Sample_2.1 | ecosystem: Environmental > Terrestrial > Soil > Wetlands | place: USA...
CTGCCGAAGATTCCTATCGGTGTTCCTTCTCAGCTATTGGAGCGCCGGCCCGACATTGCCGCCGTCGAGCGCCAGACCGCGGCCGCCAACGCACAGATAGGCATCGCCGTCAGCGCGTTTTATCCCAACATCACGCTCAGCGGCTCGGCCGGCTTCCAAAGTACCAATCCCGGCACGTGGATTCAGGGACCGAGCTCAATGTGGACGTTAGGCGCGCAGGCCGCGGAGCTGCTGTTCGATGCCGGCCAGCGCCATGCGCTCACCGATCAGGCGCGGCACGCCTACGAAGCGCAGGCCGACGGTTACCGCAACACGGTCTTCCAGGCTTTCGAAGACGTTGAAGACCAGTTGGCCGCGCTGCGCGTGCTCGAGCAGGAATCGAGCGTTGAGGCAAAAGCCGTGGCGTCGGCGCAGCGCTCGTTCGATGTATCGAATGCGCGCTACAAAGGCGGCGTGACCAGCTACCTTGAAGTGCTTACGGCCGAGCAAACGCTGCTGCAGGACGAAGTGACCGCAATCGGAATCGAGAACCGCCAGTATGCAGCCAGCGTTGGACTGGTGCGCTCGCTCGGCGGCGGTTGGGACGTGACCCAGTTGCCAAAATAAGAGCCGAGAGCGCGGTTGTACCGCCGGTCTCCAGACCGGCCGCAATGCGGACTTCGCTCAATGCGCGTATCCGCTGCCCGGTACGTCGACCAGCGCGCCTCCAGGCCACTGCCACATTAACTTCGGATCCTGGCTGCTCGCTTGATGCAGCGCCTCCACATGCAGCGCGTGCCTGCCTTTGCGAAGCCCGAGCGCGCCCACGGCGAATCGCACAGCGTTTCCTGGAGATCCGCAAACTCGCGCGAAGGGCGGTCCGGTCTTCGCCACTTCCTTCCCGTCAATCACCAGCCGCGCGCCGTCAGCGTCGAGCAGATAGAAGTTGTACCCGCCGTCTGCAGGCACGTCGATGAATCCGTCCCATGCGACGGCGTAATGCGTGAATCCCTGCGCACTGGCGGCGAGATTCGGCGATTGTCCCGTAAGCGTCGGCTTCATCGCTGCAAGATCGGGCAGCTCAGTCCATTCGCCGGGGTAGATTTCGAACGCCAGCCCCGGCTGCGCGGTTGCCGCGCTCGCCGAAGCGCGCTGCCATTGATCGACCACAACCACATCCTGCTCGGCCCAATCCTGGTGTCCGGCCTTGTCTTCAACATGGAGCAACACGCGAAAACGCCCCGCTCCATTGACGCCGTCTAACTGCGTGCCCAGTGCGTCGGAAAAGCGATGGCTTACGCGCCTTCGGTGAGCCTCGGTCCCATCGCCGAAGAGCCACGTATAGTGCGCGCCGGGCGCTGCCTGCGCCGTGAATACTACCGGCTTGCGCATCGTCGCCGTTGCCGGCGCAAAGTTGAACGTCGCGGCCGGCGTGTGCGTTGCGATGAACTGCGGCTGCGCCGCGCCGCCCGAAACGGTCAGCGGCATCGCCGCAGCGGAATCAACTCGCGCCTGCCCGTACTTCACGTTGTCGAACACCACTCCCGAAACATCGCCCGTGATCGTTGATTCAGCAAGCGGGGGCTGCCCCAGCACCCAGATATTGCGAAACACAACGTCTTTCACCGCCGGTTGCTCCTGCTCGAGCTGCGCGAGCGAATACCAGTTATCAAGAAAGATGTTTTCGAAGAGCAGGCCTTGATGGATGCCCTTCGCATTCTTTGCGCCCCACACGCCGATCAATCCGAATGTCTGCCCGCAGGCGCCGATGCCGGCATGCATCACGTCAGAGTTGCGCAGCGTGAACCCAGCGCTGTCAAAGATCTTCTGCGGCCAGTCAAGCCGCACAATGTTTGAAATCGATGTCGACAGCTCGGAATTCTCGACCACGATGTTTCGCACATCCTTACCCGGTCGCAGCATGTCGGCGTCGGTGTAGCCGTCCCAGTTGCCCATCATGGCAATGTCATCGTCAGAGGCGCGGAAAAACGAGTTCCGCACCACACCGTCGCCGCTGCCGATCCAGTCCATGCCATCCTGGTTGGCATTGCCCGGATTGCCGCCGACCACGCGCAGATCGTCATAGGTGAATCCGGACGAGTCTTTCATCTGGATCGACCATGTGCGCGAACGAACCACGCATGTGAGTCCATCGATCTCGATGTCGCGCGCCTGATTCGCGCCGATGCAGTGCCAGTCGGGCTTCTGCATCCAGCCCTCGTCTGCGCCGGGGTCCTGCGGGCCGTCGTAAACAATCGTGCCGCGGCCCATCACTTTCACATTCTCGACATTCCAGAGGTTCAAGCTGCCGAAGATAAATGCTCCAGGAGCGAGATAAATGGTGTCGCCCGATTTTGGATTGAGGCTCTCTCGATGCACTCCGGCGGGAACAATCGTGACGTTAGATCCCGAGGGCGGAGGCGGAGGAGGCGAGCCGGCGAATAGAAACAACATGCGCGCGCGATTGAGAAAATCGTCGGGGCGCGAGATGGCGAGCTTGACCGGCCCTTTGATGCGGAGGCGAATCGTCTGCCCGTTGCGGGTGGCGCGCAGACCCAGGCGCCACGGCTCAATGTCCACGCCATGCGACCAAAAACCGGGCTCGGCCGCGGTTATCGTGATATCAGCCGGACCCGCCAAATCAAAATTTGCAAATTCGTAGTTGGCGGCAGCGTGAGCCACGTCGATGCGTTGGCCATTGACGGTGATGGCGAAGAAGTAGGAGCGCATCTCTTCGGGAACGGGCGCAGCTTGCAGACGCGTGGCTGCGCTTAGAGCAGGAGCAAGTGCGGCACAGGCGGCAATTGAGGCTGAAAGAGCGAAGGGCAGCGCGCGAAAACCGGGCAAAAGACGGCACTCCGAAAAGGGATCTGGGACAGTCCAGTGTATCGCCGGGAATCGCGCACGCGGATTCGTCGGGGCATAATACTTCTAATGACACTGCGATCGATCGCTATCGCCATTCTTCTAATTGTTTGCGGAACCAAACTATTTGCCGCCCCCTGCGACATGAGCCCCGCAGGCCCGGCGCAGCGGGTTTTCGCGCACGTCGATGCGCACCATGCCTGGACCGAGTTTAAAGACATTGCCTCAGTACCCAAACTGGCTGAAGGTGAAGGTGTTTCGGCCCAGGTCTGGTTTGAGCCGAACCATTCCGTGCTAGTGGAGACGATTTCGCCGAGCAAAGACTCAGAAGCAATCACCAAGTCCTGCTATTCGAAGGCCGGCTACCTCGACAGTATCGAGTTCGATCTACGCACAGATTGGGGATGGTTTTACAAAGCCGAGGGTCCGTTCGTGATGAACAGGTTTCACCGCTCGACAGAGCAGTTTTTCAACTCGAAAACGGATCAACCGCTAGTAGTGAGCCCGCAGCAGGTTGACGACTTTCCCAAACTGCTCATCCCGACGCTTTACAAGCAATTCAAGTTCCTCCCCTTTGCCGATTTGCTCGCAAAACGGTAAGCGAGCAGTCTTTGGCGCCTTTGCTAATCGGTCCCGATGGGAGCATACTGCATTCACGGCAATGTGCCGGTTTCCCCATCCCGAAAACAACGCGACTAAACCCGGTAACCTGCTGAGAAACATTCGGCTGGCCGATCTGCACCAACACAGGAGCCCCGATGCCCGGCGTACACACGCTTCCCCAAACGCTGGGGGAACTCAGAAAGAGTTCCCTTTTCAACGAAGCGCAACTCAAAAACCGCAGCGTGAAAGACGAGCTGCGCGCCAACCTGATTGCGCGCATCAAGGCGCGCGACTCCATCTTTCCCGGCATCGTGGGCTACGACGACACAGTAGTGCCTCAAATTGTGAATGCGGTGCTGTCGAAGCAGAATTTTATTCTGCTGGGATTGCGCGGCCAGGCCAAGAGCCGCATTCTGCGCGCGCTAACGGCATTGCTTGATGAGCAGATGCCTTACATTGCCGGGTGCGAGATTCGCGACGATCCCTATGCGCCATTGTGCCGCCGCTGCCGCGACCTCATCGCCGAAAAAGGCGACGCCACGCCCATTGCGTACCTGGGCCGCGACGAGCGCTATGTTGAAAAGCTGGCAACGCCCGATGTGACGGTAGCCGATCTCATCGGCGATCTCGATCCAATAAAAGCCGCGCGCGGCGGCCAGCACCTGGCCAGCGAGCTCACCATGCATTACGGGCTGCTTCCGCGAGCCAATCGCGGCATCTTCGCCGTCAACGAGCTGCCCGACCTTGCCGGCAAAATTCAGGTAGCACTTTTCAACATCATGCAGGAGGGCGACGTTCAAATTAAGGGCTACCCGGTGCGGCTCATGCTCGATGTGGCGCTGGTGTTCAGCGCCAACCCTGAAGATTACACGGCGCGCGGCAAGATCATTACGCCGCTTAAAGACCGCATCGGCTCGGAGATTCGCACCCACTACCCCGAGACGCTTGAAGAAGGCATCGCCATCACCACGCAGGAGGCATGGGCCAATCGTAGCGCGGCGCAGCTTGAGATTCCGCAGTATGTGCGCGAAGTTGTGGAACAGATCGCTTTCAGTGCCCGCGAAGACAAGAAAGTGGACAAGCGCAGCGGCGTGAGCCAGCGGTTGCCCATCTCGACCATGGAGCTGGTGATTTCAAATGCGGAGCGCCGGGCATTGCTGACGGGCGAGAGCCATGTGATCCCGCGGATTGGCGACATCTATACGGCACTGCCGGGAATCACCGGCAAGCTCGAACTGGAGTACGAAGGCGAGATGAAAGGCGCCGACACGGTTGTGCAGGAGCTGATCCGCGTGGCCGTGGCGAAAATCTACGACTGTTATTTTGAGGGCGAAGACACAAGCCAGATTGAAGAATGGTTCAACCTCGGCGGAACGTTCAAGCTCGACGACGATCAAGGCTCGGCCGAAGCGCTCAAAGAACTGAAGCAGATCCAGGGAGTAATTGAGAAGTTGAAGCCGCTATCGGTGAAGGCATCCGATCCCGCGCCGCGCGTGGTAGCCGCCACGGAGTTTCTGCTTGAGGGCATGGCGGCGCATCGCAAACTGAGCCGCAGCCAGGAGCACGGATTCGCAGCGCAGGAGCATCAGCGCCGCCGCGAGCGCGACGAATTTGTCCCGCAGCGGGAAGAGTTGGAGATTGATTACGAGGACTGGCAGCGCGGGCGAAGAGGGAAAAGAGGCGGGCTTAATTAGAGCAGGGACTAGGGGACCAGGGACTGAGGGATTAGGGATGCAGCGGGTTCGATACTCGAAATACACCGGCGATCTGGCGTCGGAGATCGACCTTGAGGATCTGCTCAAGGCGCTCTCCGATTTCATGCTGGACTCGGGATACTACGATCCGTGGGGCGAGTTTCAAGACCTGGACCACAACATGCAAGGCCTGCGCGAGGCGTTGCGCCGCGTGCTGCTGAACAGCGATCTACTCGATGAGCAAATGCGCAACCGCCTGCAGCAGATGGACGCCGAGGGCACGCTCGATGAATTGCTCGACCGGTTGATGGAGCGCATGGAGCAGGAGAACTATATTAATCGCCAGCCGATGAACGGGCCTACGCGCGCATCGAAGGCAGAGGGCCAAGTGGGCGAGGCGGAAGGTCGCGTTCGGTTCGAAGTCACCGACAAGAGCATGGATTTTCTGGGCTTCAAGACGCTCCGCGACCTCATGGGCACGCTGGGCAAGTCGAGCTACGGCCGGCACGACACGCGGCACTGGGCCACGGGAATTGAAACCAGCGGAGGATCGCGGCTTTACGAATTTGGCGACACGCTGAACCTTGATGTGACTGCGACGCTAGGCTCTGCGATTGCGCGCGAGGGTATCGGTCTGCCGCTGAACATGGAGTACGAAGACCTGCACGTGCATCAGTGCGAATACCAGAGCTCGTGCGCCACGGTGGTGATGCTCGACTGCTCGCACTCGATGATTCTTTACGGCGAAGACCGCTTCACGCCCGCCAAACGCGTGGCAATGGCTCTCTCGCAACTTATCCGCACACAGTATCCGGGCGATTCGCTCTCGCTGGTTCTGTTTCACGATTCTGCTGAAGAGATGCCCGTGTCGCAACTGGCGCGGGTAAAGGTGGGGCCGTGGCACACCAACACGCGCGAGGGGCTGCGCGTGGCCCAGCGCATACTGGCCCGCCAGCGCAAAGACATGAAGCAGATTGTAATGATTACCGACGGCAAGCCAAGCGCGCTCACGCTGCCCGACGGGCGAATCTACAAAAACCCGTACGGCCTCGATCCGCTGGTGGTGAGCGAGACCCTGGAAGAAGTGGCGCGCTGCAAGCGCTCAAACGTAATGATCAACACCTTCATGCTGGCGCAGGATTTTGGCCTGGTGCAGTTCGTTCACAGAGTGAGCGAGATGTGCCGGGGCAAGGCTTACTTCACCACGCCAGACACGCTTGGACAGTACTTGTTGCGCGACTACATGCAGCGCAAGTCGAAGATGATCCACTAGCAGCGAGCTAGAACAGATCTGGAATGCTGTGAAACGCGATGCGTGTCGGCGCCGCTTTGAACGCAGTAAGCATTGACGCCGGAGCCACCGTGCTCATGCCGTATTTCGAATTCAGCTCATCCATCGTTTCAAGCAGGCGCGCACGGCTCTGCTCCACCTCGAGTGCGTCGAACAGGTTCATCGAATGCAGCCGATCGGGAACCAGGCCGCTAAGGTGGACGCCGATAAAGTAGGGGTGGTCGTACTCGGGCCCCGCAGGTCGCGATTTCCACAGCCTGCGCAACGCAGCAATCAGCATCGCATTATCCTGGCACTCACTCAGGCGGATCTCGCTCTTCCAGCCACGCGCCGGAGCGCCAAAGCTCGATATAGGCATGGGCGCCGACGTCGAATCCATGCGCGGCACGGCAAAGCCAACAGCGAGCCCGATGCCGCTGGCCCACAGCTTGTGCTGGCGCAGGCGCATGGCGGCCTTGTGCAGCAGTTTATGAGCCACGGCCCAGGCCTTCTCGGCGCTACGCATCTCGGGCGCAAGCACATGCTGATGGCTGATTGACTTCAGATGCTCGGTGTCTGCCATCTCAAAGTCTTCGCCGCGCAGCCAGTGCCACAGCCGCTCGCCCCACACCGATCCCCAAATCTGCCCCGCCTGCTCGCAATCGAGCGCCAACAGTTGGTCCATGGTCTCGAGGCCCTTGGCGTTGAGGCGCTTCTCAGTGCGCGCTCCAATGCCGGGCAGGTCGCGCAGGCTCAACTGCCGCAGCGCTTCGGGCAGTATGTCGAGCGGCAGCGCCACGATCCCGTCGGGCTTTTCCATGTCGCTCGCCACTTTGGCCAGGTAGCGATTTGTGGCCAGACCCACTGAACTGCGCAGCATTTCGCCGGCGCGCTCGCGGATTGCCTGCTTGACGCGCACTCCAAGATCGAGGGCCGCGCGCAAAGGGCGCTCCCGGCCCATCAGCCGGCAGGCCATCTCATCAATGGAGCAAACGGCGGTGACCGGAACGCAGCTTTCAACAGCCTCGACGACTCGGTGATGATACTCCACGTAGATTTCGTGACGCGCCTCAACGAGCACAAGTTCGGGGCACATGCGTTTTGCTTCGGCCACCACCGTGCCGGTTCTCACTCCAAATGCTTTGGATTCGTAACTGGCGGCGATGCAAACCGTGGTATCGGCCATCATAGGAACCACTGCAATCGGTTTACCGCGCAATTCAGGCCGCACCTGCTGCTCCACCGATGCGAAGTAGGAATTGAGGTCGACGAAGAGCCAGTTCACATGAGGGACAGTCAGGGCCTGCTGTCGCGCGAATCGCGGAGAATCGGCAAGGTGCGCGAGCTCAGCCGGCCATGGCTCGGCCGCTGGAACCTGCACCGGAATGGGAGCGCTGCTCATAAGAAAGCCAGCTCACCTCACATTGAAGAGACGCCTCAGACGCCGGTCTCAATTCTCTCGATTTGCCTGGGCCAAGCCCGCCCGATTTTCGGATTTAGTCCCGTTCCGGTACTAGATTCGCTTTTTGTTCGCCAAATTGCAAGCTCTTTTTCTGTTCGACCTCCAAATTCTGCGGCACAATAGCGCGAAGGGTGTTCTCAACTCCATGGGTGAGGCGGCATAATTAGCACCAGACACGTCTCACAAGTTAGGGGACCCCTTTGCGGGCCGATTGAGTAGTATGCAAAGCGTGCTGGCATGGCTGGGAACAAACGCCACGGTACTCGCCGTCCTGGTGACGGTAGGTGCTGCCGTACTTATTGTTGCCTGCCTGGAGTGCTCGCACTGCGGGCAGCGCGATAAGGACGACATCTTCAAGCGCCACGAAGTTTAGAGCACGCCCCAACCGATCTTTCACTTCTTCGGTTTTTCACTCTTTCGCTTCCGGCTTCAAATACATCTCAAACTGCGCCAGGATGCGGTTGAAAAGCTCGATGCGCGCCTCTTTGCCGGCGATGGAGTGCGTTTTGCGCGGGTAGATCTGCAGATCGTAGGGAATGCCGGCATCGATCAGCTTTTGCACGTATTGCACAGTGTTCTCAATGTGCACGTTATCATCGCCCGTTCCGTGACAGATAAGCAGCCTCCCCTTGAGCTGCGCTGCCGAATTCACCACCGATTGATCGCGATAGGTATCTGCGTTTTCCGTAGGCAGGCCCATGTATCGCTCGGTGTAGATCGAGTCGTAGTTGCGCCAGTCGGTAACCGGCGCAACGGAAACACCTGCGCGGAACCGGTTGGTGTGCGAGAGCGCGTATAACGTGAAGGTGCCGCCCCAACTCCATCCCCACCACCCCAGGCGCTGGGGGTCGAGCTGCGGATACTGGCTCAGTACGGAGTCAACCACGGTCATCTGATCTTCAAATTGGACCGGACCGAAGTTGCGATAACAGGCCTGGGCGAACTTGCGTCCGCGCATGCCCATGCCGCGATTGTCGGCATGAAGCACCGCGTATCCGTGCTGGGCAAGAATCTCATCGAAGAAGATTTCATCGGTCCAGTGATTCTGGATGGTCTGCGGCCCGGGACCCCCATAAGGATTGACGATGAGCGGCACGGATGCCGGCGATCCTGCGCCATCGGGCAGCAGCAACGTGGCATAGAGAGTGGTTCCGTCGTGGGCCTTTACCGTGAGATCGATGGGCGCACGTAGTCTGTATTCGTCGAGCGAAGGGGGATTGAAAATCGCGGCGCATTTTCCGGGCGACTGACACAGATCCACGGTCGTGGGATTCATTCGGGTTGAGTGACGATCGATGAAAGCGGAACCCGCGGGAGAAAACGAACCGGCGTGAAAACCTGGTGCTGCGGTCAGCGGCACGTGCTTACCGTCGAACGACACCTGCCAGAGTTGCTGTTCCTCAACGTTTCCCTCGTTCGAAGCAAAGTCGACAAATCTGCTTTTGAAGTCGACCCGTGAAACTTCGCCAACCTCGAACTCTCCCTGAGTAAGCTGCTTCTCAAGTGTTGCGGCAGAGTCAAGCGGGCGGTGCTGATCGTACTTGTACAGGTAAAGATGATTGTGGCCGTCGGTCCAATTGGTGAGAACGATATGGCCTTCGCCAAGGTCTACCTCGTAGTTTTCGTCGACATATTTGTCGTCTTTGATCTCGAGCACCTGGCGCACCGCGCCTTTGGCGGGTTCGGCGAAGTAAATGTCGCGATGCTTGTGATCGCGTGTCACGGTCTCTATCCACAGCGTTTTTTCGTCGACCCAACCGAAGCGAGGAACGTAATCCTGCCCTGCTGCAATGGGAAGCTTCACCCAGGAAACACGGCCGCCGTTAATTCCCACTACTCCCACGCGTACAGCGGGGTTAGGATCGCCGGGCTGGGGGTAATACTGTTCATCCACCGTTGCGTGCGTGGGAATCCAGTCTGTGATTGGGTATTTGGGCACCTGCGACTCGTCCATCTCGAGAAATGCAATCGACTTTGAATCGGGTGACCAGAAGTAATTGCTGCGGACGTCCAGTTCTTCGAGATAGACCCAGTCGACCTCGCCCTCGAGGGTTTCGGGATTCGGCGCCGGCGCGAGCTTGATTGTGGTCTGGCCGGAGTTACGCAGGCGAATAACCTCAAGCCCGTGGTCGTGGATGAATGACACACTGTGGCCATCGGGCGAGAACTTGGGGTCGTCTTCTGAAGCTGTCCCTGTGTTGCCGATCTGCACGCCGGCGCTGCTCTTCAGATCGTAAAGCCATAAATAGCCATCGGTGTCGAAGAGCAGGTGCGCGGAATCGGGCGACCAGAAGTAGCTTGCCTCGGAGTAGCGCGCGCGATGGTCGCGGTCCTGCTCCGAGCCTCCGCCCTTGATGAGCGGCGCCAGCTTTTCGCGGTTGATCAGCGGCTCAGGTTTGGCGGTGGCGGGATTGACGTCCATGAGTTGGCCGTCGTCGATGTAGGTAAGATGCTTGCCATCAGGCGACCACGAAAGCTCCTCGGGCGGGTTGCCGGAAAGCGAGCCGTGACTGTAAATATCTTCTACGGTTAGCGGCTTGTAGGTGGCCTGTTTCGCATCTTGCGCGGTAGCTAAGGCAGAAAAAAACGAGACGGCAAGGCTTGCTGATAGAAGGGGAACCGAGGCACGTATCAAAGGGAATCTCCTGCTCAAGCGTGGTTGAGGAAGGCGGCATGAAAGGACCAGGGGACGAACATTCTGCCAAGAGTGTAAATCACAGCCAACACAACTGTTGCATAGCAGAGGAGAAGAATATATCTTCCCTGACATGCAATGGACAAGCCCGCAGGACCGGCGCAAATTTGGACAAATGCGCCGCAAACAGATTGGCCGCCAGCAACACGACCAGCTGAACCCCAAACTTCGCCCGGCATCGGCATTGGAGCTGCTCGATCGCTCGATGCAAGGGCGCGTACCGGCGCTGGTGAAGTTGAAATATGAGCTTATGTCGGCGGCGCCGTTCGCTTATTTTCGCGGTGCGGCGCCGGTGATGGCCGCGGACCTGGCGATGATGCCGAATACGGGCCTCATGAGCCAGCTATGCGGCGATGCGCACGTACGCAACCTGGGCGCATTTGCCGCTCCCGACGGCCGCCTGGTCTTCGACATCAACGACTTCGATGAGACCATTCGCGGACCATTCGAGTGGGACTTGAAGCGAATGGCCGCTTCGCTGGTGCTCGCCGGCCGGGCAGCCGGGCACAAGGATGGCGCCGCGCGAAAGGCAGTGGAGGCTTGCGTCGAGCGCTACACGGCGCAGATGCGCGCGTTCGCTAAAATGCCGCTGCTCGAAGTGGGCCGGTTCCAGGTGCATCGGCTTGGACTGGCGAGGCCCGTGCATGCGGCGCTCATCAAGGCTGAACGCGCTACACCACTCCATACGCTCGAACAACTGACAGAGCCGAAAGGGGGCGTTGAGGGCGCGCCGAGGCACTTCATTGAAGCGAAGCCGATGCTGACTCGGGTTCCCGCAGCAACGGCCAAAGCGGTACTGGCTTCGCTGGTTCCTTACCGCAGCATGCTTGAGCCCCAGCGGCAACACCTGCTCTCGATGTACAGGCCCATCGACGTGGCATTCAAGGTTGTCGGCACCGGTTCAGTGGGACTGCGCGACTATTGCGTTTATTTCGAGGGGAACGGCCAAGGCGATCCGCTGTTTTTGCAGATCAAGGAAGAGGCTGCTTCAGCTTACGCTCCGTATTTGCCCGACGCGCAACCGCCGCACCACAACGGCCAGCGAGTGGCAGACGGGCAGCGCGCCATGCAGCTGCAGACCGATCCATTTCTTGGTTGGACGCACATTGGAACACGCACTTACCTGGTGAGGCAGTTGAACGATCACAAGGGTTCAATCGAGATTGAGGATTTGGCCGGCGACGGATTGCGCGCGTACGGCGAAGTATGCGGCGAACTGCTGGCCCGCGGGCACGGCCGATCATGCGATCCGCTTGTGCTTGCGGGTTATCTGGGCTCGGGTGGCGGTTTTGCCGAGGCGCTGGCAAAATTCGGCGTGATGTACGCCGACCAGACCGAAAAGGACTGGGAGGAACTGCAGAAGGCGCACAAGGTGAAGGGAAAGAACAGCCAGTGAGGGCTGACTGAAACATGGGAACATCGGATCACGTCTGGGTTTTTGTCGGGCCAAGATCGGCATTTCCGAGTGGTATGTTCACTCGACGAGACCTGGCTGAGTCATGGATAAGACAACACGGCTTGACCGGCACATTGACTCAGTACCCAATCGACTCAGGTTGCTGGGATTGGTATACGCGCCAAGGGCTCTTTACGCCAAAGAGCGACGAGCAGAGGGCGCCGCGATTTATCGAATCGTTCAGTTCCGCGTCGCAAGAGCACTTCCATTATGAGGACGGCGACTTGGGCTAGGTGATCTGCGGTGGGCGTTCTTGGCGCTCCGGGGTGCGTTTTCGGTAGCGGATGATTTGTACCACATTTCTGCTTTACGTGCGGTCGCCAGAGGCGGGTCAGCACGGGCGAAGGCCTTTACGGACGCTTGTAAACATCGTACCCACGCAGATGCGCGACAGGCTTGTACTCCTCAAGAAGAAGTTTCATTGTCTCGGCGCGGTCCGGTGTTACGTCTTCCTTGATTTGCAGATCGCGCTTAACAACCAGCCAGCGAATGTTGCGTGCGCGAACCAGCGCAACGGTCTCTTCGGGAGAATAAGGGTCGGTGGTCCTGTCAAAGAGAAGCACGGGGAACTGCGGCGTGCGGCCGGTGACAAAGTAGAACGGATCTTCGCCGGGAATGAGAATCAGGCCATCGTTTGTCGGAATGTTGGCGGCTGCGCAGCGCAGGAATTCATCGAGCTCAGTCAAAAAGGGCCCCGGAGCTGAAGCGCCGGCCAGTTGCGGGAATGCGGAATGTTCAACGGGTCCGGCGGGAAGGTTGATATACGAGAGCCGCTCTTCGCTGACCGTATAAAAAGCGCCGCAAACCACCAGAGTTACGCCGATGAGCGTGCCAATCGAGGGCATGAACCATCGATTCGCGCCGATGAGTCCACCCAGGCCGGCAATAAAAACAAGCAGATCGGCAATAAGAATTACGAGCAGGGGCCAGATGGCGTAAGTGGAGCCCCAAAGCTGCTGCGAGAGCATGGTTCCGTGGATGGCTGCCAGAAGAATGAGGGGCAAAAACGAGCGCTGTGCAAAGCTGCGGAAGCGAACAATGTTATAGATTGCGGCCGTGGCGGCCACAAGCATGAGCAGAGGCCAAAGCGTTACGAGTGTGTCGCCGAATGAGTCTGGGTCGTCGTAATAGAGGAAAAGCGCACTGAGAACGAAGAGAAACGGCGTCGCAAGCAGCAGGAACGCCGGAATTGAAATCCAGAGGCGGCTGGCCTTGCGCGGCCAGGCCAGCAGAACGATTGCCACAGCAACGGCGGGCAAAGTCCAGCGCAGGCTGATATCGGAGTAGATTCCGGCCATAGCGGCCAGGCCTGGCAAACGGCGCTCTGCCGCAAAATCGATCGTCCAGTGAATGTAGTTGTGGACGCCGGCGGTCAGGTGCAAAACGAGAATTGCCGCGAAGCAGGTTATGAGCGCTGCCACCAGTACAGCGAGAGGCGCGGAGGTTGAAGCTCTGCCTTTCGATTGATCCTCGCGCCGGCCTAGATTCGCAAAGACCAGAGTCACGACCGAGCCCAATGCCGTGAGCAGAAATGGCGCTCCCATGTTCTGCTTGACGAATAGCGGCAGGCAAATTGCAGTGCCCGCGGCGAATCCACGCAACAATGCGCGTAGTGAGCTCGCGCCCGCTGCATCGACCCGCTGCAAGCACCACACGGCGGCAAGAATGGCTAGCGCACAGTCGCAGTCGTACGAGGGGAACGGCAAGATGGAGTAAACGCCTAGAAAAGTGAGCGGCGCGGCCAGCACAAGCGAAATTCCCCAAGCAAACGGCACGCGCTCGCCCAGCACTCGCAGCACAATACGCCAGGCCAGCACTGTGCCGAGCCCACCCATCACAGCGGCGTAGACAATGTGATGGAAGAAAACGCGTCCAGTCAGGCGAATAATGGCCGCCTGAATCAGAAACGTCACCGGCGGGTGCACGAATGGAAAGTCGCGGTAGGGCATCTGCCCCATGGCAATGCGGGTGGCGCTTTCGAGCGTGTAGCTTGCGTCCCAAAGCACGGCAACGCGGGCATTTTGCCAAAGGACGACGGCCGCCGTAGCCCCAAAAAGGCCCAGCGCTGCGACCCAATCCCGAAACTGCCAACACCTTGAGAGCAATTGTGCGGGCCGCAGCGATGGGGTCTCGGGTAAAGGCATAAGCACTGAGTGAATTCGCCTCTAAGTTAACAGAACATGCCAATTGACACATAACACGTGTGCACATATACTGTGTGAGTGAACATTACTCTCTCTATAAATGAAGAGACCGTGAAGCGCGCCCGCGAGAAGCTGCGTGCCGTAGGCAAGAGCGTGAACGAAGAGATTCGCGAGCACTTACGCCACGTTGCCGGCGAAGACAAAGAGGAAGTCGAAGAGTGGATCCAGCGTTTGCACGCACTTTCTGGCAAGGGAAACTCGCATGGCTGGAAGTTCAATCGCGATGAGATTCATGAGCGGAGGTAGCCGCTGAGAACGTTCCTCGATTCCAACGTTCTTCTCTACACCGACGACAACGCCAATCTCACGAAGCAGAATCGCGCAATGGAGATTCTCGCAGAGCACAAAACTCTGGGGTCCGGTGTAATTTCATTGCAGGTGCTTCAGGAGTATTTCGTCACAGCTACGCGAAAGTACGGTGTCAGTCAGGGCGATGCTCGCGATAAGGTCGAGCTGTTCGCAGAGTTCGACGTAATTGAGCCGGAGCTGAGCGACATTTTTGCCGCGATCGACTTGCACCGCCTCAGGCACTTCTCATACTGGGATGCATTGATCGTGCATACTGCTAAGCGCGCCGGCTGCCAGATCCTGCTATCGGAAGACATGCAACACGGCCAGGTGATCGACGGAGTGCGTATCGTAAACCCATTTCTGTGAATTGTCTCAATTCGCGCTAAAATAGTGTTTGTAATGTCACTCCGCGCAACCATCTCGGCCCTCCTCTAGCGGCTCCCGCCGCAAACCTTTTTGCTCGCCCATTCACCTCGTCATTCTTTCACCGGACTCGCCAGGATTCCGGAACCGCGGAGGGAACCGTTATGATTGACCGCCTTGAACAAATGGAGCATCGCTACAACGAGCTGCAGGCCCGGTTCGCGCTGCCCGAAGTGTTGAACGACCACGAGGCCTACCAGAAAACCGCCAAGGCCGCGCGCGAGATCGAAGCTCCGGTTGAGAAGTATCGCGAGCTGAAGCAAGTTCGCCAGGGTCTGGCCGATTCGCGCGCCTTGCTTGACGAGGCCGATGCCGACATTCGCGCTATGGCACAGGAAGAGATAGCCGCACTTGAGCCGCGTCTTGCGACGATTGAAGAGGAATTGAAGCTGTTACTGCTACCCAAGGACCCCAACGACGAGAAAAACGTGATCCTTGAGATTCGCGCCGGCACCGGCGGCGACGAGGCTTCGCTGTTTGCCGCCGAGATATTCCGCATGTACACGCGTTTCGCGGAGCAACATCGCTGGAAGGTAGAAGTAATGTCGCTGTCGGAGTCTGGCGTGGGCGGTTACAAGGAAGTGATCGCCATCATCGAGGGTAACCGCGTGTACTCGCAGTTGAAGTGGGAGAGCGGCGTGCATCGTGTGCAGCGCGTGCCCGAAACCGAAACGCAGGGCCGCGTGCACACCTCGGCCATTACCGTTGCGGTGCTGCCCGAAGCTGAAGACGTCGATATTAAGATTGAAGCCAAGGATCTGCGCATCGACACCTTCTGCTCGTCCGGACCCGGCGGCCAAAGCGTGAACACGACCTACTCCGCTGTGCGCATTACGCACATTCCTACGAGCACAGTAGTAAGTTGCCAGGATGAAAAGTCGCAGATCAAGAATCGCGAAAAAGGCATGCGCGTGCTTCGCTCGCGTTTGTACGAGATGGAAATGGAAAAGCAGAATGCGGAGCTTGCGGCGGCGCGCAAATCGCAGGTGGGCTCGGGCGATCGCAGCGAAAAAATCCGCACCTACAACTTTCCGCAGAACCGGCTCACCGATCATCGCATCGGCCTTACACTTCACCAACTCGACCTGATTATGGAGGGCCGCCTGCAGCCCGTCGTCGACGCGCTGATTGCTCATTACCAGGCCGAGCAGCTCAAGGGCGAATCATCACAGGCAGCATGAGGGCGCAATGCCTACCGTATCGGAATACGTGCTGCATGCATCGATGCGCCTCGATTATGGCCCGCATCCTGACCGCGCTCGCCGTGACGCAGAGACTTTGCTGCTGCACTTGCTCGGCAAAAACCGCGCGTGGATGATGGCGCATATGGACGACGAGCTTGGCTACGACTGCGCCGAACAATACATCGCAATGCTTGAACGCCGATACAAAGGCGAGCCCATCCAATACATCCTCGGCGAAACGGAGTTCTACCGGTTGCCGTTCCGCGTCACTCCCGATGTTTTGATTCCTCGGCCCGAGACCGAACATGTCCTCGAAAAGGTGCTGGAATTGGCACAAGCGTTTGAAGCTCCTCGGATTGTCGACGTCGGCACGGGATCGGGCGCGATTGCAGTCGCGCTTGCCCATGAGTTGACCGCGGCAATAGTCACTGCTACCGATGCATCTGCAGGAGCGCTCGCGGTCGCGCGAGAAAATGCGCAACGGAATGGAGTGGCGGCTCGCGTCAGATTCATCGAGGGCGATTTGCTCGAGCCCGTTGCCGGCGAGCAATTCGACATTGTGGTTTCAAATCCGCCCTACGTGGCCGAACAAGATCGCGAGACGCTGGCCGTCGAGGTTCGAGATTACGAACCGGCGCAGGCTCTCTTTGCCGGCGAGGATGGGTTGGAAATATATCGGCGTCTGGTTCCACAGGCTTTCAACGCCCTGGCGCATCGCGGCTGCCTGGTGCTCGAGATCGGCCACGGGCAGGAACCCCCGGTCGGCGCGCTGCTTGCCGAGGCTGGCTTCGAGCAAATTGAATTCACCGCCGATCTGCAGGGGATCGAGCGTGTGGCCTGCGGGCGGAAATCCTAGCTCGCTCGACCGGTCTTACTCAGCTCCCTGTAGAACCCGAGATCCTTTGCCGTGAGACTCTTGGCTATGTACGCGATCTGCCCGTAGTGCAAGCCAAAGTGCTCCACCACCTGGTAAACCGCATCGAGCCCATGGACGTGATAGCCCTGGATCTCGTACGGCGCCAGCAATTCTTCAACGGTGAGCCGTTCAAGCACTTGGCTGGCGCGCTCCATTGTCGCGCCCAGCTTGGCCAGCAGTTCCGCCGCGCTCAATCCGCCCTCGGCAGCAAACTCCGCCGGCCGGTTGCGCTTGTCCTCATCGCGATTGAACGAGTCGATCAGCCACTGAGTAACGTTGCCGTTCAGGTGCAGAATCAGGTTGCCAATACTGTTGCTGGCCGCGTTTGGCCGCCACCACACCTGCGCCTCGGTGAGAGGCTCAACCGCTTTTTGCAGTCTCGGCCAGTATTGGCCAAGAAGCTTTTGCCTGGAAAAATCGAGAAAGAGCGTTGCGACTTGAGGATCAACGGAGGGCAAGGTTGTTCACTTCCTTTTGTGCGGGCCGGGAGACCCGCACGACAGCCAGTCAGGAAACCGGCGCTACTGGACTACACCAGCTCGTAGCCGGCGAACCAGTAGCCGATTTCGAAGGCCGCGGTTTCTTCGCCGTCTGAACCGTGAATCGCATTCTCCTGAATGGAGCCGGCAAACTTCTTGCGGATGGTGCCTTCTTCAGCATTGGCAGGATTGGTGGCGCCCATCAGCTTGCGCAGGTCGGCAATGGCGTTCTCTTTCTCCAGAACCATTGGAAACAGCGGGCCCGACGCCATGAATGCGCAGAGATCGTTAAAGAACGGCCGTGCGGTGTGGACGGCATAAAAGCCTTCGGCCTGCTTCACTGAGATGGACTGTTTCTTGATTGAAACGATGCGGAAGCCGGCGTTCTCAATCTCGGCCAGGATGGCGCCGGTGTGGCCGTTGCGTACCGCGTCGGGCTTGATGATGCTGAATGTACGTTGCAGCACTATGAATTGCTCCTGATTGGGAATGTACCCAATTTCATTGTAAAGGCCCGGATTGCACGCACTTGACATCGAATGCGCGCCGAACTGCGCGTGAATCTGGTAGAGTTTTCGGAATGAATGCCTTCGACTCCTATGCTCGCGTTTCGTGTCTGTTTACTATGGTCGCCGCCCTGGCCTGCGCGCCCTCTTTCTGCCAAAGCGCCGCACCCGCATCGGAAGCAAGCCCGGCCGCTTCGCCGGAACTGAGGGTCTTCGATCCCTCGTTGATCGACACATCGATCAACCCCTGCGACAATTTCTATCGATTCAGCTGCAACAAATGGTTCCAGCGCAATCCGCTGCCTGCCGATCAGGCGTCATACGGGCGATTCACCGAACTTTATGAGCTCAATCGCCAGCACCTGCACGAGATTCTGGAGGCCGCGGCCGTCTCCTCGCCAACGCGAACCGCAAATGAGCAGAAGATCGGCGATGAGTACGCGAGCTGCATGGATGTGACAGCGGTAAACAAGCTGGGACTGAAACCGCTCCAACCTGAGCTGGACCGCATTGCCGCGCTCGATTCGACAGCCGCTCTGCCGGCGCTTGTAGCGCATCTACAGACAATAGGCGTGAATGCGTTCTTTGGTTACGGCTCCGGGCAGGACTTCGCGGACTCTCAGCACGTGATCAGTTTTTTTGCTTCAGGCGGCCTGGGACTGCCGGAGCGCGATTACTATACGCGCACCGACGCCGATAGCGTAAAGCTCCGCCAGCAGTACGTGGAACACATGAAGAAGATGTTTGTGCTCGCCGGCGAGAGCGACGCTCAAGCCGCGAAGGACGCAGACTCATCAATGACCATCGAGACGCGCCTGGCCAAGGCCACTTTGACCATGACCGAACAGCGCGACCCGCAGAACCTGAACCATCCAACCGACGTTGCGGGGATGCAGGGGATGCTGACGCATTTCCCGTTGGCGCAATACCTCACCACCGCCGGCGGACCCACGGCGGGCAAGGCAATCGACACCGAGCCAAAGTATTTTGCCGAATTCAATGCGCTCGTGGCCGATACGCCGATTGATCAGATTCGCGCGTACCTGCGCTGGCATTTGATCACGGCCTACGCCGGCACTACGTTACCGGAGAGCTTCGACGAGGAGAACTGGAACTTCTACTCGCACATTTTGAATGGAGCCGAGAAGCAGCAGGACCGCTGGAAGCGCTGCACCAGCCGTGTTGATGGCGAATTAGGCGAGGCTCTGGGACAGGTGTACGTTGCGAAGTATTTTCCACCCGAGGAAAAGCAGCGCACGCTCGATATGACCGAGGCAATCGAAGCGGCGATGGACAAAGACATTGATGGACTTGACTGGATGAGCGCGGTCACTAAGGTGAAAGCCAAGGAAAAGTTGCATGCGGTAATGAACAAGATCGGCTATCCCGACAAGTGGCGCGACTACTCGAAGCTCACAATCGTGCGCGGCGACGACCTGGGCAACTCAATGCGTTCGCGGCAGTTCGAATTTGCGCGCGACCTGGCCAAGATCGGCAAGCCCGTTGACAAAGGCGAGTGGCAAATGACTCCGCCCACGGTGAACGCATACTACGATCCGCAGATGAACAACGTAAACTTCCCGGCCGGCTATCTGCAACCTCCGTTTTTCAGCGGCAAAGAGGACGATGCTGCAAATTACGGCGACATGGGCTCGACCATCGGCCACGAACTGACGCACGGATTCGACGACCAGGGAAGGCAGTTTGATAAAGACGGTAATCTGGCAAACTGGTGGACCAAGAGCGACGAACAGGGATTCACTGACCGCGCCGAGTGCATGGTGAAGCAATACGACGCCATCGAAGCTGTGCCCGGCGTACACCTGAACGGCAAGCTGACGCTGGGCGAGAACCTCGCCGACCTGGGCGGCCTATGGCTCGCGTGGCTGGCATGGCTCGATAAGGCGCAGGCGGCGCATGTCGACATGAGCGCGAAGATGGATGGCTACACGCCCGATCAGCGCTTCTGGATTGCATATGCGCAGCAGTGGTGCACGCAGACGCGGCCCGAGCAACTGCGCACCCAGGCGCAGAGCGACCCGCACGCGCCCGACGAGTACCGCACAAATTCAGTTCTGCAGGATCTGCCTGAATTCGCCAAGAGCTTTCAGTGCAAGAAGACTGACAAGATGGTGAGCGAGAAAGCGTGCCGGGTTTGGTGAAAGGCAGCTAGTAGTTAGCTTTTTCCGATCGCCTTGGCCATCGTTTCGCCGATCTCAGCAGGCGAAACCACAACGTGAATGCCCGCTTCGCGCATCGCCTTCATCTTGTCTGCGGCAGTGCCCTGTCCTCCGCTGATGATGGCACCGGCGTGGCCCATTCTGCGGCCTGGAGGCGCGGTCTGCCCGGCGATGAAGCCGACGACCGGCTTCTTGACGTGCGCTTTGACGAACGCTGCAGCAGCCTCTTCAGCCGAGCCGCCGATCTCGCCGATCATGATGATG
>Ga0335072_10004582_pt1 | contig 20469 bp, 17 predicted proteins | sample Lox_Sample_21_FD_206725 | JGI IMG/M metagenome (GOLD analysis project Ga0335072, IMG submission 206725) | Soil microbial communities from Loxahatchee National Wildlife Refuge, Florida, United States - Lox_Sample_2.1 | ecosystem: Environmental > Terrestrial > Soil > Wetlands | place: USA...
AGTCACTTCCACGGACGCGCTCGAAATGTTTCGGGCCAAACTCGTCATCTTTATGGGCAAGGCGCGGGTCACCCTGGACGATGTCACCGATGAGGTCCGCCGGACGCGGGTCTGGCTGCAGCACGACCAACCCATGCGCTGGGAAGGGGAAATCCGCCGGCGCACCAAGATACTGGATCAGGCTATGCATGAATTGCGGAACGCCCAATTTGCCGGCCAGGAGGCGGCGATCCAGACCCGGCAGGCTGCGGTCAACCGGGCCAAACAGGGTCTGGCCGAGGCCGAGGACAAGCTTCGCCGGATCAAGAAATGGAACCAGAATTACGACAATATCTCCGACCCCATTGTCCGGCGGCTCGATGGGTTCCGCGGGTTTGTCACCGACGAATTGCCCAAAGGCGCCGCTCACCTCCGCAACATCCAGAAGGCGCTTGAAGCCTACGCCGAAGCGAATGCCGCCCTCCAGGGCGGAGGCGCCGCGGCCCCCGCTTCCGGTGAAAACGAAAAGGTTGAATCGGGCCAAGCCGCGCCAGCCACCGAGCCACCTGCAACATGAGCGCCGCCGGTAACGCATCCAATCTGGCCCAGCTCGCGCGTGAGTTGATGAACGAATGGCAGCAGACCAAGTCCCAATGGCGTGATGTCAAAAGCCAGGATTTTGAAAGCAACTACCTGGAACCTCTGCCCGGTCATGTGGAACGCGTGGTCATGATCATGGCGGAAATAGATCAATTTTTAAAGAAAGTCAGGAGTGAGTGTGAGTAGTGGAACCGATCTGCGCGTCAGCCGGAGTCTCGAGCTGCTCGGAAATCTCCGGCAGACCGCGGCGGCCTTTGCCCAGCGGGAGGAACAGATCAACCGTGAGCTCAAAGGCCGCCGGCTTACGACGGACCGCGGCAGCCAGCAGGCCATTTCCGATGCCGAGAGTCGTCACGCCACGCAAGCCGCCGAAATCGAGGGACGATATCAGAAACAGAAAAAGCGAATTCAGTCAATCTATGAGGGCCGTCGCAATCGTGTGCAAAAATACCAGGCGATTACCCTAAAAAATCTTCCCCGGCGCGCCGAGGAGGTCAAACAAAGTTGGATCGGCACCCTGCAGATGAGAAGTTACCAAGAGCAGCGCAAGCTGACGGCGAACATGGCGGCGGCTGATGCGGTCTACACCGGATTCATCGCCCAGATGGAGGAACTCCGCCTTCTCTACAAACACGCCCGCAAGTCATTTGGAGGATACTGGTCGCTGCGGCGCCGGCTGCGCGCCCGGCCCAAGACCGCGCCGCCAACCGATCTCCCGCTGGAAGAACAGTTGTCCATCCTCCGCAGCTATATCAAGACCGCCCAGGAGAACCTCGACCAATTCGATCAATTCACCTTTCCCCGCATTTTCCGGTTTGTTCGCCTTTCTTTGGTCTTTTTACTCTGCGCCGCCGGAGGAGCGGGGGCGGCTTGGTATTTCGGATTCGATAATGGTCACACCAATCTCATCGCCGGCGGTTCCGCCGCCGGTGTCTTCATCGTCTTTTGGATCATTCATGCCATGACGCTGCAGAAACCCCGCCCGTTCGCGGTCCGGCTGGCCGGAGCCATCGTCGCTTCGCGGCAGATTATCGATGCCAACGGAGTGGCCAGTCCCGATTTTGTCGCCCAGCGCGATGCCAATCGCAAGGTGGTTCAGGATGAATATGAACGCAGTTACGCCGAGGTATTGCAACAATGGGGCCGGGCCGACGACGTCAAAGCCGAGTATGAAGAGCGCACCCGCCATAAAATCGAGGCCCAAAGCGCCCGGATTTATGAAAAAATCGACCGTCTTCTCGGGCCGAGAATACAGCAAATCGAGGCGAGACACGCCGCCGAAGTGGCGCAACTGAATCAGGAAGCCGCGACCGGCCACGAAAAACTTGTTCAGGCCCGGGCTAGCCAGACTTCTTCCCTCGGCGATGAGGAAAAGATCCGCTGGAATGAAATGGAGACCGACTGGCACCGGCAGATCACCCCCATCTACCGGGCCATTGAGGAGATGAACGCCGCCGGCGACGCCATCTCACCCGCCTGGAATTCTTCCTTCGTCGAGAACTGGATCCCGCCGGGCGACTTTGCCGCCGCCGCGAAATTTGGCCGCCTGAGCCTCGATCTCACCCGGCCGCCCGGCGGCATTCCCCAGAGTCCGCGCCTCGCTCTTCCGGGTCCGGCGCAGGTTTCGGTTCCCGCCGCCCTCGCTTTTCCCTACCAGGGGTCGATTCTTTTCGAGACGGGCGATTCGGGGCACGCCACCGTGGCCGGCGCGCTCAACAATATCATCCTGCGCCTTCTCTCGACCAATCCGCCGGGCAAGGTCAGCTTCACCATCATCGATCCCGTGCGGCTTGGGCAGAATTTCGCCGGCCTCATGTATCTCGCGGACTATCAGGAGAGCATCATCAACCGGCGCATCTGGACGCAGCGAGACCAGATCGAAGAACGGCTGGCCGAAATGAGCGAGCACATCGAAAAAGTCATCCAGATGTACCTGCGCAACGAGTATGCCACCATCACCGAGTACAACCGGCAGGCCGGAAGCGTGGCCGAAAAATATCATTTTTTGGTCATCGCCGATTTTCCGGCCAATTTCAGCGAAACCTCGGCCAAGCGGCTGCAAAGCATCGGCGCCAGCGGTCCCCGCTGCGGCATCTTCACCCTCATGCATTGGGACCAGCGCCAACCGGCGCCGGATGGTTTTGTGCCCGAGGAATTCCGCAAAAACAGCATCTGTATCCGCCGCACGGGAAATGAATTCGCCATCGGCAAGGAACAAGCCGCCATCGGCGCGACCCTCGATTTCGATGAGGCGCCCAATCCCGATCTCGCCCTCAGCCTCGTTCATCATATCGGCAAATACAGTGTCGATTCCAACCGGGTTGAGGTTCCCTTCCTGCAGATCGCGCCGAAGCCGGAGGAGATGTGGACCGGCGATACCACCAGTGAACTTCGCGTCGCCATCGGGCGCACGGGCGCGACCAAGCTCCAGTATCTCGCCATCGGCAAGGGCACCAAGCAGCACGCTCTCTTCGCGGGCAAAACCGGTTCCGGAAAATCGACCCTCTTCCACGTGATCATCACCAATCTCGCATTGGAATGCAGCCCCGAGCAGGTCGAGTTCTACCTCATCGACTTCAAAAAAGGCGTCGAGTTCAAATGCTACGCCACCAAACATCTTCCCCACGCCAAAGTGGTGGCGATCGAAAGCGACCGCGAGTTCGCCCTCAGCGTTTTGCAGCGCGTCGATGCCGAACTGCGGCGGCGCGGAGATTTGTTCCGCAAGCTCGGCGTGCAGGATATTCCCGGCTACCGGAAATCGGGCGGGACTGAGCCGATGCCGCGGTCTCTTCTCATCATCGACGAGTTCCAGGAGTTTTTCGTCGAGGACGATACCATCGCGCAAAGCGCTTCGCTTCTTTTCGACCGCATCGTCCGCCAGGGCCGCGCCTTCGGCATCCATGTTCTTCTCGGATCGCAGACGCTCGGCGGCGCTTATTCGCTGGCCCGCGCCACGATTGGCCAGATGGTGATTCGCGTGGCTCTCCAGTGCAACGAGGCCGATTCCTATCTCATCATGGATGAGAACAATTCCGCGCCACGTCTCCTGTCGCGTCCCGGCGAGGGCATCTATAACGACGCCGCCGGGGCGCTGGAAGGCAACAGCCCCTTTCAGGTCGTCTGGCTGCCCGATGACGAGCGGGATTTGTGGCTCGACAAAGTGCAGGAACTGGCCGCGCAACATGCCCAGCACGAATATCCGAGCCCGATTGTCTTCGAAGGCAACGCGCCCGCCAACATCCGCGAGAACGAGCTCTTCCGCTCCGTGCTCGAAACCGCTCCCGTTACCGCGCCGGTGGCCGGGCGCATTTGGCTCGGCTCGCCGAATTCAATCAAAGGACCGACCGAAGCCGCTTTCCATCGCCAAAGCGGCAACCATCTCCTCATTGTCGGGCAGCGGGAGGAAGCCGCTCTCACCATGCTCGGCAATTCTCTCCTCGCCCTGGCGGCGCAGTATCCAAAGGGCACGGCCAAATTCGTCCTCTTTCAAAGCGCGCCGCCTGGCACTCCCGAAGCCAGCTTCCTCGATTACATCGTTCACGCCATGCCGCACCCCATCGTCGCCGTTCATGCCAACGGCATTCCGGCCGCCATGAACGACCTCGCTGCCGAGTTGCAGGCCCGCAGTTCCAGCGAGGCGAACATCCATGAAGCGCCCGCTATTTTCCTCTTGATCCACGGCCTGCACAAATTCAAGAAGTTGCGGAACGAAGACGACTTCAGCTTCTCTTCCGGTGGCGGCGACGCCGGTCTCAATGCCGGAGCGCAGCTCGGCAAACTCATCTCCGAGGGGAGCGGCTGCGGGATGCACATCATCACCACCATCGACACCCTCAACAGCGTCAACCATTTCATGAGTCGCAAGGCGCTGAGCGAATTTGAAATGCGCGTCATCTTCCAGATGAGCGCGAACGATTCGGCCAGCCTCATCGATTCGCCCAAGGCCAGCACGCTGGGGCTCCATCGCGCCTTTTTCTATAACGAGCACGAAGGTTATCTCGAAACCTTCCGTCCCTACGCCTATCCCGACGCCGAATGGCTAGGTCGCGTCGCCGAGATACTTTCTTACCGCTAGAGCATTTTCGATTTAGATAGACGCATACTGGGCGTGACGAAAGAAGCCTCGGCAATGTTCGGGTCGAAACGACTGAAGGGCTTGGGCGACGGCAGACTGAAGCTCCTCAAGGGTGCGGGCAGCGGCTTGGCGCAGATGGGCCTTGAGTTTGGCAAAGGCCTCTTCGATGGGATTGAGATCTGGACTGTAGGCCGGCAGGTAGTGGACCTGCGCGCCCCAACCCGCGATCAGCTCACCCACGCGCGCCATTTTGTGAGTGGAGAGGTTGTCGAAGATGACGAGATCGCCCTGGCGCAGTTCGGGACCGAGCGCCTCCTGGAGGTAAGCGGTGAAGACTTCGCCATCGAGGGCTCCTTCGATGAGAAAAGGTGCCGTGATGGCGTCGAGCCGCAGCGCCGCCAAAAAGGTGGAGCTTTGCCAGTGGCCGTGCGGAACCGTGGCTAGGCAACGCTGGCCCACCGGTGCGCGGCCGTAAAGCCGGGCCATCTTGGTATTGAGCCCGGTCTCGTCGATGAAGACCAAGCGACGCGGATCCCACTGCGGTTGCTTCTCTCGCCAGGCGATGCGGGCGGCCTTAACGTCGGGACGATCTTGCTCGGCGGCGCGCGTCGTTTTTTTTATAGCTCAAACCCAGCGCGTCGATCCGGTGCCACAGGGCATTGAGGCCAATCTGCACCCCAAGTTGCTTTTGGCAGCGGTGCTGCACCTCACGCAACGTGATATCGACCTGCTCGGTCAGCCAGCGGCGCAAAAGCCGGTCATGGCCTTCCAGACGACTGCGCCGATAACCCCCGATCTTTTGGGGCCGGGTATGGCCGTTTTGTTGCTGCTGCTTCCACATCCGCTCCACGCTGCTTCGACAGACGCCGAACCGTTTGGATACCTCGCCAACTCCTTCGCCCTTTTCCCGCGCTGCGACGATGCGTCCACGCAAATCCTCACTCAAAGGTCTCATGGCCCTTGAGTTTAGCTTCTTCTCATTAATACTTCTATCTAAATCGAAAATGATCTAGGATTGTTTTCCCACAGAGTGGGAAAAGTTGCCTGCAAAAATGATTCTTTATTCAAAAACAAGAAAGCTTTTTCAATGGAGAAGGGCCATGGTGTATAATAGAAGGCCGATAGTATATAGTAGAGATATAGGGCTAAAGCTTAAGGGGATGCTGAGTGTAGGTGCAAGTTGGTTTTTTGTCTTTGCTTTTGGCGGGATGATAATGGTTTTAAACGAAGTAATACACGCCGCTGACCTTAAAGAAGGAATCTTAAATTCTTATAGCCTGGTTGAAATGGCGGGTGTTCTTTGTCTGGTTGGCGTAATTTTTTTAATTCTTTCCTTTTTACTACGTCAAATCGAACGGATATGGGAAAAACGGCGACAACCCCCATTTTCGTAATCTTGCAATGCCGCCGATCCATGCATGAGTTTCGATAACTCACGACACATCAGCGACCCTGCTTGGTTAGCGGCCGGCTCGCTTCCATGCATTCCATGACCCGCCGGCAATAAGCGGGGATGTCGTTGCTGCGCAGGAGCGCCGAAACGATCACCACGCGCAAAGCGCCCGCCGCGAGCACCTGCGGCAAGGTCTCCTCGTTGATTCCGCCGATGCAGAATTGGGGAATGCGCACCGCCGCGAGCACCTCCCCGATCAGCGCGAGGCCGACCGGCGGATAATCAGGCTTGGTTGGTGTCGCAAAGACCGGCCCAACTCCAATGTAGTCAGCGCCTTCCTTTTCCGCTGCGATGGCTTGGGCCAGGCTGTGAGTCGATTTTCCCACCAGCATTCCTGCGCCGGCCCGCGCCCGCGCTTCGGCTACCGAAAGATCATCCTGCCCGGCGTGGATTCCATCCGCGCCGGTTCCGGACACAAGTTGCGGATGATCGTTGAGAATGAAAAGCGGTCCGGAGGCGGGAATCACCGCGCGAAGTTTTTTGCCAAGCTCTTCAATCTCCGGCAGCGCGAGTTTTTTCGCCCGGAGTTGGATCAAATCGACCCCGCCGGCCACAAGTTTTTCCGTGGTTACAACGGCGCGCGCGGGCTCGACATAACCGAGATCGAGAATCGCGTAGAACCGCGCCCGGCCAAGGAGCCGTTTCCGTTCGTCAAAATTATTCATGGCACGGGAAAAAATTCACGCCATGGCCACTTTTGATAAAAGTGCTAGGGCATGAGCGACTGGCGCTGTTTGAGGAATCCCTCCACAAAATGGGTGCTGTAGCGACCCCGGCGGAAATCGGGATCTTTAAGGATGAGCTGCCCGAACGGCACGGTGGTCTTGATGCCGCGGATGATGAATTCATCCAAAGCGCGGGACATCCGGTCGATCGCGGTGGTCCGGTCATGGCCAAATGCAATGAGCTTGCCGATCATCGAATCGTAATAGGGAGGCACGGTGTAGCCGCCGTAAACATGGGAATCCCATCGGATGCCGTGGCCGCCCGGCGCATAGAAGAGTTCGATTTTGCCGGGGCTGGGGCGGAAATCTTGGAACGGATCTTCCGCGTTGATGCGCATTTCGATGGCATGTCTCTGCGGCTGCAGGTCGTCGAATTCCTTGCTGAGCTTATCGCCCAAAGCGATCCGGATTTGTTCCTTCACCAGATCGATGCCGTAGACTTCTTCAGTGACCGGATGCTCGACCTGAATGCGGGTGTTCATCTCCATGAAGTAGAAATTCATTTTTTCGTCGACCAGAAATTCCATCGTGCCGGCATTCTCGTAGTCCACCGCGTGGGCCAGCTTGATCGCGGCGCGGCCCATCGCCTTGCGCAAGGCGGGCGTGACCATCGGGGAGGGGGATTCTTCCAGCAGCTTTTGGTTGCGCCGCTGGATGGAGCAGTCGCGTTCGCCGATGTGAACGATTTTGCCGTATTTGTCGGCGAGGATTTGAAATTCGATATGATGCGGATTCTCGATCAGTTTTTCGATGTAGATGGCGTCATTGTTGAAAGCTTTCTCGGCTTCCATTTTGGCGGCGTAAAAGCCTTGTTGCAGGCTGATATCGTTATGAGCCTGCCGCATGCCCCGGCCGCCGCCGCCCGCCACGGCTTTAATCATGACCGGATAACCGATCTGCTTGGCGATCTTGAGCGCTTCCTTCTCATCCTCGACAATGCCGTTGCTGCCGGGCATGACCGGGACACCCGCTTTGCGCGCCGTTTCCCGCGCGACCGCCTTGTCCCCCATTTTTTTGATCGCTTCTTTCTTTGGGCCGATGAATTTGATATTATGGTCTTCGCACATCTCCGCGAAGCGGGCATTTTCCGCTAGAAATCCATATCCGGGATGAATGGCATCGACGTCGCCGATTTCCGCTGCGCTAATGATCCGGTCCGTCATCAAATAGCTCTCGTTGCTGGGGGCTTTACCGATACAGATGGCTTCATCGGCCAGCTGCACATGCAAAGAATCGACATCGGCCTGGGAGTAAACAGCGAGTGTCTTGATCCCCAGTTCCTTGCATGCCCGGATGATGCGAAGAGCAATCTCGCCGCGATTGGCGATGAGAATTTTGTCGAACATGCGGTCCTAGAGCGGGCGAACCGCAAAAAGAGGTTTGTCGAAATCAACCGACTTGCCGTTTTGAGCAAGAACTTCGACGATAACCCCCTTCGTTTCGGCCTTGATTTCATTCATCACCTTCATTGCCTCGATAATACAAACCACTGTCTCCTCATTCACTTCCTGGCCTACTTCAATATAAGGGGGTGAATCGGGAGAAGGCGCGCGATAAAAAGTGCCGATCATAGGAGAAACAATTTGGAATAAGCCAGTTTGTGGCGGAGAAGTCAGCGTGGGAGAGGGAACAGACGCGGCAATCGGAGCCGCACTAGGTGCCAAGGGGGCTGGCGTATGGGCTGCGGGTGCGGCCACGGCGGGAGTCGCCGTCGAAAGCCATTCGCCGGATGGCCCCCGCCTGACGCGCAGTTTAAAGTCTCCTTTTTCCAGTTCGAATTCCGAGAGTCCATTACGTGTCATCAAATCGATGACGGCTTTGATTTCTTTAAGATCCATGTCTTAGCGGGAAGTAAAATTAGCTGAAGAAATCAAGTTCTAGGCTCAAGGGATAAGCCGGTCAAAGAATTTCTGCTTTAATGATAAAGTTCAAATTCCAGTTAAATTTTAAACTATATCTTGACAGAAAAGCTTAAAGCCGCTGCATAGGATGGTCTTGGGTTGCCCTATTTGGACCTGTTTGGATTTTATTTGTAATCAAAATTCGCTTGGATTTTTGTCACAAAAACGTTGCGGTAAAAGAGGAGGAGACCCAAGGTATCGCCCATCAATTTTATGGCACCCATCATTTCTTCTCCTCAGAGCCCGGCACGGGCCTTTCACTTTCTTGGCATTTGCGGGACAGCCATGGGCGCGGTCGCGGCCATGCTCCATGACGAAGGCTACACCGTCACCGGTTCGGATGAGAGCGTCTATCCGCCGATGTCATCTTTCCTTGCCGGCAAGGGGATTTCTATCCAAGCGGGGTACAAGGCGGAAAATCTTCCAGCCGGAGATTCCATCCTGGTCGTTGGCAACGCCATCAGAAGGGGCAATCCCGAGCTTGAGGCGGCGCTTGAAGCCAAGAATTTCTATCTTTCATTGCCGGAAACGCTGAAGAACTATTTTCTGCGCAAAACCCATAACCTGGTTGTGACCGGCACTCATGGGAAGACGACTACGACCTCGCTTCTGGCCTGGATTTTCGAACATGCGGGCCGGAAGCCGTCCTACCTCATCGGCGGTTTGCCGAAAAATCTGCCCCAAGGCTGCGTGAGGCAATCCGGCCCTTATTGGATCATCGAGGGCGATGAATATGACACCGCCTTCTTCGACAAACGCAGCAAATTCCTCCATTACCTGCCCGAATTGCTCATCATCAATAATCTCGAGTTCGATCACGCCGATATCTTCGATGACCTCGCCGCCATCCAGAAATCATTCTCGCATCTGGTCCGTATCGTTCCCCGCAATGGCATGGTGCTGGTCAATGCCGATGATTCCAACGCTCTGGCTGTGGTCAAGGAGAGCCCGGCGCCGATCCTCGAGGTCGGTTTCTCCGAAAACGCCGCTGTGCGCATTCACGGCGTGCAGGCGGATGGCGAGTTGCAACGCTTTCGGATCTTCGAAACCGAATTTACGCTGCCCATGTCCGGTGTTTTCAATGTTCACAACGCCGCCATGGCCATTGCCGCCGCCCATTTCTACCAGATCCCGCTGCCCGAAATCGCGCGGGCTGTGGCCACATTTCACGGCGTGCGGCGACGGCAGGAAATTTGCGGCGAAATTCGCGGGGTGACGATTGTTGATGACTTCGGCCATCATCCGACCGCCATGCGCGAGACCCTTCGGGGCTTGCGTCACCGTTTCCTTCACCGGCGCATCTGGGCGTTGTTCGAACCGCGGAGCAATACCACGCGCCGGGCTGTTTTCCAGAACGAATTACCTGCCGCGCTTGCTTTGGCTGATGGCGTTTTTGTCGCCCAGGTTGCGGCTCTGGAGCAGATTCCGCCCTCGGAACGGCTCAACCCTGAAAAGGTCGTTGCCGACATCAAGACCACGGGCATTCCGGCCTACTATGAGCCCAATGCCGACGCTATTGTGGGGCGCCTAAGCCCGCTCTTAAAACCGGGAGATGTGGTGGTTGTTTTTAGCAATGGCGGCTTTGGTGGCATTCACCATAAGTTGCTCGCGCTCAAGTAGTCAGTGGTGGTTTTAAACATTACAATTTTGAAATTTTGAAAATAGAGGAATCCTTGTCAGTCTCGGCGGGGTCTATACGGTTATGAGCTCAAAACGTCTTAAGCAGGGCCTCTGGCTCCTTGGCATTCTCGCCATAGCCAACGTTATTTATTACTACTATTCAGAATGGGGGCTTATTACCGTCAAAGAGCAGGCGGGCGCTCCGTTGGGCAAGATTATCAAGAGCATCGAGTGGCAGGGCTGGGTTAGGATTTATACCAATATCGATCCCACTACTACTGTGCATATGTACGTTGATCACGTACCGCTGGCCGAAGCGATGGAGACGCTGGCCGCCAATATTGAGCTTCCGCGACGGGGCGACGGTGGCAACAATGGTCCTGGCGGTGGAAGCCGGCCTGACCGGGGCAACTTTGGAGCCGGGCTTGGAGGAGGCGCTCCACCCAATGGCGGCGGTGGAAATTTTGCCGGGCAAGGTCAAGGCGGCGGGGGTGGTGGTGGAGGGCGAGGCTTGGGACGCGGTGGCTTTGGTGGCGGCGGAGGTTTTGGCGGAGGTGGAGCGCAATGGAATCTCGCCTTTTTCGCCGCGCCGACTTCCGATCAGGTCAAGGCCGAGATTGATGCTTTTGTGAAAGATCAGCAGGACGACGACAACAAGATTTATAGTTATCCCACTCCACTCATGATGCTCTCCACGGATGGCGATATGCCCGCGTCCGATCCGCGCCTGCAAGCCTGGCCCGGTGTGAAGGCCAAGCCGCCGCAGCCCGCTGCCGCGCCTAACGGCTCGGCCAATTCCACGGCGTCCAACGACTCGACAAATTCTGCGGGATCCACCGGGTCGGATAGTTCTGTTTCCTCGAACAATGCGCCGTCCGCCGATCCTCCGACGCCTAACGCCCAGGATTATTTCAGGGATTTCGCCGAAGGGGCCAACATCTGGATCATGGTCCCCAGCTCATGGAGCCCGGATGTCACCACACCTCCTCCCGCCAACTCCTCGATTGTCAGCGCGGTCAAGGGTTTCGTCGGTCGCATTCACGGTTCCGTGACCCAGGCCATTATCCTTCGGGCGCGCTGGAATGGTAATGATGGGCGCGGTTTTGCCGGTGGGGGATTCGATAACATGGAGGATCGTTTGCGCAATGATATCATCGGTCTTCCTCCCGATGCCCAAGCCGCCGCCATCGACCAACTCAACCAGGAAGTCGCGTTTCGCAAGGATGTCGAGGCGGCTCCGCCCGACCAAAGGCGCGAGCGGTTCATGGATCACATGCTCGAGAGAATGGCCGACGATGGTTTTAACGATTCGCGGCGGTCGCCTGAAAGGCGAGCTCAGCGCTTTGCGCGCATGGTACAAGCTCGCATCGCCGCCACAGGCAAATAATGATGATTCTTGCTCGCCGTAAAGCCGCCAAGCGGCACATTGCCTTTACTCTGGTCGAGATGCTGGTGGTATTAGGTATCATCGCCCTGATGGCCGGACTATTTATGCCCGCTTTTTCGCTCATGCTGAAAAAGGCCCAGGGCGCGAAATGCGCCGCCAATCTTCGCGCGATCGGCACGGCCGTATCACTGGCGGCTACGGACAACAATGGCCAGTATCCCGAGATCAACCAAGCCGGCGGCCAGGTCTATCCACCCGGGAGCGGGGCGACCAATCTCATCGGTGCCCTCGGCAGTTATGGGATATCCACCAACAGCATCCAATGCCCGGTTGACATGCAGAACAGCCCCTCATCATTCAGCATGTACGGATCGAGTTACGAATGGAATCCTGTTTTCGACGATGAAAGCACCGTTACGCCGATTCTTTACCTCAACGCCTCCGTCAAGATCCCGGTCAATAGCAGCAGGGTACGCCTTTGCACCGACTTCCTGCCTATTCACAACGGCAAGAAAAACGCCCTTTTCGGCGATGGTCACGTCATCGAACGCTGATCAAGAACGCTAATCAGCGTTGCGCCCCTCCATTTTTGAAACGACGCGCGGCCCCGGGGTCGGTACGATAACTGGCATGGCTGAAAATTCCGCACCCATGCCGTTGCATGTTCTCATTACCGGCGGCAAAGGAGACTTGGCCCGCGCCTTGGAGGCCGAATTTATCCGGGAAGGTCATCACGTTAACGCGCCTGGACGCCAAACCCTGGATGTGACCGACGAGAAGCAAATCGACGCCTATTTCTCCAGTCTCGTCCGGATCGACGTTCTTATTGCCAACGCCGGTCTGACCCGGGACAGCCTGCTGGCCAACATGAGTCCTGGTGAATTCGATCAGGTGATAAATACCAATCTGCGCGGCGCCTTTCTCTGCGCCCGTGCCGCCGTCAAACTCATGGTCAAACAGTGCAGCGGCCATCTTCTTTTCATGGGTTCACGCTCGGCCAAACATGGTCCTCGTGGCCATAGCAATTATGGCGCTGCCAAAGCCGGCTTGATTGGTCTCGCGCAAAGTCTTGCCCAGGAATACGGATCGCGCAATATCCGCTGCAATATCGTGCTTCCCGGTTTTCTGGAAACCCGCATGACTGCCTCGGTCCGTCCGGAACGGCGCGAGGAAATCCGCACCGAACACGTTCTTGGACGCTTTAACACCGTCGAAAATGCCGCCCGTGCCGTCGCCTTTCTCGCTCAGCTTGATCATGTCTCCGGACAGGTCTTTACCCTCGATTCCCGCCTGGACCGCTGGACGTGAAAATTTCGGCTACTGCGATTGATTCAGGTTGTAAAAAACTCTGCTGGTTTTACCCCAATAAGAGGTTTATATATAAAGAGGTATCAATGGAAACAGCTTCTACCTCCGGCTTGGATCCCAAAACTTGGATTAACCTCCTGACCGCGCATACAGCCAAGGGGGATGTGTTTAGTGCCAAAACGCTGATGGCTATTTTGGAGGGGGTCGAAAAAATCGAGGAACGGACAAAGTCCGCCAATCCGGTTTTTCTTCCCGGTTTCCACACGGCTCTTTTTGACCGCCTGGTTCGGTCGTTCAATAATCCAACCTTGCTTAAGGAAGTGGGCCTCGTTTACCTCGGTGAACTCGGAATGCCCGGCATTGCGCTCAAGCATTTCGATCTTGCTCACCAGTTTGCGCCCAAAGACCGTGATATTTCTGAGCTGCAAAAGGTGGCTACGATCGCCATGGCGCGGCAAGCCACCGATCAATCGGCACACAGCGGCATCGGTGAGGTCACTCATCCCAAACCTGAGCTTGGCAGGCTGATCCGCAAAACCACGCGGATCGATGTTGTCGAGACGCGCAGGCATCTTGACGAGACCGCCGGAGAGCTTGAGCGCAAACAGCAGGACTTGCGCAAAACCGTCCCGGAAGAAAAACCAAAGGCGCGAACGGCGCCTATGATTGCCGTTTATGATCGCCATCTTAAGCAGGCTCAACGAATGATTAAGCAAACCGACTTTGCCGGCGCCTTCTCCGCTCTGGCCGAGGCTCAACAGGCCGGAGCGATGGTCGAGGAACTTCTAGCCTGCTATGCGCAGCTCGGCCTTTCCGCTTTCGACCACGGACGCATGGATGAAGCGCTCCAGGCTTTTCTCTATACCCGCGACTTGGTTCCGGGATCGGTTGAAGGCTGGTTTAATTGCGGTCTGGTTTATCAAAAGACCGGTCAGATCAGCGACGCGCTTGCCGCCTATCTCGAGGCCAGCCGCCTTGGTCCCGACAACCCCAAACCTTGGTGCAATCTCAGTTCCATTTATTTTGAGCTGGGCAACTATGCCGACGCCGAACGGGCGGCGCGGCAGGCTCTCAGCCTAAAACCCGATTATGCCCGGGCGTGGGACAATCTTGCCGCCGCGCTCAGCGCCGTGAACCGGCTTGCCGAGGCGGCCGAGGCTTGCCAGGAGGCCATCCGTTTTCAGCCCGCCTTCCATGCGGCTTGGTTCAAACTCGGCGTCATCAATTTTCAAATGGATAATCTTGTGGCCGCGGAGGAAGCCTTCACACTCACGGGTGACAATCCCGATTTCTTCTCCTATGTCCTCTATTATCTCAGCATGGTCGATGCGCGCCGCGGCGAAACCGATCTCGCTTTGCAAAAGCTGAGCCAGGCTCGCGCGATCGATCCCACCAATGAGCTTGAGTCCTCCGCGCTTAAAGAAATCGCCGCTGCCTGCACCAAGGCCGGACGCCATGTCACCGCCGCCGATTTTTACAAGCAGATTATCGCCAAGCGCCCGGACGATTTCTCCGCCTGGCTCGCCCTGGGCACGTCTTACCACCGGGCCGAACAATTGGACGAAGCTCGCGGCGCTTACCGCCGCGTCACGGAATTGCAGCCTGATAATCCCATTGCCTGGCACAACCTTGGCCTCCTTGCTTCCGAACAGGAAAAGCACGAGGAGTCGTGCGAATGCTTTCAGCGCGAGGTCGAACTTTGTCCAGACGATGCGAAGGCTTGGTACGATCTTGCCGTCAGCCTCCAAAGTCTTAACCGGGAGGAAGAAAGTCTTGCGGCTTACGAACGTGCCGAGAGTCTCATTAAATCGGCAGCCCGCCGCAGCAACGATTTATCGGCCGCGCTCAGCATCGTCCGGCGCATCAATCTTGGTGACCGGGTTCTCAAAACAGAATAACTGCGGCCGGTTTGTGGAAGCACCTCCACATAAATTTTTCAACACAGTATCTTGACAGAGGTTAGGTTAATTATGCTATTAATTGTGTGAAAAATTGAGCCGACATGTGAAGAGTAGCAATTTTGCCAAGACCCTGCCTTGTCAGGAACGTAAATGAAATCTTATAACACCAATAGATGGCTCTTCGTGCTAGGCGTTTTACCAGTCGCCTTTGGTTTTTATAGCGCAAGGGTTCTGGCCGCGCCGGCGGATGATTTATCTCCCACCATTGCTATGGAGATGAAGACCAATACATTTATCCGTTCCGATACCACGGAGTTGCCGCGTGAGCCGCGTTATTGGATTACCCCGGAATATGTTCATTACTGGCAGAATACCACAACAAGACTACCTCAATTGCTCAGCATCGCCAATGGCGCCGACACGGCTCCCCTGGCGAATTTTTACGGAAATCAGGGAATCACTTGGGACGACGGCAACGGCGTAAAGCTAACGGCGGGCACCTGGATTGACAACGAGGAGCGTTACGGGATCGAGCTTTGCGGGTTATACATCCCCGATCAGCATCAAAGCGTTGCCTTTAATCCTCTGCCAGGAGATGTCGATGCGTTCTTTACCGATAACCACTTGGGACATGCTCCCTTCATTAGTGAAAATGGCTTTCCCGGCGATCCGGCCAGCAATACCAGTTTCCAATATAGCACCGAGCAATATGGGGGTGAGTTAAATGGTCTCGCCCATTTTGTTGACTGGCGGCCGGAGGCTGGTCTTAGGATTGAGGAGAGCGCGTTGCTTGGTTTCCGGTACTTTGGATTAAAGGATAACTTTTCCAGCGCCTATAACGAACCTACTTTTGGATTTTTTTATAACGACTATTTTAAAACGATTAACAACTTTTATGGAGCCAATTTAGGCGGGCATGTTCGGGTGGAATACCAGCGCTTTTTTACGGAGATCACGCCTAAGATTGCCCTAGGTGTGACGGACGAGGAGGTGGACATCAGCGGCTCCAATACCGTTGCTTTTGTCCCCGGTCCAAATGGCTTTTATGCCTCCGGCAATAAGGTGGGAAATCACTCGCTGTCCAACTTCGCTTGTTTGCCGGAAATTACCGTCAAGGCGGGTTATGATTTTAATGACACGGTGGAAGCTTTTGTCGGTTATGATGCGCTTTATTTAAGCGCCGTGGCCCGGGTGGAGAACCAAATTTCGACTCAACTTGACGGGCAACAAATGGCTGGTTTCAGTTATGTTCCCGGCGGCCCGGCTGACGGATCTCCTCCCTTTAAGGTCATGACTTCCTCTCTTTTTGAGCAGGGCGTGACGACGGGAATTACTTTGAAATTTTAAAGGCAAAGGGCGGGGCCAGGTACGGCTCGCAACTTTTTTAATCAAATTCCGGTATCGCCCCCCGTCCCGTGATGGCGATGATGCTTCGCACAAGCGCTTTCGCGCATGTTCTCTGGCGAGAAAAGTTCGTTTTATGTGCTCTTGATCCGTTTTAAGATGGCTCCGATTTCATGGCGAAACTGAAAATAAGAATGAGGGGACAGCCCGACTTGGCCCATATCCGGAGAGGCTTGGTCGTGAAACCGCCATCGGATCCGTGGCTGGGATTGCAAACGGCGGTGATCGTCGCCGCGGTGATGACGATTTATTGGCCCGCCCTGCATGGAGGCTGGTTGTGGGATGACAATGTCGACATCACAGAGAATCTGACCACAAAAAGCGCGAGGGGACTTTGGAATATCTGGTTCAAGCCGGGCACGCAGCCCGATTACTACCCTGTCAAAGCCAGCGTTCAGTGGGCGCAATGGCATCTCTGGGGTACCGATACCTTTGGTTATCACGCCACGAATGTGATGCTTCATATCGCCAGCGCACTGCTGGTTTGGCGGCTATTTGACAAGCTGAATCTGAAGCTGGCGTGGCTCGGCGGGCTGATTTTTGCCGTGCATCCGGCCCAAGTGGAGTCTGTGGCGTGGATTGCGGAGTTAAAGAACGCGCTGTCGATGCCCTTCTTCCTGCTGTCGGCCATTTTTTACCTTGAATACGATGTTAACCGGCGAAGAAGCAATGTCGTGGTTTCATTGGGATTCTTCCTGCTGGCGATGCTGACGAAGCCAACGATGGCGATGTTTCCCGCCGTGATCCTTGGCTATGCCCGGTGGAAACGGGGACGGGTTGCGTGGGATGATCTCATGGCCAGCGCCCCGTTTTTTGCCGTGTCGCTTTTACTGGGTGTGATGACGCTTACGATGGAGTATTGGTACAAGCATCTTCATCACCAGGAGATGCAGTCGATTCCGGTTGGCGGTTTTTTCTCCCGGGTGGAGCTGATGGGGCTGACGCTGGCGTTTTATGCCGGGAAGGTTGTGTGGCCGGCGGGGTTTTTGCCCATGTATCCGCAATGGCCGGTGAATCCGCCTTCGCTTCCGCAATTTCTGCCGTGGTTGGTGCTCGGAGGATTGCTTTTCTGGTTCTGGACAGAACGGCAAAGCTGGGGGCGCGACGTTCTTTTTGGATTCGGTTTTTTTGTGATCATGGTGCTTCCCTTTTTGGGCGCGCTGCCGGCCAGCTTTATGACTTTCACCTGGGTGATGGACCATTTTCTCTACATTCCAATTCTCGGTTTGATCGGTTTGGCCATTGCGGGTTTGGAACAATTAATGCGAATAGCATCGAAGCCCGTTCCTTTCGCCGTCAACGGTTTGTTGGCCGCGATTCTGGGGGCGATGATTGTGGCCAGCCGGGGCTGCGCGGAAAAATTTGCGAGCAGCGAAGCGCTTTGGAGTTATACGCTGACTCGCTATCCAAACTGCTGGCAAGCGCACAACAATCTGGGGACCGCTCTCGCGCGGCGGGGAGAAATGGACGGAGCGGTGGATCAATTTGAAAAGGCTTTGGCGATCAATCCCAACTATGCCCAGGCCCGCTACAATCTCGGCTTGATTCTGGCGCAAAAGGGACGGATCGACGATGCAATGATCCAATATCAAAAGGCTCTGGCGACCGACCCTGGCATTGCCCAGGCTCATAACAGTCTCGGTGATGCTTTCTTACGGAAAGGGAAGATGGATGAGGCGATGGCCGAGTACCAGGAAGCTTTGGCTATCGATCCCAGCCTCATTCAGGCCCACCGGAGTCTTGGCCTTGTTTTATCCCGCAAAGGAGAATGGGATGAGGCGATTGCTCAGTTTCAAGACGTCCTGCGATTGCGACCCGATTCTCTCGCGGCGCAAGAAGATCTGGCCAGGGTCGAAGCCTTGGCCCGGCAGCAGACTGGTCAGAAATAGGCAGCTTTTCGGGGCGGAGGAACCAGAGCTGCCGGCAGATCGAATACGCCAGCGTGTTGCTTGAGGAATAATATAATGACAGGTCTGGATTTTACCATTGCTCCCAAGCGGCGGATGGCTAGCCTGAACGACTACTTATAGTCAACATGGATGCCTATCTGCCTAAGAGATTTGCGTTAACCGGCGCCAGCGGCGCGCTTGGTTTTGCTTTTTTACGGCGCAATTTTGGACGTGACTCCAAACTGCAGGCTACTCTTTTGGTGCGGCGTTCATCTTCATCATTTCAAGCGGAGGAATTCCAAAAATGGCTCAGGCAAAATCGGGAACGGGTGACATTGATCGATGGCGATGTGCGCCGGCTCGGAACAGAGGAGACCGAGGCGTTGCTGGCCTGTGACGGAGGCTTATGGCATTTTGCCGCGGTGACCTCGCTGGCCGAAGGCGAAGAAATCATGCGTGAAATTCGCGCCGTGAACGTTGAGGCGACGGAGCGGCTGGCGGAGGCGTGCCGCCAAAGCCGCTCCAATGTTCCATTTTATCATGTCAGCACCGCTTATGTCGCCGGCACGAGGCATGGAACCGTTCTGGAAATGGAAGACACGCCGCCGCCCTCCTTCCGCAATCCCTACGAAGCTGCAAAACTCGAGGCGGAAACGGGGGTGCGCCGCGCGTTCGCCGCGGGCGTGAAGGGGGCAATTTTCCGGCCCAGCGTGGTGGTGGATGATTTTGGGGGCACGGGTGGAATTAAAATGGTCGATGCCTGTGCCTATGCCGTCGGCTTGGCGGTGACACGAAACGAACCGTTTGTTTTTCGCCTGAAACCCTCGGCCAGCTTGAATCTGGTTCACAGCGACTGGGTGATTGCGGCGATGATTGATTTGGCGCGGTTGCCTTCCGGACCCGGCAGGGTTTACCATCTCACGGCGCCGAAGGCGACTTGCCTCAGCGAAATCGCCTCGATTCTCCACAGCCTTGTGCCTGGACTCAGAATCAGCTTCGAACCGGAATTGAAACGGGCGGAACTGCCAACCGCTTCGAAAATCTTCGACAAGGCCGTGACCGATCTTCGGTCCTATTTGGAGGCCGATATTCACTTCGACCGGCAGAATACTTTGCGGGATTTGTCCGCGGCGGTAAAAGAATCGCCAATGGATCTCGCGCCTTTTGTGAAGAACCGCCTAAAGTCCGAACTGGCGCGGTTGGCGCACCGGAAGCAACTCTAGCCGTGATACTTCAATAGGTTATCGTCATCGGGCTGCGGGCGCGGGACTCATCGCGCTCGGCTGGTTCGCCCATGGTTCGGGCGGTGCATCCGCCGCCGCCGTTCCGGCGCCCGGCAATGCCTCCGTGGCCAACGCCGCGCCGGCCAATCCGCCGTTCCACCCTCCACCAACGCCGCCGCCTTCCACCCCGCTGGTTTCGATGAGCGACTTCCAACGCCTGCGCGCCGCCCGGGACGCCGTCTTTCAGGCCAACCCCGGGTTGCAGGCCAAAAACGCCAAGCTGATCGAGGAAATGCGCGCCCTGCAGGACAAGATTGACGCCGCCATGATCAAGGCCGATCCGACCATCGCCCCCCTCCTCTCCAGGTTCGAAGGCGGACGTCCGCATCCCGTGAACACGCCCGCCACTCCGTCTGTGAAATAGTTATACCAAGAAGCTGCCTGGATTTGTTTTACCAAAAGTTGGCATCACGTCAGCTTGGTTGAACCAAATTTGTGTAGTAATATTCACTGACGACCATGAGCGCAGATAACCGTAAGTGTGTAGATCATAAAAGCCATGCCCAGCCATGACATGCCGTAAACCAATACTCCAAACTCTATGCCAGTCATAGCAATAATGCTAAGGCAATAAAAGCCAAACAGAATTGCAGTAATGCTTCCTATATACCGAACCCATCGTCTGGTGCGGAAAAAGCCAATTGAAGTCGTAATAGCAAGAGCACAAAAACCAAAAGCAATGAAAGTGCTTTCGACAGCGTTATCTGCTAGAGACTCACCTACTTGCAGAAGCCGCAGGCACTCGCGGATACTGAGCACGAGGCCGAGGAGGCCGAGGAGTAGCCAAATCGAAGCGATTACTCGAAAATGTAACATCAAGGGCATAGCGCTATAACTCCATCTTTGACTTTTTAAAAATGTCTTCCATGCGGAATGTTTGTTGGGGGTGAAGAGGGAGACCCGCCTGGGTATGGCACGAAATATGGTATGCCTTGGTTTGGCAG
>Ga0335072_10004584_pt1 | contig 20452 bp, 22 predicted proteins | sample Lox_Sample_21_FD_206725 | JGI IMG/M metagenome (GOLD analysis project Ga0335072, IMG submission 206725) | Soil microbial communities from Loxahatchee National Wildlife Refuge, Florida, United States - Lox_Sample_2.1 | ecosystem: Environmental > Terrestrial > Soil > Wetlands | place: USA...
AACCACGAAACTCAAGAAGCATGGCAGCCATGCTTACGTGGCCCGGGCGACGGACCACGGGGTGGTTTGTCGCGTTTTACAGCTAGTTTGGCGGCGCTAGGCGCCACCGAGGTGCACCTCGCCGGCATCGAGCGCGACCTCGCCCGAATCGGTCCGCACCACGAGCCGGCCGGAGCCGTCGATGCCGGCGCCCGTCCCGGTCCGGCCGGCCCAGCGGACCTCGCGGCCGAGCAGCGCGTCCCGCCCCCGGACCGCGTCGAGCACCTCGTCGGCGCCGGCGGCGAGCCAGCGCCCGAGCGTGCACAGCAAGGCCGCCAGCGTCGGTTCGATCGCGCTCGACTCGAGCCCGAGCGTGCCGGCACGGTCGCGCAGGTCCGGCGGGAAGTCCTCCGGCCGCAGCGCCACGTTCAAACCGATCCCCACGACCGCCCACCCTTCCTGCATGCGCGCCTCGACGAGGATGCCCGCCACCTTCCGCCCGCCCACCAGCACGTCGTTGGGCCATTTGATCATCGCGTCCGCCCCGGCCACCTCCGCCCCGGCCACCTCCGCCACCGCCACCCCCGCCACCAGCGGCAACAGCCTCGGCGGCTCGCGGACGACGATCGAGCAGAGCAGCGCCCGCCCCGCCGGCGCGGACCAGGTCCGCCCCTGACGCCCCCGGCCCGCCGATTGCTCGGCCGCGGTCACGAGCGTGCCGTGCGGCGCGCCGCGGCTGGCGAACTCGCGGGCGCGGGCGTTGGTCGAGTCGGTCAGCCGGAAATGCGCCCGCGGACGGCCGAGCCGCCCTTCAACGCGATCCACGGCCCGTCACCCGCGCGCCGACGCGACCCCGGCGTAGCGATCACGCTCCGCGCACGCCAACCCGTCGACACGCTCATTGAGCTCAACGCCAGCATGGCCCGCCACCTTGACCCACTCGACCTCGTGGCGCGCCACCTCCGCCAGCAGCTCCTGCCACAGCTCCCGGTTCTTGACCGGCTGCTTGCCCGAGGTCGTCCAGCCGTTTCGCTGCCAGCGAGCGAGCCAGCCGTTCGTGAACGCGTTCTTGACGTAGCTCGAGTCCAGGTGAACCCGTACCCGGCAGGGCCGCTTCAGCGCCCTGAGCCCCTCCACCACGCTCTTGAGCTCCATCCGGTTGTTGGTCGTGAGCGGCTCGCCGCCGGACACCACGCGCTCGTGATCGCCCGAACGAAGGAGCGCGGCCCAGCCTCCCGGCCCGGGATTGCCCGAGCACGCGCCGTCCGTCCAGAGCTCGACCTCGATCACGGCAACCGAATCCGAATTTCGTCGTCGACGACCGTTCCCAACCGAGTGGCGGCATCGCCACCGTTGACCGCGACCGCCAACCGACGATAGGAGTCCACGTACAACAGGAGCTCGCCGGCGCCCGCGTCCGCGAACGTGCGGACGCAACGGGCACGCTGGGACCGACCCGATGCCGCCGTGAGCTCGACCAGGGCGCCGACCGAGAACGAGGAATCCTCCTCCACATTGAGCTGAATGTTTCCGAAGCGGTCGATGTACAGCGCCTGCGCGACCAGCACCCCGTCCTCGACCCGCGGCCGCGGAAGCTCGACCGCCACCAGCCCGCCCGGATCGCACGCCTCGCCGGCGTCGCCGAGCGCCGCGCCACCCGCAAGCCGGGCCGCGACCGGGGCGAAGATGTCGCGCCCGTGGAAGGTGGCCGATACGGGCGAGAGCGCGAAGGGTGACGCGAAGAGATCGACCGCCTCGACGACTCCGCCGGCCCGCTCCACAGCAAGCGACAGCAGTCCGTTGTCCGGACCGACGAACAGCCGCCCATCGGCCGCGCGCAGCGCAACGCCCCGGCGAGAACTCCCGACGCCCGGGTCGACGACACACAGATGGACCCCGACCGGGAGATACGGCAACGCGCCGCGCAGGATCACCGCCCCCGCCCGCACGTCCCCTCGCGGGACCCAGTGCACAAGGTCGATGACAAAAGCCCCAGGGCAAATCCCCGCGATCACCGCGTGGCAGACGCCGACGAAGTCGTCCTCGAGGCCGTAGTCGGAAAGAAACGTGATGACCGGCGCGCTCACGGCGCCGTCCGACCCCGACCCGCGTCGGACACGAGCGCGTCCACCAGCCCGTCGATGTCGTGCCGTGTCGCCTCGACGTCGGGCTCGAGGCCGTGTTCGCGGAGAGTGGCGCTCGTCACGGGGCCGATACTGACCAGCCGCCCGGACGGCCGCCAGTCGGTACCGCCCGCCGACGCCAACAAGTACCGCACGGTCGAGGAGGAGGTGAATGTCACGTAGTCGGCGTCGGCGACGGCCGACAGCTGATCCTCATCCAACGGCGAAGCGACGGTCTCGTACAGCGCCACCACGTCGACCTCCGCCCCGCGCTCCCGCAAAGCCTCGGGCAACACGTCTCGCGCCGAGGACGCGCGCGCCACCAGCGCCCGCTTCACCGGAACGTCGGCGAGCGCTTCCACCAACCCCTCGGCCACGAACCGCTCCGAAGGCACGATGTCGGCGATAACCCCATGCGAGAGCAGCGCCGCAGCCGTCCCCGGTCCGATCGCCGCGACCCTCGCGCCCGCCAAAGCACGCGCATCGAGCCCATCGGAAGCCAAACGCGAGAACAGCACTCGCACGCCGTTGGGGCTGGTCAGGCACACGAGGTCGTATCCGGCCACGGGCGGCGCCGGACCCTCGAGCGGCACGATCCGGATCGCCGGCGCCTCGACGACGACGGCGCCGAGATCGGTGAGACGCGTCGCCAGCCCGCTCGCCTGCGCGCGCGCCCGCGTCACGGCGACGACCACACCGGCCAGTGGACGCGACTCGAACCAGGCCAGCCGCTCCCGCAGGCCCGCGACCGCGCCCACGACCACGAGCGCCGGGGCCCGCACGCCCTCATCCAAGGCGACCGACGCGATCGTCGCGAGCGTGCCGGTCACCACCCGCTGATCCGGCAGCGTCCCGCGCTCAACGACCGCCGCCGGCTCGGCCGAGGAACGCCCACCCGAGACAAGCGCCGAGGCGATCGACGGTAATTGCCGCACGCCCATGTAGAACACGAGCGTCCCCGGGAACGCCGCCAGCGCCTCCCAATCCAGCGCCGACTCCGGCTTCGAGGGATCCTCGTGGCCGGTGACGAACGCCACCGCGCTCGCGGCGTCCCGGTGGGTGACCGGGATACCGGCGTAGGCGGGACCGGCGACGCCGGCGGTGACCCCGGGGACCACTTCGAACGCAATCCCGGCGCGAGCAAGAGCCGAAGCCTCCTCGCCGCCGCGCCCGAACACGAACGGGTCGCCTCCCTTCAACCGCACGACCACCTCGGAGGAACGCCCATAACCAACCAACAACTCCGAGATCTCGGACTGGGGCATCGACGGCCCGCCGCCTTCCTTGCCGGCGTAGATCAGCGTCGCGTCCTCCCGCGCTCCTTCCAAGGCGGATGCCGGGATCAACCGGTCATACACGATCACGTCGGCGGCGGCGATCAGCTCGAGCGCACGCGCGGTGAGCAACCCCGGATCCCCCGGCCCCGCCCCGACCAGGTACACGGTCACGTCAGCAACTCCGCCGCTCCCGCGGCCAGCAGCCGTTCGGCAACGGCCGCGCCAAGCCGGTCAGCCGGGCCCCGCAGGCGATCCGAGACCCAAGCCGATCCATCGGGACGCCCCACCCACGCCCGCAACTCGAGCTCGCCGCCAGCGACGACCCGCGCCGAGGCACCGACAGGGGTATTGCACGACGCGCCCAACAGCCGCGTTACTTGGCGTTCAGCCAGCACGCAGGCTGTCGCGTCCGCGTCGATCAGAGCCGACACGACCGAGGCCTTCTCGGGACGGGCCTCGACAGCCAAAGCTCCCTGCCCCGCAGCCGGAACGAACTCGTCCAACACGCCATCCACCGCGTCCATCCGCCCGAGCCGCGCCAGCCCCGCCACCGCCAGCACCAGCGCATCGCACTCGCCCGAGGCCAGCTTCCGCAGCCGCGTGTCGACATTCCCGCGCAGGTCGACAACCGACAAATCAGAGCGAAAAGCGCGGATCTGGGCCGCCCGCCGCAGTGAGCTCGTCCCGACCCGCGCGCCCGGAGACAACGCACTAAGAGAAGAAGCGCCGCAAAGCGCGTCTCGCGGATCCTCCCGAGCCGGAATCGCGACCAGCGCTAGACCGTCAGCGAGCGAGGCAGGTACGTCTTTCGCCGAATGAATCGCAACATCAACCACATCCGCGAGCAGCGCGCGCTCGAGCCCCGACACCCACCGCGACTTGTCATCAACAGCCCCTGCCGCCTCGATCCGAACCAGCGAATACTCGACGCCCAGCCGCGAACCCACCCACTCCGCCTGCGCGAGCGCCAGCGCGCTCCCACGCGTCCCGACCCGGATCAACGCTGCTGCTGGCGAAGCCGGCGCCGCGCGTCGAGATCCCGGACCTCGCCCTCAGGAGCCCCGCTCTCGACCTCGAGCCCGAACAGGTCCCGGATCAGCGCCATCCGGGCGTGCACGCGGTCGTCCTGGAGCTCCTTGAGCCGCGCGGTCGGCGCGGCCAGAAGCCGGTTCACGATTGCGCGGGACAACGCATCGACCCGCTCGAGATCGCGATCCGACAACGAGTCCCATTTCCCGGCGTTCTCCGCCACGACCTCCGACGCGATCGAACTGCCGTGAGCCCGCAAAGCCGCCAAAGTAGGCAGCACCTCGAGCGACCCGAGCCACACGGCGAAGCGCTGGATCTCTTCCTCGATGATGCCCTCGGCCTTGCGGGCCTCGGCCTGCCGGACCTTGCGGTTGCGGGCGATCACCGCCTGGAGGTCATCGATGTCGTACAGCGACACGCCGTCGATCTCGCCGCACGCGGCGTCGATGTCGCGCGGGACCGCGAGGTCGATCAGCAGCAGCGGACGGCCGGCACGCAGCCTCATCACCTCGGACAGCTCCTCGGCCTCGAGCAACAGATGCGGCGAGGCGGTCGCCGCCACCAAGATGTCCGCCTGCGCCAGCGCCTGGGGCAGCTCGTCGAAGCTCATGCTGTCGCCGCCGTAGCGGCGCGCAAGCGAGATCGCGCGGTCGCGGCGGCGGCTGGCCACGAACACGGGTCGACCGCCGCTGTCCGACAGCGCCCGGGCGGCAAGTTCTCCGGTCTCGCCGGTGCCGACGATCACGACCATGCGCCCGACCAGCTCACCCAGCTGCTCGCGCGCGAGCGCCACCGCGACCGCCGGCAGGCTCAGCTGGCGCTCGCCGATCGCCGTCTCGCTGCGCACGCGCTTGCCGGTCTCGAGCGCGGCCTTGAACAGGTGGTTGGTGAGCGGCCCGACGGTCTCGCCGGCGATCGCAGCGTCGTACGCGCGCTTGATCTGGCCCTGGATCTCGGCCTCACCGACGATCATCGAGTCCAGACCGGCGGTGACGCGGTACAGGTGGCGGGCGGCATCGCAGTTGCGCAGCGAGTAGATGGCGGGGGCGAGCTCGGTCGGGCGGATGCCGGCCTGGCTCGCGAGCATCGCCAGCGCGCGGCTCTCGGCCTCGACCGGGTTGCCGACGACCACGTACAGCTCAGTCCGGTTGCAGGTCGAGATCGCGACTGCCTCGTGCACCTCGCCCGTGCCCCGTAGGTCGCGCACGAACTCGGCGCCGCGAGCGTCGGGCAGGGCGACGCGCTCGCGCACCTCGACCGGGGCGGTCTTGTGCGAGACCCCGATGGCGAGCAGTTCGCTCATGCCACCGGCTCTCGCTCACGGTTCGAATCCCGCGTGGCCCTCTGCGCCTCCAGATCGCGCCGCAGCTCGGTCAGCTCGCGCTCGGTCCGCGACAGCCGCGTGGCCATGATCCCCACGTAGATCAGCAGGATCGCCACGAACACAATGTACGCACCGGCCACGTACTTGCCCGCCGAATGCAGGGGAAGCGCGGGGGCGACCGCAAGGACAGCCACAACGCTCATGACGGGGCCGCGCTCCGTCTCAAAGGCGCCACCGAGTCCTCGCCGAGCAGCATCCGCCGCAACGCCCGCACCTGCATGCGCGTGGCCTTGGCCGCCATCTCGTACTTCCACAACGTCACGTACAGGAGCGCGATCCCGACCAGCGAGACCAGGAACGTAAGCCGCATCGAGCCCGGGAGGTTCCCACCGGTCAGGGTCAGCACGCGCGGGTGAACGTACTGCTGGGCGGCCCGGACGGCGATGAAATTCAAAGGTACGAACGCGCCGGCGACGACGGCGAACACGGCCGCGTAGCGGGACTGGCGCTCGGGATCCTCGATCGAGAAGCGAAGCGGTTGGTAGGTCGCGAACAGGAGCATCACGATCAGGAACGAAGTGAGCGTCGGATCGCTCCACACCCACCAGTGGCCCCACGACGCCTTGGCCCAGATCGTGCCGGTGAACAGCGTCCCGATCCCGAAGATCAGCGCCATGTGGATCGCGACGTAGGAGCGGATGTCCCACTTCCGATCGCCGGTCCGCAGATAAATCGCCCCGAGCACGCCGCCGAACACGAACCCGCACAGCGCGGTGATCGCCAGCGGCACGTGGATGTAAAAGATCTTCTGGATGAAGCCCTGGTTGGCGTCCAGCGGCGCGTAGAAGAACGTCAACGCGAGCGCCGCCGTGATCGTGGCGGCGGTGGCGAGGGAGAGGCCGCGCAGACCGCGACCGTAAGTCGTCAAAGCCTAGTCCTCCAGGAGAAAGTCGAAGACAGCGTAGGACAGGAGGGCGAACACCACATCATAAAGAGCAAGGATCGCCACCCACCTCCCCGGCGGAGACGTCGATCCGTGCATCGCCAGTAGCGGGCCCAGGCCGCGCGCCATCCCGATCAGCGCCGGGAGGAGCAGCGGCAGGCCGATGATCGGGCCGATCAGGTCTCGCGCCCGGGTCTGTACGGCGATCGCGGACACCAGCGTCCCGATCACCGCCAGCGCGACGTCCCCGAGCAGCAAAACCGCGATCAGCCCGAGCAGCGGCGGCCCTAGCGACGGCCCGAGCAACAGCAGCCCGAACGCCGGGACCGCGATCACCTCCAACACCACGAGGAACACGAACAGCGCGCTCGCCTTGGCCACCAGCAACGCCGAGCGGTCGACCGGCGCCAGCAGAAACGCGTCGAAACCCCCCTGCTCGCGCTCGGCGACGAACAACCGGTTGATCCCGAGCAACGCCGCGAACAGCAGCGTGACGGTCAGCACCCCGGCCGCCAACTGCCCGTCGATCGTGTCCTGGTTCAGCCCGAAGTGGAAGATCACAAACGTCACGATCGCGAACAGGACCATCGCCGGCAGCGTCTCGAACCCGCGAAGCTCGAGCAGCAGGTCCTTGCGGAGAACGGTAAGAGCCGTCTTCATACGTACAGCCGTTTGACCGCGGCCGGGTCCACCTTGTCCGGGCTCGTCACGAACGCCGCGCGCCCATCCTCGAGCCCGAGCACCAAGTCGGCCTCGGCGAGCGCCGCCTGCGGATCGTGGCTGGTCAGCACCCGCGTCGCCCCGCAATCACGCCCGATCAGCGGCGCCACCAGGTCCGTCGCCGCCGGGTCGAGATTGGCCAGCGGCTCGTCTAGCAAAAGCAGCGAGGGGCGGTGCAGCACCGCCCGGCACACTGCCACGCGCTGGACCATGCCCCGAGATAGCAGCCGCACCGGCTCGTCGGCCCGCTCCCGCATACCGACGGCGTCCAGCAGTTCCTCGACCCGCTCAAAGCCGACGCCGAACAACCGGGCGTGGTAGCCGAGGTTCTCGCGACCACTCAGGTCGCGGTACAGCAGCGGGTCGTGGGCCAGAAACCCGAGCCGCCCACGCACCGCGAATCCCCGTCGTGGCAAAGCCTCACCCAATACGAGCACCTCGCCGGCGTGCGGCCTGAGCAACGTCGCGAGGATTCGCAGCAGCGTCGACTTGCCGGCGCCGTTGCGCCCGAGCACGGCGAGCGTCGATCCCGCCGGCACCTGCAGCGACACGTCCCGGAGCACGGTCCGCTCACCGAAGTGGCGATACAGGCCGCGCAGCTCAATGGCCGGGAGTTGGTCCACCCTCGTGCTGGAGCGTGGTCACGACGTGCCCGAGCGTCGGGCCGATGACCGGGAACAGCTCGCCGATCGCCTTCGGGTTGCCGGGGAAGTTGACGATCAGGGTCCGGCCGGCGATCCCCGACACGCCCCGCGAGAGGATCCCCATCGGGGTGTGCTTGAGCGCCTCCGCGCGCATCGCCTCGGCGAACCCGGGGGCGTCGCGCTCGATCACCGCCCTGGTCGCCTCGGGCGTCACATCGTCGTGGGTGAAGCCGGTGCCACCGGTGGTGAAGATCAACGCGATCCCGTCGCGCGCGTGCCGCCGCAGGACCTTCTCGATCGCCTTGCGGTCATCGGCGACGACGTCACGGGCGACGATCTCGGCCCCCGCGGCCTCGGCCAGCTTGGCCAGCGCATGGCCCGAGCGGTCCTCGGATTTGCCCGCGGCGACGGACGTCGAGATCGTGATGATCGCGGTCTTCATTCGCGACAGGGTAGGGATCTCCCGTCCGAGAACGTCCACCGACCACTAACACAACTGCAACAGGCCTGCAGGTACGGGCGCGCGGTCTATCGCTCTGGCCGGGAGCAGAAAGGGTGTGTGCGATGAAGCGGATCTTCATTGCGATGGTCGTTGTTGCCAGTCTGGCTCTGTGCTCGGTGGCGGTCGCGGCCGCGGCGAGCCTCAAGGGGACGTGGAAAGAGACGATCCAAACGGGCGGGCAGAGTCCGCTCAACGGCACGTGGACGCTCAAGGCCACGAGCAGCAAGTACACGGTCTCCGTCGACGGCAGCGTTGTCGATCGCGGTAAGTACACGGTCAAGGGCAACAAAGTGAGCCTGAAGGACACCTCCGGCGAGGCCAAGTGCCCCGGGACGGGCGTCTACAAGTTCAAGATCAAGGGCAAGACGCTCAAGTTCACGCTGGTCAGCGACAAGAACGCAGCGTGCGCCGGCCGGCGAGGCGTGCTCACCGCCGGGTCCTTCACGAAGAGCTGAACCAGGGTAGGTCGAAGACCGAGATGCCCGCACGCGCGGCCCGCGATGCCGGGTCGCGCGTCCGGCTATCGGCGGTGGCGCAGGCGTTTGATTGCCTCAAGCTCCTCTACGTCAAGCAGATCCTTCGGTCGCCCGGCCGCCTGCTTCATCGCGATCAGGTCGTCGAGCGATGCGACGGACACGTTGAACTCCCCGAGGTCGTAGCGATCTGCGTTTTGGCGAAGGTCTCGGTACGACGGTGCCCCCGGAGGGTGGGCGAGCACATCGAGCTCGCCTAACGAGGTCACAAGCGTCAGCAGATCGATTTGTCGCAGCGTCCGAGCATCGGGTACGAACGGGACGTCGTCGTCGACCCCTTTCAGCCTCGCGCCGAGCCCGGTCAGAATATCCGCAAGGGCGGCCAGGTTCGCGTCGTCGGTGGCGAAGCAGATGTCGAGGTCAAAGGTGTTGCGCGGCGAGCCTTGGAGGACCGCGGCGATGCCACCGATCACGACGAAGTCGACGCCCCGTTCAACCAGCCGGCGCAGAATCTCGCCCGCGTTGAGGGGCGGCCGTTCAGTCATTGGCGCGTCGCGCGCGCCGCACCGTCGCGTCCAGGTTTCGGCTTGACGCGGTGAAGTTGGCCAGGCGCTCGGCCGGCGTCATCGCGAGCCGCTCTACCAGTTGTCGTTCGTCGAACGAAGCGCGAGCCGGTTCGGCGGCGAGAATCAACCGCTGCCCAGTGGCGGCGATCACGTTGTCGAGCGTCGCGACGGTGGGGTTGGATCCCCCTCGCTCGAGCCGCGCGACCGCCGACTGCGTCAGCCCTGCGCGAGCCGCGAGCTCCGCCTGGGTCATCGACGCCTCAGAGCGGGCCTTGCGGATCAGGGATGCCGCTGATGACATAACAGCGATATAGCATATCACTTATACTGATTTTCAAGGGTTGTCGCCCTCGACCCGGCCGCGTCCCCGGTCCAGCCCGACCCCCCATTCATCGGGTCTCTTTCCGACCCCGCGCTGAGCGTCTAAACGCACCGTTATCCTGCCGGCGGTGCGCCTGCTGGTAGCGAAGGCCCAGGCTCCGCTCGTGGGCGAGCTGGCGATCCCGCCGTCCAAATACCACGCCCACCGCGCGCTGATGCTCGCGGCGCTGGCCCCTGGGCAGAGCACGATCGTCGAGCGCACCGCCGCGCGGCATGTGACGTTCACGGTGCAGGCGCTCCGTGCCCTGGGGACGAAGATCGAGAACGCCGGCACCGGCTGGCGCGTGACGGGCGGAGGCTTCTCCCCGGTCAGCGATGAGGTCTCGGTCGGAAGCTCCGGGACCACGCTGTACTTCCTGCTCGGTCTGGCCGCGCTGGGCGATCGCCCCGTGCGGATCGTCGGCCAGCGCTACTTCCGCCGGCGCCCGATCGGGCCGCTGCTCCGGGCGCTGAAGCGGATGGGCGTGCGGCTCGAGTACGAGGGCCAGCACCTGCCGGTGACCGTGTATCCCGGCGTCCCTCGCGGCGGCCGCATCCGCATAGACGGGACGCTGTCCCAGTGGATCTCGGGTCTGCTGATGCTCGCGCCGTATGCGCAAGAGCCGACGGTGATCGAGGTCCGCGGCGAGCTGAACGAGCGGCCCTACCTGGAGCTGACGCTCGACATGATGCGCCAGTTCGGACTCGAGGTCACCGCGCGCGAGGACTGGCGCGAGTTCTACGTCGCGCCCGGCCAGCGCCCGAAGCCGACCGACGTGGTGCTGCCGCCCGACCTCGGCTCGGCCGTGTTCGGACTCGCGGCGTGCACGCTCAACCCCTCCAAGGTGACGTTCCACAGCTCCACTCCGATCGCCGGACACCCCGAGGCGTCGGTGTTCGATTCGCTGATGGCCGCGGGCGTGCCTTTCCGGTTCGCCCCGGACGGTCTTTCGGTCTCGATGGACCATGACGGCACCCCGCCCGAGGGCGGACCGCTCGACTGCCGCGACATCCCCGACATGGTCCCGATCCTGTCCGTGCTCGCGAGCCGGGCGAGCGGCAAGAGCGCACTCGGGCACGTCGCGCACGTACGCCTCAAGGAGTCCGACCGCGTCACCTCGATGCTCCAGCTCCGCAAGATGGGCGCGCGGATCGAGTTCGACGGCAACGACATGACGTTCGAAGGGGTGCAGCGGCTGCACGGCGCGGCGCTGTCCTCGTTCAACGACCACCGCGTGCTGATGTCGCTGGCCGTGGCCGGGTCGATCGCCACCGGCGTCACCGAGCTGTCGTATCCCCACGCGTACCGGATCTCGTATCCCGAGTTCCTCGACCACATGAACGCTCTGGGTGTCCCCGCGGCCGTGTCGGACCCCGCCCGCGTGCCCTCGGTCGGCTAGTCCATGATCCTCGACGACCTAGACCGGCACGCCCGAGAGCGGCCGGATGAGCGAGCGGTCATCGAGATCAGCGCCGGCGGCGCCGTTCGCGAGTTGAGCTGGGGTGCTTTGAGAATGCAGTCAGACGCGGTCGCGTCGGCGTTGCGCCGGCTTGGCGTGCAGGTGGGCGAGCCGGTGGCCTTCCAGCTCCCGAACCGCCTCGAGTTCGTGACGATCGCGCTGGGCACGCTGCGCGCGGGAGCGGTGTGCGAGCCGCTGATGCCGATCTTCCGCGAGCGGGAGCTGTCGTTCATGCTGCGCGAGAGCGGCGCCCGCGTGCTGTTCGTCCCCGATCAGTTCCGCGGGCGCGATTACGCGGCGATGGCCGCGACGCTCCGTGAGACGCTGCCGGCCCTGGACCACGTTGTCGTCCTCGGAGACCGAGACGGAGACCGAGACGGAACCCCCCTGGAAACGGGTACGTACCAGTACGGTACTGGTACGTACCCGTCTCCGGAGGGTGGCGCGGCCACGGTTCCGAACCTCGCCGACGACCAGATTGCGCAGTTGCTGTTCACCTCGGGCACTTCGGGCGAGCCGAAGGGCGCGCTCCACCGCCACGACACGCTGATGCGCGCCGCCGACCATCAGATCGACCACTTCGGACTCGGCGGCGACGACGTCATCTACATCCCCTCGCCACTCGCCCACCAGACCGGCTTCCTGTACGGGATGTGGATCGCGATCCGGCTCGGGGTGCCGCAGGTGCTCCAGGAGGTGTGGGACGCCGAGGTCGGGCTCGACGCAATGCGGCGGTTCGGGGTCACGTTCACCCAGGCGGCGACGCCGTTCCTGGCCGACCTGGCGCGCGTTGCCTCAGACGCAGGTCACCGGCCCGAGAGTCTGCGCACGTTCGTCGCCACCGGCGCCGCGATCCCGCGCGAGCTGGCGCGGCGGTCCCGCGAGGTGCTCGGTGCGGAGGTCGGTGGGGCATGGGGCACGACCGAGAGCTGTCTCGGCTGCGCGTTCGTGCCGGGCGATCCGCCTGAACGCGCCTGGGGCACCGACGGGCGAGCGCTGTCGGGCACCCGGCTGCGCGTGGTCGACGACGAGGGCCGGCCCCTGTCGCCGGGCGAAGAGGGCAACTTCGAGGTCGGGAGCGATTGCCTGTTCGTCGGGTATCTGAACCGCCCGGAGCTGACCAGCGAGGCGGTGACCGTCGACGGGTGGTACCGCACCGGCGACCTGGCTCGGATCGACGCGGACGGGTATGTCCGGATCACTGGTCGGGTCAAGGACGTGATCAATCGCGGTGGCGAGAAGGTCCCGGTCGCCGAGATCGAGCAGCTGCTGCACGCCCACCCGGCCGTGCTCGACATCGCGATTGTCGCGATGCCCGACGAGCGGCTCGGCGAGCGCGCCTGCGCGTTCGTGGTGCTCAACGACGGCGGGGACCTGGACTTCGACTCGATGCTCGAGTACCTAGACTCACACCGCGTCTCGAAGACGTACTGGCCCGAGCGCCTGGAGCTGGTGGACACGCTCCCCCGGACGCCGTCGGGCAAGATCCAGAAGTTCATCCTGCGGGCGCAGGCCCGGGAGCTAGTGACGACATGACCACGACACCGACCACGGATTTCGAAGCGCTGGGCGTCGACGTGCGCAAGTACGTCGAGGACGACGGCGAACGCTGGTCCGAGCTGATCGAGCGCGAGCACCGCGTGCCGCTCGAGCTCTGGGACGAGCTTCGCGACCGCGGCTACCTGCGACTGGCGGCGCCCGTCGAGTACGGCGGCGCCGGCATCCCGTTCACGCGCTACCTCGAGCTGCTCGAGCTGTTCTCGATGTCGCACGCCTCGTTGCGGATGATCGTCCACGTCGCCAACGGCATCTGGCGACCGATGGACTCGCACGCCAACGATGACCAGCGCGAGCGCTTCATCAAGCCGGTGATCGCCGGCGACATCAAGGTCGCGTTCACGCTGACCGAGCCCGGCGCCGGCAGCGGCGCCGACATCCGTTGCAGCGTGGTCCGGGAGGGCGACACCTACTACCTGAGCGGCGAGAAGCACCTGATCACGTTCGGGACGATCGCCGACTATCTGCTGACGTTCGCCCGGGTGGAGGGCACCCGCGGCACCGACGGGACCGTCGCGTTGATGGTGCCGACGCGGGGCGACGGCGTCGACGCGCGCGAGATGGCCGAGACGATGGGCGTGCGCGGCACAGACCACGGCCACATCGTGTTCAACCGCGCGCCGGTGCCGGTCGCCGACCGGTTCGGCGACGAGGGCCAGGGCGTGGAGATCGCGCTGAGCGGCTTCCTCGGGCCGAGCCGGATCTCGCTCGCCACCACGTGCGTCGGGCTCGCCCAGCGAGCGCTCGACCTCGCGCTCGACTACGCCCGGCAGCGCGAGACGTTCGGCAAGAAGATCGCCGAGCGCCAGGCGATCGCGTTCAAGCTCGCGGAGATGGCCACGGATCTGGAGGCGGCGCGGCGGCTCGTCCGGCACGCGGCCGTCACCTGGGAGGAGACGGGGCACGCGCCGATGGAGGCCGCGATGGCGAAGCTGTTCGCGAGCGAGATGCTCCAGCGCGTGACCGACGGCGCGCTCCAGGTCCACGGCGGCGTCGGGTACTGGTCGACGAGCCCGATCGAGCGCGTCTACCGCGACGCGCGCGCCCAGCGGTTCGAGGAGGGCACTGCCGAGATCCAGAAGACCACGATCGCTCGGGATTTGCTGCGCCGATGACCTCTGTTAGCTCCGATACGGATTCCCTGCTCCCCGACCCCCGCCGTGGGTTCGAGGGCAGGGTCGCGCTGATCACCGGATCCTCGCGCGGGATCGGCCGCGCGCTCGCGCTCCGCCTCGCCGCGCGCGGGGCGATCCCGGTGATCAATTACAAGGTCAACCAGCAGGCCGCGGCCGACACGCTCGCGGAGATCCAGCGCCTCGGCTCGGATGGCCTGGCGATCCGCGCCGACCTCGAGAGCCTCGAGGAGATCGAGGCGATGTTCGACCAGATCCAGGAGCGCTACGGGCGCCTGGACTTCTTCGTCTCAAACGCCTCCGCGAGCAACTTCCATCACTTCCTGGACCTGAAGCCCCACCATCTCGAGCGCACGTTCAACCTCAACGTCCGAGCGTTCGTGGTCGGGACCCAGCGCGCCGTCCGCCTGATGCCCGACGGCGGCCGGGTCGTGGTGCTGTCGAGCTACGGCAGCATCCGCTCGTTCCCGACGTACGCCAACCTCGGCTCGGCCAAGGCCGCGATCGAAACCTGGGCGCGGTACATGGCGGTCGAGCTCGCGCCGCTCGGCGTCAACGTCAACGCGGTCAACGGCGGAATCATCGAGACCGACTCCTCGAGCTACTTCTACGCCACCGGCCGGGTCCCCTCGCTTGACACGGTGTTGCCGAAGATCCCCAAGAAGCGGATGGGCACGGCCGCCGAGGTCGCCGAGTGCGTGCTGTTCCTGCTCTCCCCGGGAGCCGAGTACGTCACCGGCACGACGCTGCTCGTCGACGGCGGGCTGACGGCGATCGCGCCACCGTTCCACTCGGACATCGCCGGCGCCGCGGGCGCGTTGGACAGCCTTTCCGAAGCGCTCCGGTACTAGTGCTCGAACACCTCTGGCGGCAGGGCTCGATCGGGCCGCTGACGCTGCCGCACCGCCTCGTCATGGGTTCGATGCACGTCGGGCTCGAGGGCCTTGACGACGGAGGGGAGGCTTTGGCCGCGTTCTACCGCGAGCGGGCCTTGGGTGGAGCGGGGCTGATCGTCACCGGCGGGTCGGCAGTCAGCCGCGTCGGCGCCGGCGGGCGCAACTACAGCTTCATCAACGACCCCGCCGACGCGCCGCGGCTCGGTCGGGTCGCGGACGCGGTCCACGACGCGGGCGGCCTCGTGCTCCTCCAGCTGTTCCACGCCGGGCGATACGCGTACGAGGCGTCGTTCGGGCTGACCCCGGTGGCGCCGTCGCCGGTGTACTCGCGCTACAGCCGGTGCGAGCCGCGCGAACTGTCCGGCGACGAGGTGCTGGAGACGATCTCCGACTTTGCGCGGGGCGCCGAGCGGGCCCGCGAGCTCGGGTTCGACGGCGTCGAGATCATGGGCTCGGAGGGGTACCTGATCGACCAGTTCCTGGCGCCGGCGACGAACCTGCGCGACGACGAATGGGGCGGAGATTTTGCGGGGCGGTCGCGCTTCGCCGTGGAGGTGGCGGAGGCGGTCCGCGAGGCCGGCGGTGCGGGGCAGGCGGTGGTGTTCCGGATGTCGGGCGCTTCGTTCGTGGAGGGCGGCGGCACGCTGGACGACGTGCTGGAGCTCGCGAGGGCGCTCACCGCCGCCGGCGCGGTCGACGCCCTGAACGTCGGCATGGGGTGGCACGAGTCGCGAGTGCCGACCGTTCAGGCGCTCGTGCCCCACGGCGCCTGGAGACCATGGGCGCGAGCGGTGACCGATGCCGTAGGCCTGCCCGTGATCGCGTCGAACCGGATCAACACGGTGGCGCTCGCCGAGGAGGTGCTCGCCGCCGGCGACGCCGACTTCGTGTCGATGGCCCGCCCGTTCCTCGCCGACCCGGAGATCGTGGCGAAGGCCCGCTCGGGCGGCGCGGTGAACGTCTGCATCGCCTGTAACCAGGCGTGCATCGACAGGTCGATCTTCGATCAGCGCGTGTCGTGCGTCGTCAACCCGCGCGCGGGCTACGAGCTCGAGCTCGGGAGCCCGGCTCCACAACCACATTCGGTCGCGGTTGTGGGCGGCGGACCCGCCGGCATGGAGGCGGCTCGCGCGCTCGCGGCTGCGGGCCACGGCGTCACGCTGTTCGAGGCCGCATCACGGCTTGGCGGCCAGTTCCGGATGGCCTGCCGGATCCCGGGCAAGGAGGACTTCGCGCAGACGATCGAGTACTTCGAGGCCGAGCTCGCGCGCCTGGGGGTGAGCGTGCAGCTGGAATCGCCGCTGTCCGACCCCGTGGCCTTGGACGGGTTCGACTGCGTTGTCGTCGCCACGGGCGTAGTCCCGCGACCGATCGACCTGCCAGGGGTCGACCTACCCCATGTCGTCACGTACGCCGAGCTTCTGCACGGGGAGGCTCCTCCGCCGGACGCCTCCGTCGCGATCATCGGCGCCGGCGGGATCGGCGTCGACGTCGCGCACCTCGTCAGCCACCGCGACGCCGACTTCTACGCGGCGTATGGCTTGGACCCGCCAGGACTGCCTGCCGCCCCCGCAAGCGCGCCCGCCGCCCCGTCCACCCGCGCGGTCACCCTGATGCGCCGCGGTACCCGTGTCGGCGAACACATCGGCCCGTCGACGCGCTGGGCGGTCGTGCAGGAGCTGCGGATGGCCGGCGTCGAGATCCTGACCGGGATCGCGTACGAGCGGATCGAGCCCGGGGCCGTCGTGATCCGTGACGCGGGCGGCGCCGAGCGCCGCGTTGCTGCGGACACGGTGGTGATTGCCGCCGGCCAGCAACCCGAGACCGCGCTCGCCCGGTCACTCGCCGGCGCGGGGCGGCCGCACGTCCTGATCGGTGGCGCCGCCGGCGCGGCCGAACTCGACGCGGAACGAGCGTTCAGAGAGGGTGCACGGGTACCGCTGGCGGTAGCCGAACTGCTATGTTAGATTGCGCGCCGCCTGCCGTGGCGCGTTTCCTGGTGACCTGTGTGGTAACCGGCATCTTGATGCTTGGTTTTGCCGCGGGCGCGCAGGCGATTTCAAAGCCAATCGCGATCGGTTCGAACGCCTCCGGCCTTCCCTCGACGCCGGCGATCGCGGTCGACTCGACCGGCACCGTTTATACGGCGTGGCTGAATCCGCAGACGAGCACGACGCTCACGTTCTGCAAGCTCCCGGTAGGTGCCATCAAGTGCAATCCGGTGGTGCTGACGGTCCCCGACCCGAGCCAGGCCCTGGGCTTCGACCCGCCGAGCGTGCTCGTGAACGGGTCCGACGTGTACGTGTTCGAGTACGTCGACGGCGATCTCGACAACGGCAACGAGAACGGGATGAACGAGTGGGTCTCGACCGACGGCGGCGCCACCTTCACCGCGGTGCCGTACGCGGTCAGCTACACCGAGGTCGGCGACAGCACCGGCACCGGTCCGATGCCGGTCGTCGAGCTTCCCAACGGCAGCTTCGGCTTCGGCTATGTCACCGCCGTCGGCAATCCGCTGTTCCAGACGAACACGATCTCCGCGCCGCAGGACTACTCGCCCGGCGCGTACCCGGGCACCTCGCCTCCCCCGCCGGTCGCGATGCTGAACCCGTCACCCAATAACTACACGGTCGGCAACCTGGGCGGCGACATCGTCTCGCAGCTCAGCGGCACCACCGGCCTGCTCGGCGTGTTCCAGCTGATCGAGTCCGGCCCGTGCCCGAGCGACGAAGGCCTCGTGTACACCTTCGCGAGCGCCGATTCGAGCACGAGCGATGCGGCGCTCGACACGAGCCCCGGCGCGGGAAGCCCATGGTCACCTCTCGGCAGCGTGCAGTGCAACACGGAGTATCCGGCGCTCGCCAGCGGGACCAGCGGACTGTCGCTGCTGTACACGAACGACGCAAGCCTCACGCACACCACCACCCAGTTCCGCCGGTTCACCCCGCCCGCGACGTTCGGCGGGGCCGTGACCGTCGCCGCTGGTGCGGCGATACAGCCGTCGCTCAACCAGAACGGCGCCGGCGATCTGTACGCGACCTGGATCAACAACAGCACCGGCCTCCGCCTCGCTTACAGCCAAAACGGCAGCAAGTGGTATGGACCGGTCACGCTGTTCAGCGAGAAGGGCGGGGCGGTCGGCATCGACGGGGTCGCCAGCAGCGTCGGCGCCACCGGCCAGGGCTGGGCGGTGTTCGAGTCCGGCGGGACCGAGTATGCGCAGCCGTTCGACGCCGCGGACGCGCTTCCACCGGCCGACAGCCACCTCAAGCTGGCCCCCAAGTCGTTCTCCGCCTCCAAGGGCACGACGCTGCACTATGCAGATACCGAGGCGGCGACGACCACGTTCAAGGCGCTGTTGCTCGTCAAGGGCCACAAGCCAAAAGCGATCGGCACGTTCCACCACACCGACCACGTCGGTACGAACAGCTTCCATTGGAACGGCAAGGCGAGCGGCCACACGCTCGCGCCGGGGAGCTACGAGCTCGAGGCGACGCCGAAGCTCGGCTCGCTCACCGGCAAGACAGTTTCGGTCAAGTTCACGGTCACCTGAGCCGGCGCTCCGCCGTCGCCACCGCGCCCGCGCCACCGCCACCGCGCGCCACCGCCCCGACGGCCGGCCTGCAAAACGCAGCAAACCACCCACCCAGCCACCTCCCCCGACCACATAAGCATTAAGCATGGTCACCCTGCTTATGTGGCCCGAGTGACCGCGCCGGCGGCGATTTGCTGCGTTTGACATAGGCCGCGGGCACTCGCAGCCCCAAAACCCGCGTCAGCCCTGGCCGTCGCGCGTCAGCCCTGGCCTGCGCGCGTCCAGTGACCCGACCGGCCACCGGACTTCTCGAGCAGCACGACCTCGCCGATCGTGGCCCCGCGCTCGAGCCCCTTGACCATGTCGTAGACGGTCAGCGCCGCCACCGACGCGGCGGTCATCGCCTCCATCTCGACGCCCGTCTGCCCGGTCGTGCGGGCCTCGGAGACGAGCGTGATCTCGCCCGCGTCCGCGTCAACCGTCGCCTCGACCCCGACGAACGACAGCGGGAGCGGATGGCACAGCGGGATCAGCTCGGCGGTGCGCTTGGCCGCCTGGATGCCGGCGATCCTCGCCACCCCGAGCACGTCCCCCTTGGGCGCATCGCCGGCGAGAACCGCGCGAGCGGTCCCCGGCGACACCCGCACGACAGCCCGCGCCACCGCGCGTCGCGTTCCGACGGGCTTGTCGCCGACGTCGACCATCCGCGCCCGCCCGGCTGAGTCCAGATGCGTGAGCTCCGAGGTCACGCGGCGACGCTGCGCTGCGCATCGGCGATCAGGGCACGAACGCCCTCGACATTCCCCGCCCGCAGCATCTCGATCGGATCGGGGTCGCCGTTGACGATCGACTCGAAGAACTCCTTGCGGTCCTGATACGTCGGGAGCGTCCCCTTGGCCCATCCGCGCGCGTCGTTCAAAAGGATCGCCAGCAGCGCGTACGGCTCGCCGAACAGCTCCCCGATCTCGCGCTTCATCCGCTTGGCGAGCGCCGGGGAAGCGCCGGCCGTCGAGATCGCGACCGCCAGCGGACCGGTGCGCACGATCGCCGGCAGGATGAAGTTGCACAGCGGCGGCACGTCGACGACGTTGACCAGCATCGCTCGCGCCTCGGCGTCCTCGAACACCCGGATGTTGAGGTCGGTGTCGTCGGTGGCCGCGATCGCGATCAGCGCTCCGTCGAGATCCGCAGAGCCGGCGTACTCACGCTGCTCCCAGCGGATCGAGCCCTCGAGCGCCAGCTGAGCGAGCTCCGGATGGGCCTCGGGCGCCACCAGCGTCACGTCGGCGTCGCACGCCAGCAGACCCTCGACCTTTTCGAGCCCGACATCGCCTCCGCCGACGACGACGCACCGCCGGCCCGACAGCCGCAGGCACGCGATGTAGAACGGCGTCTCGAGCATGCCCTTCACGCACGACTGGTCGCACGTGCCCTTGCGGAGCTGGCACACACACTCCTTGCCGGCGTAGGCCTGGGCAGGCATGTCTACGAGGGTACCGCGGCCGGGGTTTGGCGATTAAGTCTCGTATATGTCAACCGCATCGCCAAACTCCGGCAGGACTAGCGCCGGAACGCGTCGCGCGCCAGCCGCCCGCCGAGCTTCGTCAGCGGCGCGGCCCCATCGCGGAGCGCGCGCCCGCGCGTTCCGGCGGGCCCATACAGGAGGTTCGCGGTAGAGCGCAGCGCCTTGCCGAGCGTCTCGTCATACGGGTGCCACCAGGGGTCGCGGACGGCCGACCCCTCCCACACGCGCAGCTTGACGTTGACGCACTCGTACAGGCCGAACTTCGAATGGGTGCGCCCGAGGCCCGAGTCCTTGACGCCGCCCCACGCGCACTGACACGCCCCGTGGCTGAACATGTGGTCGTTGATCCAGACCATCCCGGATTCCAGATCCGCCGCGATCCGCTCGCCGCGGGCGCGATCCGCGG
>Ga0335072_10004585_pt1 | contig 20450 bp, 15 predicted proteins | sample Lox_Sample_21_FD_206725 | JGI IMG/M metagenome (GOLD analysis project Ga0335072, IMG submission 206725) | Soil microbial communities from Loxahatchee National Wildlife Refuge, Florida, United States - Lox_Sample_2.1 | ecosystem: Environmental > Terrestrial > Soil > Wetlands | place: USA...
TACGGCTGAATCAAGCGGCCGCTCGCACTTTGGCGCTCCCCGACTTCGCCGACGCCGATTTCGGAACGATTTATTCCGACCGCGATGGTTCGGTCTGGGTGTCGAGCACCCACCTGTTTCGCATCGTGGGCAATCATGCCGACATGTTGCACATGCCCGGCCCTCTCGCCAACGTCCGCATCCGCAACGTATTTCGCGACAACTCCGGCACGTTGTGGTTCGGCACCGAAGGCGAAGGGGCGTTCCGCTGGGTGAACGGAGCGCCCCAGGCAGTGCCGCAGATTCAGGCCTACGTGCGGGCATTTGCGGAAGATCGCGAAGGCGGAGTCTGGGTGGGCACCGACGGCGGCTATTGCCGCTGGAGCCCGGGCGGCATTCGCTTTTTCGAAGAGCACGAGAGCGTGCGCGCCCTGTATGTCGACCGGCACGACGACGTCTGGGTGGGCAAAGATCGCGGTCTCACGCGGGTGCGTCACGGCGCCAACCAGCCGGATTCGCCCATCGCCCGTTTGCGCGATACCAAGGTGTGGGCCATTCACGAGGACGCCGAGGGAGGCCTTTGGTTCGGCACGCGCACCAGCGGTCTGTATCTCTGGAAGAACGGCCAACTCGCGGCCTTTACCACCGCGCAGGGTCTCGCCAGCAACAGCATCTACGAAATTCTCGAGGACCGCAACCAGAACCTCTGGTTGAGCGGGCCGGGCGGCATTTCGTCCATCGGCCGGCACGATCTGGAACTTACAGCAACCGATCCCGCGCATCGCCCGGCGGTGAGGCTCTTCGGCGCCTCCGAAGGGCTGCGCAGTACCCAGATGTACGGCGGCGTGCAACCCGCTGGTTGCGCCACCGCGAACGGCGAAATCTGGTTCCCGAGCACGGCCGGAGTCGTGCGGCTGGGGTTGAATTCCGAGGGCGCCGAACCCGCGCCCGCGGCCGTCATCTACCGCGTGGCCGCCGACGGCCGCGACGTCGGCGTGGAAGGCAATATCCAATTGCCGCCCGGACAGGGCAAGCTCGAGATTCAGTGGGGCGCCATTCAATTCCGCTCGCAGGATAGCGTCCGCTTCCTGTATCAACTGGAGCCGTTTGACAGCGGCTGGACGGAAACTCGCGCCCGCAGAGTCGCATACACCAACATTCCGCCCGGCCCCTACACCTTTCGCCTGCGCGCGTTCGACATTTCGCAGCCCGGCCGGATGTCGCAAGCCGCCGTGTCGTTCGATTGGCGCCCGCACTTCTACCGCGCCTGGTGGTTCTATCTGCTGTGCGTCGCCGGATTCGCCGGTGCCGTCTGGTTCGCTTACCAGGCCCGTATGCGGCAGGCGCACGCCCGCTTCGACGCTGTGCTCGGCGAGCGCAACCGGCTGGCGCGCGAGATGCACGATACGCTGATTCAGGGCTGCACCGGAGTTTCCGCGCTGCTCGAAGCGTGTGCGTCCGTGTTCCCCGATGCCGCCTCGTCGTCCGCCCGCAACTTGCTCGACTGCGCGCGCACTCAGATCCGCGCCGTCACCGACGAGGCGCGCGCCGCGGTCTGGAATTTGCATCGCGGCGGCCGTTCCGAAATCAGCCGCCTTGTCGACCAGATGGCCCGCCAGGCCTGCGCCGCTTCGCAGGTGCCGTTAAAGGTCGAAACTTCCGGCAAGCCGGTGGTGCTCGATCCGCTCGTCGAGCATGACATCATGATGGTGGCTCGCGAGGCCGTATCCAACGCCATCCGCCATGCGCACCCCAGCGAGGTGTCGCTGGGAATTCACTTTCAGCGCGGCAAAATCCGCATGACCGTGCACGATGACGGCTGCGGTTTCGATCCCGGCCAGGTAACGGCGGAGAACGGCGGGCATTTCGGTTTGATCGGAATGCGCGAGCGAACCGAGCGCCTCGGCGGCCATTTCGCCGTCCGCAGCGCGCCCGGCAGGGGCACGGAACTGTGCGTGGAAGTCCCCACGCGCCCGCCCGTGCGTGAGGACCGCGGGGCATTAAGCTGATGAAGCGCCATTTTTTCAGGTGGTTTCGCGGAATCCGCCGGACGCAGTGCTTTCAACCCACGGGGGAGAAACTAAGACGATGAGCACCGAACTCCGATTCAGCGTCATGGTGGTCGAAGACCACCCCATCATGCGTATGGGAATTGCGTCCATCATCGCGGCGCAGCCGGATATGACGGTTTGCTTTCAGGCCGAAACCGGAGAAGCGGCCGTGGAAGGATTTCGCGCCCACCATCCCGATGTCACCCTGATGGATCTGCGCCTTCCCGGAATGAGCGGCGTCGAGGCGCTGCGCGTCATTCGCGAATCGGACCACCAGGCCCGGTGCGTGGTCCTCACCACGTATGAAGGCGATGAAGATATCCACCAGGCGCTCGATGCCGGCGCGGCCGGATACGTGATCAAGGCCATGTCGTATGAAACCCTCGTCGACGCCCTGCGGCGCGTCCACGCCGGCGGCCGCTATCTCCCGCCGCCTGTCGCGCGTAGCTTGGCCAATCGAACGCCGAACTCCGATCTCAGCCCGCGCGAACGGGAGGTGTTGGCGCTGATGGTCCGCGGGAAAAGCAATAAAGGCATCGCCGACACGCTCAAAATCTCCGAAGCCACCGTGAAATGTCACGTCAGTGTCATTCTCCAGCGCTTGAATGTCGAAGATCGCACGCAGGCGGTCGTGGCGGCGCTCCAACGTGGGCTGGCGCATCTGTAAGCCCGGCTCCACGGGCGCGTCGATGTTTTTGTCGATGTTTTCGCGCTGCTCGGAATGCGTCTGCTAGAATCGCAAGCGATGCCTCGCTGCACTGTCCTGCTGCCGCTTCTCGGCGCTCTCGCGCTCGCCCAAACGGCGCCTGCCCCGCAGCCGAACTCCGAAATGAAAGATCCCGCGGGCCAGAAGGTCTCGTTCCGCTTCCGGACTTTGCCCCATAGCGTTCAGATTTACACCTGCAAGCCCGCCGCGCAGGGCTTCGCCTGGGCCGGTCCCGACCCCGATGCCATCATGGTGGCCGTGAACGGGCTCACCGTCCATCACTACAAGGGACCCACCTGGGAGGCCACCGATGGCAGCATCGTGCGCAGCGAAGGCGCGCTCGCCAGGCATTACCTGCCCGCCATCGCCAACGCGGTGCACTGGCTCGAACTGCCGGCAAAGGATGGCACCAAACAGTTCGCCGCCGTGACCTTCATCCACCGCATCGATACCTCCGGCGGGCTGCCGCCCTCCGCCAAATTGTGTGACGCGCAGCATGCCGGCGATCAGGAGCGCGTCCCCTACTCCGCTACCTATCTCTTCTACGTGCCCAAATAGCGCCCCAAAAATGCAACGGGCCACTCCCCTCGAAGCGGCCCGGCCTTAATTTACGCCTCGTCGGAGAAATCTCTGGGTCCACCAATACGCTCCAATGGGCGCCGGAAGCTCGGCTCGCGCAGTCCGCGAACCCGATGTGGGATAGCGCGGCTTCAGCTTTTCCGGTTCGTAGCCAGTGCCTTTCGAACTAGTTTGCCCTCTCCGGTAAACGCTACGCCGTTACGGTGCATGAATCCGCCGCCGGCCGCTCTTATCGTTAGGCGTAATACGTCAAGTCGAAAAGCGACGTCGAGGCCTGACAAGTTTCTGGAACGCCGCTTCCACGCACCTTCGGATTGACGACACGGCTTCGCTGCGCCGGCGAGGGATGCTTCTCTCATCCCCAGTTCGTAGAGAATCAGATATATAACTCCGGTGCTAACGGGGAGATAATATGGTCGTGGTCAATCGACCGAAACCCGGGCCGCTACTGGCACTCCTGACGGTCTTCTACGCCTTGCCCGCGCTCGCCCAACCTCAGCCTGATACCCTGGCGTTTGCCCAACACATGGCGCCCTACCGCACTCCCGGTCGGGAGCTCACCGCGCCAGAAGTTAAGTCGATACAAACCGAGTATCTCGCCTGGCTCAACGCTCGCGTCATCGCGGGACACACGATCGACCGAATGAACGCCGAACTTGCCGCCGCAGAGCTGACAGACAGAGAGAACCGCAAAGGCGGACAAGCCGGATACGTCGCCAAGATCCACCCAGGTCCCGATAGCGGCCCGCCGGCAGCCCTAAACCTCCCGGCCGACCTGATGACCGTCGTTCTGCGAATCGACACCGGTAAGGACTGCGGCGCGGACGACACCCTTGTGCTCTACCGCCGTGCAACGCGCCAGCGCATCGGATGGCTCAGCGCCGAGACCGACTATACCCACGGCCATCTTTTCGGCGCAGTGGCCGCCGCCGCCGAGGACCCCTCCGGAGCTCGGCTCGTCGCAACCGATTGGATCGTTTCGGGCTGCTTATTGCCGCACCGTCAGGTCTTTCGCATCGACTCCGTCGCCCGCGAGAACGCCACGCAAATCCTGACCCAAAGTCCGGGCGAAGCCCAAGAATACTCGACTCGAATTCTCCTCGACAAAGACACTGTCCAGTTCAAATTCGAGTCCGGTTACCCCTCGATTGGCAAGGCCGACAGGCAATCGGAACAACGCTACCTTGTGCAGGGCTCCCGTGCCCTCCGCTTGGCCCCCCTTGGTCTGTCCCTGTATGAGTTCATCTGGGAATGGCTGCGACTCGACGACGCCGATGCCGCGAGATTCAGCATGCCCGAAGCCGCCGCTCAACATCATGGAGTCATGACCGTCGGAGATGTCGGTGCAGGCGCTCTCTCCGAAACCGACTGCCCGGGAGCTCCTGTCCGCGAGTTTCGGGGGGACTGGATCACAACCGAACGCTTTGCCTACTTCCGCGTCAGCGGAACGACTCCCGAAACATACCGGATGGAGTCCATCAGCGACAAAACCATTTGCGATTCAGTGGTGCTTCCGCCGCCCCAGGACGATACTGTGATGTTTGCCCAGCACATGACGCGCTACCGCAGACTCGAGCGCGATCTGACCGCTGCCGAGGTGAAATCGATCCAAGCCGAATACCTCACCTGGCTCAACGCCCGCGTCACCACCGGTATGAGTATCGAACAAATGAACATTGAGCTCAATTCCGGCAAATTGCTGACAGCGACAAATAGCGCAAATGTGAATGATCTTGGAAAGAGTTACACCGGCTTCGTCGGCACGATTCATTCGAACGCCGTGAATGCCGACGGTGAAGACGATAAGGCTCCGGACGATTTGTTGTTGTTCCTCCTGCCGATCTACACCGGACCCGGATGTAATGAGGATGAGACGCTCGTTCTATACAGTCGGGAAACGCGGCAGCGTATCGGCTGGATTAACGGCGAAACAACCTATGGGCACGGTTTACTCTTCGGAGCAGTGGCGGCGCAGCCTCAAGGCCCCGACAACACCCGCCTTGTCGCCACCGATTGGATCACCTCAAATTGCACAAGCAACTGGAACGGCCAGATCTTTCGAATCGATTCTTTGGCTAACGGACGGGCGACGCAAGTCTTGGACCATAGTCCTGCAGACGGCGCCATGGCAGGTTCGACTAAAATCCAGATAGACAAGGACACGGTCCAATTCACCTACTATTCCGGTGCGAACGTAACCGACCCGGGTGGCTCCCTCCCCCTGCCAGTGGAACGCTACCGCGTCCAGGGCACTCGCGCCCTTCGCCTCGGACCGCTAGCGGAAACCTTGGGGGGGTTTATAGATGAGTGGCTGGGGATCGAAAACGGTGAAGCTATCCGTTTCGGCTCCCCTGCTGCCGCAACGCAACACCGCGCGCTCAGGACCAGGCGCAACGAGGAGTGGTACTCTTTCACCGACGCGGCCGAGTGCCCCGGGACTCCACCCACGCACCAAGTCCGAGCCCTCTGGGACAAATCGAAGCGAACTACCTACTTCCGCGTTAGCGGCAACACCGCCGCAGCTCTCCGCATGGAATCCGTCACTGACTCACCCTTCCCCGGTTGCCGCTCCTCCCGTCTTGACGACATCCATCAGCGCATGCCCTAAGTGCACGGCACCGGCACGTTGTTAGTTGTGTTGATTCCATTCGGTTGTATGGCCGTCTATGCAGAGACTGCCAAGACCGGCATTGCGGAGATTTCTTCCTCTGTCGCCACGGCGGCCGATCAGCCGCTGCACACCTCGTCAGCGGTTCGCTTCCGGCTCGATGCCATTCGGTCGTTGACCGCGTCGCGGAGCTTCTGCTTGCATCCGAGGTAGATCAAATGTGCTGCAGCACATTTGCGTTACCTCGGATGCAAGCAGAGGCTAAGTTGAGCCGTTAACGACAAGCTCGGAATTGAGCCTGAGTGCGATAATCGCTCCGGTTTGCTACCGAGGAGCGGTCTGGATCAGCCCGGTTATTGCGACCAGTGAGGACCTGTCGCGCGGAATGGGTTCGGGACAGGCCGAGATGGCAGCCAGGGTTGCAGTGCCCCTCCGATCTGGCCGGCGAAGGCCATTTGCGGGAAAGCCCATTTTTACAGCCCGTTACGGCAGATTGCCGAGGAAGGTCCGCATCTCACGAAGGACGTCAGTCTCATTTGATAGAAAGATGAAGTGGTCCGCATTCCGCACTCGAATCACTCGCGCAGACGGTATCCCTTTTTCGAATGCCTCCGCTTGCTCCTCATAGCCAGCCGCCTCGACCGCCGAATCGTGCTTGTGGGGAAGACTGTAAAGGGCAAGAACAGGGACGCGAATATCCGTGTACTTCCGCTGGCCCGCCTCGACCGCGTCAGCAGCCTTCGAGAAGTCGCGTTCCTTGCCAATGCCGCCATAACCCTTCGCCGTGAACTGCTGCCGGAGCTCCGCTTCGGGCGAAGCAAATCCGTTGATGCGAGCCAGATAAGAACACAGCGCCGCAAAACTGGCGAGGTCGGCGGACGTAGGCTTCGGCTCCTTTGGAGGCGCGGGCGCAGCTTGCAGGTTCTCTTGTCTCTTCTGCAAGTCCCGCTCAATCTGCGGGAGGGTGGTTCGCAGCAGTTCCTGGACGAACGGCGGCGCGTCCGCGGGTGCGTGTAAATCCTTCTCAAGTTGGGGTAGCTGCCTTTGGAGCAGGTTCCGCACCAGCGGGATTTCTTCCCTCGGCGTATCGGCGTCCTGCGCCTGTTTCAACAGTTTTTTCACTTGCTGTCGGTCCCGGCTGAGCGCAGCGGGGGGCGTCGGCAACTGATCCAGCATCCCTGACAGTAGAGGGAATCGATGCTGAGATCTCCCAGCGAGGGGTCATAGTAAGCATACGCATAGCCGGCGTCCAGGTAGATGAGCCCCGCCACCTTTTCAGCATGACGCGTGCCAACGGAACTCAACTCTTCGCCGCCGATCGAGTGGCCCACCAGCACTGGCCTGTCGAGCTTGAGCGAATCGAGTACGGCCAGCACGTCGTCGCCTAGCCGGTCGGCAGAGTAGCCGGAAGCGGGGGAAGAGGATGCACCGAATCCGCGCCGGGTGATGCCGAAGACATGGTACTGGGGCGTCAATTTGGGCGCGAAGTCGTCAAATACGTGCGCCGTGTTGCCGAGGCCCGCCAGCAGAATTAACGGACGGCCGGAGCCACCCCAGTCAAGCACCTCCAGCGTGACATTGTCGTCCACAGTAATGAATCGTGTGCTGTGCGGGGACGGGTCCTGCCATGCGGTCGGCGTCGTTTGCCCAGCGGAGGCAACGGCCGTTAAACAAGCAATGAATAAGCCTCGGATTCGCATGACGATGCCGCCATCATATCAATCTCAGAGTCGTTGTTCACATCTCGCTGACACCGGCGGCCGCCCGTTCCCCGGAGGGGAGGCGCGCCTATTTTGCCGGAACTGATCTTTGGGGATCTGCTGGCGCCGCTGGGACCGAACCAGCCGCTGAATGTACGGCAGCGCGGCCAGATCCTCTCTGACGGCACAGCTTTTATCTGCGCGCTCAAGCTGGTTCGAAAGCCAACTGGGCGAAAAAAAGCCGGCGCCCCAACGGCAGCAGGTTTGCCTGCCTGCGCGAGCGGACCTTCCCCGCATCATTCGACGTGCCGGTGACCCGCAGATTCCTCTGACGAGGCAAACAACAAGCCTGAAGTCACCATGAGAAAATCCTACGGTTTCCGCACCTTCCGCTGACTTACTAACCCCCAAAGAAGATACAGCATCCTCTACGTGCCCAAATAGTGCCCCAAAAATGCAACGGGCCACTCCCCTCGAAGCGGCCCGGTCTTAGTGTACTAACTTCCAAAGAAGATACAGCATCCCGCTGGCGAACCCTGCGCCGGCGTTATATTCCTGGTTCCTTAGATACAACGCGAGCCGGAAAGGATGCGGATTTTTCGAAGCAAATCGCCTCCATCGCGGCCAGAGGAGCGGGACGGCGGAAGCGTAGACCGCATAGTCGGGGAAAAGTCGCTCCAGGTGCTGCGATTCGTTTTGAATCACCGGCAGATAAACCAGCACGAAGACGGCGACGAAGAGCCCGCCTAGCCCGGTACTGCGCGCGGCCACGGAAAGACCCGCCGCCACGATGAGTGTCCCGAGGTATAGCGGATTGCGCGTGTAAGCGTAGGGGCCGCCCGTGGCCAGTTGCTGATTCTTGGCGAGGCATCCGGCGGCCCAGGCGCGGAGGACCAGCCCAATCAGCGAAACGGGCAGGCCAATCCATAGCGAGAGCGCCGTGGGATGGGAAAACCAGGCGAATACCGCCACGATGAGGAATCCGCTCGGCACGCGCAGGCGGGCCACCAGGTCGGCGTACGGTTTGGGGAATTGGATCATGAGCGGGCGCGCCCCAGCGCGGTCCGGAGAATTTCGAAGATCTCGTCCGCTGAGATGCTTTGCATGCTGGCGTCGATAGCGGCGCCGCGCTTGTAAGTGGTGACGGCGGCGGCGCTACGCACCGTTCGCATCGAGCCTCCGTAAGGACCGTTGCGAGCAGGGTCGGTGGGGCCGAAAATAGCCACGCCCGGCTTTTCGAGCGCGGCGGCAAGGTGCAGTGGCCCGCTATCCACGCCGACCACGGCAGCGGCGCGCCGCGTGGCATCGATCAGGCCTGGCAGGCTGGAAAAATGTGGGATGGCGGGAGCGATATCGCCGAATGTGGCGCCGGGAGGACCGTTGAGCACCAGCGGCAGGCGGAATTCCGACGCGAGGCGGCCCGCGAGGGCGCGGTAATGCGCGAGCGGCCACTGCTTCGACGCCCAACCTGCGAACGGAGACGCCAGGACGAAGTCCCCGGCCGGCAAATCACCCTCCCGGCGGCCGGGAGGCAGCGGAAAACGCGGCCGGCCACCGCGAATCGCGCCCGCGGCTGCGGCAAGATCGAGATTGCGTTCCACCACGTGCAGCGCCGGTGTCGAAATTCGGTGCTGGTAGAAAACCGCCGCGCCGAGCTCGCGCACCAGGCCGGCGTCGAACCCATAGATAGTCTCGGGTTGCGCGGCCACTGCCACCAGCGCGGACTTCAGCAATCCCTGGAAATCGACCGCGAAACGGTAACCAGAGGCGCGCAGTGTTCGGAGGTCGGAAAGCAATCCCGGAAAAGTTCGATCGAAGAACAGAACCCGGTCGACAAACGGATTCCCTTCGAGCAGCGCCGCCCATTTGCGTTCGACGGCCCAGAACAGAAGGCTGCCGTCATTACCCAGCTTGAGAGCGCGCACCGCCGGGAGGGCGTGGAGAATGTCGCCCATGGCGCCCAGCCGGACCACGAGGACCGCTGATTCAGGCGGACTGGCGGGAGTGGACATGCTCGATCAACTGCCGTATGCGCCGCGCATCGGCTTCTTCCAGGTCCAGGATTTCGGCGGGTTGAAGCCAAGATGGCAAGCTCGCGAGATCGCCCGGCTCGGCGATGAAGACGTAGTCTACCACGCGTAGCGCGGCGGCCATCTCGGCGCGCGCGGCGGGCGGCGCCAGCTCGTCGCACAGCGGCCGGATCACGGCGAGTAAGCTCGCGGCGCCGGTGCGGCTGCGGGCGGCGGCAAGCTCGCGGGCGGTTTCCGTGCGCAGGACGTCGAAGCGTCCGGCGGCGATCAACAGCGGCCGGGCCGGCTCCAGGGCGGCGAGCGCGGAGGCACTCAGGATTTTAGTGCGGGTGTCCACCAGTTGGACTCCTTCCAGAGATCGAGCGCGATCGCGGTGGTTCGCTCCACCGAGACCGCAGTCATGCAGCGATGGTCGATGGGACATTCGCGCAGCAGGCAGGGGCTGCACTCGGCGTGCTCGCGCACCACGCGGGCAAGCGCGCCGGTCGGGCCCGTAGTCGCATCGTCGGTGGCGCCGAAGACGGCCACTGTCGGCACACCCAGGGCGGAGGAAACGTGCATCGCTCCGGAATCGTTGGTGAGGAAGAGGCGGCAGGCGGCGGCGAGGTCGAGGAACTCGCGGAGTGTGGTTTCACCCGCGAGGTTGCGGACTTCGATATCGGCGCGGCGGAGCGGTTCAGCCACCGACTCGCACAAAGTCCGCTCGGCGGCGGAGCCGAAGAGCAGCACGCTGGAGGGAGCCAGGTTCCGCGCCACGGCGGCGAAACGCTCCGGCAGCCAGCGTTTGGCATTGCCGTACGCCGCGCCCGGGCTGATCCCCATGACCGGTCCTTCCATGCCCAAACGGGCGAGGTGGGCCATGCCGGCATCGCGCGCTTCGCCGATGCCTTCCAGCCGGATTGCGCCCAGATCGCCGAATCCCTCGATCATGCCCGCGCGATGCAGCAGTTCCAGATAATAGAAGCGCTCGTGCCGCGGAATTTCGCCCGGTTCGGGAACCGCGATGGCGCGCGTCAACAGCAGGCCGCGCCCGTCGCAATTGTAGCCGATGCGCTCGGGAATGCCTGCAAGCCACGCCATGAGAGCCGCATCGAAAGCATTCTGGAGCAGAATTGCGGCATCGAAACGTTCGCGGCGTAGAAGTCGGGCGAATTCGCGTTTGGCGCTCCAGCCGCGTTGTCCCGTGTACGGAATGATGCGGTCGATAGAGCGCTCGCGCGAGTACAGATCGGCCACCCACGGGCGCGCCACCAGCGCGATATCCGCATGCGGGAAAACTTGCCGCATGGCGCGGATCGCAGGCAGGGACATCACCGCATCGCCCAACCAGTTGGTGGCGCGGATCGCGAGGCGCGAGATGGAGGACGGATTCACTGGCAGCGGTACTTTCCAGGATAGCAGTGGTATCCTCGGTAGAAGCGCATCGCGTCCCGCGCAAGTCATTGGAAAATCTATGATCCACAGGTATCTTTGCGTTTTGACTCTGACCGCAATCGGCGCCGCGCCGGTTTACTCCCAGATCACTCTCAATCCGGTCGCGGAACGCGCCGTCGGTACCCCCCAGCTCACTGTGGCCAATGCTCCCCAAAGCCCCAATCTGGTGGAAGGCCGGGAATTCTACGCGCCGCAATCGGTGGCTCTGGATACCTCCGCCTCGCCGCCTATCCTGTACGTTTCGGATTACATCAATAACCGCGTTCTGGCCTGGAAAAATGCGGCCACCTTCACCAAGGGCCAGAAGGCCGACCTGGCGATCGGCCAGCCCAACCTGCTGACCACGTTTCCAGAGGGACCGGCGCTGGTAGCCCAAAAGACTTCGACCATGACCTCGGGGCTGACCCGGCCAAGCGGGCTGGCGGTCGATGCCAACGGAAACTTGTACGTCGTCGATGGCGGCAACAATCGCGTCCTGCGGTATCCCAAGCCGTTCGCGCAAACCAACAACCAATATCCCGAACCCGACCTCTGGATCGGACAGGTGAGCCCCAGTGGATACGGCGCGAATTACCCCGGAAACACCTCCACTCCTACCGCGCAGGGGCTCTATTTCAGCAACGGGGGCGCGCCTCTGGTTTCGGGTCTGGCCTTCGACAGTTCCGGCAATCTCTGGGTAATCGATACCGGCAATGTGCGCATTCTGCGATTCAACGCGGCGAGCCTGGCCGGCGGAGGCGGCGGTCTCACGGCCGATGTCGTGATCGGCCAGCCGGATTTCACCCACAACACGCCGGCCGGCAACCTGGCGTCGCTCACGCAGTTCATGAGCCCCACTTCGCTCGCCTTCGATTCGAGTGGAAACCTCTTTGTGGGCGATAACAACCCGCAGTGCTCGCAGTTGCCCTGCGGCCGGGTCGTGATGTTCCAGGGCCCGAACCTTTCCACCGGAATGTCGGCGTCGAGCCACATGGCCGGCGTTTTTCCCAGCGGCTATACCTTCCCGGCCGGGGCGGCGCTGCAGACCCTGTTCGATCAGACCAACGTCGTTCTGCCGTCGGCCATATTCTTCCTGGCCAACGGTGCGGGCATGGGTGTGGTGGACGCCGGATACAGCCGCATCATGATCTTCCCGGCCTTCGCCAACTGGCCGGCGAATGACGCTCCGCCGGTCGAAACCGCGATCGTCGGGCAGCCCAACGCCACCTGCACCGCGACAACCAACGGAAGCTGCAAAGCCGCGAACAACGGCAATCCCCAGGCTTCGGCCGCCACGCTTTCCGGCCCGGCGGGAGTAGCCTACACCGGCACCGACCTCTACATCGCGGACGCCCTGAACAATCGCGTTCTCGACCTGCCGCAGCAAGGCGGCACCTTCGGACCGGCTTCGCGCTGGCTGGGCCAGGACTATGATTACGAGAGCGCTCCTAACCTGATCGAGGGCCGCGAGTTTGAATTTACCGGCTCGGCCAACGGTTCCACGTTTTCGGACGCCGGCATGGCTATCGACAACAGCAGCGGCACGCCCCATCTCTACGTGGCCGACCCCTACAACAATCGCGTCCTGGGATTCAAAGATCTGCGGACGTTTCAGAATAACGGTCCGAAGGCGGATATCGTGCTCGGGCAGGCGGATTTCACGACGTCGCTGGTGAATTACCCCTCCGGCAATACCAACACGCCCAACAAATCCGGGCTGAATCGGCCCATCGGGTTGCTGGTGGATGCGCAAGGAAATCTTTACGTGGCCGATTCGCTGAACGGGCGTGTCCTGCGCTTCCCCGCCCCGTTTTCCTACATCGGTGCGGCGCCCGAACCGGCAGACCTGGTATTGGGCCAGCAGAATTTCAACGCCTCGATCCCCGATCTCACCGCCAACAACATGGCCATCCCGTACGGTCTGGCGTTCTCGCCTTCCTGCAACACTCCCTCGCAGGCGTGCCCTTCGCCCAACGGCCTGCTGGTGTCCGACGAATACTTCAACCGTGTGCTTTATATTCCCACCACCAACGGAACGTTCGTGGCGGGGACCGACAACGGTAAAGCCGCCACCACGGTCTTCGGGCAGACCAGCTTCAACACTGGCACCGCGGGCAGTTCGCTCTCCCAAATGAACGCCCCGCATCATATTTCAAGCGACACCAGCGGATTGGTCTACGTGGCCGACAGCGGCAACAACCGCGTCCTGATTTTCGGCGATCCGCATTCGCCCGGCACATCGGCCACCGGCGCGACGGCGTCCGCGTCAATCAACGGGCTGAGTGAGCCGGAGGGAGTTTATGTCAGCCCCGTGACGGGCGAGATTTGGGTCGCGAATTGCTCTAATCCAAACGTACCATCGTGCACATGCCCTCAAGGCACCCCGTGTTCCCTTAGGTACGCGAGCTACCAGGCGGTGCTTTTAAACTCGCAGGTCACGTATAGTCAAATCCAGGAAGCGTCCGGGAACTTCGACTTTTCGCCGCTCGCGGTTACGCAGGATCAGTACGGGGATTTGTTCGTGGCGGACAACGCGCACCGCGTGGCCATCTATTACCCGGGCGTAAACCTGTGCAACGGCGCGAGCTTCCTGCCCGTCTCGCCGACGAGCTCGCAATATCCCAGCGCCACGTGCCTCACCCAGTACAACCTGAGCGGCGCGCTCCCGACCAGGTTTCTGGCCCCGGGTGCCTGGGGCACCATCAAACCGTGCAACAATTGCGGCGCCTCGCAATTCCTCGCGAATCAAAACGTCTCCACCATCCCCTTCCCGCTTAAATTGGGCGATGTCCAGGTGCTGTTCGATGGAGTGCCGGCGCCGCTTTATGTTGTTTACCCGGGGCAAATCAATTTCATCGTCCCCAACTCCGCGCGCATATCCGGATCGGCCGACCTGCAAGTGGTGCAGGTCTCCACGGGCCAGGTTTTGGGAGCGGCTCAGGTGCCTATGAACTCGGTCGCTCCCGGAGCATTCCTCTGTCCCGGCGGACAGTCCGGATCGGCCGTCTACGCCTGCGCCGTGAACGAGGACGGGACGATCAACTCAGCCTCGAACCCGGCCCAACGTGGAAATTGGGTCTCCTTATACATGACGGGCCAGGGGAACATACCCGGACTTCCGCCGGACGGAACCGCCGCGACTTCGGCCATGGCGGCGCAATACCCGGTAACCGTCCTGATTAACGGCATCGACGTCAATGACCCGGAGTACCAGGAGCAGAATATCAACCACATCCTGTACTCGGGCATCAACGGAATACCGGGCGATTGGCAAATCAACGTGCAGATTCCGAAAACCGTGGTGCCGAAAAACGGCGCCGTATGGTTTGCGGCCATCATCAATCAGGTCCCGAACTGGGACGAATCGTCGCCCTTCATGACCTACATCTACGTGAAGTAAACTGAGCTGTGCGATACGACACGGTTGTCATCGGTGGCGGCCATAATGGTCTGGTCACCGCCGCTTATCTGGCGCGCGCGGGCAGGAAGGTGCTGGTGCTGGAGCGGCGCGACCTGCTGGGCGGGTGCGCCGTCACCGAAGAAATCTGGCCGGGATACCGCGTCTCCACCGGCGCGTATCTTACCAGCCTGATGCAGGAGCGCATCGTGCGCGAGCTCGATCTCGCCCGTTTCGGCTACCAGGTGGACGCCAAAGATCCGGCCTTCTTTTCCGCCTTTCCCGACAGCCGCCACTTCTTCATGTGGCAGGACCGCGCGAAAACGCTGGCGGAGATCGCCAGGTTTTCCAAGCGCGATGCCGCAATCTACCCGGCGTACGAAGATCAGCTCGAACGCATTTCGCAGGTGGTGGAGGAACTGCTCCTGACCACCCCGCCGCAGTTCCCGCCCGCCGGCGTCGGCGACTGGATCGACTACCTGAAGCTCGCCGCCCGCCTGCGCGGATTGAGCCCCAGGGATACAGTCGCCCTGGTCAAGATCTTCACGCAAAGCGCCGCGGAACTGCTGGACGAATGGTTCGAATCCGAGCAGGTGAAGGTAACCCTCGCCACCGACGGCGTGATCGGCGCCAATGGCGGTCCGCGGTCGCCGGGAACCGCGTACATCCTGCTGCATCACTGCATGGGCGGCGTGAGCGGCCATCGCGGGCTGTGGGGATTCGTGCGCGGAGGCATGGGCGCGGTGTCGGAAGCCATCGCCGCCTCGGCGCGGGCGAGCGGGGCGGCAATCCGTACGAACGCCGCCGTGGCTCGGGTGACGGTTCGCGGCGGGCGCGCGCAAGGGGTGGTGCTCGAAAACGGCGAGGAGATCGAGGCGGCAACCGTGGCGTCGAATCTCGACCCCAAGATCACGTTCCTGCGATTAATTGAAGAGAAGCACCTCGACGGCGAATTCGTGGCGGCGATCCGCAAGTTCCGCATCGAGGGAACGAGTTGCAAGATCAACCTGGCTCTGAACGGCCTGCCCGATTTCACCGCCTGCCCGGGCGCTCCGGGTCCCCAGCACCAGGCCACCATGCACATCTGCCCGAGCGTGGAGTACGTCGAGCGCGCCTGGGATGACGCCAAGTATGGGCGGCCATCGGAGCGTCCCCTGCTCGAGTTGACCGTGCCCACGATGTACGATCCGTCGCTCGCGCCGCCCGGCCGGCATATCATGGGAATCTTTCTGCAATACGCGCCGTACACTCTGCGGGAAGGCACTTGGGACGAACTTCGCGAGCCGTTCGGCGACCGCGTGATGTCTCTGATCGCGGAGTATGCTCCCAACATCCGGCAGATCGTGGAGCACCGGCAGGTGCTCACGCCGCTCGATCTCGAGCGAAGATTCGGCATCACCGGCGGCAATATCTTCCACGGTGAGATGAGCCTCGACCAGATGTTCGTGATGCGGCCCGTGGCGGGCTGGGCGCGCTACCGCACGCCGGTCGAAGGGCTGTACCTGTGCGGGTCGGGCGCGCACCCCGGCGGCGGCGTGATGGGCGCGCCGGGATACAACTGCGCGCGCGAAATGCTGCGGGCAAAATGGCGGCCGTGAAAGCGGTGCCATGGGAGTCGGAAACCGCGCCGTCGTTCAGGGCCATTTCCGAACCTTACTGCCCCACCGTCAAATACATTGTTTGCGGATCCGGCGTCCCGTTCTCGCTGATGGCGGTGGGGTAATCGCCGCTGGCCACATTGGGAACCGTGACGTAGAAATCAAATAATCCTACATAACCCGCCAAAGGGCAGAATGGTATCGCGGACCGGCAAGAGGATCGAACTGGAACTGACGGACGGTCTCAATTCGGGTGGCCGCCCGGGATAATCGTTCGGGCCGGATCGCCGCTAAGCCAAAGGCGGCGATGGGTTGAGATCGGCCATCATTTCCTTCTGCCGCGCGCGAATGGGCGCCATTTCGTGTTCGTGCAGTTTCTCCGCGCAGCCCTCCACCACGCGCTGGGCGCGATCGAGAAGTAATTTCCGGAACTCGGGGTCCGGCGTAGCCGCGGCAATATCGCCGAGAGCTCGCAAGAGGCGGAGACTGACCGCCACATCGGATTTCGAGTACATGCGGATTTGCTCGTATGCCGAATCGAGCAGGCGCTCGAAGGAGTGCCAGGAAAGAATTACGCGGAGCACTCCGGGCGGATCGTAGAGGCGGTACCCGGGCGGCTCGCGCAACGCCACGCGAATCAAAATCCGGCTTAACTGGTCCACGCAGCTGATCGCGGTGCTGGGATCGTTGACCGCGGGCGAAATCGCCTTGAGCGCAATGTCGACGATTTGCAGGACGCCGAATTCGATATCCTGCTGGAGTGTGCGGGAGGGTCCGAAATCAAAAGCGCCGCGCAGCCAATCGGCTAGATCCGGCGTAGCGCGCTCGGCGCGCGAAATCAGAAGAAGTGGCGCTCCTTTGGGCACGAATCGGCCAATGCGGCGCAGGACCCGGATCTTCACGCGATATTCCTTGGCCAGGGCGACAAGCCGGCCTGTATCCACAAACCGGATGTAACCCGACACCTCGCTCGGGACCGGCATCTCCCAGTTCACGGGTTCAACCGGGTTGTCGACCGGCAGGCTGCGGCTTCGCCGGGCCCACGGCATCAGGTCGTCCACCACCGCCTCGGTCTCGGTGGCGATCTTATCGACGATCTGGTTCACGCTGATGGCGCCGGAAATGTGATGGATGAAGAAGAGTAGCCACGCCACCGAGACGAGCGCCAGAAACATCGCTCCGGTTACCGTCGCCACGGGCGAGAACGGGTATGGCTTGGAGCGCGCGGCGGGAAGCGCCGCCATGCAGTAGCAGAAGGTGCCCAAAAATATTCCCAGGGTCCATTGCGTCACCCCATCGCGGGCAAAACCGACGATGATGCGCGGCGAGAACTGCATCGAGGCCAGCGTCAGGGTCATCAGCAGAATGGCGAACACGATGGAAACCACCGTCATGGCGGATGAGCCGATGCCGGTCAGGATGGCCTGCGCGATTTGCGGATCGGCGTGCGATGGGAACAGGGAGTGCGGCACCCAATCGCTGACGGCGGGGAAATCTTCTTCCAGCCAGGAAGACAGCGCGCCGGCAGCGCCCAGAACCAGGGCGATGGCCAGCGGGCGGACCAGAAATCCGCCGCGCAGGTTGTACATTACGTGCTGGATCAGCAATGGAAGGCGTCGGTTCACGGGCGATCAATTCAAGATAGCGCGTACCGCGGGAAAAGGCACCGCTCCTTTGCGCGGCTCACGATTTCCGGCAGCGCCGGCGATCGCAGTAGATTTTTCCGCCCGCCATCAAACCGATCGCCACGATCCCCTCGATGACGTATCGCAACATCTCCGGCGGGTGGAGAGTGCGCTGGATGAAGTGATCGGTGAGGAACATGTCGGCGCCCACGCGTCCCAGAATTCCCGCGCCGATATAGATGGTGACGGGGAAGCGGTCCATCAGGCTGGCCAGCAGGTTGGCGGAGAGGACCACGAACGGAATGCTCAGGCACAGCCCGAATACGATCAGCTCGATGTGCCCGTTGGAAGCTCCCGCGATGGCCAGAATATTGTCGGTCGACATGGTGAGGTCGGCGAAGGCGATAAACCAGATGGCCTGTATCAGCTTCTTGGGAACGGCAACGGAATCGGGCGGCTCGCTGGCGTCCACCAGCACTTTGGCCGCGATCCAGAGCACGAACAGTCCACCGGCTGCCTTGAGAAACTGGATATCGAGCAGCTTGGCGGCCACGAACGTGAGCGCTATGCGCATCACCACCGCCGCGGCGGCCCCGCAAATGGTGCCGATACGGCGCTCGCGGGGCGCCAGCGATCGCACCGCCATGGCGATCACGAGGGCGTTATCGCCGGCCAGCAGCAGGTCGATAAAAACGATGGAGAAAACGCCGGCTAGCAGGTGGCCGAGAGGCATAGGCTACGCCGCAATCCACGCGCGGGCGCGGCGAAAATAGCGCTGCGCCACGGCGACGTCGCGCAGAATCTGCGCCTTCAGCGCGGCCGGCGATTCGAATTTGCGCTCATCGCGAACGCGCCAGAGGAACTCCACGCGAATGTGCTGCGGTGCGGGGCCCGAGAATGGATCGAGCAGGAACGTCTCGATGGATAGTTGATCGCTTGCGCCGAAAGTCGGGCGGTAGCCGATGTTCGTGATCGCGTTCCACCGCCTGCCGTCGCCGAGCGAGCGGACGCGGGTCACGTAGACGCCGGCAGCGGGAATCAGGCCGGAATCGGGCGCCAGATTCAACGTGGGGACGGTTTGTTTCGAGCCGACGCCGCGGCCTTCCACCACGGCCCCGTCGAGTCCGTAAGGATGTTCCAGCATGCGCCCCGCCAGCGAGACTCGACCCGATTTCAGCAGCGAGCGAATACCGCTCGAACTGACCATCAAGCCGCGCCATTTCACCGCCGGGACGATCCGCGTCTCGAATCCGAGGCGGGCGCCCAACTCGGCCAGCAGGCGAACATTGCCCGATTGACGGTATCCGAAGCAGAAATTGTCGCCGACGAGCACAGCGCGCACTCCCAGGCGGTCCACCAGCAATTGCCGCACGAACTCTTCGGGGGAAAGGTGCGCGATCTCGTGAGTGAACGGCAGGATCAGCACTTCGTCGATGCCTTCCTCATCCATCAATTCGGCCCGGTGCGCCGGCGAAGTGAGCAGGACGGGCGTGCGATCGGGCGCGACCACTTGCGTGGGGTGCGGATCGAACGTGAGGACCGCGGATTTCCATCCACGCTCGGCGGCCAGAGCCACGGCCTGCTTGAGAATGCGGCGATGGCCGAAATGTACGCCATCGAAATTGCCGATGGTGAGGGCGCAGGGGCCGAAATCGGCGGGCACTTCGTCGAGGCTGCGATAAAGGCGCATTGCGATTCTACTCGACCACGATTTCCAGGCCATCGTAGGCCAGGCGGATGTGCGGCGGCAGCAGACTCTCCGCGCGTTCATGGCCCAGGTCGTGGCAGATGTGGGTGAAAAAGGCCCGGCGAACCCCCAGTTGTTCCACGGTTTGGATGGAACGGTCCACCGTGGAGTGAGTGGGGTGCGGCTTGTAGCGGAGGGCATCGAGAAAGATGACGTCCAGGCCGCGCAGCAGGTCCATGGAAGCCGGCGGGATTTCGCTGTGATCCGTGAGATACGCGGCGTTGCCGAAGCGAAAGCCGTAAATCGGCCAGGGGCCGTGCATCACCGGGATGGGCAGAAATTCCAGCCCGAAGACGTCGAACGGCGAACCATCCAGGACGCGCGGTTCGACGTGCGGCACGTTGGTGTTCCTTTCCTTGCCGTCGAAGACATACGGGAATGAACGGCGGATGGAATCCATGGTGTGTTCGGCCGCATAAACGGGAATGTCGCCGCTCTGCCGGAAATTGAAGGGGCGAATGTCGTCGAACCCCATGATGTGGTCGGCATGCGCGTGGGTGAAGACCACGGCGTGAAGACGCTCAAGGCGCGCGCGCAGGGCCTGGGTGCGGAAATCGGGCGTGGTGTCGATCAGAACATTGTGGCCGGCGTAGGTGAGCAGCACCGAGGGACGCAGGCGGTTGTCGCGCGGGTCGCCGGACGTGCAGACGTTGCAATGACAGCCAATCGTGGGGACCCCCACACTGGTGCCCGAGCCGAGCACGGTGATCTTGACGCTAGGGACGGGCATTCAGGCTTTCTGAGCCGTGGTCTTGGCCGTTTCGTCCGATATCTGGACGAACCGGAATCGCAATTCGGTGAGAGAATTCTCCAAAAGGCGCTGCTCTTCGAGCGTAAGATTGCCCTTGCTTTTATCGAGCAGAATCCCCATAAGATCGATCGTGTGCCGGGCGAGTTGCAGGTCGGGCGGCTGCTTCTCTTCCTCTTCATTGCCGAAACGGAACAGGCCAAGCTGCATTTCGGCCTGGGCGCGCAAGGAGAGAACGATGAAAGTGAAAGAAGGGGGCGGCAGCGGAA
>Ga0335072_10004586_pt1 | contig 20449 bp, 21 predicted proteins | sample Lox_Sample_21_FD_206725 | JGI IMG/M metagenome (GOLD analysis project Ga0335072, IMG submission 206725) | Soil microbial communities from Loxahatchee National Wildlife Refuge, Florida, United States - Lox_Sample_2.1 | ecosystem: Environmental > Terrestrial > Soil > Wetlands | place: USA...
GGGTGACGTTGGTGTTCATGTACACCATGTCGGTCCGGTCGCCCAGCGGCGCGCCGGCACCCGCCACCGGCTCGGTGCCCTTGGCGACGGGCAGGCTCTCCCCGGTCAGCGCGGACTCGTCGACCTCAAGCGTGGCCGCCTTCAGCAGCCGCCCGTCCGCGGGCACGAGATCGCCCGCCTCGATCATGACGATGTCGCCTGGCACCAGCTGCTCGGCGGGGATCTCCGCGAGCTGGCCGTCCCGCTTCACCTTGGCCTTGATGATCACCATCTTCTGCAGGGCGGCGACGGCCGCGGCGGCCTTGCCCTCCTGCTGCAGGCCCATGACCGCGTTGAACAGCGTGAGCAAGATCAGCAGCAGCCCGGTGCCGAGCTGCTTGAGCGGGTAGAGGCTGCCGATGCCGGCGGCGAGCAGCACGAGCTGCATCGGGTCCGCGTACTGGCGCCCGAACGCGCGCCAGCGCGGTTCGGTCCGGCCGGCGGCGAACATGTTCGGGCCAAACCGCTCGGCCCGCGCGGCCGCCTCTGCCGAGCTGAGTCCGTGCTGCTCATCCACCCCTTCGGAATGGAGGACCTGATCGGCGCCGAGGGTGTGCCACACGGGCCGGCTCAGCCCTTGCCGGCGATGATGTAGGAATTGACGATATCGCCGTCGAGGCGCGCGGCCTCGATGGCGGTGAAGCCCGCCTCGGTGAGCATCTTCCGCGCGGTCTGCTCTCCCCACATGGTGCCCAGGCCCATTCCGCCGTCGGCGAGTGAGACGGTCATGCAGTGCATGCAGGACACGGTGTACAGGAATGGCCCGAGCGGGTGGCCCAGATTCTCCGCGAGCATGCTGGAGGCGGAGGTGTCGACGCAGAGGTAGACGCCGCCGGTGCGCAGTGCCTCGGCGATCCCGGCCAGCACCAGGTCCGGCTGAGCCTGGTCGTGCACCGCGTCGAAGGTGGTGATGAAGTCGAACCGGCCGATCTCGCCGAGGCGGGCGGCGTCGCGTTTCTCGAAACGGGCGTTCGCAAGGCCCTTGCGTTCGGCTTCCAGGCGAGCTGCGGCGATCCCGGCGTCGGAAAAGTCGAAGCCGGTGAACCGCGAACGCGGGAAGGCCTCCGCCATCAGGTTGGCGGCATGGCCGGACCCGCACCCGACGTCGGCGACGTCGATACCCTGCCTGAGCCTGTCGATCAGCCCGGGTACCAGCGGCAGCGTCACCTCGATCAAGGTGGCGTCGTGAACGGCGCCGCTGTCCTCGGCCATGACCTCCTGGAACCGCGGGAACGCCGAGTAGGGTACCCCGCCGCCGCGGCGGAAACAGTCCACGATCTGATCTTCGACCGCCGCCATCAGCCCGATGTACTGCATCCCCGTGGCGAGGTTCTTCATGCCGGCGGCCCGGGTCAGCCAGGCGGCGTGATCAGCGGGCAGCCAGTAAGATCCCGTCGCGCCATCGTGCTCGACGACCCGGCCGGTGGTCATCACCGCCAGCCATTCCCGGACGTACCGTTCGTCGAGGGAGGCACGCGACGCGATCTCGGCGCTCGTGGCCGCGGGCATCGCCGCCATGACGTCGAACAGTCCGGTGCGGTGGCCCACGCTCACCATCAAGGCCAGCGCGGCCTCGTTCATCGTCCGGAGCATCCGCTCGGCGAATTCCGGCGAGCCCCTCGCCCGTGTCTCACTCATCCTGGCCGGGTCCGGTGCGGGTTCGGATTGTGGCCATCAGCGGGACTTGTGACTCGGGCCGGGCCGTCGGCAACGGCATCTTCTGCGCCCTGACCCGGGCCGGGCCGCCTGGTCAAGCGGCGTAGCCAGAGCAGGCCGAAAACCGGAAGGACAAGCGGGACGAACCCGTAGCCGCTGCCATAGCCGGACCACACAGTGGCATCGGGGAAGGTAGCCGGGTCGGCGAGGCTCCAGGTGCCGACCGCCAGCACGCCGGCGAGTTCGACCGAGCAGGACACGACGGCGATCCGGCGTGCGGTCGGGGTGCCGACGGCCAGGGTGACCGTGGCGAGGATGTAGACCAGGCCGGCGAAGGCTGACAACAGGTAGGCGACCGGGGCGTGGTGGAACTTCGTCGCGATCTGGACCCCGGCCCGCGCGGAGGCGGAGAGCGCGAAAAGCGCATAGATGGCGACCAGCAACCGGCCCGGCCCGGTCCTGGCCGAGCCTGGCTGCGACGCCGTGGGCTCAGGCGACGCCGTGGGCTCAGACATGGATGACCGGCCAGATCTGATGCAGCCGTACCATCAGCACGGCCGCGACGAGCCCGGCCACGATGATGACCGCCGGGCCCCACCGTGATCGCTCCAGCAGCCCCCAGAACGCCGCGGCCAACGGGACGAGCGGCATCGCGATCAGGTATCCGATGAGCGTGGGCAGGCTGGCCGGGCGCCCGCCGCTGGCGAGCCTGGCCACGATGAGGCCGACCTCGACCAGCAGCAGGATCTCCAGGACGCCGAGCGCGCCGAGCAAGATGACACTCATTCGCCGGTTTCGGATGGTCATCAGCAGCGCGTACCCGGCGAGCACGAGACCGGCGACGATGATCGTCGTGGGGACGGCGCCGTTCACGCACGATATGTTACTACGTTTCGTAGTAACTGGCCGGCTACCCGCCCGGGGTCAGCTCTTGCGCCCGATGCCGCCCCACATGACCGTGGGGCTGGCCGCTTCGAGGTCCGATGCGGGCCGCCACTGCGGTACCGGCACCACTCCCGGCTCGACGAGATCCAGGCCGCCGAAGAAACGCAGCACCTCGGCCTGGGTACGGAAGCTGACCTTCTCGGCGACCATCTCGTTCATCCTGTCCGCGATCTCTGCCATCGCCGCGGCCTGGATGTCGCGGGCGGGATGCGACAGCGCCAGGTAGCTCCCGGACGGCACCTCGGCGACCAATCTGGCCACGATCCCGTAAGGATCGTCCTGATCGCCGATGTGCTGCAGGATGGCCACCAGCATGATGGCCACCGGACGGGAGAAGTCCAGCACCTCCGACGCCGCGGCCAGGATGGCCTCCGGGTCGCGGAGGTCGGCATCGACATACGCCGTGGCACCATCCGGTCCGCTCGCCAGCAGCGCCTTGGCGTGGGACAGCACCACCGGATCGTTGTCCACGTACACCACCCGGCACTCCGGTGCGGCGCCCTGGGCCACCTCGTGCGTATTATTCGCGGCGGGCAGGCCGGTGCCGATGTCCAGGAACTGGCGGACGCCGGCCTCGCGGACCAGGTACCCGACCGCCCGCCCCAGGAAGGCCCGGTTCCCGCGCGCCGAGCGGACGATGTCCGGATAGGCCGCGATCACACGTTCGGCGGCTATCCGGTCGACGGCAAAGTTGTCCTTCCCGCCCAGCCAGTAGTCATAGACCCGGGAGATGTGCGCCACGGTGGTATCCACCCTGGGCGCCTTCGGCCCGGCGTCATCCAGCGAACCGGATGATAGCCTGCGCCCGGCCACGGTTCGCCTCCTTCCCGCCCTCGGCCCGCAGGAAGTCAAGCAAGCCGGTTACCAACGCTAGCACCGCAGCTAACCCGGGTGGCCGGATGCTGGCCCGTCGCAACCCTGCCGGAACGCGATAGCCACCAATTCGCCGATCACCAGTAGGCTTCCGCCGCGCTTCCCCGGGTATAAACCAGGGTCTCTCACCGGTGCGATCTGTCTTGTGCCACGCGAGACTGAAATCGCCGTCTCGAAGGGAGCACCGGCATGACAGGAACCACGTCCGACATAATCCCGATCGTGATCGTCCCGGTCCTCGCACTCGCCTTCTGGCTGGTCATGATGTTTCACGCGGCCAGCCGCCCGCAGTGGGCCAGGCAGGCTCCGGTGCGTACCGCCGCCACGCGCTCGCTGGGGGGCAGCGTCCCGGCTCAGCGCCTGAGCAGCCCCGGGCCGGTCGTTCCCGGCCAGCGTTCCGGCCACGCCGCGGACGAACTCACCCCCGAGCAGGCGCAGACCAGCACCACCCGACGATAGTTCCGTGCCCGAAGACTAGCCACCAGGAGAGGTCATGGCTGAGCCAGAGTATGTGGTCGTCTACGCCGTAACGTACCCGACTGTCGCCGCTGCGCAGGAAGTGCTGGACACCATCGGGCACCTGCACAGAAAGGTGTCCGGTGAGTACGACGCGGCCGTGATCGACAAGGACAACGGCAAGGCGCACGTGGTCAAGCGGATGGACCATCCGCACGTCCGCATCATCCCGGAGTGGTTCGGCGGCGGATCCCTGACCCGCAAGGAGCTGCATGAGGCGGCCGACGAGCTCATGGCCGGCGAAGCAGGGCTCATCGTGATCGGCGAGGCCACCATCGAACCAGCACTCGACAACGCGCTCGCCGGTACCGCCAAGGTCTTCAAGCGCGAGATAGAGGCGACGCTCGGCCAGATCACCACTGAGCTGGAAGAAGCGTTCAAGAGCTGACGGCGGCAGCGCCAGCCGAACCAACTCTGCGATCAGCGTCCGCACCGGGCGAGGAGACACGATGGCGTGGGACTTCCAGACCGATCCCGCGTACCAGGCGCAGCTGGACTGGGCCGACGAGTTCGTGCGGGACGAGGTCGAGCCGCTCGACCTGGTGTGGCGCGGGAAGCAGTTCACCCCGCCGGACGACCGCCTGCGGCGGGTCGTCGACCCGCTGAAGGATGAGGTCCGCAAGCGCAGGCTGTGGGCCACCCACCTGGGTCCCGAACTCGGCGGCGAGGGACACGGGCAGCTCAAGCTGTCGCTGCTGAACGAGATCCTGGGCCGCTCCTCGTGGGCCCCGGTCATCTTCGGCTGCCAGGCCCCGGACACCGGTAACGCCGAGATCATCGCCCACTACGGCACCCCCGAGCAGAAGGAACGCTACCTGCGCCCGTTGCTGGCCGGCGAGGTCTTCTCGTCCTACTCGATGACCGAACCGCACGCCGGGTCGGACCCGGCGCAGTTCACCACCCGGGCCGCCAGGGACGGCGACGGCTGGGTCATCAACGGGTGGAAATTCTTCTCCTCGAACGCGAGCACGGCGGCGTTCCTCATCGTCATGGCGGTCACCGACCCCGAGGTCAGCCCCTATAAGGGCATGTCGATGTTCCTGGTGCCGACCGACACGCCGGGCGTCAACATCGAGCGCAACATCGGGCTGTCCGGCGATCCGCCCGGTGGCGGCCACCATGCGCTCATCCACTACCAAGACGTCCGGGTGCCGTCCGACGCCCTGCTCGGCGGCGAGGGCCAGGCGTTCGCCATCGCCCAGACCCGGCTGGGCGGCGGGCGGATCCACCACGCCATGCGGACGATCGGCCAGGCCCGCAAGGCGCTCGACATGATGTGCGAGCGGGCGCTCAGCCGGACGACGAAGGGCAGCCTGCTGGCCGACAAGCAGTTCGTCCAGGGCTACATCGCCGACTCCTACGCCCAGCTGACCCAGTTCCGGCTGCTCGTGCTGTACACCGCGTGGTCGATCGACAAGCACAACGACTACCGCAAGGTGCGCAAGGACATCGCCACGGTCAAGGTGGTGATGCCCGGCGTGCTGCACGACATCGCGCTGCGCGCGCTGCAGGTCCACGGCGCGCTCGGCGTGAGCAACGAGATGCCGTTCCAGCAGATGCTGGTCGCGGCCAGCGTCCTGGGCATCGCCGACGGGCCGACTGAGGTGCACAAGGTCACCGTGGCCCGCCAGGTCCTGCGCGACTACTCGGCCAGCGACGACCTGTGGCCCAGCCAGCACCTCCCCAGGCGCCTGGCCGCCGCGCGGGCCAAGTACGCCGAGTACCTGGAGCACGAGGTCGGGAACCAGTGACCACCGACACCCAGCCCACGGTGCGATGGCGGCGGGAACCACGGACCGTTCGGTATAGAAAAGATCTTTTTTCTGCCGAACGGAGCGTGGCTCACCTTTCCAGGCCAGCCACAGGCCGCCGTCCCGCGGTCAGGCGCGTTCCAGGCCCTGCAGGCCGTCGGCCATCGAGCGGAACAGCGGGTCGGTGAAGCCGGTCAAGGTCGCGTAGACCTGGTTGATCTGCTGGTAGGCGCGGGCCGCCGCCGGGTCCGGGGCGAACGCGTCGCCGGCGGTGACCATCGCGGCCGTGGCCCGGTCCCAGTCCGGGTAGATGCCGTGGCCGACGGCGGCGCAGATGGCCGCGCCGAGACCGGCGGCGTCGTTGACCGTGCTGCGGCGGGCGGGGCGATCGAAGACATCGGCGACGATCTGCATCATCAGGTCCGAGCGGGACCCGCCGCCGGACACCAGAACCGGAGAGAGCCGGCGGCTCAGCGCTCGTTCCATCGCCGCGGTGTTGTTGGCCATGGTCAGGGCGATGCCCTCCAGGATCGAGCGGTAGATGTGGGCGCGGCCCTGGCTGCCGTCGAAGCCCAGCAGCGCGCCGCGGCGCCAGGCCGCGTGGCCGGGGGGAAGCCAGTCCGGCAGGGTCAGCAGCCCGTTGCTGCCCGGCGCCAGCCGGCTGGCCGCGGCGTTGAGGGCGTCCTCCGGCACGGCGTCCGCCAGCACGGTGCGGTACCAGCTGACCATCCACATGCCGCGGCGGATCCCGGTGCTCTCGTACAGATACTTCCCGGGCCGCGCGGCGAAGTTGGCCCAGTAGCCGTCATCCGCGCTCGCCGAGGAGGACCCGATGGTCATGGCCGCGATGTAGGTGCCCAGCGACAGCAGCACGGTGCCGTCTTCCTCCAGGCCGCTGCCCAGCGCCTCGACCGCCTTGTCGTTGGCGGTGGCGTACACCGGCAGCCCGGCCGGGATGCCCGTGGCCTCGGCCGCCGCGGCGGTCACCTGGCCGAGCCGCCCGCCCGGGGGCACCAGATCGAAGAGCATGTCGCGCGGCATGCCGGTGGCGGCGTAGGCGGCCGGATCGCTCGACCAGGCCGCCGTGTCGTGGTCGATGGGCCATACCCCCGCGTAGTTGGCCGAGGTGTCGGTGAACTGGCCGGTCAGGCGGTGGGTGATGTAGCCGGAGGAGGTGGTGATGTGGCGGGTCAGCGGGTTGGTCGCCTGGTAGGGGCGGGCGACCCGGTCGTCCATCCAGCTCAGCACCGGTTCGGCCAGGCTGCCGTCGGCGGCCAGCAGGGCCCGGCAGAACCGGATGGTGCACAGCCCGACCGCCGCGATGTCCACGGGGTCGCCCTCGAACCTGGCCATGGCCTCGCGGCAGGCGTGCTGGATGGAGTCCCAGATGTCGTCACCGGGATGGACGGCATGCCCGGGCACCGAGGTGTCGTAGGGCTTGAGCCGCGTGCTGGCCGAGGCCAGCGCCCGGCCGCGGGCGTCGAAGACCGTCACCTTGGTGCTCTGCGACCCGTTGTCGATGGCCAGCAGGTACGGCCTCATGGCTCGATCGGGAAGATCGTGCCCGCGTTCATCACGCCGTGCGGGTCGAACGCGTGCTTGAGAGCCGACAGCAGGTAGTAGGCGCTGCCGTGCTCCTGCCGCACCCAGGGCGTGCGGTACTTGCCGATCCCGTGGTGGTGCACCATCGACCCGCCCGCCCGCAGGGCTTCTTCGACGATGATCGCGTTCAGCGGCTTGTGGTAGACCTCGATCTCCTCGCGCGGGCTGCAGTTGATCGTGTAGTCGTAGACGAAGTACAGGTTGGTCCCGGTCTGGTAGCTGTGCGAGGAGTGGGCGCCGAGCATGGTCAGGTCACCGGTCCGCGGGAACTCGCGGCGGATCCGGCCCATGACGGCGTCGAACAGGTCGCTGACCCGGGACCAGTCGACCGACACCTCGGTGGTGTAGCCGAGGCGGGAGTTGCGGAGCATGTCGGCCTTCTCGGCGTCGATCTGATCCTGGCCCCAGTTGAGGTTCTCGAACCAGTGCTGGATCCGCGTGGCGCTGACTCGCTCGTGCGGGCGGGCGGCGAACAGTTCCTCGACCGCCTCAGCGGTGGCGGCGGTGATGCCTTCCGGGCCTTCGGCGACGAGCACGACGACGCTGCGGCCCCGGTAGAAGTCGGCGAAGTGCTGCCGCGCGTCCTCGGGCGAGTAGACCCGGCACACCGACGGCCGGTATCCGGCCGTGATCAGCTCGCGCAGGGCATCGACGCCGTCGGAAAATTCGTCGACGAGGAAGCCGAAGTACCGGTTGTTCTCGGGCTGGTAGCGGAAGAGCTTGACCGTCACCTCGGTGATGAAGCACAGCGCGCCTTCGCTGCCGATGACCACGTGGCGGATGTCCGGGCCCGCGGCCCGGCGGGGCACGTTCTTGATCCGGGTGATCTGCCCGCCGGGGAAGACGGCCTCCAGGCCGACGACCAGGTCCTCGATGCCGCCGTACAGGGTGGAGAACTGGCCGATCGAGCGGGTGGCGACCAGGCCGCCGAGCTGCGCGAGCGGCTTGGACTGGGGCGAATGGCCGGTGGTCAGGCCCCGGGCCCGCACGGTGTCCTCCAGGTGCTGCAGGCGCACGCCGCACTGCGCGGTGGCCATCATGTCGGCCGGGTCGACGGACACGATCGCGTCCATCCGCGACCCGTCGACCACCAGGCTGTCCTCGACCACGGTCTCCAGGCCGCCTTCGGTGGCGGTCGCCCCGGTCCGGGGCACGACGTTGACCAGGTTCTCCTCGGCGAAACGCAGGACGGCCGCCACGTCCGCGGCGGACTGCGGGTAGACGATCGCGGCCGGGATCGGTCCGTCGTAGATGCCGTGCACGGCGGTGTACTTCCTGAAGCGGTCGACGCTGGCCTGTTTGAGCTGCTCGTCGCGGGTGTCGACGGCGCGGGGGCCGAGGAGTTCGGTCATCGCGGCGACGATCGACTGGCGGGTCAGCGGGGATCGGGATGGGGCCATGGCTGCTTGCCTGTCCTTGTCTTCGCGGGTTAGCGGACGAGGTAGCCGCCGTCGACGACCAGGACGTGGCCGTTGACGTAGTCCGAGGCGCGGCTGGCCAGGAAGACGGTGGCGCCCATCAGGTCGGCGGTCTCCCCCCAGCGGGCGGCGGGGATGTGCTCGACGATGCGGCGGTCGGCGTCGGGATCGGCCCGGGTCGCGGCGGTGATCGCGGTCTTGAAGTAGCCCGGCGCGATGGCGTTGACCTGGATGTTGTGGGCGGCCAGCTCGTCGCAGTAGGCCTTGGTGAAACCCGCCAGGCCCGCCTTGGTGGCGGCGTAGGCCGGTGAGCGCGTGCCGCCGAGGAAGGAGAACAGCGAGGCGATGTTGATGATCTTGCCGGATCGCTGCGCGATCATGAACCTGCTGGCCTCGTGGGCGAGTTCGAAGGCGGCGGTCAGGTTGACCGACACCATGGGGTCCCACAGGTCGCGGCCGAACTCCGCCACGTCGGCCAGCAGCGCGATGCCGGCCGAGTTGACCAGGATGTCGAGCGAGCCCAGCGTGTCGACGCAGCTTCGGGTGATGGTGGCTGGAACGCCCGGCTGGGTGATGTCGGCCACCATGAACTCGAACCGGCGCCCGGCCCCTTCGATCAGCCGGCGGGTGGTCCCGTCATCCTCGGCCAGCCCGACGGCGAACAGGTCCGCGCCGGCCTGGGCCAGGGCCACCGAGAAGGCCCGGCCCAGGCCGGTATTGCCGCCGGTGACCAGGGCGTTGCGCCCGGCCAGGGAGAACATCTCGAGGCTGAAGTCGGCGATGTCCATGGGTCAGCGGCCATCCTGGGGTGGGTTCGGGGGGGTTCCATGATCTCGCACCAGATCCGCCCGTGCGGTGCCATGCGGGCCCGCCGGGTCGTGCGTCATCCCGAGGGCGCACGCTAGGTACGCCGACGGCGGCTCCACGCGCGGGTGAGTATCCGGACCAGGCCGAGCGAGGCCAGGACGAGGATGGTCACGTCCACCGCGGGTACCCAGCGGACCTGGTCACCCTGCACGATGTAGGCCCCGGTGGGCAGCACCAGCCCGCCGAAGCCGCCGCCCATGTCCGCGCGCTCGGATTCCTGCGGGGTTTCCTCGGGCGCCGCGGGCTGCTGACGTGAGGATCCCCCGCCGCCTCCGCCGGCCACCATCGCGACCGGGATGATGAGCATCCCGTCCCGCTCGTACGCGGCGCCGAACGCGCGGCGCACCGAGAGATTGTCCGACGCCTTGGCCAAGAGGTTGTCCACGTCCATACCAGGTGCCTCCTACGCTCAGCTAGCCGCGTTCACGTCATCCTCGTCATCTTGGCATGGGCCATGCGTCCCCGCTCAGCGGTTGACGTCCGGCTCGCTGACGTAACGCTCGTACGCCTTGTCCAGTTCGGGCGAGCCCGGCGATTCCATGTAGTCACGGACCGTCCCGAGCTGGAACGCGCAGAAGTCCAGCGCTTCTTGCTCCCTGGGGTGGAGCCCGCGGCCGGGCGGTTGCGACGCGACGTTGCGGGCCCGGTCCGCGTGGGCCAGCGCCTCATGCACGGCCCGGCGGATGGTGATGTTCAGCGCGCGCATCTGCTCGTCGCTGATGAACCCCTCCCCGCTGGCCGGGTTGTCCGGGTCGAACGCCCAGCGGCCATGGAAGGTCTGCAGCGCGTTACGGACGGCCTGCGCCACGATCCAGGTCCGGAGTTGCTCGTAGCTAGTCTTGTCGTCAGCCCGCCCGAGGAGGGCCAGCAGAGCGGCGGCGGTCATGGACAGGCTCGTCTCTCAGGGTTTCTCCCTGGGGTTTCTCCCCCGGGGTTTGCCCCGGGGTTTGTCCCGGTGAGAGGCCACGGCCTGCCGCCGTGCCCCTCAGCAGCTTGGACGAGGCACCCCGCCGTCACCGGGGGGAGAGGGATGCGACGGGGTGCGCTCGGGCGCATTCCCGGTGCGCCCAGAAGGGCACGGCACCGGAGGGAGCCACTCCGAATAATGCGTTCTTAGCCTGGGCTTCGCTTGAAATCTACCTACAAGTAACCTGAGGATAAATGATAGTTTTGCTTGAGATTAACTATAGATAAGCTTGATATTAGCTGCAAAGAGAGGCTAGACGGACTAGGTGAGGACCCGGCAGCCTCCCTGCGTCTCATGTCTCGCAGCGGATCGCCTTCCGAGGCGGCCGAAGCTGGGCGCTGCATGAGGGCTTGGTGAGTGATTGCCGGCGACCTCCGATGACCCCGGCGCGGCCCGGGGTCATCGGAGGTCGGCGGCCTCTGGCGATAGGCCCGGGGGGACGTAGCCGGTGCATGAGCAGTGTCCCCACAGGTTCAGCGGGCTCAGCCGGACCGCGCAGAACGCCGGAGCGCGGTGCGAGGTGGCGGTGTGCGCGCACCGCACGCACATTCTGGCCGTCGGCAGGCTCATGGAGGACCACTGCCAGAGCATGTCGGCCCCGGCCGACAGCCAGACCACGAAATAGACGAACGCGATCACGAAGGCCACGGCCCCGTAGCGGCCCTCACCGGAGAGGGAACCGAACGTGAAGCCAGCGGCCAGAATGGCCGGCGTGACCAGGCCGGACCTGCCCCATCGGGCGGCGTGGCCCGCCCGCCGGGAGGGCGCGGTGGACGCCGGGGCCGGGACGGGTGGCGTCCGCGGCGGCCGGGACGGAGCGGGCGCGGCGGCGGGGATGCCAGCGGTGACGGCGGCCAGGTCGGCGTACGTCCGCGAGGCGAGGGTCTGGCCGATTCGCGCGTCGAACTCATCCTTGGTCAGCCGGCCCTGAGCGAACGCCGCCTTGAGCGTGTCGATCATCTGGTCGCGGTCGTCGTTCGACGCCCGCAGGTGACCACGGCCCGCGGCCACGGGCGCCCGGCCGTCTCCCGGCATTGCCATCACAGCACCTCCCCGGCAGGAGGACCAAAGGCCAGCGTAACGCCACCGCCCTCGGGCGGTCATCCTCGGACCTGCGAGGAGGGTCAGCCGGAGCCGATGGCGGCGAGCGTGGCGAGCAGGATGGTCACGCAGGCCAGGGTGATGTGCGCGGCGATGACCGGGAGGGGCGGACGGTCGACGGGCGGCGGGTCATCACCAGCCCTGGTGGCGGCGTCCGAGACGGCCAGGGCGAAGAACACCAGGGCCATGCCCAGGCTGGCCACCGCGAGCAGGAGCCCGCAGGCGGCCCAGGCCAGGCCGGTGACGCCGGTGGCCAGGTAACTGATCCAGATCAGCAGACCGGTGAGGGCCAGCCCGAGGTGGGCGAAGTTCAGCACCGGGCCCCGCCCGCGGCGCGGCTGGGAGCCGGGCCCCGGGTCCCGCCCCTGATGTCGCTGGCGGCCGGACCACCGGGTGCGAGTGATCCACCGGGCCATCATCGAGGCGCCCAGACCGACGGTGACCAGCCAGGCGATCAATGCGGCCAGGCCGAGCGCCTCCCTGCTGGGCGGGCGTGACGACGAGGCCGCCACCGCGGGCGGGCCTGGCAGCGAGGATGACGAGGCCGCCACCGCGGGCGGGCTGGACGCGGGGATGGCCCGGATCAGGCCGGCCACGTACCGGCTGTCGCGGGCGATGATCTGGCGCTGGCGGACCTTCCCGTGTGCCCCGGAGGCCGCCGCCCGCAGCGCCCGGCTGACCGCCACGTTCACGTTGACCTGGCTGAGCCCCTGGCAGGCGGACGGCACCCCGGTCACCGTGACGTGATGCTGGATCGCCCGCGCGGCGAACTGGTAACACGAGGTCCCCGCGTCCCCCGTGGCCGCGGGCGCGCTGGAACATCCGGCCACCGCGCCGGCCAGCACCATGCCGGCCAGCACCATGCCGGTCAGCACCATCGTGACGGCATAGTGGCGCCACCGGGCGCCGGGCAGGCTGGCCACGGCGCCCAGTTTGACCCAGACGGGCCGCGGCGGCAATCCGTGCTGTTTACGGGGATCTCGAACCCGGGTAGATCGGTGGAGGATCCGACCGGGACCGGCCGGGATGAGGAGGCGTGGCGCATGACGGGCAAGGGCGGCGCGCTCGCCGGGCTGGATCTCAGCCTGAAGCTCACCCTGAAGCAGGAAGCGGACCGCCTGGCCGCGGCTCAGGACCGGTTGCTGCACCTGCGGCTGCTGCTGGGCGGCCAGATCGGGGACAATCCCCAGATCGGGCCGCCGGTGTGCGTGGTCTTCGAGGGGTGGGACGCCTCCGGCAAGGGCGGCGCGATAAAGCGGCTCGTCGCGCCGCTGGACCCGCGGCACGTCCGGGTGGCCCAGTTCGGCGCGCCCACCTATGACGAGAAGCGCCACCACTTCCTGTGGCGGTTCTGGCCGGTGCTGCCCGGCTGGGGCGGCATGGCGGTGCTCGACCGGTCGTGGTACGGCCGGGTCCTGGTCGAGCGAGTGGAGGGCTTCGCCACCGAGGAGCAGTGGCGGCGCGCCTACCGGGAGATCGTCGACTTCGAGCGGACGCTGGCCGACGAGGGCATGATCATGGTCAAGTTCTGGCTGCACCTGTCGGCCGGCGAGCAGCTCAAGCGGTTCAAGGCGCGGGAGCGTGATCCGCTGAAGGCCTGGAAGCTGACTGACGAAGACTGGCGGAACCGCAAGAAGCGCCGCGAGTACGAGGCGGCCGTGGAGGAGATGCTGGACCGGACCGATCACGCGGCGGCGCCCTGGGTGCTGGTCGAGGCCGAGGACAAGCGCTGGGCCAGGGTGAAGGTGGCCGAGTCGGTGGTCAGGGCCATCGAGACGGGAATGGCCGCGCGTGACTTCCCGATTCCGTCAGCGTCCCCGGCCGCGGCGTCGCCGGCGACAACGGCCCAGGCCGGATAGGGCCCGGCGTGCCCCCGCGCCTGGTTTCCATGATCGCGAAGACTCTGCTACTCCCTGGAGTAGTAAATCCTTCACGATCACGGGGATCCCGCCGGGGGCATCACACCGTAGCACACATGCCCGACGGAGCTGGTAGAACGGGCCGTCAACCGGGAACTAGGCCAGCCGGTACCGGCGCATCACCGGGCGGTCCGGCTTGCGGCGGGCCACGACCGCGAAGCCGTGCCGGGCGAAGGCCGAAGCGACCCCCGGGAACAGGTTGGTGGTATGGGCGGCCACGGCCACGTCGACCGGGTAGGCCTCCAGCGCCGGGGCGCCGGCCGCGGCCGACACGCTCACGGCCGCCTCGATCAGCGCGTCCGTGACACCCTGGCCGCGGTGCGTACGCCGCACGTAGAAGCACGGCAGCGACCACACGGGCAGGTCGTCGACCGGGCCGAGGTACCGGCTGTGCCCCAGCCAGGCCAGGTCGGCTCGCGGGGCGAGCTCGCACCAGCCGACGGCGAGGTCGCCGTCGAAGGCGAGCAGGCCAGGCGACTGACCGGAGCCGGCCAGCCGCTGCAGGTCCTGCTGGTTCTCCGCGCGCGGCCGGTCGCGGTAGCGGGGCCCGATGCGCCAGTACATGCACCAGCAGCCGTTCGAGGCGCCCGCCCGGCCGAACAGGTTCTCCAGGGCCGGCCACGACTGCCGGGTGAGGGGCGCGACGGTCAGGCTCATCCGGTGACGGCGGTCCGTTCGGCCAGCTGGCCCGGGTAGAAGGTGCGGGCCGCGTCGATCACCTGGTCCAGGTCCGGCCACCACGGGCCGTACGGCAGGGAGCCGAGGACCTGCAGCACGCCGACGGCCTGCTGGGCGGGCTCGGTCGCGGCCACCACCGCCACCCGCTGCGGCCGGGCGGTGCGCAGCGGGCCGAGGTAGAAGTCCGGCCCCTGGTCGCCGGGGCCGCCGTCGGCGGCCAGGATGAGGTAGTAGTCGGGCAGCTCGAACCGGCCGGACCGCCAGGCGGTCAGGGCTTTGAGCGCTTCGGCCTCGAACCCGGCCGGGCCCTCGTGCGGCCGGGACACGTCCCACATGGCCCGCCAGCTCGCGGCCACCGCGGCGAGCGGGTCGGCCGGAACCAGGGCGTAGGCGGAGGTGGATCGTCCGGCCTGGCGCAGCGCCCCGGCGGCCGCCTCGAGCCCGTCGCTGTCATCACCGGCCGGATGGATGAGGGCCACGTTCATGGACCGGCCGACGGCGGCCAGGACCTCGGCCGGGGCCGGGCCGGGCAGGACCACCACGGTGCTGGCGTTGCGTCGCATGCTCAGGGCTCCGCGTGCTCGGCGGGCTCCGCGTGCACGGCCGGCTCCGCGTGCTCGGCCGGCTCCGTAGGCTCGGCGGGCTCCGCGGGGCGGAAGGCGCGGAACACGGCGGCCATGTCCTCCTCGCCGTGGCCGGCGTCGGAGGCCTTGCGGTACTGCCGGCCGACGGCGTCCATCAGCGAGGCGTCGGTGCCGCTCTCCCGCATCGCGGCGGCGATGAGCCCGGTGTCCTTGACCGCCCCGTCGACCGCGAACGAGGGCGTGAACTGGCCCGCGATGATCGCCTCCCCCTTGACGTGGAGGTAGGGGGCGTCCACCGCGCTGCCGTGCATCATGTCCAGGAATCCGCGCGGGTCCAGGCCGAGGCCCTGGGCGAGCGCGATCGACTGGGCGGTGGCGGCCACGATCGTGGCCACCCATGAGTTGGCCACCAGCTTGAGCCGGGTGCCGTCGCCGGGCCGCTCGCTGACCCAGACGGTGCGGGCAGCGATGGCGCCGAACACCGGTGCGATCTCGTCGCGCAGGTCCTCGGACGCGGCGGCCAGGACAGTGAGCTTGCCGTCCTCGGCGGGCTGGCGGGTCCCCAGCACCGGGGCGTCGATATAGCGGGCACCGCACCCGTCGGCCAGGGCAGGCAGCAGGTCTCCGGCGTCGCGCACGCTCACCGTGCTGGCCTGGGCCCACAGCACCCCGTCCGACGCGGCCGGCAGCGCGTCGGCCATCACCTCGGCCACCGAGTTGCCGTCCCACAGCATGGTGATCACCGCGTCCGCGCCGGCTACCGCCTCGGCCGCCGTGCCGGCCACCTGCGCCCCGTCCGCGGCCAGCGGCTCGGCCCGGCCCGGGTGCCGGTTCCATACCGTGACGTCCAGGCCGACCCGCAGCAGGCTGTGGGCCATGCCAGTGCCCATGATGCCGGTGCCAAGCACCGCGACGCGCATCAGCGGTCTCCTCCGGTAGCGGAAGTCGTGTCATGGGCATGCTACGCGGCCGGAATACTCCGGCGTCCGGCTCAGCTGAGCAAACCGTGAGCGCGCGCATCAACCAGAAGGCAGCGGTCGGCGTGGTCTTCGTGGCCGCGATGTTCATGTCCATCATGGACGCGACCATCGTCAATGTCGCGCTGCCCACCATCGGCCGGGACTTCGGGGTGAGCGCCACGGCGGTCGACACGATCTCGATCGCTTTCCTGGTCAGCCTGGCCGTGTTCATCCCGGCCTCCGGCTGGCTGGGCGACCGGTTCGGCGGCAAACGGGTGCTGCTGGCGGCCATCGCGGTGTTCACCGCGGCCTCGGCGCTGTGCGGGCTGGCCTCCAGCCTGGGCGAACTGGTTCTGTTCCGGATCCTGCAGGGAGCCGGCGGCGGCATGCTGGCCCCGGTCGGCATGGCGATGCTGTACCGCGCGTTCCCGCCCGCGGAACGGATCCGGGCCTCGGCGATCCTCACCCTGCCCACCACGTTCGCGCCGGCCCTGGGCCCCGTCCTGGGCGGCCTGCTGGTCACCGATCTGTCCTGGCGCTGGGTGTTCTACGTCAACCTGCCCATCGGCGTGGCGGCGTTCGCGTTCGGCGCGATCTTCCTGGAACCGCAGAAGCAGGCCAACCCGGGCCGGTTCGACCTGGCCGGCTTCCTGCTGTCCGGAATTGGCCTGGGCCTGCTGATGTACGGCGTCTCGGAAGGACCCGACCTGGGCTGGCGCCAGCCGCAGGTGCTGGCCACGATCGCGGCCGGGGCGGTGCTGCTGGCGGCCATGGTGGTCGTGGAGCTGAGGTCGGCCGCACCCCTGGTGGACCTGCGGCTGCTGGGCAACCGCCTGTTCCGGTCGGGCAACGGGGTGATGGTGCTGGCCTCGGTCGCGTTCCTGGGCACGCTGTACGCGATCTCGCTGTACTACCAGGACGGCCGCGGCCTGAGCGCGCTGGGGTCGGGGCTGAGCACGTTCCCCGAGGCAGTCGGGGTCATGGGCGGGGCGCAACTGGCCAGCCGGCTGCTGTATCCGCGGCTGGGTCCCCGCCGCCACATCACCATCGGGCTGACCGGGACGGCGGCGTCGATCGGCCTGCTCGCTTTGATGGGTCCGCAGACCAGCCTGTGGTGGGCGCGGCTGCTCATGCTCTCGCTGGGGCTGTTCATGGCCCAGGTGTTCGTGCCGGTCCAGGCGGCGTCGTTCGCGACCATCACGCCCGCCTCCACCGGCCGGGCCTCCACCATGTTCAACGCGATCCGGCAGCTCGGCGGCGCGATCGGAGTGGCCGTGCTGACCACCGTCATCGTGTTCGTCGGCCCGGTGCACCTGGTCGGCGGGCACGTGGTGCCCAACCTGGCCGCCTACCGGGTGGCCTTCCTGGTCGCCGCCGCGGTCTGCCTGTGCGGGGTGGGGTGCTCGCTGTCCATCCGCGACGCCGACGCCGCCGCCACGATCCCGGTCCGGCGCCGGCGGCAGGACATCGAGACGACGGCTGAACCTTCGGCCGCGGCGTGACCGGCTGGCACAGGCGGGTGGGCGCGGGCACGCACCACGTCCCGTTCTGAATAAAAAATCGGATTTACCAAACGGGACGTGGACCCAGCGGCCGGGGAGCATCGGGGCCAGCAGTTCGCAGGTGACGTGGCCGGCGGCCCCGCGCTCGATGAGTTCGGGTTAGCGTTCTGGCATGGATTTCGTTCCCGATGATTTCGTGGTGCCGCGGTCGCTGGTGGCCGGGGGGTTCCGGCTGGAACCGCTGGGGCCGGAGCACAACGAGGGTGACTACCGGGCCTGGACCTCAAGCATCTCGCACATCCGGGCTACCCCGGGTTTCGAGGGCCGGTCGTGGCCCAAGGAGATGACGCTGGCCGAGAACCTGGGTGACCTGGAGCGGCACGCCGCGGACTTCGCGGCCCGGTCGGGCTTCACGTACACGGTGCGCGATTCGGGCAGCGACGAGATCATCGGCTGCGTGTACATCTACCCGGCGGCTTCGGGGGCCTCGGGCGCCGACGTCCGGTCCTGGGTCAGTGCGGACCGGGCCGCGCTCGACGTTCCCTTGTACGAGGCCGTGTCGCGCTGGCTGCGTTCCTCCTGGCCGTTCGCTGCCGTCAGCTACGCGCCCCGCTAGCCCACGCTGTGGGGTTTTGCCGCCCGGGAGGGGCTGGCGGGGCTGGCGGGGACGGTGTGAGCCCGGCTGAGTGGCCGGGTGTCGTGGGTTTGGGGCATGTGTGCCACAAGCCCCGTATGACCGCGCCGGGGACCGGGCGCCAGGGCGGATCACGTCGCGAACGTGGGCCCGATCACCAGACGGCGCGCTGAGCTGGCGGCCGGACAGCCGGGGCATTCAGCCAAGACCGCTCTAACGAGCCCGATGGGACATCGGCACCTGCCGGAGCGGCTGGTCATAGGCCGGTGATGGTGACCTGGGCGGGGTGCTCGACGGTGAAGCGGTGGCGGATGGTGGCGGCCTGGCCGGGCTCCAGGGACAGGTTCCAGGTGAGCTCGCCCAGGTCGGTCTGGCTGGCCGGCTCCGGGCTGGCCTCGCGGAGCCGCACCTTGATCTCGCCGTCGGACGAAGTCGGGATGTGGTCGTGGACGCTGACGCGGGCCTGGCCCGGCCGGTGGTTCTCCACGGTGATCTCGTAGCCGATGTCGATGGTGCGGGTGCCCCCGATCATGGCCTTGGCCGTGCTCCGGCGGCGTAGCTCGCGTTCCACCTTGATCTGGTCGTCCACGCCGAGCTGCAGCTCGAACTCCTGGCCGGCGGCGACGGTCTCCAGCGACGTCTCGCCCACGAACTGGGGACCGTGGAACACGCGGGCCGGGCCGGGCAGCAGCAGGAGCGACGAGGTGTTGGTGACGGTGGCCCGCGCGTACGCTTCGGGGGCCAGGACCGGGACCGCGAGGTGGTCGAGTTCGGCGTCGAGCTCGAACCGGGCCACCATCGTCTTGTACGGCTCGCCGTCGGCGGGCACGGCCAGCGGGCGCTGGACCCGGTAGGCCAGCCCGGCCCCCGATTCCCCGGAGTCGACAACCTCGGCGGTGAGATGCGGAGCCTCCGGCGGGAGGGCTCCGGGCGCGGCCATGGCGCTCGCCGCTACTGCGGCGGTGATCTCCGGCGTCAGCGTCGCGGCTTCCCGTCGGGCCATGCGCCCTGCCCGCGGCATCATCGAGACCGGCTTGGCGCGGTCGATATACCAGGGATTCAGCTCGGGCAGGCCCCGGTGCAGCCCGCGCCGGGTGGTGGACAGGGTCAGCTCTACCGCGGGCCAGTCCTCACCGGTCTGCTGCCTGACCTCGGCCAGGTAGCTGACGGCCAGCCGCTCGCCGTCCAGGGTCAGGTCGTACAACGGCCGCCAGGAAGCGCCGGACACGTGGTAGGAAACGTCGACCTCGGCCGAGGTGGCGGCGCTGGCCTCCAGGGTCGCGGACACCTCGGTGACCGCGACCGAGGAGCCCGCCTGTCGCTCCGCGGCCTCCAGCCGGTGTTCGGCGGCGTCGAGCTCGCGGCGGGCGGCGCGCCGGCGGGCGTTGATCTCGCGGCGGCGGCCGAGCGCGCCCGAGGTGTCCGCGGACAGATGACCGGCCATCCGGGCCAGATCGTCGTGGTCGCCGCGGCCGAAGCTCACCGCCCGGGCCAGGGCCGTGGCGGCGGCCTCGGACAGGTGGGCCAGGAAGCTCAGCCGCGCCTGTTCGGCCGTGTCCTCGTCGTCAAGCTCCTGGACCAGGTCGCGGCACCGGTCGACGTCCGAGCGCAGCCGCGCGGTGTCCTCGCGCAGCGGGTCGGTGCGGTAGCCGCGGTGCACCTCGACGTCCAGCAGGGCCAGGCCCGGCCCCCGGGCCGCGACGCGCACCGACGCCGGATCCAGGCCGGCCGGCAGGCCGCCGATGACCACCGGCTGCGCCCCGGGTGCCACGTTCACCGTGCCGCTGCGCTGAACGCGGGCGCCGTCCCGGAAGACGGTCACGGCCGAGATCGGCGCGTCAAGCATTGTTCCCTCTGCCATCTGCCCTCTCCCGTTCCGTCACGCGCATCCATAGTGCCGCAACCTATCCGATAATGCCCTGGTGACCGATACAGCTGCCGACGCGGTGCGCCGCATCGGGATCAAGCTTGCCGCGCTGGCTCAGGACGGGCTGACCTTTGCCGCCGGCGACTACGACCTGGACCGGTACCGCCAGGTCAGCGGGCTGGCAGCGGAGCTGCTGGCCACGATCAGCGGCCGGGCCGCGGCCGAGCTCGCGGTCGAGCTTGGCCGTGATTCCGGGTACGCCACGCCCAAGGTCGACGTGCGCGGGGCGGTCTTCGACGGGCGGGAGCGGGTGCTGCTCATGCGCGAGAAGACCGACGGCCGGTGGTCGCTGCCGGGCGGCTGGGCCGATCCCGGGGACGCCCCCTCGGTCGCGGTCACCCGGGAGATCCTGGAGGAGACCGGCTACCACAGCGCGGCGGTCAAGCTGATCGCCTGCTGGGACCGGGACCTGCAGGGCAACCCGCCGCCGCTGCCGGTCCACGTGTACAAGCTGTTCTTCCTGTGCCGCCGCGAGGGGGCCGTGCAGCCGCCCGCGGAGCTGGAGACGCTC
>Ga0335072_10004587_pt1 | contig 20446 bp, 18 predicted proteins | sample Lox_Sample_21_FD_206725 | JGI IMG/M metagenome (GOLD analysis project Ga0335072, IMG submission 206725) | Soil microbial communities from Loxahatchee National Wildlife Refuge, Florida, United States - Lox_Sample_2.1 | ecosystem: Environmental > Terrestrial > Soil > Wetlands | place: USA...
ACCCTCGCTGATCGTGAACGTCAGGAAGAACGCCGACCGGTCCGGCGCCAGCTCGGTGCTGACATCCTTGATTTCGAAATCCGCGTAGCCGTTCTTCAGATAGAAGCGGCGCAGCAGTTCCTTGTCGTAGTTCAGGCGCTCGGGATTGTACTGGTCGGAGCTGGAGAGGAACCGCCACCAGCGTTCCTCGCGGCTGTCGATCACTTCCGAAAGCCGGTCCTGGCTGAACACGTGGTTGCCGACGAACGTGATCTTGCTGATGTCGGTGGACGGACCCTCGCTGATTTCGAACACCACGGTGACGCGATTTTGCGGCAGCCGGATGAGCTGCGGCGCGACGGAGGCGTCGTAATAGCCCTTCTGGGCGTAGACATCGAGGATGTGGCGGCGGTCGGCTTCCGCCATCTCCGGCGTATAGACGGCTCCGGGGCGGAGCTGCATGTCGGGGCGGAGCGTGTCGTCGGTGACCTGATGGTTGCCCTCGAAGGCAACGCGGCTGACCAGCGGGTTTTCCACCACGTGCACGACCAGGGTGTTGCCCTGGCGGCTGAGTTGAACGTCCTGGAACAAACCGGTCGCGTAAAGAGTCTTCAGGCTGCGATCGAGCCGGTCTGGGTCGAACGGATCGCCGGGCTGGACCAGCATATAGGACCGGATGGTCCCGGCCTCGATGCGCCGGTTGCCGTCCACCTGAATCGCCTGGATCGTGCCGCCGGGAGCAGGAACCGCGGGCCGGGCGGCTTGCGGGCGCGCTCGGGCAACGGGCGGAGCGGACCGGACAGCAGATGCGCCGGGCGCCGCAACAGGGGCGGTGGGCGCAGGCTGGGCCAGGGCCGACGCCACGCAAACGCTGGACAGCAGGCAAGCGGCAAAGGACCGCGCAAGGCTGATGCGGAACAAAAGGCTACTCCCCCCGCGGAAACGCTACTGCCAGCCTGTGCGGCAACAGCCAGAATCGGTCGGCCCCCATGCGGCGGACGATACAAGCCTGCCTGGCGGGGCGCTAGGCGGCGACGGCAAGGAAGTGTCACGGCGGCGTTGCAAAGTCATGCAGGGGGCTCCCGGCAGCAGACAAACATTATTCTTATCAGTGGTTTACCGGGGCAGAAACGGATTGCTGCGGCGCTCGGCGCCGATGGTCGACCCGGGGCCGTGGCCGCACAAGAACTGCATATCGTCGCCGAGCGGCAGCAGCTTCGTGACGATGGCAGAAATCAGCGCGGCGTGGTCGCCATAGGGAAAATCGGTGCGTCCAACCGATCCCTGAAAGAGTACGTCGCCGAGCAAGGCGAAGCGCGCCGACTGGTTGATGAAGACGATGTGCCCGGGCGTGTGCCCGGGACAGTGCAGCACGTCGAACCGGTGCTCGCCGAGGCTGACCGAGTCGCCCTCGTGCAGCCACCGATCGGGGATGACGTTGCGGGCGGCGAAGCCGTAGGCGGTTGCTTGCTGGGCGATGCCTTGAAGCAAGAAGACGTCGCGCTCGTCGGGGCCTTCGATGGGGACAGCAGCGGGGTCGCCGGCGCGTTCGCGCAGCGACTCGGCCAGTTCCGCGGCGCCGCCGGCGTGGTCGAGGTGGCCGTGGGTGAGCAGGATGCGCTCGACGGTGACGCCGGCCTGGTCGACGGCGGCGAGAATGCGGTCCGGCTCGCCACCGGGGTCGACCACGAGGGCGCGTTTGGAGGCGTCGTCCCACAGAATGGTGCAGTTCTGCTGGAACGGGGTGACAGGGACGATCGCGCCGCGGAATTTTGCCATGGGCGATGTGTTGCCGCAGTTTGCCCGCGGAGTCACGGGGGTGACCGATCGCCGGCGGGGCAAGGGCCAATTTCCGGCGGTTGCAGCCTGCCGATCGTGCGCTACGCTCCATCCATGCCTCAGCCGCGCTTCCCTGCTCTCGACCGCCTGATACGCGAAGCCAGCCGGACCGCGGGGCGGAAGCCGGATTCGATCGAACTGCTGGCCCGCATCATTCGCCTGGCACTGGACGACGGCGCCGACCCCTACCTGGTCGCGGGCGTGCTGGTGGAAGGCGCGGCCTATGCGGTGGCGCAGCATATCCCCTCGGAGCGGCAGGAGGAGGCGGCACAGACGCTGGTCGAATTGCTCGGCGAGAGGCTGGCGGCACGGGGGCTGTAACGCCGGGGAACACGGCGCCAGGCGAAGAATTGCGGCGCCGGCGGGGATGAGGTCGAGCCGCTGGCTCTGGGCGGGGTGATCGAGGCGCTCTCGCCCATCGGGTCATTCCAACAACCCCGCCCGCACCAACAGCGCGAGCACGCCATCGTAGGCCAACGCTGCAGCTTCCCGCATCCACCGGTAACCCGGCGCGATCCAGGACGATCCCGCCGGAACCCGCGGCGGCCCTGCCGCGCGCGCCACCACCCCGAAGGCCCGCAGCAACATGACGCAGCGGGGCTGGTGATAGAAGCTGCTGGCGGCGAACACCGGGACGGCGATGTTCCGCGCCCGCAGCAGCCGCGCCACGGCACGCGCCGAGGACAAGGTATCGGTGCCGGATTCCTCCAAGACAATGCGTTCACGCGGCACGCCCCGCTGCTGTAACAGCGCCGCCATCACCGACGCCTCCGACGGCCCGAACCGCCCAATGCCGCCGGTTGGCACGAACAATGGCGCGGTGAACCGATGGCCGAATGCCGCGGCGGCCTCCACACGCCAGCGCAACGTTGTGCTGGGCCGCCCGCCGGGGCGCACGGCCGCCCCAAAGATGACGATGACGGCGTCGACGACAGAGCCCGAGGCAACGTCGGCGCCGCCTGCCTCGGTCCCGGTCCGCGTCAAAGCCGAGAGTTGCAAGGCAAGGGGGTCTGCGGCTGCCCCGGCTCTCAGGTACGGTGCACGTTCCAGAACAAGGGAAAGCCTTCCGGCACAGCGGCGATATCGGGACGATACGCGGTCGGCAAATGCGCCAGCCCGACCGGCCAGTACGGCACATCCTGGAACGCCTGAAGCTGGATCTCGGTGCAGAGCTTCTTCTGTGATGCGAGATCCGGCGCATCGAACCAGGCGGTGCGCAATTCCTCGATTTTCGGCATGGTGGGCCAGCCGAACCAGGCCTGCTTGCCATTGCCACGCAGCGGCAGGTCCGCGGCTGGCGTGAAGAAGTCCAACCCGGAGAAGCCGGTGTTGAACACGTTCCAACCGCCTTCCGACGGCGGCTTCTGACTGGCGCGGCGCTGCACCACGGTGCCCCAATCCGTCGCCTGGTAATCGACGTTGAAGCCGACGCGTTTCAACATATCGGCGGAGACGTCGCCGATCGCCTTGAGAATCGGATAGTCGGTGGCGACCATCAGAGCGATCTTCTCGCCCTTGTAGCCGGCGGCCTCCAGCGCCTTCTTTGCCGCGGCATCGTCGCGCTTGCCGCTGAGCGCGGCCATGCCGGCGTTGCTGGCCATCGGCGAGATCGGCGGGAAGAACCCGACCGGCACTTCCCACAGCGTCCTGTCGGTACCCATCATCGCGGTCATGAATTCCGCCTGATCGATCGCGCTCCACAGCGCGCGGCGGATCGCCGGATTGTCGAACGGCGGATACAGGTGGTTGGGGCGCAGCATCATCGCCGTGCCGGTCGGATCGCTGATCTCGGTCTTGATGTGGAAGCGCTTCAGCAGCGGCAGCAGGTCGGCGGTGGGATTTTCCCACCAGTCCATCTCGCCTGATTGCAGGGCGCCGGCCGCGGTGGAAGGATCGGGGGTCACGTGCCATTCGACGCGGTCGAAATGCACGATCTTGGGACCGGAGGTGAAGCTCGCCTCCCCGCTGGCCACCGGCTTGTATTTATCGAAGCGTTCATAAACGTAGAGCGATCCTGATACCCGTTCCTTCGCATTGAAGCGGTACGGGCCGCTGCCGACCATTTCCGTGACCTGCTTGAACGGGTCGGTGTTGGCCAGACGCTCCGGCATGATCGCGCACATATTGGATGCTGCATGGCCGAGCGCGTCGGGCAATAATGCGAACGGCTGCTTCAGGCGGAACTGGATGGTCTTGTCGTCCGGGGCCGAGACGTCGTCGGTGCGCTGCATCAGCGCCTGGCCGAACGCATCGCGCGCCGACCAGCGCTTGATGGATGCGACGCAGTCGCGCGCCAGCACCTTGCTGCCGTCGTGGAACATCAGGCCGTCGCGCAAGGTCAGATTCCAGGTCTTGCCGCCGTTCTCGGTGCTGTGGCCGGCGACCATCTGGGGCGTTGCCTTGAAACCGAATTTCTTGCCGGCCTGGCCGTACAATGTGTCGAAAATCATGAAGCCATGGTTGCGCGTGACGTACGCGGTGGTCCAGATCGGATCGAGTACCGCGAGGTCCGACTGCGGTATGAATTTCAACAGCCGCTTGTCCGCCGCATTCGAGATCGCGGGCATCGCCAGTGAGGCAGCTCCTGCCGCCAGAAAGGTCCGACGTTGCATTGCCATCTGTCTCCCATTCTTCCCCGCCGCGGGTGCGGGACGGGCAGAAGGGAGCGTATCGCAGGCAGCAGACGGGGCCAGTAGGGATTACGTCGCCGGTTGCATGAAATTCCTGTCAGAAAGCTCAGAATGGATCGTGGCGGCCGCCGGCGAGTGCAGGCATTCGACACGATCCGAGGCGCCTGCCATGACAAATTCTGCCAGAGCACCAACCGCGGGATCTTTGCGTCGTGACCGTGCAGATTATCAATATCAGCGGCACGGCCTGTACCGCTACCCGGAATCGATGCAGCGCAAGACACCTACGACGCTCTGCGCAACGACACCGCTGGCGGGGCCCGTACTGCTCTGATGCGACGTACTCGCACGAGGTGTCATCGGTGTGCATCCGTCGTTTCGACAAATTGCGCCGGCCCTCACGCGGCCACCTGTCGGCAAAGCGCGCGTTACAGCCACGTTGTGAAAACGCCGGAACCGCAGATGCATACTGATGCACCTGGACAGACGGCAACGGTGTGCTCCGTACATCGCCTGGCCGCATCCCGTTGTTATGCCCGCTGTACGCCCCAGAAGATCGGAAAACCCTCCGGCACGCCGGCAATGTCCTTGCGGAACGCGGTCGGCTGTTGCGCCACGCCGAGCGGATAGTACGGTACGTCCTGGAACGCCTCAAGCTGGTCGGCGGCGCCGATCTTCTTCTGCGCCTCCAGGTCCGGCGCGTTGAACCAGGCGGTGCGTAGGTCCTCGACCTTCGCATCGTCGGGCCAGCCGAACCAGGCACCCTTGCCATTGGCGCGCAGCGGCAAATGACTGGCAGGCGTGAAGAAATCGAGGCCGGAGAAGCCGGTGACAAACATATTCCAGCCGCCATCGGCAGGCGGCTTGGTCAGGGCGCGGCGCTGCACCACCATGCCCCAATCCGTCGACTGGTAATCCACGTTCATGCCGACGCGCTTCAGCATGTCCACCGCGACGTCGCTCAACGCTTTGTTCTGCGGCTGATCGCTCGGCACCATGAACACGATCTTCTCGCCCTGGTAGCCGGCATCGGCCAGCGCCTTTTTCACCGCGTCGTAGTCGCGCTTGCCGGTCAGCACCGACATGCCGGCATCGCTCGCCAGCGGCGAGGTTGGTGGGAAGAAGCCGCAGGGCACCGACCACAGTGAGGTATCCTCGCCCTGCATTGCGATCATGAATTCCTTCTGGTCGATCGCACCGAGCAAGGCGCGGCGCACCGCCGGCTTGTCGAACGGCGGATAGAGATGGTTCGGCCGCAGCAGATACGGCGTGCCGGTGTGATCGGTGACCGGTGTCAGGATGCCGTGCTTGTTCATCAGCGGCAGCAGATCGGCGGTCGGGTTTTCCCACCAGTCCATCTCGCCGGCCTGCAGCGATGCGGCCTTCGTCGCCGGGTCGGGCTGGATGTGCCACTCCACGCGATCGAAATGCACGACCTTGGGGCCGGCAGTGAAGGTTGTTTCGCCGTCCTCGCGGGGCTTGTAGCCGGCGAAGCGCTCGTAGACGAACAACGAGCCTTGCACGCGCTCATCCGGCTTGAAGCGGTACGGGCCGCTGCCGATCGTTTCAGTGATCGCCTTGAACGGGTCGGTTTCGGCGATGTGCTGCGGCATCATCGCGCACATGTTCGCGGCAGCGTGGCCCAACGCGGTGGGGAGCAGGGGGAACGGCTGCTTCAGGCGGATCAGGATGGTCTTGTCGTCGGGCGCGGAGACTTCGTCGGTGCGCTGCATCAGCGCCTGGCCGAACGCGTCGCGCGCGCCCCAGCGTTTGATCGAGGCAGCACAGTCACGCGCCAGCACCTTCTCGTTGTTATGAAACAGCAGTCCGTCGCGCAGCGTCAGCTTCCAGGTTTTGCCGTCATCCTCCACCACGTGGCCGGCGACCATCTGCGGCGTGATGCTGAAGCCAGCCTTCTGGCCGGTCTGGCCATACAGCGTGTCGTAGACCATGTAGCCGTGATTGCGCGTGACATAGGCGGTGGTCCAGATCGGATCGACGATCGCGAGATCCGACTGCGGGATGAATTTGAGCAGCCGCTGCTGCTGCGCCCGAACCACAGCAGGCAGCGCAAGACCGGCGGCAGTTGCCGCCAGAAAAGTCCGTCGTCGCATGTTGTATGTCTCCCGTGAGCCCCGGCGCCCTCTCCCCTCTGGCGGGGGAAGCGGGGTAGGCTGAGCGTATCGCGGGCGATGCCCGGACCCAAGAACTTTGGAGGGGATGGCATGCGAATGCTGTCGGAAGCCGCGGTGCGGCAGTACCAGGAGCAAGGCTACTACGCGCCGGTGCGCGTGTTGCCGGCGGCGGAGGCGGGCGCGTTGCGCGCGCGGCTGGAGGCGTTCGAGGGCGGCGGCGACCCCATTGCCGGCAAGCTCCGCCACAAATCCCATCTGCTGTTCACCTGGCTGCACGACCTGATTCAGCATCCGCGCATTCTGGATGCGGTGGAGGACCTGATCGGGCCGGACATCCTGTGCTGGGGCAGCAGTTTCTTCATCAAGGAGCCGCGCAACGCTGCGTATGTATCATGGCATCAGGATTCGACATACTGGGGGCTGGAGCCGCCGGACATCGTCACCGCCTGGGTCGCGTTCTCCGCCAGTAACCTGGAGAACGGCGCGATGAAGGTGATTCCCGGCAGCCATTTGCACGAGCAGGCGCCACACCGCGACACGTTCGCGCCTGACAATCTGCTGTCGCGCGGCCAGGAGATCATGGTGGACGTCGATGCGGCGCAGGCGGCGACGCTGGAACTCGCAGCGGGTGAGATGTCGCTGCATCACGTGCGGCTGATTCATGGTTCGGAACCGAATCCGTCCGGCACGCGGCGGATCGGCTTCGCGATCCGCTATATCCCGACCTATGTGCGGCAGGTGGCTGAGTCGCGCGATACCGCGACGCTGGTGCGCGGGATCGACCGCTTCGGACATTTTGCACCGGAGCAACGGCCGGATGCGGATTGCTCGCCGGCCGCGCTGGCGCATCATGCGGCGGTGACGGAGGGGTTCTCGCAGATTCTCATGCGGGAGACGGGGCGAGAGATGCGGGCGTAGCGGGCAACGCGGGGGCGGCCTTTCGAACTGGGCTGCGTCGGCGCTGGGATCCGGCGTTGCGGTGGGCACGATCGTGAGGCACGGGTGCGCCAGGTGCCTATTTCAGGATTGCCACCGCGGCCAAGCCGCAGGCATAGGCGGTGAGCAACGCCCCAAGAATGCCCCACATGTAGGTCTTGCTGGGCTTCTCCGCGAGTTCCCCGCGTAGCCCGCCGAGCTCCTCGCGAAATTCGGCTCTCAGTTCGGCAATGTCCGCCTTGGTCGCTAGATGCGGCAGCACGGTCGTCAGGATTGTTTTGACCTCCAATATCGCCGCCTCCAGGCGCGCACGTGCGGCCCGCTTTTCGCGCATCTCCTCCTCCAGCCGCGACACTCGTGCGTCGATGAGGGGATCGTAGTACGGGCCGTGCGGCTCTGCGTCTGGCATGTCTGGCATTTTCCATTCGCTCTGCTCAGAACGCGAATGGTCCCACACATTGGTTAATAAGGCGCTGATCTGGCGCGCGATTCAAACGCGCTTTGCCATGCCAAGCCTACTCGGCGACGGCAGGCACCATCGCGCCGCGCGAAATCCGCAGCACCAGCATCGAGGCAAGCAAGCACGCCAGCCCGCTGGTCATGAACGCCAGCAGATAGGTTCCGGTCAGGTCCCGCACCGCGCCTGCTCCGAGTGCCGCCAGTGCACCACCTACCTGATGGCCGGCGAAGATCCACGCGACGATCACTGGCGCCTCCCGGCGGCCGAACACTTCGTTGGTCAGCGCGAAGATAGCCGGGCCGGTGGCGACCCAGTCCAGGCCATAGAACACCGCGAACACCGACAGGCTCAGCGTATCGAACTGGGTGAACGGAAGCGCCACCAGCGACAGCCCGCGCAAGCCGAAATACCAGAACAGCAGCACCCGCGGATTGAAGCGGTCGCAGGCCCAACCGGACAGTGTGGAGCCGATCAAGCTGAACACGCCGATCACGGCGAGAAAGCTGGCGCCGGTGACCTCGGGGATGCCGTGGTCGGCGCAGTACGCGATCAGATGAGTGTTGATCAGCCCATTGGTGGAGAAGCCGCAGATCGCGAAACTCGAAACCAGCAGCCAGAAATCGAGCGAACGTGCGCCGCGGCTGAACGCGGCAAACGCGACCGAGAACGGATTGCCCTGGCGCGGCGCCGGCCGCCATGCGGTGTCGGACCCGTACGCGCCGACGCCCACCGAGGCCGGCGATTCCGGCAGCATGATCCATAGCAGCGGCAGCGCGACCGCCATTGCCGCGGTCACCCCCACGGCCACGCCGCGCCAGCCGTAATCGTTCGCCAGCATCGCCAGCAGCGGCAGGAACACGAGTTGCCCGGCGGCATTGGCCGCGGTCAGCAGCCCCATCGCGAGGCCGGTGCGTCGGACGAACCAGCGGTTGGCGATCGCCGCCGCCATGCCCACCGCGCCGCCGCCCGCGCCCAGGCCAACCATCACGCCCCAGGTCAGGAACAACTCCCACGGCGTCGTCATGAAAATGGAAAGGCCAGTCCCCGCCAGCAGGATCGCCATGCACGACAGGACGGTGCGCTTCAGGCCGATCACATCGATCAGCCCGGTCAGGAACGGGCCGGTGGCACCGAGCAATACGATGTTGATGGAAACCGCGGCCGAGATGGTGGCCACGTCCCAGCCGAAGGCCCGTTCCAGAGGCACGATCATCACGCCCGGCGCGGCGCGCACGCCGACGCCCGCCAGCATGGAGACAAACATCACGACCAGCACCACCCAGGCGTAGTGCAGCCGTCCGGAGCACAGTCTGGCAAGCGCGCGCGTGATCACGATGCAAACATTCCTCTGCTATGCCGGATCATAGGAGGGACGCGCATGCCTGGCGACCGCCGCATCCGCATGGCAGGGCAGACGTTCCGCTGGGTGTTCATTGGCCAGGCGGATCCACCGAGCGGCCTTCGTCCGTCTGCCGGTCTGATCGGTTCCCCGGTCACAGGTTAGCGGGCCGCGGAGCGAGGCGAACCCGCACATGTTCATGGTTGCCGACGACCCTGGTTGCCATCGCCCCCTGGTACCAACGACCTGATAGCGATGGCCAAAGGCCCGAACGCAAACCCCATAAATCACAGCGGCCCCGGACCAGAGCCCGGGGCCGCCTTCAAGGACTGAAACCTGAAACCTGGAACCTGCTAATGCAGCCACCCGGCCAGGATCGCCAGCAGCAGCAGCGCCACGATGTTGGTGATCTTGATCATCGGGTTCACCGCCGGCCCGGCAGTGTCCTTGTAGGGATCGCCCACCGTGTCACCGGTCACCGCGGCCTTGTGTGCCTCCGACCCTTTGCCGCCGTGATGGCCTTCCTCGATGTATTTCTTCGCGTTGTCCCACGCGCCGCCGCCCGATGTCATCGATATCGCAACGAACAGCCCGGTGACGATGGTGCCCAGCAGCATCGCGCCAAGGGCGGCGAAGGCGGCGGCGCGGCCGGCGATGATGTCGATCACGATCCACAGCACGATCGGCGCCAGCACCGGCAGCAGCGACGGGATCAGCATTTCCTTGATCGCCGCGCGCGTCAGCATGTCCACCGCGCGGCCGTATTCCGGCTTGGCGGTGCCTTCCATGATGCCGGGGATCTCGCGGAACTGCCGTCGCACTTCCACCACCACGGAACCGGCGGCGCGGCCCACCGCGGTCATGCCCATGGCGCCGAACAGATAGGGCAGCAGGCCGCCGATGATCAGGCCGATCACGACGAACGGGTCCTGCAACGAGAAATCCACCTTCATGCTGGGGAAATAGTCCGACAGCCCCTGGGTGTAGGCCGCGAACAGTACCAGCGAGGCCAGGCCCGCCGAGCCGATCGCATAGCCCTTCGTCACCGCCTTGGTGGTGTTGCCCACTGCGTCCAGCGCGTCGGTGGTGACGCGCACGTCGCGCGGCAGGTCGGCCATTTCGGCGATGCCGCCGGCGTTGTCGGTGACCGGCCCGTAGGCGTCCAGCGCCACGATCATGCCTGCCAGAGACAGCATCGTGGTCACCGCCACGGCGATGCCGAACAAGCCGGAGATCATGTAGGTGGCGATGATGCCGACGCAGATGACGATGGCCGGCAGCGCGGTCGCCTCCATCGAGACCGCCAGCCCCTGGATCACGTTGGTGCCGTGGCCGGTGGTGGAGCTTTGCGCGATCGAGCGCACCGGGCGGTATTCGGTCGCGGTGTAGTATTCGGTGATCCAGACCAGGGCGCCGGTCACCACCAGCCCGATCAGGGCGCAAAAGAACAGATCGAGGCCGTTGACAGTGACGCCGCCGGTCATCGCCAGCGGAGCGCCGAAGCCGACGAACCACGCGATAACGATCGCGATGCCGATCACCGACAGCCCGCCGGTGACCAGCAGCCCGCGGTACAGCGCCTTCATGATGCCGTTGTCGGGACCAAGCTTGACGAAATACGTGCCGACGATCGAGGTCAGGATGCAGATGCCGCCGATGCCCAGGGGCAGCATCAGCAGGTGGTCGCGCACTTCTCCGGTGAAGGAGATCGCCGCCAGCAGCATGGTGGCGACGATGGTGACGGCATAGGTCTCGAACAGGTCGGCCGCCATGCCGGCGCAGTCGCCGACGTTGTCGCCCACGTTGTCGGCGATGACGGCGGGGTTGCGGGGGTCATCCTCGGGGATGCCGGCCTCGACCTTGCCCACCAGGTCGGCGCCCACGTCGGCACCCTTGGTGAAGATGCCGCCGCCGAGCCGGGCGAAGATCGAGATCAGCGAGCCGCCGAAGCCCAGTGCGACCATCGCGTCCAGCACGTTGCGAAGCTGGATGTCGGTGATGGTGGCGCCATAGGCGCCGCGCAGGATGGCGTAATAGATCGACAGGCCGAGCAGACCGAGGCCCACCACCAGCAGCCCGGTGATGGCGCCCGACTTGAAGGCGATGGCGAGCCCTGCGCCGAGCCCCTTCTTGGACGCCTCCGCGGTGCGGACGTTGGCGCGGACCGACACGTTCATGCCGATATAGCCGGCGGCGCCGGACAGCACCGCGCCGATCAGGAAGCCGATGGCGACATGGATGCCCAGCGTGACGCCGAGGATGATCATGATCACCACGCCGACCATGGCGATGGTGGTGTACTGGCGGTTCAGGTAGGCCTGGGCGCCCTCGCGGACGGCGTTGGAGATCTCCTGCATGCGGGTGCTGCCGGCGTCGGCGGCGAGGACCTCGCGGGCGGTGACCACGCCGTAGATCAACGACAGCAGGCCGCACACGATGATCAGGATCAGGGCCAGTTGCATCTGGGGTTTTTTCCTTGTTGGAACCTCGGGGGCGCGCCCTGGCGCCGGTTCCGAATGGGAGGGGATGAGCGTTGGCGCGGCGATATGCCAGAAGGACACAGGTCAGGCAAATCGGGGGCAGCCGGGGCGGGCGGGGCTGACGGCGGAAATGGGACCGAAAGCCCAAAACGCGGACCGGCGGCGGCCGGGGCGGGTGGAAAGCGCAGCGGTCAACCCACCAACGTATACGCCGCGAGAATGATCACGGCGCCGATGCCGAGGGTGGCGTGCAGGCCGACGACCAGGATGGGCATCCGGCGGTAGCGCAGCCGCTCGAACAGCATTTCCAGGCCAGCCAGCAGGGTCAGGCCAAGCAGAAGGGCGGCGGCGCGGCCGAACCCGGCGAGTCCCATGGCCGCCCCGCGCGGCGGGCCGCCGAGGCAGAACAACAGGACAATGAACCCGGCCCCGCCGAGCAATCCGTGCGCGCCCCAGACCGGCCAGCGCAGCGGGCGCATCCGGCCGGCCTGCAAATGCAGCGTGGCGAGCGCGAGGCCGATCAGGGCAGCCATCAGCAGCAGGGCGAAGGACAGGTCCAGCATGGTGGGTGTCATTGCGGCGGGCGGAGCGGCGATGCAACCTCGATTGCCGTCGTGGCGATCCGCGTGGCGGCCGCGGTCTGCTGATTCGTGCCGCGTCCGGCGCTCCGCAAGGTGCGGCACCCGGATACCGTCACGCTGTTCCACCGCGTCACGCTGTTCCACCGCGTCACGCTGTTCCACCGCCGTGGGTTCGCTGCTGGCCGTCGTGCCGGGCCGGCGCACGCACCGCCGCGCCATACAGCCGCCGGACCAGTGGCGGCATCGTCAGCCCCTGCACCACGATGGTGAACACCACCACGGCGTAGCAGACCTGCAGCAGCGGCGCGCGGTTCGGCCCGTCCGGCAGGCTCAGCGCCAGCGCCACGGAAATACCGCCCCGCAGCCCACCCCAGGTCAGCACCGCGACGCCGCGCCACTGATGCAGCCGCCGCAGGTTAAGCAGCGCCGCCGGCAGGCCCGCGCTGATCAGCCGCACCAGCACGGCGAGCACGATGCCGCCGGCCATCAGGTAGGGCCAGAAGCGGCTGGTATCGATCGTCAGCGTCTCCAGCCCGACCACCAGGAACAACAGCGCGTTCAGCAGCTCGTCAATCAGGGCCCAGAACAGGGTGACGTTGGCGCGGGTGGTCTCGCTCATGGCACGCCGTGCCGCGATGTTGCCGATGACCACGCCGGCGACCACCACCGCGATCGGCCCGGACAGGCCGAGCTGGTTGGCGAGGCTGTACGTGACGGTGACGAGTGCCAGCGTGATGGTCAGTTCCAGGTTGTAATCGTCCACCAGGCGCATCGCGCCGAACGCGAGCCAGCCGGCGGCGAGGCCGACGACCGCGCCGCCGCCGGATTCGCGCAGGAACACCAGGGCGGGTTGCAGCCAACCGGGACGGCCGCCCTCGCCGGCGGCGATGTCCAGCAGGACGGTGAACACGACCACCGCGACGCCGTCATTAAACAGGCTTTCGCCGGTGATGACGGCGAGCAGGCTCTGGGGCAGGCCGGCCTCGCGCAGCAGCCCGGTGACGGCGATCGGGTCGGTGGGGGCGAGGATGGCGCCCAGCACCAGGCACCAGGACAGCGGGACGTTGGTTCCGGTCAACCGGGACAGCCACCACATCGCACCGCCGTAGAGTGCGGTGGAGATCAGCACCCCGACCGTGGCCAGCGCCAGCACCGTCCCGGCATGCTCGCGGAGCTGCCGCAGGTTCACGTGCAGCGCGCCGGCGAACAGCATGAAGCTCAAAACGCCATCGAACAATACCTGCGGCAGGTTCACGTCGGTCAGGGTCTGCGCGATGTCGGGACGCAGGGCCAGGGCCTCGGCGAGGTGACCCACCAGCGCGATGCAGAGCGACAGCACCAGGGCGATGATCAGCAGGCCGATGGCGCTGGGCAGGCGCAGCCAACGGTGATTGATGAAGCCGGCGCAGGCGGTGACCAGCAACAGCAGGGCGATGATCTCGAAATAGGACAAGGGGGCCTCGATCCGGCGGCTGGCGTGCCGTGACTATATCGGTTGCCCGGGACGCGGGTCCGAGTCGCCTGCCGCGACGCAGTAACGCTTTGATGCGCGGGCACCGGGCGGCGATGGCCGGGAGAGATGCGCCGGCTGTGCGATCCATTGGCACACAGACGCGCAGCCGTCTGCATCACCTGCGGCCGGTGCCCAGCCCGGGCACCACCGCGGACCACCCGGATCACCGAGTGCCGCAACTCCTCTACCGCCTGGTTCAGCGCGACGATAGCCGTCGCGAGCTGCCGGGCACCGGCCGCTTCGTTCGACACATCGGTAATGCGGCTCCCCACCTCGTTCGCGACCACGGCCTTCCGCGATGCCAGTTGCGGATTCCACCGTGTCAATCATGCCGACCAGCGCTGCCTGGCGGTGGGCTTTCAGGCTTCCGATAACATAACGCGTATCGCCTCATTCCAGGCCAGCTTGATGCCGGCTGGGACATCCTTCCGGCGCAGCAGGCCGAGTAGGTGAACGGTAGAACGTGGCCGCCGGTACGTTCCAGCTGTGGCGAGCCCATCGAGCAGCCATTGGCCCATAGGAGTACCAACAATCGGGGCAGGGAATGATTCCGGCGAACGTTTAACAACTGCCGAAAACCGCTGGTGAAGCGTCTCGCGGCCGGCCGGATGCCATCGGATTTCGATATCGGCCCGATCAGGAGCGGACGACCCGGCAGATAGGCCGCCCTTCGCCGCGCTCAGCATGACTGCGAACCTGCGATGGGTGCCAGGCTGAGGCACGTGATCCGCGCCGATTGGTCGGGACCGCGGCGAAGGCCGCGATCGGCGGCCGGGTGACCGCAAGGGGAGCGATCATCGCACCGTCGAAGGGCGCGGCGGCAAAAGGTTATGGCGGCGGCGCGATGCGAACGCGTAAACTGCTGGAGAAGCAGAAGGACGGCAGGACGCCCATGCGCCAGTTCGCCAAGGTGGAAATTCCGCAGTCAGCGTTCCTGGCGGCGCTGAAGATGGATGCGTGAGGGACCGCCGGTGACCGAGCCCGACCAGCCAACCGCCGAATTCGACGCCTACGCTGCCGGCTACACCGCCGGCATGGACAATCCCGTCAAATCCCTGCTCGGCGAATCGGCCGACGACTTCGTCGCGATCAAGCTGGCCTGGCTGCTCCGCCAGATGCCCGCGCTACGCAACAAGGACCAAGGTCTTCGCATCCTGGATTTTGGCTGCGGTACCGCCACGTTGCTGCGCCTGATGGCACAGGCCGGACTGACCGCATCGCTGGCCGGCTGCGACCTGTCGCCCGCGATGCTGGAAGAGGCACGGCAGGTCTGGCCATCGCATTTGCCGGTCCCGGACCTGCAACCGCAGGACGGCGCTCGCACGCCATTTCCCGCTGGCAGCGTCGACCTGGCGGTGATCAGCGCGGTGCTGCATCACGTTCCGCTGAATCAACGGCCTGATGTCTATGCCGAACTCTTGCGCCTGCTGCGCCCGGGCGGAACGGTGGTCGTGTTCGAGCACAACCCGCTGAACCCCGTCACGCGCTACGTGGTGGCGCACACGCCGATCGATCGCAATGCAATCCTGTTGCGCGCGGCGGAGGTTTGCACCGCGCTGCGATCCATCGATTTCGATCCGCCGCGGGTACAATACCTGATGTTCCTGCCGCCACGCCTGAAGGCACTGGCCCCGGTCGAACGCATGCTCCGCTGGCTGCCGTTGGGCGCGCAGTACGCCGTTACGGCACGGCGGCGTTGACCGGCGTCTCCGGCATGCCCGCCGGCGCCATCGCACGCGGTGCACCCGTCCGCCCCGCCAGTCCACAGCCCACCCGCGTGGCTTCCAGGAACAGCGGCCGTCCGCGGCTTTGCTCGTACAGTCGTCCGAGATACTCGCCGATGATGCCAAGCATCACGAACTGCAACGCGCTGAGGAACCCGATCGCGGCGGTCACGCTGGTCCAGCCGGGCACCGTGCGGCCCAGGACCCAGCCGATGATCGAATAGGCACCGAGGCACAGGCTCAGCAATGCCGCAAGCACGCCGGTCGCCGTCGCCACCTGCAACGGGCGGCGGGAGAACCCGGTGATCGCATCGCTGGCAAAACGCAGCATCTTGCGCAGCGGATACTTGGTTTCGCCGGCAAAACGCGGATCGCGATCGTACAGCAGCGGCACCTGCCGCCCGCCGATCCAGGCGACCATGCCGCGCAGGAAACGATGCTGCTCCGGCATCGAAACGAGCAAATCGGCGACCTGTCGGGTGATCAGGCGGAAATCGCCGGTATCGCGCGGGATGTCAATCTCCGACAGCCAGCCGATCAGGCGATAGAACGCACTGGCGGTGGTGCGTTTGAACATCGTTTCGCCGGCGCGTTCACGTCGTTGGCCATAGACGACATCGGCGCCCGTGCTATCCGCGAGTTCGAGCATCGCCGGCAGCAACTCCGGCGGATCCTGCAGATCGGCATCGATCAGCAGCAGCCAGGCGCCGCGGGCCGCCGCCAGTCCGGCCGACAGCGCGGCCTGATGACCGTGATTGCGCCGCAGGCGAATGCCGAGAATACGCGGATCGCCGTCGGCCGCTGCAGCGATGATCGACCAGGTGCCGTCCCGCGATCCGTCATCGACCAGGACGATCTCGTGGTCGAAGCCGACCCGGTCAACCGCCGCACGCACACGCCGCAGGAATTCGGGCAGCCCCTGCTGCTCGTTGTAGCACGGGGCGACGACGGAAAGCGTCCGCGATGGCTGCATCATCGCACCGCCCGCCCTGGCGGCAGCGGATACGTCCCGCCACGGGTAGCCACCGCTTGCCTGCGGACAAGGCGGTTCGGCAGGACCGGATACATCGCTGATTGCCTGACGCGCATCGTCCCGCCCATGGACCGTTTCTCAGCTTTCCCGGAACCATCGGTATCACATGCCGCGCATGCCGGCACCTGCGCCTGCCGCCGGACCGCCGGGAGAGCGTTGCGCCGGCGCCCGGCAACTTAAAATCGATTTTAAGCACGGGCGAAGCGGACCTGACAGGCGCGCTCCTACTGTCTGCCTCGGACGGCGGCCTGGGACCAACCCACGCAGCGTCCGAACTGACAGGAGAAGGTGCGATGAACGCAAAAATCTACGCTCTGGTTCCCGCCATGATGCTGGCACTCGGGGCAACGGCGGCGCTGGCGCAAACGTCGCCGCGTCCGTTCGCGCAGTTCGACCAGGCAAGCCTGATGGATCACGGCGCCGGGTTCCGGCCCTACGATCAAGGCAGCGCGGCGGCCAGGGACGCCGCCTATCTCGGCGGCGGCTCCGATCCCTCCTATCTGTCCGACCAGACCAGACTGACCACCGGACCCGGCTACAATATCGGCACCGGAGCAGCGCAGGCCGGCAACGCGGCCGCGTCCATCGGCGATGGATCCGATCCTTCCTACCTGGCCAATCAGCACAGGCTTGATCTGGAACCCGGCTATTCCGTCGGCACCGGTGCCGCGCGCACCGGCGGCGCGTGGTGACGAAATGCATGGGCTGCCGTCCGTTCGCCCCTGGCGTCAATGGAACGGCAGCCCATCCGCACCTCGGACGCCCGCCGCCTATCGCGCGCCCGTCACCCCGCTGCCGGCGCGCCTTTGTCCGGCTCCCGGATCATGTATCCGGCCCCTGGGATTGTATGAATCAGCGGCCGATCGAACGCGCGGTCGACCTTCTGGCGGATCCGGTGCATGTGCATGTCGATGATGTTGCCGCGCGGCTCGAAATCGTAATTCCACGCCGCCTCGATCAGCATCGATCGCGTCACAACCTGGTCAGCATGCCGCATCAGTTGTTCCAGCAACAGGAATTCGCGATGCTGCAATCCCAGCGGCTGTCCCGCGCGCGTGGCCTGCCGCGCATTGATATCCAGTTCCAGATCGGCGACCCGCAGCACGCCCGAATGCTGCGTCCGGTCCGCACGGCGAGCCAGTGCGTCCAATCGCGCCAGCACTTCGGCGAAGGCATAGGGTTTGGCCAGGTAATCGTCGCAGCCGGCCTGCAACCCGGCGACCTTGTCCGTCGAACTGCCGATCGCGCTCAACATGAGCACCGGCATCGTTGCGCCCTCCGCGCGCAACCGGCGCACCAGCGTCAGCCCATCCAGCGCCGGCAGCCGGCGGTCCACGATCAGCGCGTCGTAGATGCCTTCCAGGGCCAGCGTCAGGCCGGTCTCGCCGTCGGCGGCATGATCCACCACATGCCCGCTCTCGCCCAGGCCACGCAACAGGTAGCGGGCGACCCGGCCATCATCCTCGATAATCAGCAGGCGCATGCGGATTTCTTCCACCATGAAGAAAATTTCAGCCTTGGGCGAAGCAGGCTTTGCCGGCAACGCGCCATAACCCAATATGGTAATCGTTCCATAATTTGGCGCCCTGCATCAGGGCCATCCGAGTTTGAGGCGCAACCGATGACCCGCGTGCTTGTCGTGGAGGATGATCGCCAGACGGCGGAAGAGATTGTGGCCGCGCTCAGCGATCATGGCTTTGCCGTTGATTCGGCAGGCACCGGCCGCGAAGGCCTGTTGAAGGCCGCGGCCGAGAGCTACGACGCCATCGTGCTGGACCGCATGCTGCCAGGCGGGCTCGACGGCCTGGGCGTGCTCGCGACCTTGCGCACCGCGGGCGTGGCGGCGCCGGTGCTGATCCTCAGCGCCCTGTCCGGCGTCGATGAACGCGTGCGCGGCCTGCGTGCCGGCGGCGACGATTATCTGACCAAGCCATTCGATTTCCTGGAACTGACCGCGCGGCTGGACGTGCTGCTGCGCCGGCGTACCGCCGTGCCGCAGCGGGAGACCACGCTGCGCGCGGGCCGCCTGGAGATGGACCTGCTGACCCACACCGTCACCCTCGCCGGCGCGCCGGTGGAATTGCTGCCGCGTGAATTCCGGCTGCTGGAGTGCCTGATGCGGCACGCCGGCCAGCTCGTCACCCGCACCATGCTGTTCGAGGAGGTCTGGAACTACCATTACATCGAGCCCACCAACGTTATCGACGTGCACATCGGCAAGCTGCGGCGAAAGATCGATCCCGACGGCACGCAGCCGATGATCCAAACCGTGCGCGGCGCCGGGTTCATCCTCCGTGCGCCTGAGTGATCTCCGCCGCACCACCAGCTTCCGGCTGGCGGTACTGTTCCTGCTGTTGTTCGGCACGGCGGCGATACTGCTGTGCGGCTTCCTCTTCATGCAGACGCGAAACTACCTGGCGCACCGTACCGACGACACGCTGCGGGTGGAACTGGGGCCGTTCGACCACATGGACGCCGCGCAACTGCGCCAACTGTTGACCGCCCACGTCGCCATGGATCCGCATTTGCAACGGCCACTCGCCCTGTTCGATGTGAAGGGCGAACGAATTTGCGGCAGTGCACTCGGCCCGCCGCAGTTCCAGGTGCTGAACCACCCGGCCGGCCAGCCCTTCACCTTCACGCTGCGCCGCGGTGGCCGGACCGTGTACTTCCGGGGCCTGATCCGCGCCCTGCCGGACCATGAGCTGCTGCTGATTGCCGAGGACATGACCGGCATCCGCGCGTTCCGCAGCCTGATCCTGCAATCCTGCCTGTGGGGCGGGCTGGCGACGATCCTGCTGGGACTGATCGGCGCGGTGATGGCCGGTGCCGGCGCGGTACGCCGCATCGACGGCATCACCCGCGCCGTCCAGCGCATCGTTCGCGGCGACCTGGCCGGCCGCCTGCCGACGCACGGCGATTCCGGTGACCTCGACCGCCTGGCGCAGGAAATCAACTTCATGCTGGGCGAGATCGAGCGCCTGATGCTGGAAGTGAAAGGCGTCTGCGACAACGTGGCGCACGACCTGCGCACGCCGCTGACCCGCTTGCTCGCGGGCCTTGAACGCGTGCGCCGCCGCGCCGGATCGGTCGACGACTACGAAGCGGCGGTCGACGAGGCCATGCAGGAGATCCGTGGCCTGCTGAAGACCTTTGCCGCCATGCTGCGCATCGCGGAAGTGGAAAGCGGCGCGCGCCGCGCCGGCTTCGCCGCCCTGGACCTGACGCAGATCAGCGCCGACGTGGTGGAATTCTACGAACCGATCGCAGAGCAGAAAAACGTGGCGCTGACCAGGCTTTGCGACGATGCGGTGCCGATGCTTGGCGATCCCAGCCTGCTGTTCGAGGCGATCAGCAACCTGGTGGACAATGCGCTCAAGTTCACGCCGCCGGGCGGGCGGATCGGCGTGCGGGTGTTTGCCGGCGATGGCGGGCGCGGAATCGAAGTGTCCGACACCGGCCCGGGAATTCCGCCCGACCAGCGCGAAGCCGTGCTGCGCCGTTTCTATCGTGCCGAGCAAAGCCGCCATACGCCCGGCAGCGGACTTGGCCTGGCACTCGTCTCGGGCGTGGCCGGGCTGCATGACATGATGGTGCGCATCAGCGATGCGAATCCCGGCTGCCGGATTGCGCTGGTCGGCCAGGCATACCAACGCGATTGAGGTGAAGTATAACCGGTTCCAGAACGGTTGCGGCCGCGGTGCTGGCGGTTTCCGGCGGGACCGAGGCTTGTGGCGCGCATCCGCGTCCCGGTGCAGGCTTGAGCCCGGGCGGTGCCGCTTGCGATGCTGATGGCG
>Ga0335072_10004588_pt1 | contig 20443 bp, 18 predicted proteins | sample Lox_Sample_21_FD_206725 | JGI IMG/M metagenome (GOLD analysis project Ga0335072, IMG submission 206725) | Soil microbial communities from Loxahatchee National Wildlife Refuge, Florida, United States - Lox_Sample_2.1 | ecosystem: Environmental > Terrestrial > Soil > Wetlands | place: USA...
TTCCGGCGGGACCGGCTTCGGCCTAAGGCAGTTGCAGTGGTATGACGCCACCAATGTGTCGATCAACAACAATAGTCAGTTGGAGATCACGGCCGACAAGGCTGACGGGAGCAACACCTGCTGGTACGGGCCGTGCCAGTACACCTCCGCTAGGATGGAAACGAAGAATACGTTCACGCAGACCTACGGTGCATTCGAGGCGCGCATTAAGTTCCCCGCCGGTACCGGGCTGTGGCCTGCCTTCTGGATTGAGGGCGCCAACATCTACCAGATTGGCTGGCCGGCTTGCGGGGAGATTGACATCGTCGAGCCAGACGGTAGGAACCCGTACCTCGTGCAGGGGTACGCACACGCGACGCACTTCCGGCATCAGGCCTTCCTGACAATATCCCAGCCGATCACCGCCGGGTTCCATACCTACGGTGTGGTATGGAACCGCAAAGGCGTCACCTGGTATTTTGATGGTCACGCATTCTCCCATATGACGGCGTATAAGAACTGGCCGTTTGATAAGCCATTTTTCATCATCATGAACCTGGCAGTTGGCGGCGGTTATCCGGGTCCGCCCAGCAAGAGCACGCCGTTCCCAGCGCGAATGATCGTGGACTGGGTTCGCGTCTACCGACACGTTAACAGTTAGTACTGCGCTGCTGCGATCCCAGAACGCGTCAGCGCGACACTGGAAAAGGAGCACTAATGAGGCGTGGGCACACGCTCGCGGTCGGCATACCGGCTATGGCCGTGGCAGTTCTGTGGGGGTTGGGCCTGTCTGGCGGACCACAATCCAGCGCGCCCGTTGCGGCTGCGGCGACGCTGGCGCCCGCTGTGCGCAGTGTCTCTAACGCTCTACCGACGCCGAGCGGAAAGCCGGCGCTCGATGTAACGTTCCGGGGAACGCACCTCAACACCAAGATCTGGGACACGTGCTATCCGTGGACCAGCAAGCCGGATTGCACGAACTTCGGCAACCACGAGGAAGCCGAGTGGTATCTGCCGTCCCAGGTCCAGCTATCGGGGGGAGTAGCCCGCCTGGTGGCGCAGCGGAAGCGGACGGTCGGCACCACGTCGACGGGGGCTCGGAAAGTGTACGGCTGCCGCTCGGGAATGATCACGAGTTACCCGGGATTCAAATTTCAGTACGGGTTCGTGCAGGTCGTGGCTAAGCTTCCGCATGCTAATGGGCTGTGGCCAGCGCTGTGGCTGGCCCCTGCGGGCAAAGGGTTCCCAGGTAAGCCGGAGATCGACATGGTGGAAAGCTGGGGCCTGAACAACAAGACGGGTAGCTTCTTCCACCCGGCCAAGGGCGATAGCCGACGGGCTACGTATTCGTCCGCGCTCGCCAGTGGCTGGCAGACCTACTCGCTGTCCTGGACTAAGAACAAGCTTAGGTTCTATGTTGGCCGTCGGCTCGTCCTGGCGGTCGGAAAGTACGTGCCGCGCCAGCGCATGTACTTCCTTGCCGACTTGGCCGAATACCTGCCCGCGAAGCGCGGATACTGCACCGGCCAGCTTGACATCAGGTCGGTCAAGATCTGGACGTCCTGATCGGCCTAGCTCTCATGACACGGGTGGCCTGGAACGCCGTAGCCCTAGGCCACCCGTGCGACAGCAGCACCGAGTTCGCGCCTCCCCGGCGAGTCAGCTAGCGCGGGGACCACAGGGCCGGGCGATCTAGCGCAGACCTGGAGTTCCCGCCACAATGGCCCCTAGTCGGACGCTGACGCCCGGCACCATACGGGAGGAATTCATCATGGCCATGCGGAACGTCATCAGCACGCTTAACACCGTAGACGGCACCGAGATCATGGGTCCCGGCGTCTTGATGTGGCATTACCCGAGCGCCGACATCGTCAACGGCAGTCTGCTGACTATCGAGAGCAATCACTTCTGCGTGCTGAAGTCACGCGGTGCGATCCTTAACGTCTACGAGACCGGCCAGTACCCGGTGGAGACGCCGCAGCGGCCGCTGCTCGGTAACTTCCAGCAGGCGTTCTACGGCGGTCAGTCGCCCTGGCAGTACGAGGCGCTCTTCGTCTCCCGCGCCAAGAGCGTGGTGAAGGCGCAGGGCGTGGCGCTCTCCCGCGAGCTCGCCGAGATGGTCTACGACGTCGATTACTACGTGCACATCGACACCAAGGAAGATGCGGTCAAGCTGGTAACGCACATGCCTTACCAGGGACACGCGCTCACCACCGACCAGCTGAACTCCTATGCGGGGCCGGTGGTCGAGCAGGCCATCAACCAGCTCGTGCAGGTAACACCGCTCGAGCAGGTCAACGAGAAGATCCACGAAATCACCGAGCTGGTCCGGGGCCACCTGCAGGACTTCCTCGGCATCTACGGCGTAACTCTGAACGACGTCAAGGTGCTGATGCGGCCGCGCGACGAGCGGATGCGCGAGCTCATTTCGCTACGGGCGTTCGGGCTGTCGGAGATCGAGGCGGTCCGTTATTACGTGGCCTTGAAGATGGCCGAGCGGGGCCTGCTGTCGGCGCCCAATATGGCCGTCGGCGAGTCGTTCAACATCGGCATCACCGCGGTCCAGGCGGGCGTGGCTGCGGGCACTGCGGGCCTTGCAGAACTTGCCGGGAACGGGGGAGCAATCACCCCCGGCGTCCCGCACGTCGCAGCCGCACCGCAGGCCCAGGTGCGAGGGAGCTGACCGGGATGGCGGATGGTCCGTCCGGGCTGCTGCGCGCGTTCCTGGCCACTGACCTGTATACCGAGAAAGGCAGGCTGCGCTCGGACGACCTGCTGGTCCGCGAGCGCGTCGGCCGGGAGCTCGGCTCGGCCGCGGCGGCGATCCGGGACTTGATCAGCGCCTGGCGGGCGGACCGGGTGCCGCCGTCGACACGGGAGCAGCCGTTCCCGCCTGCGGCGGTGATGGAGCCTATCCGCCGTGCCGAGCGGTTGGTGAAGCAGATCGAGGACGTGTCGGTCGCGGTACGCGGCCTGCCGCTGCTGAACCAGGACAAGGTCTGGGACCGGGTGCGGCACCTCGGGCTGGACGAGCTGATGCAGTTCGACTGGACCCTGGTCGGCGAGGCCGCGGCTGTTGCATCCGCTATGCAAGCCGCTACGGTGCTGGATGAGCTGGATATAGCCGGTCAGGAGGCCAGGCTGCGCACCATCCGCGAGGTGATGACCGACCGCCAGCGCTACATCGAGATCAGCTGACCCGGCGATCGGCCGGCGCACGGCACTGGCTCTGGCTAGGGCACAGAGCAGCTAACGTGTTGCCGCGTGGTCTGCGGATGCCTCAATTGCCGGGGATTCCAGTTATCGGGATTCGGAATTTATATCGTTAGCCACGGCGAATGAACGGAGGATCGGGACGTCCCGGTGCGTCACGAGAGCTCGCCGTTGACGCTCACACAAGCAGGCGAGGGAGCACTGTGGACACTGGGTTGACCGAAGGCGATAAGCAGACGGCCGCGCAGCATGCCAGCGCGTCGGGTGCGCCGTTCGGCGACCTGCTCCGGCGACACACGAGGATCCTGTGGGCTGCTGGGCTAGCAGTGGCAGGACTGGCGCTTTTCCTCTGCTATTTGCGGCAGGCCCAGACCTATGTGCTGAACTCCGACCCGGCAGGACAGGCGCTTGAGGCATGGGCGATGTGGCATGGCAACCCGCTCTTGCGTGGCTGGTGGCTGGGGGACATCTCGTTCTACGGCGTCGAACTTCCGCTGAACGTGATCATCGAGATGGTCAATGGCCTGCGGACTGAGGACGTGCACATCCTGGCGGCGCTGGTCTATGCGGCGGTGGTGCTGCTCACTGCCCTGCTGGCCCGGGGCACCGCCCGCGGCCGGGAGGGCGTCGTGCGGGCGCTGCTCGCCGGGGGCATCTTGCTCGCGCCTTCGCTGGTGTACGGGACCCGGGTGCTGATTCAGGGCCCGAACCACACAGGCACGCTGATCCCGGTCTTGCTGACGCTGCTGCTGCTCGACCGCGCGCCGGAGCGCTGGTGGGTGCCCGCGATCGTCGGCGTGATGCTGACCTGGGGGCAGGTCAATGACCCGCTCGCCACGTTCGCCGCGGCGGCGGCGGTGGCAGTCGCCTCGGGAGTGCGGGTCCTGCAGGGCATCGCCCGTGACGGGCGCACCTCCAGGACCTGGTGGTACGACGCCTCACTCGCCGTGGTGGCGCTGATCTCCGTTGCCGCGGCGCACCTCGTCCTGGCGGAGATCCACACTGCGGGCGGCTTCTACGCGCCTCCTCCGAAATACGGGTACGGGCTCGCTCCACTCTCGACGCTACCCACTCGGATCCACGTGGCCGGCTCCAACATCCTGATGTTGTTCGGCGCCGACTTCACGAGCGAACCCACAGCCGCGACCAAGGCTCTGGCCGTGCTGCATCTGGTCGGGCTCGCGCTAGCCGTCTTGGGGCTGTTGGCCGGCCTGCGCGGCTTCCTCCGACGTGCGGACAGGGTCACACAGGCGCTGGTCGCCGGGACCATCATCGTCCTGGCGGCGGGAGTATTCGGCCACTACATGCTCCCCGTTGTGGGCGCGCACGAGATCGTCTCCGTGCTGCCGTTCAGCGCGGTGCTGGCGGGCAGGCTGCTCGGCGGTCCGCTGACCAGAGCCAGGCTGGAGCCGGTCCTGGCCATCGGGCTCGCCTGTTACCTCGGCGCGCTTGCCTACAACGACACTCAGCCCGTCGCGACCCCCGCGCACCAGGACCTCGCGCGCTGGCTTGAAGCCCATCACCTGACGTCGGGGCTCGCCGGATACTGGGAATCGACCATCGTGACGCTCGACAGCGGCGGCCGGGTCAGGATCGTGGCGCTGATAGGCAAGGGCACCACCATCAAGCCATATGAGGCCGACTCCTCCTGGTCCAACCCGGCGGTTTCGCGGGCGAACTTCATCGTCACGGTCAAGTGGCCGTTGGCGGACGCCCACCAGGTCAGGCCGGCCGTCGTACGGGCCAGATTCGGGGCGCCCGCTCGGACTTATCACTTCCGCGAGTACCGGATCATGGTCTACAACTACAACTTGCTGACCAGGGCAACCAGGCCTTCGCTTGGCGGGTACTAAGACAGTTCGCCAGAAGGCTCAGGCTCAGCTTGGTGCTGGTCAATGGGGCCGTCCAGTAGTCTGTGCCCGCGATGACCACCAGAGAAAGCGGCCTGCCCGCGAGCACGACCGCGACCGTCCATCTCGTCCGGCACGGCGAGGTGGATAACCCCGGGGGCGTGCTGTACGGCCGCCTGCCGGGCTTCGGACTATCCGAGGCTGGCCGGCTGATGGCGAAAGCAGCGGCGGATTACCTGGCCGGGCGGGACGTCACGGTGTTGCGGTCGTCACCGCTGCAGCGCGCGCTTGAGACTGCGGAGCCGATCGCGGCCGAGTTCGCGCTTCCTGTCGAAGCGGATGAGCGGCTGATCGAGCCGTGGAATCACTTCGAGGGCTTGCGGTTCGGCGTAGGTGACGGGGCGCTGCGGCAGCCGCGTCACTGGGTGCACCTGCGCAACCCGTTCCGGCCGTCGTGGGGCGAGCCGTACCGCGACGTCGCCGCTCGCGTCCTGGCCGCGGTCAGGGAGGTGGCTCTCGCGGCGGACGGTCACGAGGCCGTGTGCGTCAGCCACCAGCTGCCGATCTGGGTCACCCGGCGGCTCATCGAGGGCCGGCCGCTGTGGCACGACCCGCGCCGCCGTCAGTGTGCGCTCGGCAGTGTGACGAGTCTGACGTTCAGTGACGGAAAGATCAGTTCCGTGCGCTACACGGAACCCTCCGGAGGTGGCCGGCGACAGGTGGCAGGTGCCTGAAAGCTGGCCGTGAGCAAGCTGGAAACCATAGCAAACGCCGGCCCGGCGTCACCAGCCGGTGCGCAGTCCGGCACAATGGCTTGGTACTACCGCCTGTAGGAGATCATCAGCGTGTCTCGGCTGCCCGTTCCCGCCCGCATCGCGATCGGTGCTGCCGTGGCTGCTCTCGCCGGCCTGGCGACCGCGGGATGCGCCGCCGGCCAGATCGGGGCGGACGTTCCGCAGAGCAGCGGTCAGAGCTTCGTCAGCCACAGCTACGAGTCGACCTTCTACCAGATCGGACATCGGTCGTCGGCACCGGAGGTGTCCGGGACCACGCTCACCGGCCAGCGGCTGAACCTCGACTCCTACAGGGGGAAGACGGTCGTACTTAACTTCTGGGGCTCATGGTGCGACCCGTGCCGCTCCGAAGCCCCGGCACTCGGCGCGCTGGCCCGCCAGCTGCAGCCAGACGGGGTTCGGTTCGTCGGTATCGACATCAGGGACGAGCCGGATGCCGCGCTCGCCTTCATGCAGAATTTCAGGGTCAGCTATCCGAGCTTGAACGACCCCAATGACGAGATCGCGCTGGAGTTCCACAGCACAGTGCCGCCGGCTGCCATTCCGACCACGCTGATTATCGACCGCAGCGGGCGGATCGCGGCCCGTATTGTCGGCGCCTCCTCCTACGACGAGCTCAAGGACCTAGTAGCGAAGGTGGCCGGCCTGAAGTCATGACGACTGCTAAGGGCGATGCGATGACACCGGCGCCGGCGGACGGAGAGTTCCGCGCCGCCGGGCCTGGCCTTGCAGGCCCGGCGAGCCGCGGCGCTGGTGCGGACCCTGGTGTTGCCGCCCCGAACGGCAAGCCCCGTGGTTCTGGTTCTGGTCGCCTTCGCGCCGCGCGGCTCGGGCCGGCCGGCTGGCTGCGGTGGTTCTGGCGCCAGCTGACCTCGATGCGAACGGCCCTGATCCTGCTGTTCCTGCTGGCCCTGGCCAGTGTGCCGGGGTCGGTCCTGCCGCAGGAAGGCATCGATCCGGCTGCGGTTACCCAGTACTACCAGCAGCACCCTTCGCTAGCGCCGATCTTCAACCGGCTGTCGCTGTTCAATGTGTTCTCAGCGCCCTGGTTCGCGGCTATCTACCTGCTGCTGTTCGCCTCGCTCGCTGGCTGCGTGCTGCCGCGGACGTTCCGCCTGGTCGGGTCGGCCAGGCAGAAGCCCCCCCGCGCACCGAGCAACCTGGCGAGGCTGCCCGCGAGCGCTTCCTACACCACAGACCTCACTCCGGCGGCAGCGCTTGACTCGGCCGCTGGCCTGCTAGGCGGCCGCAGGTTCAGGCTGCACCGCGGCGATGGCTGGGTCTCGGCCGAGAAGGGCTACCTGCGCGAGGTCGGTAACCTGCTGTTCCACGTCGCGCTGCTGGCGCTGCTGTTCTCTGTCGGCCTCGGCGGCATCTGGGGCTACAAGGCCAACCGGCTGCTGATCGTCGGTCAGGGCTTCGCCAACACTCCCACGGACCTGGACGTGTTCCATCCGGGGCGGCTGGTGAGCCCGACCGATCTGCAGCCGTTCTCGATCAACCTGAAGAGCTTCCGGGCCGAGTACGTGACGTCCGGCCCGCAGATTGACCAGCCGATCACCTACGATGCCGCGCTGAGCTATCGGCCGCAGATCGGCAGCCCGGTCAAGCACTACATGCTCACGGTCAACCATCCGCTGGTCGTCGACAACGTCAGCGTGTACCTGATCGGTCACGGCTACGCCCCGGTTTTCAAGGTCACCGACGGCACCGGCAAGGTGCGCTGGGACGGCCCGGTGCCGTTTATCCCGGTGCAGCAGACGACGCTGACCTCCGAGGGCGTCATCAAGGTGCCGGACGCGCAGCCTTATCAGCTTGGCTTCGCCGGCGTGTTCCTGCCGAGCGCCGAGGACGTGGGCGGCCAGCTCGAGTCCGCTTTCCCCGCGCCGCTCAACCCGCGGGTGAGCCTGGTGGCATTCAAAGGCAACCTGGGGATGAACTCGGGACAGCCGCAGTCGGTCTACTCCCTGGACACCAAGAACCTGAAGCAGCTGCCCATCGCTCCGCGCCCGCTCACCGCGGGCCAGTCGGAGAAGCTGCCTGATGGCGCCGGGACCGTTACCTACCTCGGCTACCAGCAGTGGGTGAGCCTGGCCATCACCTACGACCCTGGCCAGTTGCCGGCCCTGGCTTCTGGGATCGCGGCCCTGGCCGGTCTGATCCTGTCGTTCATGGTCCGTCGGCGCCGTGTGTTCGTCCGCGCGGTGGCCAGCCCGGACGGCGGGACCAGGGTCAGCTTCGGCGGCCTGGCCCGATCGGATGCGGCGGGCGGCTTCGATACCGAGTTCGCCGAGCTGTCCCGGCTGCTGCGTGCCGAGCATGACGGCCGGTCGATGCGGGCCAGGCAGGTAGGCGACGGCACGGTCGACGGGCCCGAAGACTTTGACTACCGGGAACGCCCCGGGCCTGCCATCCCGGCTGCAGCACAGGTCGCGGCCGAAGCTGGGATTGATGACCCCGTGGTTGGTAACCCCGTGGTTGGTAACCGCGCGGTTGATGACACTCTCAGTACTGACGCTGTGAGTACGCAAACGGCGACTGCTCAAGCCGTGGCTGATGAAGCCGCGGTTCCCGCGAACTCAGACACGCTCTCCGGCCGAGAGGAAGAGTGAGGCTCCGATGCCCGTCAACGTGACCCTGGCTGACACCAGCAACGGGCTGCTGCTCACCACGCTGATTCTGTACGCGCTGGCAATGCTGTGCTACGCGTCAGACTTCGCTTTCGCCAGGCACCGGGTGCTGGCTGACGTTAGTGACGCGGCCAGCATGGCGCCTGAACTGGTGGCTGCCCCCGAACTGGTGACGGCTGGCGCGGGCGGGCCGTCAGCGCCAGCCCCGGCCAAGCCAGCCCCGCCCAAGCCAGCACTGAGCGCTGCCGTCGCCACTCGTCCGCCTGCTGGCCCGCTGGGCGACGACGCGTCCGCTAGCCGCTGGCCGTCAGGCTTCTGGCTCCGGCTCGCATTCGGCCTGACCTGCACGGGGCTGGTCCTGCATGTGTTTGCCATCCTCACCCGCGGGCTTGCCGAGCACCGCGTGCCGTGGGGCAACATGTACGAGTTCATCGGCGCGTTTACCTGCATGGCAGTGCTGGTCCTAGTGGCCGCCGCCATCTGGTACCGCGCCTACTACATGGGCCTGTTCGTGCTGCTGCCGGTCGTACTCGGTCTTGGCATCGACCTCACCTGGATCTACACGCCGGCGGGCTCGCTGGTGCCCGCGCTGCAGTCCTACTGGATCGCGATCCACGTGACGGCGATGATCGTCGCCATCGGCCTGTTCGTCTTCGGCGCCGTGGTGACGACGCTGTACCTACTGGTGGACCGAAGCAACCGTCGTCTCGCCGCCGGGCAGCCGTCGTGGTCCGCAGGCATCTGGCGACACCTGCCCGTTCCCGCTGTCCTGGACCGGCTGTCTTATCGCAGCGTGCTGTTCGGTTTCCCGGTCTGGACCTTCGGTGTGATGGCGGGAGCCATCTGGGCCGACCACGCGTGGGGCCGGTACTGGGGGTGGGACCCGAAGGAGACGTGGTCGTTCATCACCTGGGTGGTGTACGCCATGTTCCTGCACGCTAGGGCGACGGCCGGCTGGCGCGGCCGCCGGGCTGGCTGGATCCACCTGGCCGGGTTCGCGTGCCTGATGTTCAACGTGATCGGTGTCAACCTCTGGATCACCGGCTTGCACTCCTATGCCGGGATGAGCTAAGCCGACCGGGGAGTCTCGCCCGTCACGCAGTTCCGGTGCGGCTGGCGGCTGTGGAGGACGGTTCCCGCCGCGCCTCGACGTAGATGGTCCCGCCCGACCGCGCCGCCACCTCGACGGCAGTTGCCGCCAGGGCGAGAGGAAGAGCGGCCACGGCGGCGGCCAGTGCATACAGCCTCAGGGCCGGTTTCTGGCTGTCTTGCCGCGCCTCGCTGCGACGGATGGCGTCGTAGAGGTCGGGGTGGCCGGGAAGCTTGCCGACAAGGCCGTGGACCCACCCGAATACGACCTGTCCGCCCCGCAGGTAGCTGACTCGCTCGACCCGCAACCCCGCGGTCTCGATCGCCGACAGCAATGCTCGCGGGCTCAGGTGGACGAGGTGGCGAGGCACGTCGAGGGCAAGCCAGCGGTCGGCGAAGATGCGGGCCTGCAGGCTCGTCGCATTGGGCACGGCGATCACGAGCATGCCGCCCGGGGGCAGCAGTGCTGCGGCATGGCTCAGCGCGCGGGAAGGCCGGCGCAGGTGCTCAAGCGAGTGCCAGAAGACGATCGCCGACCACGTTCCGTCCACGTCTTCTACCTCGGCCTGGCGGATGCGCGGTCCAGACGCGTGCGGCTCGAGGCCGACGGCTTCGCGCCCGTTGCGCACGAACGCGTCGACGAGCGTCCCGTCGCCGGCTCCCACGTCAAGAACCGGGCCAGGAGGCACCATCCTGTGCACGCGGTCGGCAAGCGCTGAGCGGGTCCGGCGCAGCACCTTGTCCCCGACGCCAGCGAACCTGCCTGACTTCGGGCGGTACCAGTCAGCGTAGGCCGCGCCCAGCTGCTCCTCGCTTGGCCACGGTGACGTAGTGGCCACGCCGCAGCGGGCGCAGCGCACCCGGCCGGTGAGGCGTTCGTCGGCGCTGTCGAACTCGTGCTCGCACCACGCACACTGGACGGCGGGGGGTGCCTGGATCCGCGAATATGCGAGGGTCTTGTTGCCTTGCCCGGGTGACCTGCTCTTGCTTCTCCTGCCCTCGGCGCGGATCACCGATGACTGTGCGTTCGACAACAGGCCATCCTCCTTGCGTTCCTGGCGGTCGAGGTGAAGCATAGCTGCGGGCGGTGCGTCCCGGCCCGGATGTCCGCTTTGACGGCATGTGGCACTGCGCCAGTTCGCCGCACGGTTTATTAACCCTGCGCTCCTGCTAGTGTCACTCCGTGGTTGAGGGATTTGCTAGCGCATCCGATGAAATGCGCGGCCCCGCCCTAAACGTCGGTACGCCCGCCCAGCAGCTGCCGAGAGAAACCAGGCGCTCCGCTTACACCCGGCTGGTGCGGGCGGCCGCGCTGGCCTTGACCGCAGTGGTCTTGTTCCTGCTCTACCACCGGCTGTCGGGCACCTCAGGCGACACCGCTGACGGCGCGGACCAGGCGCTTCAGGCATGGAACATGCTGCACGGCAACTGGCTGCTGCACGGCTGGACCGTCGGGGACGTGTCGTATTACACGACCGAGCTACCCGAGTACGTCCTCGTGGAGATGATCAGGGGCCTGGGTTCTGGCGTCATCCACGTGGCGGCCGCCATCACCTACACGCTGCTGGTGCTGCTGGCTGCCTGGCTGGCCAAAGGGCGGGCTACGGGTAAAGAGGGCATGCTCCGGGCGCTGATCGCGGCCGGGATCATGCTGGCGCCGCAACTAGGAGACGGCGTTCACCTCCTGCTCCTGCAGCCCGACCACCTAGGCACCCAGGTGCCTGTGCTGGTCATCTTCCTGGTTCTCGATCGTGCGCCGCGGCGCTGGTTCACCCCGGCCGCGATCGCGGTGATGCTCGCCTGGGTCATCGTCGCCGACCAGGTGGCGGTACTCGACGCAGTGCTCCCGCTGGTCGCCGTGGGCGGCCTGCGCGCGGGCTGGGCATTCGCCCGCCACCGCAAGTCGCTGGCTTCCCAGTGGTTCGAGTTGTCCCTGGTGGCCGCGGGTATCGTGTCGTACGGCCTGGCCCGGCTCGGCGTGCTCGTGCTCAAGCACCTCGGCGGATACACATCGCTCCGGCTGAATTCGCGCTTCGCCGCCATCGGCGACATGCCGTCCCACCTCAGGCTGACGGCAGAGGGCATCCTCATCCTGTACGGGGCTCAGCTCCAGGGCCTGCCGAGCGGGCTGGCGGTTGCGTTCGCCCTGGTGCACCTAGCGGGGGTGGTCCTGGCGCTCTGGGCCTTCTGCCTCGCGCTCCGGCGCTTCTTCTCAGCCAGCGAGTTGATCGTCCCGGTGATAGCGGCGGGGATCATTTTCAACCTGGCTGCCTATACGCCCAGCCTCAAAGCCGCAACCTGGTTTTCCACCAGGGAGATCGTTGCCGTGCTGCCTTTCGGCGCAGTGCTCGCGGGCCGACTGCTTGCCGAACGTCTGCTCGCCGGACGTCTGCTCGGCGAACGGCCGGCGGGCAGATGGCTGCAGCCGGTGCTGGCCGGCGTGCTGGCCTGCTACGCGATCGCGCTGGTGTACGGGGTCGCGCAGCACCAGAAGGCCGATTCCGAGCAGCCGGTCGTCGGCTGGCTGGAGGCCCACCACCTCAAGACCGGGCTCGGCACCTATACCGAATCGAACGAGATCACGCTCGACAGCGGCGGCCGGGTTGCGGTCAGGACGGTGGCCTGGTTGCGCACCGGTGCGGTCCCGCGCGCCTACGAGTCGGAGGCATCCTGGTACAACCCCCGGCTGAGCTACGCGAACTTCGTGGTGATGAACAGGGCCGACGGCAAGGGTTCCCTCATCCATTACTGGCTGATCGCAAGGCTTGCCGGGCGCCCGGCGCACACCTACCACTACAAGACCTTCATTATCATGACCTGGCACCAGAACCTTCTCGCCGACCTCGGCGGCCCGCCGTCGACCCTGCCGGGGAAGCTCGGCTGACAAGCAGCTGCGCTGGACTGTTTGCGGTCCGGCATACCCTGCTAATCCGTATACTGACGGACATGATCAACGGCCGCAGGATCGGTGTCGTACTGCCTGCCTACAATGCAGCCGCCACGTTGTCACGTACTGTGGCTGAGCTTGACCGTGAAGTGATCGACGAGATCGTGCTTGTCGACGACGCCAGCACCGACGACACGGTGAACCTGGCTCGCGAACTTGGCCTGGAGCCAATCAGTCACGAAACAAACATGGGCTATGGCGGGAACCAGAAGACCTGCTACCGCCATGTGCTTGAGCTCGGCGCGGACATTATCGTCATGGTGCATCCTGACTACCAGTACTCGCCGCAGCTAGTTCCGGCGATGGCGGCGATGATCGCTTACGGCGAGTACGACCTTGTCCTCGGATCGCGCGTCCTTGCCCAGAACTCGGTTGCCCGCGGCATGCCCCGCTACAAGTACGTCGCCAACCGATTCCTTACCTTCGTGGAGAATGTTGCCCTGCGGCAGAAGCTGTCCGAATACCACACCGGCCTCCGCGCGTTCAGCAGCACGCTGCTGGCCGACCTGCCGTTCGATCGCAACTCCGATGATTTCATCTTCGACAATCAGATCATCGCCCAGGCAATTTCCGCCGGCGCAAGGATCGGCGAGATGTCCTGCCCGACTCGCTATGAAACCGACTCGTCGTCGATCAACCTGCGCAGAAGCATCCGCTACGGCTTCGGCGTGCTGCGTACGTGCGAACAATACTGGCTCCAGTCACATGGGCTCCGCCGTTACCCTTACCTCGACTTCAAGCCCGCCGCGGTGCCGGCCGGGCTCCAGTCCGCAGGGCAGCGACCAGCGTAACTTTTCGGAATGGCGCGTAGAAGTTAGCGCGCTACTTGAGGAAACGGCGAATGTCGAAGGCACCTGACACGGGCGCCAGGCCCCTCCCGGACGCGGGACCGGCCGGGCCGCTTGGCGGGAATCGCCCTGCTGGGCGGGAGGGAACACCGGGGAGGCGCCATATGACCGCCGCAAGCCTTACTCTGCTTCTTTTCTCCGTCATCTCCGCGGCGACGGGGCAAGTGATGCTCAAGCACGGCATGCAGGTCGCCACAGCGCGCGCTGCCCATGACGGCGGATCGCTGGCGCTCCGCGCGGCCACCTCGCCATGGGTGCTGCTCGGTCTTGTGGTTTTCGGCGTGTCGGCGATCGCCTGGCTGGCTACGCTCTCGCGGCTGCCGCTGAGCGTGGCGTATCCGTTCAACGCCCTTGGCTACCTAGTCATCCTCAGCGTGAGCGTCCTGGTCTTGCACGAGCGCGCCAACCTGCTGACCTGGCTGGGCTCCCTCATGGTCGTGTCGGGGCTGCTGATCGTCGTCCTCACGAGGCCATCGTGAAGGCCCTTGTCCTGGCCGGCGGATCGGGTACGCGCCTCCGGCCGATCACCCACACGTATGCCAAGCAGCTGGTCCCCGTCGCAAACAAGCCTGTGCTGTTCTACGGACTGGAGGCCATCCGCGACGCCGGCATCACCGAAGTAGGAATCGTGGTCGGTGACACCGAGCCTGCGATCCGCGCGGCGGTAGGCACCGGCCATGCGTTCGGGCTTGACGTGACCTATATCCGGCAGTCAGCCCCGCTCGGGCTGGCGCATGCCGTCCTTGAGGCCAGGGAGTTCCTCGGCGAGGATGACTTCGTCATGTACCTGGGTGACAACTTCATCGTCGGCGGCATTACCGGTGTGGTGGAGGAGTTCCGGGCGTTGAGGCCCGATGCCCATATCCTGTTGACCCAGGTGCCGGACCCGCGGCTGTTCGGAGTCGCTGAGCTCGACGGCGCGGGCCAGCTCATCGGCCTGGAGGAGAAGCCGCGGCAGCCGAAGAGCGACCTCGCGCTGGTCGGCGTCTACTTGTTCACTTCAGCAGTGCACGAGGCAGTCGCGGCCCTGGAGCCGTCGTGGCGCGGAGAGCTCGAGATCACCGAAGCTATTCAGTGGCTTGTACTCGGCGGCCGTAAAGTGACTTCCACGACTATCTCGGGCTACTGGAAAGACACCGGCAATGTCGCCGACATGCTGGAGGTCAACCGGACTGTGCTGGAGAGCGCCGAGCGAGCGGTGGCCGGCGAGGTGGACGCGGAGAGTGAGCTGATCGGCCGGGTGATCGTCGACGCCGGAGCCAGGGTGAGCGGGTCGCGGATCGTCGGCCCGGCGATCATCGGCGCCGGTACCAAGGTGACCGACTCCTACATCGGCCCGTTCACCTCGGTCGCGCCCGGGTGCACCATTGCCGACAGCGAAATCGAGTACTCCATCGTCCTGGAAGGCGCGTCGATCCTGGGGGTGCGCCGTATCGAGGCGTCACTCATCGGGCACGATGTCGAGGTGACCCCGGCTCCCAGGGTGTGCCAGGCGCACCGCCTGATCCTCGGGGATCACAGCAGGGTACAGATACGCTCGTGATCGCCAACTGGTACTGGCTGGCGGACGTGGGGCTTTGAGCCAGTGCGGGCGGCGCGTGCCGCGAACATCTAGGGCAGGCACTGCGAGCTCGGAGGTTGCATGAGGATTCTGGTGACGGGCGGGGCCGGATTCATCGGCTCGCACTACGTGCGCACACTCCTCTCTGGTGGTTACGCCGGTTACGAGGACGCTGCGGTAACGATCCTGGACAACCTGACTTATGCGGGGAACGTCGCCAACCTGGCCCCGGTCTCCGAGAGCCCCCGGCTGCGGTTCGTGCAGGGCGACATTGCCGACGCCGCACTTGTGCACTCACTGGTCCCCGGCCACGACGCGGTGGTCAACTTCGCCGCCGAGTCGCACGTCGACCGTTCGATTAGCAACGCGGGGCCGTTCGTCGGCACGAACGTCGCTGGAGTGCAGGTGCTCCTGCAGGCGTGTCTGGACGCCGGGGTCGGACCGGTGGTGCAGGTGTCTACCGACGAGGTGTACGGGAGCATCGCGTCGGGTTCATGGACGGAGCAGTCACCGCTGGAGCCCAACTCGCCATACTCGGCGGCCAAGGCCGGCGGCGACCTGATCGCCAGGGCCTACGCTCGCACCTACGGCTTGGACGTGCGGATCACACGCTGTTGCAACAACTACGGCCCCTACCAGTATCCGGAGAAGATCATCCCGCTGTTCGTGACCAACCTGCTCGACGGGCTGCAGGTCCCGCTGTACGGTGACGGCGGCAACGTCCGCGGCTGGATCCACGTCGATGACCACTGCAGGGGGATCCAGCTTGTCCTCGAGCGCGGACGGCCAGGGGAGACCTACAACATCAACGGGGACGCCGAGCTCACGAATCTGGACCTGACCGCCGCACTGCTGGAGTCTTGCGGCGCCGGATGGGACATGGTCACCCGTGTGCCTGACCGCAAAGGGCACGACCGGCGCTACTCCCTCGATGACAGCATGCTGCGGGCAATGGGGTACGCGCCACGGCTGCCGTTCCGTCAGGGCCTGGAGGACACGGTGCGCTGGTATGCCAGCAACCGTGCTTGGTGGGAGCCGCTCAAGCGACACGGTGCGGCGCCTGCTCCGGCCAGGGCCGGGTTGTCGTGACCCGGTGGCTGGTCACCGGGTCAGGCGGCATGCTCGGAACTGACCTGGTCGCCGCCCTCACCGCGGCCCGCGAACCGGTAACCGGAATGGACCGGGCCGGCCTGGACGTGACCGATGCCTCTGCGGTGAGCGATGCGATCGACCGCTGTCGCCCAGACGTGGTGGTCAACTGCGCGGCCTGGACCGCAGTCGACGACGCCGAGGCATCCGAGGAGCAAGCCCTGGCGGTCAACGCGGGCGGCCCGGCCAATCTGGCCGCAGCCTGCGCTGATATGGGTGCTCGCCTAGTGCAGGTCTCGACCGATTACGTGTTCGCCGGGGATGCGGGCAGGCCGTATGCCGAGGACGACGCTCCGGCGCCGCGTACGGCCTACGGGCGCACCAAGCTGGCCGGCGAGCGGGCTGTGCTTATCGGCCTGCCCCGCGCCGGCTATGTGGTCAGGACGGCGTGGCTGTACGGGGCGCACGGGCCGAACTTCGTCCGTACCATGATCACGCTCGAGGGCCAGCGCCCGGCCATCGACGTCGTGGACGACCAGCAGGGCCAGCCCACGTGGACCGCCGACGTGGCCCGGCAGATCATCGCGCTGGCCCGTTCCGCGGCCGCGCCAGGCATTTACCATGCCACGAGCAGCGGGCAGACGACCTGGTTCGGGCTGGCCCAAGAGATCTTCGGCCTGCTCGGCGCTGATCCGTCCAGGGTGCGGCCGATTCCGAGCAGCGCGCTATCCCGGCCAGCGCAAAGGCCCGCCTTCAGCGTGCTGGGCCACGACGCCTGGACAGCGCCTCGCATCCAGCCGATCGGCGAGTGGCGGACGGCGCTGCATCGAGCCCTTCCGGGCATCGTCGCCGCCCACCAGGCCGCTACGGCCGTTAGGTAGCTGTGGATCACCGGTTACGCGGATCCGCCTTGCGCAGGTTCCCGATATAGGCTTCGCAGTCAGCGTAGGTGGGCAGGAGCCCCTCGCGGCGTGCCTCCTCGAGGGTTGGAGCGGCCGCGTCTTTCGTGGAGAGCACCGGGTCGGTCTCCGTTGGCCACTCGATGCCGATATCCGGGTCAAGGGGGTGCACGCCGCACTCGCGTCCCGGCGAGTATGGCGTCGAGCACAGGTAGAGGACGGTCGCCTCGTCGCTCAGGGCCGTGAAGGCATGCCCCAGCCCCTCGGACAGAAACACGGCACGCCGGCTCTCATCATCTAGCCGCACCGCCTCCCAGCGCCCGTAGCTTGGTGAGCCGACCCTGACGTCCACGACCACGTCCAGGATTGCACCGCTAACGCACGTGACGTATTTCGCCTGCCCAGGGGGGACGGTCGCGAAGTGGATGCCCCGGATGACCCCGCGGCGTGACACGGAGCAGTTGGCCTGCGCGGTCTCCGGCCAGTACCCCAGTGACTCGGATAGCTCATGGGCCCGGAACCACTCGAGGAAGTGACCTCGGTCGTCTCGGTGTATGGCAGGCGTGAATGTCCAGGCCCCGCCGATACTGATCGGTTCCAATCCGTCACTCCTTCACCTCGCGACTTTCCGTCGCTCGACAGTCGTACGCCACCATAACGGTTACCCTGCACCCGGAACCGGCCGAGGCGCCGCGGCGGGTCCGGCGACGGTCGCTTCCGCTTGCTGCTGAGCTCGCGGCCCTGGTGGAGGCGAGGCTCGGGCCCGATGGGTTGAACGTCAGGCATGCCACTGGCGAGTCCGCGGGGCAGGATATTTTCCACTTCCACACGCACGTGATTCTGCGTTGGCACGGGGATGACCTGCTTGCGATGGAAATTTCGGCGCCGGCGTCTCGCAGCCAACCCGAACAAGTCTTGGCGCAGATGACCTCGGCACAGTCGACGCGACTGTGCGGGCCGCCCACGTAAGGACGGCCCGCACGGTCAGGTCTGGCTGGTTGCGGGGTTCCGAGTCTTGGTCAGAACCTGCCGGCTCGGACGTCGGCGAGCGTCACCCGGGAGACCTTGAAGGTGTCGGAGGAGTAGAGCTTCTGCCCCGGCGTTCCGTCCACCGAGCTGATCGGCATCCCGGTTCTGGCGTTGATCGTCACCACCTGTGCAGGGTTACCGCCGCCTATCAGCGCGGGTGCCGCCGTAAGGGTCAGTGTGGGCTGCCCGCCGGTCGTCGAATTAGCGACGGTGATCGCGGGAATGGTCGACAGTACGCGGAGGACGCCCTCCCGGACTTGCGGATTGCCTGCCCCCTCGGTCAGCGCGTTGATGCTGTTGTACCAGATTTCATAGTTAATATCGTTCTGCAAGGTTTTGACCGAAGGCACCGCCGGTACCTTGACATGCTTTTCCCGGAAGATAGCCCGCGCCTTCGCCATGTCCTTCGCCCAGAGCTTCTTCCGTGCGGCGGGGCTGTCGCGTAGCAAGCGCTCGAACTGCTCGGGCGTGGCGTTGAGCATCCGCTCCCGGGCGGTGGCCAGGTCGCCGGTCGCCGCGTAGCGCGCCGCTCCCACCACCTGACGAGCGTCCAGCCAGCTACCGGCGAGGTTGTCGTGGTGGTCGACCGCGGCCGTGAGGTTCGTCTTGTTGTTCGCCCCGTAGTACGCGCCGCTGTCGGTGTACAGGTTGTAGGTGACCTCCGGCGGTATGCCGTTAAGGGTCTGGGTCTGAATGACCAGCGACGCGTTACCCGGCAGATTGCCGCTACTGGCCTTGACGAAGGCGGCCAGGGACACCAGCTTGGAATTCGCCGCGGGCGCTTTGGAATTCGCCGCGGGCGCATGGGAAGCCGTAATGCCGGTCGCGGTGCCGCCCGCGCCGTGAACGGCGGCGAACACGCCGCCTGCGGCCAGGACCGCTGCCCCGGCCGCGGTCGCGCCGCGTAGCGCAAGGCCGCGGCGGTGGCGCTGCCGGGCACGCAGCCCGATCGTCTCGATATCGGGCGTGAAGGGCTGACCCGACACGAGCCGGCGCAGGTCGTGGCCGAGCTTGGTCTCCTGAGGTGAGCTCATAGCATTGATTCCGTTCTCTCCAGAAAGTTTCTCAAGGTGCCGAGCGCCCGGGCGGCCTGGCTCTTCACGGTGCCTTCGCTGCAGCCGAGCACGGCAGCGGTCTCGCGCTCGCTCATCCCCTCCAGGTAGCGGAGGATGATCGTGGCGCGCTGCCGCAGCGGCAGGACAAGCAGTGCTTGCAGTAGCCCCGCCCGGCGGGCGATCTCGTCGGTCGCGTCTGGCGCCACCGGCTCCGATTGCTCGGCGAACCGCGAGACGGGCATCGCCCGCTCACGTCGGCGCCACCGGCCGCGCGCCTCGTTCAGCAGGATTCGCCGGACATAAGCGTCCGGGTTGTCCGCCTGCCGGACCCGAGGCCAGTGCTGGTAGGCCTTGACGAGCGTGTCCTGCACAAGATCGTGAGCGAGGTGCCAGTCACCGCACAGGAGATAAGCGCTTTGATGCAGCAGCGAGGCGCGGTTCCGCATGAACTCACCGAACTCCTCATCCCGGCCGCTCATCCGTTCTCTGTCCGTCTCATGACCAGCTAGATGCTCCCGCTCTGCGGAAAGTTGTCGGGGGCCTCGGAGATTTCCCACCCCGGGCAGTCGTCCGGTCCCTGGCCGGCAAGCAGGCTGGATGCCGACAGCGGGCGGGTACTCGTCACCCGCGCCAGTTCGGGGACCGGCGCAGACTGCGGGCAGTTGCCGCAGCTTCTGGGCTGAGCCGAATAGCGGTACACACCGCCGACGCCGCGAGCCCATGGGACGCTCGCCCCGGATTAAGCAACGCGGTACCGTCCAATAATGGCTCGAGAAGTGTCAGTGGGCGCAACTATAATCGAACATGTGAGCGGTTGAGATAGGAGACCTGTCCTGGCGGAGGGAGGCGACGATGACCGACCCTGGCTGGGACATTCCCGGTGTCCCGCGTGACGCTCCTTGCGACGCTGACGCGCCTCCCGCGGCCGATGGTTCTGCCCCCTGCGCGTCCGCTGCTGCGTCGCCGCGGCGAAAGAAGTCTGGTCGCAACCCGCGCGCGGGCCGGCAGCGTATCGGCGTCTTCGGGGTTGTCGGCGGGAGCTTTCGCCCCGTTACGTAATGAGGGCACCGCTTCGGGGGCGTGGTCGGTGAGTTCGCCTGGTTCCGTCGGCGGTGGCAGCCCGGCCACAGGATGTGCAGGAGTCGGCGGCGCGGCCACGCGCATCGGTTCGGCCGGGCCCGTCAGCGGTGGCCGAGCCGCGGACACCGCTGGCATGACGTCGCCCGGCGTTTCCCTATCTGCCACCGAGGCGATTCCAGACAGCGTGGAGGTCACCGGTCCCACCCAAGCGCTGGCCTTGCTGTCAGCGACGCTGGATTACCTGGCGCACGCTGATCCGGCCGGGTGGGGCGAGGGGGTGCAGGCGGATTGCCTGCGGGCGCTGGCGGTCGCTGAGTCCCGTCAGGCGGCCGTGCATGCCCGGGTGCTGTCAGCGTTCAGTGTGCCGGGCGGGGGGCTGG
>Ga0335072_10004591_pt1 | contig 20436 bp, 19 predicted proteins | sample Lox_Sample_21_FD_206725 | JGI IMG/M metagenome (GOLD analysis project Ga0335072, IMG submission 206725) | Soil microbial communities from Loxahatchee National Wildlife Refuge, Florida, United States - Lox_Sample_2.1 | ecosystem: Environmental > Terrestrial > Soil > Wetlands | place: USA...
TGCACGGCCTGCTGATGCTCGCGCTCTACGGCGACGGAAGGCAGTCCGACGCCCTGGCCGCGTTCCGTGATGCCCGCCGGGTGCTGATCGACGAGGTCGGGGTGGAACCCGGTCCCGCGCTGCGGCGGCTGCACCAGCAGATCCTCGACGGGGATCCGGCCCTGGGCGCGCTCGCCGCGGTAACCGCGCCCCCGCCGCAGGCCGCCGCATCGCCGGCGCCGCCCGCGCCGCTCGTCGTGCCCCGCCAGCTCCCCCCGGCGACGACCCACTTCATCGGGCGCGAACCGCAGCTGAGCCAGCTCGACGCGGTGGCGGCCGCGGCCGGCGAGTCCGCGGGCGCGGCGGTGATCGCGGTGCTCGGCGGCACCGCCGGGGTCGGGAAGACCGCGCTGGCCGTGCAGTGGGCGCACCGGGCCGCGGACCGGTTCGCGGACGGGCAGCTCTACGTCAACCTGCGGGGGTTCGGCCCCGAAGACGCGCCGATGACGCCCGCCGAGGGGCTCGCCGACCTGGTGGAGGCCCTGCAGCCGTCCGCGGGGATCCCCGGCGGGCTGGACGCCCGGGCCGGCTTGTACCGCAGCCTGACGGCGGGCAAGCGGCTGCTGGTCATCCTGGACAACGCCCGCGACGCCGATCAGGTGCGCCCGCTGCTGCCTGGCTCGCCGGGCTGCATGGCGCTGATCACCAGCCGGGACCGGCTGGCCGGCCTGGCGGTGACCGAAGGCGCTCCGCTGCTCACGCTGGAGGTACTCAGGGAAGCGGAGGCGAGGGCGCTGGTCGTGGCGCGAGTGGGCGATGGGCGGGCCGCCGCGCAGCCGGGCGCGGTGGCCCAGATCACCGAGTTGTGCGGCCGGCTGCCGCTGGCCCTGGCCATCGCCTCGGCGCGGGCGGCCGCCCGTCCGGCGCTGCCCATGGCGGAGCTGGCCGCCGAGCTGCGCGACGCCAGGGACCGCCTCGACGCGCTGGACGCCGGGGAACCGGTGTCCAGCGCGCGGGCCGTGCTCTCCTGGTCGTATCGCAGCCTGAGCCCGCCGGCCGCCCGGCTGTTCCGGCTGCTCGGGTTGCACCCGGGCCCCGATATCGGGGTGGGCGCCGCGGCCAGCCTGGCCGGCGTTTCCCTGGAGCGCGGGCGCGCGATGCTGGGCGAGCTCACCCGCTTGCACATCGCGGCCGAACCGGCGGCCGACCGCTTCGGCCTGCATGATCTGCTGCGGGCCTTTGCTCTCGAACGAGCCGAGGCCGACGAGACGGCGGCCGAGCGGCACGCGGCCACGCACCGGGTGCTCGACTACTACCTGCACACGGCGCATGCGATGTCCCGGCTGCTGTCTCCGCCGCGCGATGCGATCAGGCTGGCGCCGCCGCAGCCGGGCGCGCTGCGCGAGGACCTCGGCGGCTACCAGCAGGCCTGGTCCTGGGCCGAGGCCGAGTGCCCGGTTCTGCTGGCGATGGTGGCGGTGGCGGCAGACACCGGGTTCGCCCGCCATGCGTGGCAGCTGGCCCGCGCCCTGGACATCTTCCTGTCCCGGCGGGGCCGCTGGCCGGAGCTTGCGCACGTCCAGCGGCTCGCACTCGGCGCCGCCCGCCAGGCCGGCGACCTGGCGGGCCAGGCGCACGCGCACTGCGGCATCGGCTGGTCCTGCGTCTCCCAGGGCTCCTACGAGGACGGTCGCGCCCACTTCGGCGAGGCCGCGGAACTGTTCCATCAGCTCGGCGACCAGTCCGGCGAGGCGCGGGCCTGCGTCCGCGCGGGCCAGGCGTTCTGGCGGGAAGGCCGCCTCCGTGAGGCGTGTCAGTCCGCCGAGCGGGCGCTGGAGCTGTACCGCGCGTCGGGTGACCGGGTGGGACAGGCCGGCGCGCTGAACAACATCGGCCTCTACCACCTCCGTCTCGGGGCCTACGAACGCGGCCTTGACTGCTGCCGGGAGGCGCTGGCCGCGTTCCGGGAGCTGGGCGACCACCGCGGCGAGGCCAGCACGCTGGACAGCCTCGGCGACGGCTATCACCGCCTCGGCCGCACCGGCGACGCGATCGCCTGCTACCGGCAGTCGCTGACGGCGTTCCGTGAGCTGGGCGACCGGTACAACCAGGCCGAGATCCTGACCCATCTCGCCGCCGCGTACCAGACCAGCGGCGACGCTCACCTCGCCCGGGACTGCCTGGAGCAGGCGCTGGCCATCCTCACCGAACTGGAGCATCGCAACGCGGCCGAGGTCCGGGCCAGGCTGGCTGATCTCGCCACCGGGCCGCCCCGGTGCCTCACGCCCCGGCGACCTGCCGCTGGCTCCCGCCGGCCGGCTCGGCGTAGCTCACCCCGATGATCTCGCCGTCGCGGTAGCTGAAGCTGGTCACGCTGGCCAGGGCGCACTCACGGCGGCGCGGGTCGTGCCAGAGCCTGCGGCCCTCGACGCTGCGCCGGGCGACCCAGATCGGCAGCTGGTGGCTGACGCAGACCGCCTCGTGCCCGTGCGCCGTCCTCGCGGCGTCCGCCATCGCGGCCCGCATCCGCGCCTCGATCTCGGCGTACGGCTCGCCCCAGGACGGCCGGAACGGGTTCCACAGGTGATGCCAGTGCTGGGGCCGTTTCAGCGAGCCGTCGCCGACACCGAAGGTCATCCCCTCGAAGTGGTTCCAGGGCTCGATCAGCCGCTCGTCGATCAGCACGGGGAGCCCGAACTGGGCGGCCAGCGGTTCGGCGGTCTCCACCGCCCGCTCCAGCGGCGATGAACGCAGCAGCGTGACGTCCCGCCCGGCCAGGAAGTCCGCGGCCGCCTTGGCCATCACCCGGCCCTCGGCCGACAGGTGAAAGCCCGGGATCCGCCCGTAGAGCACGCGGCGCGGGTTCTCCACCTCGCCGTGGCGGACCAGGTGCACGATCGTGTCCGGGGTATGGGGCGTGACGTCCATCGCCCGCCAGACTATCGGGCGCGGCCGGCGGCCCTCAGGCCTGGATCTCCAGGTAGCGCTTCCGGTCGGCGATCACCCCGCGGATGGCCCCCAGCCGCGCCTCGTGCGCGGGCACGTCGATCTCGTCCAGCACCGCGGCCGCGCGGATCTCATCGCACAGCGCGTCCGACTCGCCGACCAGCGTCCAGTCGAACTGCAGCAGCTCGTCCAGGCCCATCCGGCGCACCCGGTCCCACACCTTGTCCTGGTTCAGCAGCGGCAGCCCGCGCACCGTGGCCGAGGCGTCGTCGATGGCCCGGATCAGCCGCTCGGCCCGGCGGATCGGGTCCATCGCCGCGGCCGGAGGGAACGGCTGCTCCCGGGTGGACGGCGGCACGCGGTCCGCCCGCCAGCGGCTGATCAGGACCCGCACGTGCGCCGTGGCCTCGCCCAGGCCACGGCCCACCCGCTCTCGGACCAGCAGGTCGTCGGCGCGCAACCGCCCCTTATGGGAGTAGATGTCGGACGCGAGCAGGCCGCGCAGCTTGTCCCCGACGCGATCGCTCACCGCAGGCCGCCGTCGGCCAGACCCGGCAGCGGCGCGACGTCCGGCACGGACGGCAGGCCGTTGACCGGCGGCACGGCGGCCTGGACCGAGGTGATGCCGATGTTGAACGGCTCGCCGCAGGCCATGTTGGGCGCGGACAGCAACCCGTGCTCGGCCATCTTCATGGCCACGTAGTAGCGCACCGCCTCGTGCTCGGACAGCCCGAACGCGCGCAGCGAGATCAGCTCGCGCATCCGCTCGTCCCGCGGCCGGATCAGCACCTTGATGTCGTTGAGCATGATCCCGTAGATGGACAGGAAATCCTGCAGGTGGCCGCGGACCAGCTCGGTGATCTCGTGGATCCGCTCGTTCACCTGCTCCAGCGGCGTGATCTGGACGAGCTGGTTGACCGACTGCTCGACCACCGGGCCCGCGTAGGCGTTCACCGCATCCGCGGTCAGCACGTGCCCCTGGTAGGGCATGTGCGTGACCAGCTTGACCGCGTCGTCCTTGCTGTCGATGTGCACGTAGTAGTCGACGTCGTAGACCAGCTCGGCCAGCTCCTTGGACAGGGCCAGGCCCTGCGCCTTGGCCACGCTCTTGGCCCGGGACACGAACAGCGCCTCGTACTGCCACGGCGACTGGCCGCCGTAGAAGCTCTGCTGGATGCTGCCGATCAGCGGCCGCTGCGGGGTCGACACCTGGTACTGGCCGGTCTCGTACACGTCGAGCACGGCGCCGCGCGATTTCAGCACGCAGAAGTGGTTGTTCTCGACCGTGAGCAGGCTGCCGTTCATGATGTCGTTGTTCGGATAGTGATACATCAGGATCCCGGGTCCCATGACCTCGGTGCCGTCGTGGTTCAGGGTGCTGATCACGTTGCGCAGGGCCATAACGGCCTCCTCGGGCGAGTCCCCCGGGCCTGCCGCCCGGCCTCATCGTCATCCTGACACCGTGCGAGGTTTGCGCCGAACACGGAAACCAACATGTGTCTTTTACGCACGGGCTCGTGGCGGATGGATCCCGGCTGCCGGGGCCGGGCGCCGGGGCCGCCGGCGCTGGCGCGGCCGGGGCGATCAGCCGAGCGCGACGGCCGCGGCCCTGGCGGCCCCCGGCAGCGCCTCGGCGATCCGGCCGATGGCCTCGTCGTCGTGCGCGGCGGACAGGAACCAGGCCTCGTACGGCGACGGCGGCAGGTACACGCCGCGGTCGAGCATCGCGTGGAAGAACGCCGCGTAGGCGGCCGACGACTGGCCGCGGGCCTCGCCGAAGTCGCGCACCGGGCCGCTCACGCCCAGGAAGACCGAGAACAGGTTGCCAGCCTCCTGCAGCCGGAACGGCACGCCGGCCGCGGTCAGCGCGTCGGCGGCCAGCCTGGCCACGGCCGCCGCGGCCCGGTCCACCCGCTCGTACACGTCCTCGGTGCAGGCCCGCAGCGTGGCCAGGCCGGCCGCGGTGGCCAGCGGGTTGCCGGACAGCGTCCCGGCCTGGTAGACCGGCCCGGCCGGGGCGAGCCTGTCCATGATCTCGCCGCGCCCGCCGAACGCGGCCGCTGGCAGGCCGCCGCCCATCACCTTGCCGAACGTCATCAGGTCGCCGGCCAAGCGCTCGCGCCCGTACCAGCCTGAGCGGGTTACCCGGAAGCCGGTCAGCACCTCGTCCATGATCAGCAGCGCCCCGTACTCGCGGCACAGCCCGGCGAGCAGCTCGTTGAACCCGGCCGCTGGCGGCACCACGCCCATGTTCGCCGGGCAAGCCTCGGTGATCACGCAGGCGATCTCGTCCGGCCGGGCCGCGAACGCCTGCCGCACGGCCTCGGCGTCGTTGTAGGGAAGCACGACCGTGTCGGCGGCCGCCGCCCCGGTCACGCCCGGCGAGTCGGGCAGCGCGAACGTGGCCACCCCGGAGCCGGCCGCGGCGAGCAGCGCGTCCACGTGGCCGTGATAGCAGCCGGCGAACTTGATGACCAGCCGCCTGCCGGTGAAGCCCCGGGCCAGGCGCAGCGCCGACATCGTGGCCTCGGTGCCGGAGCTGACCAGCCGGATCTTGTCGGCCGGGGTGCGCGCGACCAGCTCCTCGGCCAGTTCCACCTCGCCCTGGGTGGCGGTGCCGAACGAGGTACCGAGCGACAGGGCGCGCTGCGCGGCTTCGATGACCGCAGGGTAGGCGTGCCCGAGGATCATCGGCCCCCAGGAGCAGACCAGGTCCACGTACTCGCGTCCGTCCACGTCGGTGAGGTACGGTCCGCGTCCCGAGGCCATGAACACCGGCGTGCCGCCGACCGAGCCGAACGCGCGAACCGGCGAGTTCACGCCGCCGGGGGTGACCGCGCAGCCGCGCTCGAACAGCTCAGCGGACAGCTTGCCCGGTTCCTCCGTCATCAGTTCGTCCCCTCGCAGGCGTCGGCCAGGAACCCTAGCAGCCGCAATGCGTCCGGCAGCGGCCGCCCGTCGGGCGGGCGGAGCCAGTGCGCCTTGTGCGCCCCGGCGTCCCGGGACGGCGGGGCCACCACGTAGCTGTTGCGGCAGTGCCAGCGAAGGCCGGCCACCTCGGGGTTCACCTCAGGCTCACAGTCGAGGTGGCAGGACCACCACTCATCCTCGTCGGCCGGCGTGCCGCGGGTCGCCACAAAGAACAAGACCCGGCTTCCCGCGCTGATCGCGACGGGACCGGGCCTGACCGCAGACCGCTCCATCTGGGTGAGCGCCGCCGCGCCGGCGCTGGCCGGCACGTCGAGCACGTCGAATACCCGGCCGGTGACCAGGATGACGTTGGCATCGGGCCGTTCCGTCCACCACCGGCCGACCTGCTCGGGATCGACGCTGGCCTGGACCTGCCAGGCCGGGGAGAGCGGATGCGCGCCGGGGTCGGGGCACCCGATCCGGTCGCAGGAGCACGCGCGGGGCATCTCCGCGTGCCGCTGGGGCCTGGGCGGCGGGAACGCTCCCATGCACACCGGCCAGCCCATCCCCGCGTACTGCGCGGCGGCGACGGCCACTCGCGGGACGGACCTGCGTCGGCTCCGGCGCAGTACCGTCTCCACCATCGGCTCCACTCCCGCTCGCGGATGTGTATTCACCGATAATGCCGGGCCGGGTGCACGGACCTCCCGGCCGCCCCCTGGACGAGACCCAGCCGTTGCGCAACAGAGATTGCAAAGTGACACTGACGCGGTCAACCAATCAGCCCGCGCCCGCGTCCCTCCTTGATCAACTTGACATTTCACTGGTTCAGTGGGGACGAATCGGTCGAAATTGGGCGATCAACTCCACCGAACCCGTGAAGAGTCGGAATGATCATGCTTAGCGCAGGCGGCGGGCGGCCTCGGCCGCCCAGTAGGTGAGGATGATGCCGGCGCCCGCGCGACGGATCGCCGTGAGCGTCTCCATGATGACACGGTCGCGGTCCAGCCAGCCGTTCGCCGCGGCGGCCTCCACCATCGCGTACTCGCCGCTGACCTGGTAGGCGGCCACCGGCAGCGGCACGGCGGCGGCAACGCGGCTGATCACGTCCAGGTACGCGAGGGCCGGTTTCACCATCACGATGTCGGCGCCCTCGTCGACGTCGAGCAGCACCTCGCGCAGCGCCTCGTCCGCTCCGGCCGGGTCCTGCTGGTAGGAGGCGCGGTCGCCGAACTGGGGCGCGCACTCGGCTGCGTCGCGGAACGGCCCGTAGAAGGCCGAGGCGTACTTGGCGGAGTAGGCGCAGATCGCCACCTCGCCGAAGCCAGCCCCGTCCAGCGCGGTCCTGATCGCGGCGACCTGGCCGTCCATCATCCCGCTCGGCGCCACCACGTGCGCCCCGGCCTGGGCCTGGGCGACCGCGATCGAGGCGTACCGCTCGAGGGTCGCGTCGTTGTCCACCTCGCCGGCCAGCGTGAGCAGCCCGCAGTGGCCGTGGTCGGTGTATTCGTCGAGGCACAGGTCGGCCATGAGCACGGTGTCGCCGCCGACCTCGGCGGTCAGGTCGGCCAGCGCAAGCTGGACGATGCCGGCCGGGTCGTCGGCGGCCGAGCCGCGGGCGTCCTTGACCGCCGGGATGCCGAACACGATGAGCCCGCCCACTCCGGCGGCCGTCGCCTCGGTGGCCGCCTTGCGCAGGCTCTCCCTGGTGTGCTGCACCACGCCCGGCATGGAGGCGACCGGCTGCGGCTCTGCGATCCCCTCCTTGACGAACATCGGCAGGACCAGGTCGGCCGGGCGCACGCTGGTCTGCGCGACCAAGCGGCGGAGGGCGGTCGTCCTGCGGAGCCTGCGCGGGCGTGCGGTGGGGAATCCGGCGCTCATCGGAAGGTCCTTCGCTCGCTGCGGCGGTCCGGGGCGGCCGCCTGCCGTTATCTGATCCTGCGGCGCGCGCCGCGGCGGCGCTCGCTGGGCTTGCGCACCGGCTCGCCCGCCTCGACCGCGGCGTCGCGCACCCCGGCCCCGTACTCGGCCAGCGCGTCGACCAGGGCGGTCACCGACGGCCGCGGGGCGGTCACGTCCACCCGCAGCCCGAACTCGGCGGCGGTCTTCGCGGTCTCCGGCCCGATCACGGCGATCACCGTCACCGCGTGCGGCTTGCCGGCGATCCCGATCAGGTTCCGCACGGTGGACGAGGAGGTGAACAGCACCGCGTCGAACCCGCCGCCCTTGATCGCCTCGCGGATCGGCGCGGGCGGCGGCGCCGCCCGGACGGTCCGGTAGGCGGTCACGTCCTCGGCCTCCCAGCCCAGGTCGGTGAGCCTGGCCACCAGGCCCTCGGTGGCGATGTCGGCCCGGGGCAGCAGCACCCGGTTGATCGGGTCGAGCACCTCGTCGTAGGCGGGCCAGGCGTCGGCCAGGCCCTCGGCCGACTGCTTGCCCTCCGGGACCAGGTCGGGCATGATGCCGAACTCGCGCAGCGCGGCGGCCGTCTGCTCGCCGACCGCCGCCACCTTGATGCCGGCGAACGCGCGCGCGTCCAGGCCGTACTCCTCGAACTTCTCCCGCACGGCGCGGACGGCGTTGACCGAGGTGAACGCGATCCACTGGTAGCGCCCGGTGACCAGGCCCTTGACCGCGCGCTCCATCTGCTGCGGCGTCCGCGGCGGCTCGACGGCGATCGTCGGCACCTGCTCCGGCACGGCGCCCCAGGTCCGCAGCCTGGCCGTCACCTCGCTCGCCTGCTCCTTGGTCCGCGGCACCAGCACCCGCCAGCCGAACAGCGGCTTGGTCTCGAACCAGGACAGCCCGCGCTGCGCGGTGACCGCGTCGCCGACCACCATCACCGCCGGACCGTGCGCGGTGAGCAGGCTCACTCCGGCGGCCTTGAGGTCGGCGGTGACCGATCCGATCGTGCCGGTCACGGTGTGCTGGTCGGTCGTGGTGCCGTCCCAGGTCAGGGCGAACGGCGTGTTGTCCGCCCAGCCCGCCGCGACCAGCATCTTGGCCAGGTCGGCGGGACCGGTCTCGGCGCCAAGGATCACCAGGCTGCCCGGGCCGACCTGTACCCGGCTGACCTCGGAGGCATGGATGATCCGCACGTCGCCGCTGGCGTCACTGGTGAGCGGGATCCCGGCGTAGGCGGGCACCGCGGTCGCCGTCGGCACTCCTGGCACCACCTCGAAGCCGATCCGTGCCTTGGCGCACGCCGCGGCCTCGGCCGCTGCCGGGCCGAACAGGAACGGGTCGCCGCGCACCAGCCGGACCACATGCTGGCCGGACCGGGCCGCCTTCACCAGCAGCTTCGGGTCCTGGGCCAGCGCGTCGGTATCGGCGATCTGGGCCTCCGGCCGCACCAGCCGCCCGACTTGTTCCGTCAGTTCCGGGCCCGCAACCACCAGGTCGGCCTTGCCCAGCAACTCCACGGCGCGCACGGTCAGCAGGCCCTCGTCTCCGGGGCCCGCGCCCACGAACGCGACCCATCCGGCAGGGTGCTTCGCCGAGCCCTGCGCGTGCGCTGGCTTCTTGTCTGTCGCGGGTGGGTTCACTGAGCATCGTCCCCGTCACTGATGTGTCCCGCCATCTCAGCAGACACGGCCGTATACCTTCCCGCACCGCGGCGGAGCAGCTCGGCGGCGACCTCCCGGCCGAGGCGATCGGCCTCGGCCGCCGGTCCGCCGGCGCTCGCCCGCAGTGCCGATTCCCCGTCGGCCGCCACGACGATCGCGTGCAGCCGCAAACCATCCGTCCCAGCGGCATACCCGCCGACGGGGGCACTGCAACCTGCCTCGAGCGCGGCGAGTAGGCTCCGCTCGGCCGTGACGGCCGCGCGGCTGGTCGGGTCGTCGATCCCGGCCAGCAAGGCAACGAGCTCGCGGTGGTCGGACCGGCACTCCACCGCCAGGGCACCCTGGCCGGGGGCAGGGAGCATTTCCTCTGGTTCGAAGATCTGGGTGACCGCGTCGAGACGGCCGATTCTGGCCAGGCCCGCGTACGCCAGCACGACCGCGTCGACCTCGCCGGAATCGATCCGGCCCAGCCGGGTTCCGGCGTTGCCGCGCACCGGCACCGGGCAAACGTCGGGCCGCAGCAGCAGTAGCTGCGCGGCGCGGCGCGGCGAGCCGGTGCCGATCCGCGCGCCCCTGGGGAGGTCGGCGAGCTTGGCGCCGTCGCGTGCGACGAGCGCGTCCCTGGGGTCGTCCCGGCCGGGGATCGCGGCCAGGTCGATGCCGTCTGGCTGACCGGTCGGCAGGTCTTTCAGCGAGTGCACGGCCAGGTCGATTTCGCCGGCCAGCAGGCCTTTGCGCAGCCCGCTGACGAACACGCCGGTGCCGCCGATCTGGGCGATCTGCGCCTGGCTCACGTCGCCGAACGTGGTGATGCCGGTCAGCTCCACCGCGCGCCCGGTGCGCTCGGTGATCAGGTCAGCGACCATCTGCGACTGGGTCACGGCCATCGGGCTCTTACGGGTCCCGAGCCGCAGCGGGGCCTTCGCGGTCACTTGGGCACCTCCTGCTCCGGCCATCCTGGGGCGACGGCGTCCGCTCGGGTCACCGCCTGCACCGCCTCGGGATCGAGGTCGAAGAGCACTCGCAGCACCGTCTCGTAGGAATCTCCGCCCGGGGAGCCTGCCAGCTCCTTCACCCGGACGGTGGGCGCGTGCAGCAGCTTATCCGCGATCCGGCGCATGGACTGGGCAATCTCGCGACGGGCACGGGCATCGACGTCGCCCAGGCGGCCGGTCAGCCGGGCCAGCTCGGCGTCCACCACCTCGGCCGCCTTGGCCCGCAGCGCCACGACGGTCGGCACGACCCTGGCCGCCCGGTCGGCCGAGACCCGCGCGGCGAGCTCGTCGGCCACGATCCGGCGGACGGCGGCCACGTCCTCGTCGTGCGCCCCGCCGCCCGGGGCCTGGCCCACGCCCTCCAGGTCGAGCAGGGTCACGCCGGGCACCCCGGCGGCGGCCGGGTCGATGTCCCTGGGCAGCGCCAGGTCGATCAGGACCAGGGGGCGCGAGGCCGTCCGTGCGGCCGCCACGGCCTGGGCGCTGATGACGTGTCCGGGCGCACCGGTGCAGGACACGACAAGGTCGGCGGCGGCGATCTCGGCCGGCAGCCGGGACAGGTCGACAGCGGCGACCGTCACCGCGGCGGAGACCGTGGTCGCGAGCTGCTGCGCCCGCGCGCCGGACCGGTTGGCGACGACAATGCGAGCGGCGCCCATCCGGGCGGCGGTGGCGACCGCGAGCGAGCTCATCGAGCCCGCGCCGACGACGAGGACCGACCGTCCGGCCAAGGAGTCCTGCGCGGCGTCCGGGTCCAGGCGCCGCGCCCCGGCGGCCAGCCCCACGCTGACCAGACTGGCACCCGCCCGGTCGATCCCGGTTTCGGCGTGCGCCCGCTTGCCCGCCCGCAGCGCGAGCGAGCCGAGGTCGGACAAGGCCCGGCCGAGCGTGCCCTGCTCCCCGGCGGTCCGCAGCGCCTGGCGCACCTGACCGAGTATCTGACTCTCGCCGATCACCATTGAGTCGAGCCCGGCGGTCACCGACAGCAGGTGCTGGATCGCGCGGTCCTCGTAGTGCACGTACAGGTGCGGGGTGAGCTCGGCCAGCGGCACGCCCGCGTGCCGGGCCAGCAGCTCGCTGATCGCCGACACGCTGCCGTGGAACTTGTCCACCTCGGCGTAGACCTCGACCCGGTTGCACGTGCTGACGACGAACGATCCGGCGACGTCGCTGGCGTGGAAGACGTCGCCGAGCAGCTTGCCGAGCGCGTCGCCGGTGAGCGCGGCCCGCTCCAGGGTCGCCACCGGCGCGCTCTTGTGGGACAGGCCCACGACCAGCACGCTCACGTCACCGTGCCCCCTGTGCTCATGTCGCCATCGCCTGGGCACCGGCCGAGCCGTTCACGGACGCGACCCGGACGACGGCCCGCCGCTGCGCGTGGAACGCCAGGATCTGCAGCTCGATCGACAGATCGACCTTTCGCACGTCAACTCCTGGCGGCACGGTCAGCACCACAGGCGCGAAGTTCAGGATGCTGGTGATCCCGGCGGCGACCAGCCGCTCGCAGACCGTCTGCGCGGCCGACGCAGGGGTGGCGATCACGCCGATCGACACGCCGTACCTGGCGATCACGGCCTCGATCTCGTCGGCGTTCCTGACCACCTGCTCGCCGATCTCGGTGCCCACGGTCAACGGGTCGGAGTCGAAGATGGCCGCGATCCGGAACCCGCGTGAGGCGAACCCGCCGTAGTTGGCCAGCGCATGGCCGAGGTTGCCAGCGCCGACGATGATCACGGGCCAGTCCTGGGTGAGCCCGAGCTCCCTGGAGACCTGGTACACGAGGTACTCAACGTCGTAGCCGACGCCGCGGGTCCCGTAGGAGCCAAGGTGCGACAGGTCCTTGCGCAGCTTGGCCGAGTTCACCCCGGCCGCCGTCGCAAGCTCTTCGCTCGACACGGTCGCGATGCCCCGGTCGGCCAGCGCGTACAGAGCCCGCAGGTAGACCGGAAGCCGGTTCACCGTGGCTTCCGGTATGCCGCGATGGCCGTTTTCGCTTGCGGGACTACGGGACATGCGCCGGCACTCCTGGGGGATCGACGCCGCGAACCGCGGGCCGGCGGGCGGCCCGCGCACTGGCTTTGGTTACGACCGTACGCCCTTGTGAACGTTTGCACAAAGTCGGGAGGTTCCCGGGCTCCGGGCGCTGACCGGTGCTTTGCCGTGTTTTTACCTGGACAAGCCGGTCAGCGCGGCCCGCAGCCGCTGCTCGCTCACCCGCCAGAAGTCATGCTGGACGCCGTCGATCAGGGTGACCGGGATCATGTCCCCGTAGGCGCGCATGTCATCCGCAGACCCGGTGATGTCCCGTTCCTGCCAGGGGACGCCCAGATCGCCGGCCACCCGATCGATCACCGCCCGGGCGTCGTCACAGAGGTGACAGCCGGGCCTCGAGAGCAGCGTGACGAGGTGATCGGGCGCGCCGGGGGCGTGCTGACTAGACACGGGATCCGCCGCCGCCGGCGCCGCCCGGCCGGCGCGGCCCGTAGCCGGGTATCCCGAACCCGGTGTCGCTGAGCAGGTCGAACCCGGTGTCCTGGAGCAGGTCGGCCACGGATGGCAGCGGCGACACCTTGGCCTGCTGGAGGCCCAGCTCGATGATGTTGGTCGCGAGCACGTACGGCCGGCGCTCGGCCTCGAACTGGGCGACATACGGCTGGCGCTTGTGGGTCTCGTACGCGTCCCGGTCGCTGTAGACCTCGTAAAGGATGCGCTGCATGGGTGCCGACGGCACGGCGTGGACGATGTAGACCAGCGTGTCCGGCTCGTGCGTCCGTACCTCCTTGACCACGCGTCGGGTCAGCCGGTCGAAGTCCTCGACCCGGTCCTCCAGCAACGTGTAGATCGCGATCTGACCGAACAGATCCCGCTGTGCGGAGGAGGCGGCACCGAGCTCGTCACGGTACGGCCCGTCGTGGTAGTCCTGGCGTCGCTCCTGATACGGCGGCTCTTCTTGGTACTGATGTTCATCCTGGTAGGGATGCCCGTCCTGGTAGGGCTCGTCGTAGCGCGGCGCGGCGGGCTCGCGGTAAAGGTTCTCGTCCTCCAGGTACCCGCCGGTCTCGAAGTCGCCCGTCCCCGGCTCGCGGTAGCCGGACGAGCCCCGGTAATCGAGGTCGTCGTGCTCGCGGGGCGAGCCGTTGCGGTAGATGCCGAACTCGTCGTCGTCGGCCGCCAGCCGGTCGAAGTCCCCCGTCGCGTCGTGCCCGGCCCAGGCGGGCCGGGCGTCCCAGTCCTGCTCGGGCGGCAGCCGCTCGGCCTCCTGGCGCATGACGTCGAACCGGAGCCGGCCGGCTTGCTGGCCGGCGAACCAGGTCGTGGCCGCGGCCAGCAGGCACAACGGCGTGAACAGCGAGGCGACCGGCAGGCTCACGCCCAGCAGGGCGACGATCCCCGGCACAGCGAGCAGCAGCGCGGCCACCCCGCCGGACCCGACGGCAGGGAGCGCGTCTCGCCAGGCCTGCTCGCGTGAGGGCTTGACGGCGACCACCCCCATGGCGATCAGGGCGACGATCACGACGGCCGGAGCCAGGATGTACTCCAGCAGCTTGTTGGGGACGATCTGGTAGTAGACCGTGGTGGCCGGCCAGGCCTTGGTGAACGGCGAGGAGCTGAGCGGGTCGGTGGCGAAGATCACCAGGGCGACGATCCCCAGTCCGGTCAGCAGCAGCCGGGCCGCGAACCGGGACACGACGGTCTTGCCCGCGACCTCCGCCAGCCCGATCGCGAGCGCGAGCGGCGCGAGCACCTGGGCACCGACCTCCATGGCACGGAAGGCGAGCGGCCCGAAGCCGATCTCGTAGCCGAGTGCCTGCGCCCCCAGCGACACGGTGAGCACGAGCAGCGCCCCGGTGAACGCGATCAGGGCCGCGCCCGGCTCCCGCACGCACCGCGCGCCGACGACGCCGGTACCCGCGGCCGCGACCAGCGCGCCGACGATCGCCACCAGGAAGTGAAGAGACATTGTTGACTATGGTGCCCGACCCGCGCCGATGATGCGACCGGACCGCCGCAGTGCTGCCTGGTCAGCAAGTACTCCCGGTAGGCTCGCAGACATGTGGCGGCTGCCGAGACGGCTCACGAAATCCGAGGCGGCGCTGGCAGGGCAGGCTTCCGCCGCCGCCGCCGAGGTGCAGCAACCGCCCCCGCTCCCGGACCCCCAGGCCGGGGCGTTCTTCGACGTCGACAACACGCTGATGCAGGGCGCCTCGATCTACCACTTCGCCCGCGGCCTGGCGGCGCGCAAGATGTTCGGCCCGCGCGACCTGGCCCGGATGACCTGGGGCCAGCTGTACTTCCGGCTGCGCGGCGCGGAGAACTCCGACCACATCGACGCGGCCAGGGAGGCGGCGCTGGCCTTCGTCGCGGGGCACAAGGTGGCGGACATCGTCCGGCTTGGCGAGGAGATCTACGACGACAGCATGGCCGACCGGATCTGGGCCGGCACCAGGGAGCTGACCCAGCGCCACCTGCGCGCCGGCCAGCGGGTCTGGCTGGTCACGGCTACCCCGGTGGAACTGGCCAGCATCATGTCCCGCCGGCTCGGCCTGACCGGCGCGCTCGGCACGGTGGCCGAGACCAGGGACGGGGTGTACACCGGCCACCTGGTAGGCGGGCTGCTGCACGGCGAGGCGAAGGCGGAGGCGGTCCAGGCGCTGGCCCGGCGTGAAGGACTCGACCTGGCCCGGTGCTCGGCCTACAGCGACTCGCTGAACGACATGCCGATGCTCACGCTGGTCGGCCATCCGAGCGTGGTCAACCCGGACGCCGGACTGCGCGCGGAGGCGCGCGGTAACGGCTGGCCGGTGTACGACTTCCGTTCCGGCCGCCGGGTGACCATGATCGCGCTGCCGGTCGCGGCCGGAGCCGGCGCGGTGGTCGGCGGCATGGCGGCCGGCGCGGCCGTACGCCGCCGGCGTCTCACCGGTTAGCCGCCCTGGGTACGTCGAGAGGTTCGGACCGCACGCGGCCACGATCCGGCCGCCCGGCGCCGCTAGCTGAACGCCGGACCGCGCTCGGATACCAGCTCGTCGAGCTTGCCCTGGATGACGTCCCTGACGTGGTCCGCCAGGTGGTTCACGTCCTGGTCCGGAGCGGACCCGTTGGCCGGCGCGGTCGGCACCGGCGGGCAGAACTCGATGATCCAGTTCGACGGCAGCGGGACCGCGCCGAGCGGCCCGAGCCAGGGGAACAGCGGCGTGAGCGGGAAGTACGGCACGCGCAGCAGCCGGGCCAGGAACCTCGAGTTCCCGAGCATCGGGTAGATCTCCTCGGCGCCGACGATCGCGCACGGGATGATCGGCACGCCCGCCCGGCGGGCGGTCGCCGCGAACCCGCCCCGGCCGAAGCGTTGCAGCCGGTAGCGCTCCCGGAACGGCTTGCCGATGCCCTTGAAGCCCTCGGGGAACACGCCCACCAGGTGGCCGGCGGCCAGCACCCGGTCGGCCAGCTCCGGATCCGCCCTGATGTGCCCGCTGCGGCGGGCCAGGTCGGACAGGAACGGCACCTCGTAGACGAGGTCGGCGCTGAGCACCCGCAGGATCCGGTGCTGCGGGTGTTCGTCGTACACGCCCGCCTGCAGCATCAGCGCGTCGAACGGGAGCACACCGGAGTGGTTGGCCACGACCAGGGCCGCGCCGTTTGCGGGCAGATGCTCAATGCCGCGCATCTGGACCCGGAACCAGGAACGGTACAGGGGCCGGGACAACGGCATGAAGACGCTGGCGTTGAATTCCGGGTCGAATCCGAGGTCGTCGACCTCATGGTCGCCGACTATCCAGCGCACGAGCAAGTCCTCGGCGCCGGTCATCCACTTAGGCCAGCCGTCCGCGGCGTCGGTTTCGGACTGGCGCACGTACCCTCCCAGGCGTGTCGCTACTTCTTGTTCCTGCGCTGAACGCGGGTCTTCCGCAGCAGTTTGCGGTGCTTCTTCTTGGCCATCCGCTTGCGGCGCTTCTTGATGACTGAACCCACGAGTCCACCCTTGCTTCGGTCCTGGCAGTAGGAGCATGCACACGCGCACGCCCGCCGCTCAGGGACCGGGCACACGCCAACGCCACAGGTTACCCCGGACTCGGCCGATCGCATCAACCGGCTTGCCCGGACCGGACCCTTTGGCGGCCGTCGGCGAATGTCAGCTAGCCGCGACGAAGGCGTCCCGGAGGTACTGGTTGACCGCCTGCTCCGGCACGCGGAACGAACGGCCAACGCGGATCGCCTCCAGCTCACCGGAGTGAACAAGGCGGTAGACGGTCATCTTGGACACGCGCATGATCGTGGCCACTTCGGCCACGGTCAGGAACCTTACGTCGCTGAGCGAGGTTGCGTCTGCTGCCATTGATAGCCCTCTTCCGGTGTGCCGTGTGCGCCTGGCGAGATTCAGCGCACCAGTCACGCCCGTCTCCAGCGTAAGTCCTGTACGGAAAAGGGCAACCCCGCCATTTTTTAAGGCCTCGCTTGCCTCCGGGCGCTTTGACGCGACGTCTTCCCTCGTCGCTCGGTCGCAAGCTCCCTCGCTCCTCAGTCCAGACGCCGCCGCGCCCTTTGGCTCGCTCAGCCTGCGCCGAGCTCGCGGCCGCGGTCTCTGGCGGCCTCGATCGCGGCCAGGAACGCCGCCCGGACGCCGTGTTTCTCCAGTTCCCTGATCGCGTTGATCGTCGTGCCGCCCGGGGAGGTCACCGCCTCGCGCAGGATCACCGGATGCTCGCCCGACTCGAGCAGCATGGTCGCCGCGCCGTAGACGGCCTGCTTGACCATCTCCAGGGCGTTGCTACGGGGCATGCCGAGCAGGATCCCGGCGTCCACCATCGCCTCGACCAGGAAGTAGACGTAGGCGGGCCCGCTGCCGGACAGCGCGGTCGCCGCGTCCTGCTGCGATTCCGGTATGCGCAGCACCTTGCCCACCGGGCGCAGCAGTTCCTCGGCCCGGCGCAGGTGCTCCTCGCGGGCGTGCGAGCCGGGCGAGATCACGCTCATCGCCTCGTCGACGAGCACCGGCGTGTTCGACATCACCCGGACGACCGGCACGTCCCCGGCCAGCCGGGCCTCGATGAACGCGGTGGTGATGCCGGCCGCGACCGAGATCACGAGCTTGTCGCCCGACACGACCGGAGCGATCTCGGTCAGCAGCGCGCCCATGTCCTGCGGCTTGACGGTGATGACCAGGGTCTTCGCGCGCTGCGCCGCCGCCGCAGCGGCCGTCGCCTCGATCCCGTAGCCCTCGCGCAGCTCAGCGGCGCGGTCTTCGCGCCGGACCGCGGCCAGCACGCCCGAAGGGACCACCACCCCGGACCGCAGCAGCCCGGACAGCAGCGCCTCGCCCATCTTCCCTGTGCCGAGGAGAGCGATCACGCCAGGGAGCCTACCGGGAGGCCGCCTGGTCAGCCGCGCGACGCCAGGGAGCGCAGGAAGAAGGCCAGGTTGGCCGGGCGCTCGGCGAGCCGCCGGACCAAATACCCGTACCAGTCGCTGCCGTAGGGAACGTACACCCGCACCTGGGCGCCCTGGCGGGCCAGGCGGAGCTGCTCGGCGGGGCGGATGCCGTAGAGCATCTGGTACTCGAAGCTCTCCGGCGCGCGGCCCGCGAGCGTGGCCGCCGCGCCGGCGATGGCGATCAGCCGCGGGTCATGGGTGGCGAGCATCGGGTAACCGGGTCCGTCCACGAGCTCCCGCAGGCAGCGCGCGTAGCTGCGGTCCACGTCGGCCCGGTCGGTGTACGAGACGCCCGGCTCGGCGCTGTAGGCGCCCTTGCACAGTCTTACCCGCGACCCTGGGACGGCCAGCGCGCGGCAGTCCTCCTGGCTGCGGCGCAGGTAGGACTGGATCACGCAGCCGAGGTCGGGGAAGTCCGGCCGGAGCTGCCCCGCGATCCGCAGCGTCGCATCGACCTTGGTGTGATCCTCCATGTCGAGCGTGACCGTGGTGCCGGCGGCGGCCGCCGCCGCGCAGATCCTGGCGATGTTCTCGCGCGCGGTCTTCTCGCCGTGCTCGGGCAGATCCAGGCCGACCGCGGTGGCCTTGACCGAGACCTCCGCCCGGCCTGCGGCCGACAACCCGGCGGCCGCGAGCCGGTCGAGCAGCCGCACGTACTCGCCGGTCACGGCGGCCGCCTGCTGCGGGTCGGTCGTGTCCTCGCCCAGGAAGTCGAGGGTCACCAGCAGGCCGTCGGCCAGTAGCTTGCGGGTCGCGGCGAGCGCGTCATCGACGGCGTCGCCCGCCACGAACCTGGCCACGACGCCGCGGGCCAGCGGGGTGGTGGTGACAAGGCGGCGGGTGCGTTGGCTGGCCGACGCAGCCAGCAGCGCGCGGCGCAGCATCGGGGCATGACCTCCTGGACCGGGCCGGAACACCGTTGTTCCGCGGCAGCCAGGTTACTCGTGCGACCGGGTCAGGTCCGCCCGAGTCCGCCGTAGTGAAACTGTGACATTCGCCCCAGCGTCCGGCGGCACGATGACCTCCTGCGCGGCCGCGATGCCAGCGGCGGCCAGCGGAGCACCGACCGGGACGGACCTCTTGATCAGGGCCAGCGCGACCGGCCCCAGCTCATAGTGCCGCGCGGCCGAGCCCACGAAGCCGACCGTGGCGGCGGTTTCGGCGGCGGTGGCGACCTTCGCGCCGGGCACGGTGACCGGGTCCCCGTGCGCTGGCAGCCGGTCCTCGCTCCCGTCCAGGTGCAGGAACACCAGCCGGCGCGGCGGGTGGCCGAGGTTGTGCACCCGCGCCACGGTCTCCTGGCCGCGGTAGCAGCCCTTGGTGAGGTGCACGGCGGTCTCGATCCAACCGACCTCGTGCGGGATCGTTCGGTGATCGGTGTCCACCCCGAACCTGGGCCGCCGGGCCGCGATCCGCAGCGCCTCGTGCGCCCACATCCCCGCGAGCACGGCGCCACGGCGCGTCTGCAGTTCCGCGGCAACCTCGGACACGCTATGCCTGGGCACGATCAGGTCGGTCCCGAACGCGTGCGTGACGGCCACGGCGTCGGCCCAGCCCGCCTCGGCGGGCGTGATCGCCGCGGCGTCGGGGCCCAGCAAGGTCACGACCGCGTACTCGGCGGTCACGTCGGCGGGCTCGACCCGCAGCATGAACCGCATCGACTCCAGGAACTCCAGCAGCGGCCCGGCCGTGCCCGGCTCGACGTGCGCCCAGGCTTGCGTCCCGTCGTCGGTCAGGACCAGGTGGTGCTCGACGTGCCCCTGCGGGCTGAGGATCAGCGTCTCCGCCGTGTCGCCCGGGGCCAGCCGCTCCAGGCTCTGCGTACTGAGGCTGTGCAGCCAGGACAGGCGGTCCGGGCCGGCGATCCGGATCACGCCCCGGTTCGACCGGTCGACCAGGCCGAGGCCGTCGGACGCGGCGCGCTGCTCCGCGAACGGGTCACCGTAGTGCGCGGCCACGCCCTCGTCGGGCGCGTCGGCGGGGACGGCTCCTGGGGTGGCCAGCAGCGGGCTTGGAGTCATACTGCGAGGCTACGCGCTCGGGCCGGCGCGGCAGTCCCGGCAGGTTCCGAACACGGTCAGGTGGCCGACGTCGGTCTCGAAGCCCTGTTGCTCGTCGAGCGCGTTGACCAGGGGGCGCGCGGCCTCAGGGGCCACCTCGGTCACCCGGCCGCAGGCGCGGCAGACCAGGTGCACATGCTCGGCCTCGGCGGCCAGGTGATAGCGCGGAGCGCCGTGGCCCAGGTGGGTGTGGGTGACCAGGCCGAGCTGTTCGAGCAGTTCCAGGGTGCGGTAGATCGTCGAGACGTTCACGCCGCTCGCCCGCTGATGGACCTCAGCGAATATGTCTTCCGGCGAGGCGTGGTCCAGCTTGGTGACCGCCTCCAGAACTAGCTGACGCTGCGGCGTTACGCGATAACCGCTGGCCCGCAGCGCGGCGTCCCATGACTGAGACATGAGGCGAGTCTAGTGAGGCCGCGGGGGAAACGCGCTTGCCTGGTTGGCGCGCTCTGACATAGCGTTCAGGCTAACGCGGGAAAGGAGGTGGTCCAACAGTATGCATAGATGTCGGACTCGCGAGGTGGCTGTCAGCTAGCCGCCGTCCCGTGT
>Ga0335072_10004592_pt1 | contig 20434 bp, 18 predicted proteins | sample Lox_Sample_21_FD_206725 | JGI IMG/M metagenome (GOLD analysis project Ga0335072, IMG submission 206725) | Soil microbial communities from Loxahatchee National Wildlife Refuge, Florida, United States - Lox_Sample_2.1 | ecosystem: Environmental > Terrestrial > Soil > Wetlands | place: USA...
CGCCTTGCCGGAAGAAGGCGGCTACTACGCCTGGGTGCGCCGTGCGATGGGCAATTTCTGGGGATTTCAGGAGGCGTGGCTGTCGCTGGCGGCCAGCGTCTTCGACATGGCCATCTACCCCACGCTGTTCATCCTTTACCTCACCCAGCTCTTACCGTGGTTCGGCATCGGCTATCGCGGGCAGATCGTTGCCGTCGCCGTCGTCGCTGCCTGCGCAATATTGAATATCGCCGGCATCCGGGTCGTCGCCACCACTTCGCTCTGGCTGTTCTTCCTGCTGTCAGCTCCCTTCGCCATCATTACTGTGCTGGCATTGTTCCATGCCGGATCGCTGGCCGGCGCCGTAACCAAACCGGCGCTGGTTCACGTCGACCTCTTCGGCGGGCTGCTGGTGGCCATGTGGAATTACATGGGCTGGGACAACGCCTCCACCATTGCCGCCGAGGTCGATCGCCCGCAGCGCACCTATCCCCGCGCCATGTTCGCTGCGGTCGCGCTGGTCGCCGCCTCCTACATTCTTCCCATCGCCGCCATGTCGGTTACGCATCTGAGCCCCGCGGCGTGGGAGACCGGCTCGTGGGCGGAGATCGCCGGCCTGCTGGGTGGGCCGCTGCTGCGCGTCTGGCTGGTGCTCGGCGGCATGATGAGCGCCTTCGGCATGTTCAACGCGCTGGTACTCAGTTACTCGCGGTTGCCCTACGCAATGGCGCAGGACGGTCTGCTGCCCGGAGTCTTCGCCCGCTTGAATCGACGTAACGTGCCCTGGGTTTCCGTCGTCGTCCTTGCCGTGGGCTGGGCGCTGTGTCTCGGTCTCGGCTTCGAGCGGCTCGTCACGCTCGACATCCTCGTCTACGGCGCCAGCCTGTTGCTGGAGTTCGTCGCGCTCGTTGTCTTGCGCTTTAGGGAACCAAACCTGCCGCGTCCTTTCAAAGTGCCCGGAGGAATTGTAGGCGTGGTGCTGGTTGGTCTGGCGCCGATGCTGTTGCTCGCCTTCTCGCTGTTCCGCGGCGATCACGAACAGATCCTCGGCATGAGCAGCGTGCAAATGGGAGTTCTGCTTGTCCTCGCGGGATTTGCGGCGTATGCCCTGGATGCCGCCCTCCATCGCTGGCCGGGCCGCAGCGCTTCCGATCGTTAAGCCCCGCGTCTTGCCGACTACCACGAACTACGTAGGTGCTTCTCACGGTGCCTTGTGATGCGGATCACACGCCAAACTGCGCCACATGGTTCATGGTTGCGTTGTACTCGCGAATCACCTGGCGCCATCCAGCGGAGAGGGCTCAGGCAAATTGATGCGAGCCGGGAGTAACGATGGCACGCACGACCGAAGTTCCGAAGTGGTATCACAGCAACAAATACACTGCCGACACCGAGTGTGAGCACTGCGGCGGCGTGATCCGTCACGAACCCTGGTGCATCACCAGCAATCCCACAGTGGCCTACGCCTATGGCGCCGTTCTCGACGCCGACCAGCTCACCCTGGAAGATCGCCTGATCCTGCACGCGCTGGGCGTCGCCTGGGGACAGAATGGCTGCAACGGGGAATGCGCAACCCGCGAGTCTATCCACTAACGCGGCGCGCCGCAGGACAGTCGGCTCCATCGCTTCCTTTTGCTTGCAATTCCGGCTTAACCGTCGTTAACTGGAATGGCAAAGCCATGATCACGGTTTCCAAGGAAGACTACCTCAAAGCCATACTGGAGGCGGAGTGCGAAGGCGAGCAGGTGATCGCCGCGCGCCTGGCGCACTGGCTCGCGGTCTCCGCTCCGGCGGTGACCATGGCGCTCCGGCGGCTCAAGCGCGATGGCCTGGTCATGGTTCGTCACGAGGGCCGTATTGAGTTGACCGCGGAGGGCCGCAAAATCGCCCGCCAGCTCGCGCTGCGGCATCACCTCATCGAACGCATGCTGCACGAGATTTTCGGCATGCCCTGGTACAAGGTCCACGACGAAGCCGAGCGCCTGGAACACGCTGTATCCAGCGACTTCGAGGCCATGCTTTCCCGCAAGCTGGGTGTGGGCGGCCCTTGTCCGCACGGCAATTCCGCCACACCGGAAAATCCCAAGGCCAAGCGCAAACGTGGTCTGCTGCTGCTCACCGAGGCGCAGCCCGGCAATCCCTATACCGTGCAGAGTGTCTACGAGCGCGACCGCAAGCTGCTGGAATTTCTGGAGCAACGCGGCGTCCGTCCGGGTACATCGCTGAAAGTCTCGGCCCGTAATTACGACGGCACCCTCACGCTGGCCATTGAACGCAAAACCGTGCAGCTGGGCGGTCCCGCCGCCGACAAAATCTGGGTCGCTAAATCCCGGTGATCAAATTTTGCTCTGAAGTTTGCAGTTAACGTAGGTTAACTGCACCTGATACACTGAAATTAATCATCAGCTGTCCGGCCGCGCGGTCGCAGTGAGGATGCGCCAATGGCTAACGCAAATCTACCGTCGACCGCAGACCAGAACACGAGCCCCGCGCCAGGTCCCCGCGCTCTGACAGCGGAAGCCGGGCATATCTCGCTCGAGGGTTTGCACGGCACGGTTGCCGTTCCCCATCAGCGCGCCGGATTCTGGGAGCAATGGCGTGCCTTCGTCGGTCCGGCCATCCTGGTCAGTGTCGGCTATATGGACCCTGGCAACTGGGGCACCGACCTGCAAGGCGGGGCGCAGTTCAAGTACGACCTGCTGTGGGTGATCGCTGTCGCCAGCCTGATGGCAATCTTCATGCAGGTGATCGCGGCACGCCTCGGGGTGGTGACCGGCAAAGACCTGGCGCAGTGCTGCCGCGACTGGTATCCCGGGTGGACGCGCTGGCCCAACTGGCTGATGAGCGAGGTCGCCATTGGCGCCTGCGATCTGGCGGAAGTGCTAGGCAGCGCCGTCGCGCTCAATCTCCTGTTCCACATTCCGCTGTTCTGGGCCGTCATTATTACCGGCTTCGACGTCCTGCTGCTGCTCGGATTGCAGCGCTTCGGCATGCGCACCATTGAAGCCGTCGTCCTCGTGCTCGTCGCCACCATCGGCATCTGCTACTTCATCGAGATCTTCATCCTGCCACAAACGCGTCCCAGCTTTCTGGAGATGGGACACGCCATGATCAGCCCGCATTTTCGCGAGGCGGGGTTGTTGTACGTTGCGATCGGAATTATCGGCGCGACGGTCATGCCGCACAACCTCTACCTGCATTCGGCGCTGGTGCAGAGCCGCCGGTTGCAGAAGGACAATGACTCAATCCGGCGCGCCGTGCAGTTCAACACCCTCGACTCCACGGTGGCGCTGACGATCGCGTTTTTCGTGAATGCCGCCATCCTGGTGCTGGCCGCCACCGTCTTCTTCGGCAAGCACAGCGTCACTCTTCCCGGCGGTCATGTGGTGCTGTTCGGTGCGGATGCCGATTGGATTCGCGTCGCCTATCTGACGCTGGCGCCGCTGCTGGGCGCCGCCATGGCCAGCACATTATTCGCAGTCGCGCTGCTGGCCAGCGGACAGAGCAGCACCATCACCGGCACGCTCGCCGGCCAGGTGGTGATGGAAGGCTTTATGCGCTGGCGCATCAAGCCGTGGGTGCGACGGCTGATTACGCGGTCGCTCGCCATTCTGCCCGCGGTTCTCGTGATCGGCCTGCGCGGCGACAGCAGTGTCACCGATCTGCTGGTGCTCAGTCAGGTAATCCTCGCACTGCAGCTTCCCTTCGCCATGTTCCCCCTGCTGCACTTCACCAGCTCGCGTAAGATCATGGGCCGCTGGCGTAACGGATGGTTTCTCCTGCTCACCGGGTGGGGCAGCGCCATCCTGATCACCGCGCTCGATCTTTACGGCCTGCCGGACTCGCTGCATTCGGCATGGCAGGTTCTCGTCGGGCGATGATATTGTGGGCTCGAGGCGGCCAATGTACGAAACCATCCTTGTGACTCTCGACGGCACTCCGACCGATCGTGCCATCATCGAACACATTAAGCAGCTGGCAAAGCTGGCGGGCAGCCGGCTGGTGCTGCTGCACGTGGCTGATGGCTGGGCAGCACGTACGTATGGACGCGATGCGGTGAGTCCCGAGATTCGAGATGACACTGCTTATTTGGAGCGCGTGCGCGCCGAGTTCCAGGCCGCCGGGATACCCGCTGAAGCGGAACTGGCCTACGGCGAGCCGGCCAATGAAATCGTGCGCTGGGTGAAACAGCAGGGTTGCGATCTGGTCGCCATGAGCACTCACGGTCATCGCTTTCTCGCCGATTTATTCCTGGGAACAACCGCCAACCGCGTGCAGCACAGCATCAGCGTGCCGGTGCTTCTGCTGCGGGCAAAGTAATCCCCCCGCTGCTAATTCCTCCACCTGCTACGTCAATTGCTCGATTTTATGAATGAGGACATCCGGCGGGTCGCCTTTGGTGATGAAGGCATTGGCCAACTCCAGCGCCGCCGGTGGAAGCGAGAAATAAGCCGACAAGAAGATGATGGGAATTTCGGGATACAGGCGGCGCACTTCGGCGGCCACTTCCCCACCATTCATTCCCGGCATGTAGTAGTCGAGGATGATGAGATCGATGGCATGGTTGGCGAGAAGCATCAATCCCTGCTGGCCGCTGGTTGCCGTCAGCACTTTGAAGCCGTGACCTTCCAGCATGATCTTTCGCACTCGAAGGCCGATCTTTTCGTCATCGATGCACAGCACCGTTTTCGGTCCCAAGGATTTCATCCCGGTTCGACTAGCATCAAACTGCTGTTCGGCTCTCGGTTCCGTACTTAAGATTACCTGACTGAACATTGCTAAGAATTGCTTTTCAACAAAGTGCGCTGTGATTGTTCTACCGTCAATCGGCTGGGTGGGCTATACCGACAAAGTGGTAGACAAGTTATATCCACCTACGGTCAACGACTTAGCGCGTAGAAATTCGAAATATGGCAGTTTATGGCGTACCTACTATTCACGCCGTTGTAGCAAAAACCGCGGCGAAAAATCCATCGCAGGGGTGCAGCCCGGGAATCGTGCGCAGGAAATTGCGGTTGAGCAGCGACTCCGTTTCCGGCCAAACCAGTTCCCCGGCGGCTCGGAGCCGTTGCAGCTCCTGGCGACAATCGCACAACCCAAATTCCGGATGGCTGTGCAAAACCTCGTCAACGACCGCTTCACACTCCTCCCGCTCCAGCGAGCAGGTGGAATAAACCACCCGGCCGCTAGGGGCAACTTGCCGCAGGGCCGCCCGCAGGATCGCCACCTGCCGCTGATGGAGATCGTCCAGGTCCGATGGTTGTAGCCGCCACTTGATCTCCGGATTCCTGGCGAGGGTTCCCGTTCCCGAGCATGGCACATCGGCGAGGACACGATCGAATCCGCCGCTCGAGGGGAGATCCAGCGTGTCCGCGTGGATGACCTGGACATTGGGCGCGTGTACCCGTTTGCGCAACAACTCGACGCGATGCGCATGCAGTTCGGCGGCGATGATCTCGGCTGTGGGGTTACGCGCGGCCAGGGCCGCCGTCTTACCACCGGGAGCGGCACAGCAATCCAGCAGGCGCGCCCCGCCGCCTACCAAGGCGGCCACCAGCTGCGAGGCCTCGTCCTGAATCCACACCCGTCCTTGCAGAAAAGCACGGGTCCGCGTAATCTCGCCAGCCGTCACCACGCGCGCGCCCGCCAGCAATTCCCCCGGCGTCAGCGCGATGCCCTCGGCTTCGAGCTCGCGCTCCAGCGCCGCATCGTCCAGGCGAACAACCGTGCGCGGCACCGTCTGGTCGTGAGCACAAATCGAACGCGCGTGATCGAAGCCGAACTCGCGAATCCATCGCTCCACCATCCATTGCGGATGTGCGAACTCGCGCGCCAGCCAAGCCGCCGTCGGTGCCGGCGCCACAGATGCTTCCCCTTTTTCGGTGGCCAACTTCCGCAGCACCGCATTCACGAACGGCGCGGCCGAGCGTTTGTGGGCACGCTTCACCAGCTCGACGCTGTCGTTGATCGCCGCGTGCGCCGGAATCCGGCTGAGATAGCGCAACTGATAGGCTGCCATACGCAACGCCATCAGTACTTCCTGGTCGAGCTTGGCAAGCGGCCGTTGCAACGCCGGCTGGATCGCCTCATCCAGCCGCGAACGCCAGCGCAAGACGCCCATTACGATCTCCGTCGTGAGTCCGTGATCGGCCGCGCTCAACGCTTCCAGCCGCTGCGAGTGCAGCAGCTCGCTCGCAAAGGCATCTTCGCGCTCGACTCGCAGCAAGATGTCAAAGGCCGCACTTCGCGCCGGCGAAATCGCCATGATCCACCCTAACAGTTAATGAAGCGTGAATTCCATGGCTGGCGCGCTGCGGCAGGCGGCAAACCATGTACCACCCGCATCAGAATGGAGGTACGCGAATGACGTCAATTGCTAAGGAGTTTTCATGGCCCATTACGGACAACTGCGCGACTATCGCTTTTCCAGCGACGTGGACGATATACGCGGTGCCGCGCTTTATGGAAAGGACGACAAAAAGCTCGGCAGGATTAAGGACGTCATCTTCGACCACGCCAGCGGCAACATCCAGTATGCCGTGGTGGATACCGCTACCATCGGCAGCGAGCTGTTCCTCGTCCCGGCGGCCGGGATTCACGCCTCGGCCCAGCATCCCGACGACTTCGCCATCGATGCCGACAGCGCCAAAATCAAGTCGCTGCCGCACTACAACGAAGACGCACTCCGTAACGAAGAAGATTGGAACCGCTACCGGAAGAATTATCACGAGGCTTGGGGCAGCGGTCCGGTCCTGAACAAGGACATGAGCACCCACATGATTACGCCTGAGCCGAGCGAGATGCCCGCGCCCACCGGCTCCGGCGTCGACGATGAAGCTTACACGCCGGACCGTCTTGCCGGAAAATTTCCGCCCACCGGCGAAGATCCCAACAAGATTCGCATGCGGCCCTCAGGACTCGCCGCGCGGGCCGAGGATGGAAGCGTTCCCGGCGTCTTCGTGACCGAAGAGAAGCCGACGCTTGCCGAAGAAGAAGCGGAAGATCGCGCCGTACACAATCCGGCGGCGGCGCAACGCGATCACCTGACGAATCCGGATGACGTTTACGTCTCTGAGCGGCAGCGGCACGCGCGCTGGGCGGCGTTTGAGGATAATCTTCGCCGCAACCGTGTGGACATCACCGCGGCTTGCCACAGCTGCGGCACCGCCAGGGAACCGGGAAAGGACAAGGTCGCCTAGAAAACGCGGCCGGAACAGCAACGACGTTAATGCAGTATCGCGGAGGAGTGGTGAACCGACCGACTTCTCCGCGATTTGCTTTTGCGCCGGGCGACGATAGTTCGCGTCGCATTCCCTCTCTGTCGCTACCAGCCGCTTATAACTACGTCTCGGTAGAAAATTCCTGGTGCAATTTTCCTTTTTTCGGCGCAAGATTTCCGAGACAGAGTCCCACTACCTCGTTTGCAAGCCCTCGTCGACGGTTGCGATGTGGGACGCGGCGCTTCGGTTCAGCGCTGCCACCGTGCAAGGAGAAATTATGGGCACACTCTCAGTCCGTTGGTCGGTACTCTTTCTCATCGTCGCCTCGGCGCCAAGCTTCGGACAGGTGCTCTATTCGAATGGTCCCGTGAACGGCACCACCGACGGTTGGACCATCAACTTCGGTTTTGCCGTGAGCGACAACTTCACTCTGTCGTCCCCCTCGCCGGTCACGGGCGTGGACTTCTATGCCTGGACCTTCCCCGGCGACGTGCTGGAGAATGCGGAAGTCGCCATCACCTCGTCTGAATTCGGTGGCACGACGTATTCCGATCAGATTGTGAGCTTCGCCCAGAGCGCCTGCTCTGCCAACCAGTATGGCTACAACGTTTGCCTGGAGTCGTCCAGCGGCATGACCCCAGTCAGCCTGTCGGGCGGAACCTACTGGCTGAACCTGGAGAACGCGGTCGTCAACGACGGCGACCCGATCTTCTGGGACGAGAACTCCGGCCCTTCGATGGCTTCGCAAAACTCGATCGGAACGATTCCTTCGGAATCGTTCACCCTCAATGCCTCATGCGAAGGGGCAGGCTGTGGCCCACCTTCGCCTGAACCCAGCAGCATCCTGCTTCTGGGCTCCGGATTGCTGGCCCTGTCACCACTGGTTCGATTGAGAATGCGCCGGTGACGGGAACGTTTCGTATCAGAGCTGGTTACTTCGCCGCAGGATAGACACCGAGCACCTTGACGAACTCGGCCACCTCGCCGAGATGGCGCAGCGCGTTGCGCGCCGGCTCGTCGTCGCCGCGCAGCATGTCGACGAAGAAGACATACTCCCACGCATGGCTGCGCCCGGCTCGCTTCCCTGATGAGGGCGGCGCGAAGCTCGAGCGCATCGGCCGTGATTCGATTTTGCTCAGGCTGATGTCGCGCAGCGCAAAGACGCTGAGCGCCTTGAACAGCGCTCCGGGAACATTCTTCAGCGCGAAGGCGATCGACGTCTTGTTCGCGCCGCGGACGATTCTGCGTGACTTGTCGAGAAGCAGGAAGCGGGTGTAGTTCTGCTGGTCGTCTTCGATGCCGGCGAGCAGAATGCGGCCTCCATATTGCCGCGCAGCCTGCCTGGGAGCGATCGCCGCCGCATCGCGCAGCCCGTCGGCGATGACATGGCGCACGCTGCCGGCAGTGTCGTAGAACGGAATCGCCTGCAGCTCGGGATGGGCGCGAAACAGGCTGCGGCACTGGTCGAGCGCGACCGGGTGCGAGTAAACGCGGCGCAGCTGCTTGAGCCGGACGCCGCGCGGGGCGATCAGGTTATGGCGGATGCGCAGCGGGAACTCGGCATGAATAAAGACCTCGCGATTGAGCAGCAGATCGAAGTGCTCGGCGACGGAACCGGCGAGCGAGTTCTCGATGGGAATCACCGCTGCCGAGACCGAGCCGCTCTCGACGCGGTCGAAGACTTCGCCGGAACGCGCGCACGGCACCACTGCGGCTCGCGGCAGCATCTTGCCGGCCGCTTCGTGACTAAAGCTGCCGAGCTCTCCCTGAATAGCAACTTTCATGGATGGGCTAGAGCATAGCAGAAGGAGGGCGAACGGAAAGGTTGCCTCGAGGCCGCGAAAATTTAGCTCGGGCGAGAATGGCAGAATGAACTCACAAACAACCATCGCGAGGCTAGTATGCTTCAAACCACAAGTAGGTTTGAGCAACACCTTGTCGCGAGCACGGGACGTACTCGGAGGTGAGACGATGCTGTGGACAATCTTCGTAATTCTGCTGGTGCTGTGGCTGCTGGGCTTGGTGACGAGCTACACATTTGGCGGGTTCATTCACATACTGCTGGTGTTGGCGGTGATTGCGCTGATCGTTCAGCTCATCTCCGGCCGCAGAACCGCAGTTTAGACTCTCGTCGCTCAACGGCATTCCATGGGAAGGCGGCGAGCGACGAGATCGGTTGCAATTTGTATTAACGGGCTACCAGGGCCAGAAAGGCAATTCAAAATGGATAAGGACCGAGTAAAGGGCAAGATGGACGAAGTAGCCGGTCGCGCGAAACGACAGGCCGGCGAGTGGACGGGTGATACCCAGTCGCAGGTCGAAGGCGCTGCCCAGGAGGTGAAAGGCAAGGTTCAGAATGCTTGGGGACAGACGAAAGATGCGGCTCGCGATGCCAAGCAGGAGGCGGAGAAGCGCCACGAGGAGAACCAGGAACTCGAGCGCGAGCGCCGCAAAGACGTCGCCTAGTTGATCACCGCTTTCGGAGAGGCGCTCGAACCTGGGCGCCTCTTTTTTTTGCAATCTCTACCAGTAGATTCCCCGCTTGATCCACGCGAAACCGTTTTCCTGGTGGAATGACGGTGGTCGCGCTGTACTCGAATACAATTGCTGGTCCGCGCAGCCTTTGGTCCAATGCAAGTTGCTCGCGCTGGTAGATCCTGGCGAGAGCTGCTTTGCCGTTGAACCACACTTTGCGCATCTGCACTTGACCCCGAGTTGCGCCGCTCGACATCGCAAGAGGAACTTGCGCCGACTTCATCTTCGCTCGCAAACGCAGGGTAACGATTTCTACCTCCCTGTCGGGATGGTTGTACCCGAAGCGAAACTGATGTTGACCATGAAACTCCTCCAGCCAAGCGGGCGTAAAGGGGACGTTTAACTCATAACCTTGCCCGCGATAGCGAATGTCAGCGGTGCGTTCGAAGTGCAGCTTGCCATGCCAGCGTTCGTTGCGGAAGTCGCGTTGCGCCCGCTGCTCCAGCCCCTTGAACTGCTGCGTGATACTTGTCATCGGCGGCTTTGCTCCCATGCGCAGCAGGACCGTCCGCGAGTAGTCCTTGACGATGTCCGACACCAGAATTCCGTAGGCGGACAGCGCGCCGGGCATCGTCGGAATCATGACTCGCGGAATACCGAGCGTGCCGGCCAGCTCGCAAGCGTGCACGCCGCCCGCGCCGCCGAAGGCGACCAAGGTGAAGTCGCGCGGATCGTAACCGCGCTCGATGGAGACAACGCGCAGCGCGCGCTCCATGTTGGCATTCACGACGCGAATCACACCTTCGGCAAACTGCTCCAGCGTCAATCGCGATGGTTGCAGCTTGAGCCATTCCGCCGTGATCGCACGCGTGCGCTCCACGTCGAGCGCAAATTCGCCGCCGAGAAAGCTGTCGGGCTGCAGTCGTCCAAGCAACAGGTTGGCATCGGTTACGGTCGGCTGCAAACCGCGGCCATAGCAAATCGGCCCCGGATCAGCGCCGGCAGATTCCGGTCCGACACGCAGCGCGCCGCCGGCGTCGAAGCGCGCCAGCGAGCCTCCGCCCGCGCCCACGGTATGAATGTCGAGCATCGGCACGCGCACCGGGAAACCGGCGACTTCAGCTTCGTTGGTGGGCTTGGGATCGCCATCCACCAAGGCAGCATCGGTCGATGTTCCGCCCATATCGAAGGTGATCAGGCGCTCGCATCCGCTGCGCCTGGCCATGGCGGAAGCGCCAATGATTCCGCCCGCCGGCCCCGAAAGTACGGTGCGAACCGGCTGACGTGATGCGGCATCCAGCGAGGTGATACCGCCATTGGATTGCATGACGAACAACCGCGATTGCGATTTCGCCTTGGGCCGCGAACGCATGGCGGCCTCGAGCCGCTGGAAGTAGCTCTGCATGATCGGCTGCAAGTAAGCGTTCACCACCACTGTGCTGGCGCGCTCATACTCACGGAATTCGGGAAGGACGTCATGCGAGAGCGAAACCGGGAAACCCAGCTCATCGAGCACGCGACCGATCGCCTGCTCGTTGCTTGGATTGGCGAATGAAAACAGGGTGCAGACGGCGACCGCTTGAGCGCCGCTGGCGTGAACGTCGCGCGCGAGCAGGCTGAGATCTTCACGCGACGGCCGCTGAAGAACCGCGCCGTCAGGAGCGACACGCTCCGGCACAGCGAAGCGCCGGCTGCGCTCCACCAAGGGCGCGACGCGCTCGAAGGTCAGGTCGTAAAGCCGGGGACGGTCTTGCCGGCCGATTTCGATGATGTCTTCGAAACCCGTTGTGGTGACGAAGGCGAGCCGCGCTCCGCGCCGCTCCAGCACGGTGTTGGTGCCGACGGTCGTGCCGTGCAGCAGAACGACAGCTCCGGTTGGGGCAATGTCTTTGAGAGCCTCAAGCATGGCTTGCGAAGGATCGGCCGGCGTCGAGAAAAGCTTCTTGATTTGCAATTTGCCGCGTTCCAGCCAGACGCAGTCGGTAAAAGTTCCACCGGTGTCGACAGCAATCCGGAGCGCCTGGGTTAGTTTGGAGTGCGAGACGGCCATGTGCGCGGAAAGCGGGCGTGGAAAGCGCCGATTTTAGCACGCGCGGCGGCGGCGAAGGGCTGGCGGCTAGAGAGGCTTACCCATGTGGAAGGCGTCGAGCGAGTGGCTGGCATAGTATCCCGGCAAGGTGCGCAGCACCTGGTAGCCGAGCTTGCCGTAGAGACGCAACGCCGCCTCGTTGTTCACCGCCGTCTCAAGAAACACCTCTCCGCAACCCAGGTCTCGCAGTCGCTCTTCGGCGGCCAGCATCAGCCTGGTGCCCAGCCCGAAGCGGCGCGCTTCGGGCAGAATGTCGAGGGTGAGAATTCGCCCGTACTTCCGGCGAAAGGGATGGGCGATCACAAAACCGGCGATGCTGCCGTTGCCGGCCTCCGCGTGAGCGACTTCCGGCAGAGGAGACTCGCGTTCGTATTCCGCCACCAGCGCGATGGCGTGGCGGCGGGTGAGAAAACTGCTCAGTTCCAGTCTGCTGTAGGAGATGCCGGGCGGAAAGCAATGCTGATCGATGCGCCACAACGCTTCGAAATCGGCGGGACGGTAGTCGCGAAGACTGAAGCCCGTCCCGGTTGTTTGCGATGCTGATCTCAAGCTGCAGCTCTCACGCTCATGATAAGCGCAACGTCAGCTCAGGCAAAAGCGGGCACAGCGGCTACGCTGCCCGACGACCCTTCTGCTGCGCCTCAGCGAAAAGCTGGATCAGGTTCTGATTGAATTGTGGAATATCAGAAGGCTGACGGCTGCTGACCCAATTGCGATCGCGCACACTGGCCTCGTCCACCCAGTTGGCGCCGGCATTCTTCAGATCATCTTGAATGGTTGAGTAACTGGTCATATGACGACCCCGGACTAATCCTGCGGAAACCAGCAGCCAGGGACCGTGACAGATCACCGCGATGGGCTTGCCTTCGCGATCGAACTTGCGAACGAATTCCTGCGCCTTTTTCTCCATACGCAAAGCGTCGGCGTTCATCGCTCCACCGGGAAGCAGAACGGCATCGTAGTCATCCGGTTTGGCTTCTTCCAAGGTCTTGTCGACCTTCACCTTTTGAGTTTTTGTGTCGTGTCGCACGGCTTGAATTTCGCCGGACTTGGGTGAGATGACCGAAGTCTTGGCTCCGGCTTCGTCTAATGCCTTTCGCGGTTCCAGTAGTTCCGCTTCTTCGAACAGGTCAGTTGCGATGATCGCAACGCGAAGACCTTCAAGTTTCTTCTCTGCCATGATTTCCTCCCATGAACGATGTTGGAATTGTGCAGGACTGGGTTAGAGACTGGAAGATGGGATGCGACGAACGTGAGATTGGTGGGAAGAAGGAGAGCTGCTGAGAGATGTATCAATAAACCGGCGGATGTCTATTGCTTGCGTTTTGAATCTTCTCGATCGAGATGAGCCCGATCCACTCGTTGTTGCGATTAAGGTATTGCGAAAGCCGTCCTCCGAGGATGTTTGCGGCGAGTTGCGGCGACAGGTCCTGATGGTAGTCGAAGAAGCGCTCCTGAATTGCTCTTCCAAACGACAGGTTTTCGAAAAGCGGATGCGTCGGCTCCCACTTGGTGGTGAACAGATAGGCGACATCGAACTGATCACCGGCTTGTGCGGCGCGCTCAATCTCGGGAGCGGAGAAGTTGTCGATGCGGACGACGGTCAGCGGCATCTTCACATAGCCGAGGAACGGCCGCGTGAGTTCGTCCGATGCTGGCCACGCTGTAAGGACGCGCGCATCGGGATGACGAGAGAGTTCATCGGCAGCGATCTTGTGCAGCACGACGTAGTCGCGGTAGAGCAGCGTGTCTTCCGGCGCGATGCGATAGGGCGGAGGGATGAATAGCTGGACCACAAATGCGGCGCAGGTAAACGCAATCCACCCAACCCAGCGGCGAATGCGGCGGTGCAGCGTGGAAACGCATACCAGGATGACGAGCGGAACCACCGGAAGCATGTAGCGCGCGAGCACGGCCCCACCCAAGATGGATTCCGCCAGGACGTTCGCGACCAGCACCACCAGAAACACAAGTTGGACGTTGATGGCGATTCGCGGACGCAACGTGCCTTCGTTATCGCGAAGCGGAGGGCGGGTCATCGCGTAGAGGGTGGCAAGTGTCAGCAGGAACAAGTTGAGATAACCGAAAACATGCCAGAGGCGAAGCAGCAGCGCGAGCGCGATTCGCAGCGGATTGAGCGTGGCTTGCAGGTTGTAGCGCAAATACCCGGGATTTCCCAGATAGAAGCCGGTGCGGTGATGATGGTAAGCAAACCAGAGCAGCAGCGGCGCCAGACAGATCAGAAACGAGAACGCGTGACGAGCGCCGCGGTAGAGGCCAAGCGGTTGGCGCGATGCCGCTTTCGACCGGGACGCAAATAATGGGCAGAGCAGCTCCCAGGCCAGCAGCGCCATGGGAGTGACCACCGCGGTTTCCTTGGCCAGGGGCGCGAGCGAGAAGAAGACAATGGTCGCGAGCGGGCGGCGTTCGACGTACATGGAAAGGCCCCACAATGTCAGAGCTGCCGCCGCCATGTCGAGATGGGCAAGAGAACTTTGCGCGAAGAAGACGGGGTACAGCGCGGTACAAACAACCGTCGCGATTGCGACTTTGCTATCGCTGAAGGCGCGCGCCAGCCGCCAGAGGCCGAGCAGCGCAAACGCGGCGATCATCAGCATCGTCGTGCGGGTCACGGCTGGAGTAAAGGCGCTGAACTTCCACCAGAACGCCAGCCACAGCATGACCAGCGGCGGATGCGCGTTGGAAAGCGTGGTGTGCGGGACCAGCGATCCGGTCAGCAGCAGGTCGCGCGCCGCGGGAATGAAATAGCCGGCCTCATCCCAGAAATAGGGCAAGCGCAGCAATGCAGCATGAGTGAGAAATAGACAGGTGAAAATGAGGGCGTATGTGGAGAATTGCGACGCAAAGGACGAAAGCCCCGATGCTTTGTCGCCGCGTGCCAGTGCGACTGAACTGGCGTCCTGATGCGAACCCGAAGAGCTTATGAGATGAATACCTCCCTTTTCGCTGTCGCAACTCCCACGACCTGCAGGTCGTTAGTGAATGGGTCCGGCGCCGGGGCCTATACGCGGATCCAGTTTGATCTCGCCAAAGGTGTTCTCGTAATTGATGAGGTTCTGCTGCAGGATGGTATGCAGCGCCTTGGCCTGCTGCGGGCTCAGGTAGATTCCCTGAAAATTGCGCACATCGACGCGGGTCTCGTCCTGCTGCTGCAGCGTCCCGAAAATCAGGAAGAAGTCCCAGACGTTGACCCGCACTTGCACGCTGTTGGCGTAGCTTTCGCGATAGTCGGAGGTGTTCGTCAGCTGGATAGCCGGCTGGGTAATTGCGGATTGCGGGGGATTCGGCATTCGTAACCTCAGTTGTCAGTTCCGTTGTCAGATATCGGTGATCAGGGCTGGTGCGCTGATTCTGACTTACGCGGCTGCGGTGAATCTTGAAGTGTACCAAAAGATAGTTGTCGGTTGTCCGTTGTCGGTTGTCAGTCTACGAAGGGACCGCACGCAATCAACGATCGACAACCGACCACTGGCAACTGGCGATCAGAAAAAAGCGGCCCCTGGTGGGGCCGCTGGAGGAGTTGGAGACACACAGTTAGAAAACGATCTTGCCCTGGAACTGCAAGATGCGGTTGGAAGGAGCGCCGGCGAAGAACGATCCGAAGGGACCGGTCGGAGGCACTGCCTGCAGGTTTACGGTGCCGAAGGTCGGAGCGCCGTAGGCGTTGATTGGGTTAGCGAAGTTGGAATGGTTGAACACGTTGTAAGCGTTCGCGCCGACACCGAACGCCACCCGCTCGGTAATCTTGAAGTTCTTGTTGACGCTGAGGTCGGAGTCGAAGAATCCCGGCCCGCGATAGGCATTGCGCACCTGGTTCGGGAAGGTAGCCAGCGCGCCAGCGCTGGTGAACCCTGCAGAATTCAGGCATCCGGTGAGATAGATGTTGCAACTACCCTGTCCTGCACCCACCACATTGGCTGGAACGTAATCACCACCAGGAAAGCCCAGGGGAGAAAAGGTTTCGTCCAGCACGGTCAGCGGCAATCCGGAGCGGACAAAGAAATTCTGAGAGAGTGTCCAGCCACCGAGGGCACCATCGACATACTTGTTGTTAAACTTCCACGGCGTCTGCCAGACGTACTGAGCGTTAAAGGAGTTGCGAATGTCGTAATCCGCGTCTCCGTAGTTGCTACGTAGATTGAAGGGGTTGAACTGATACTCGGTGCTCTCTGCGGCGTACGGCAGCGCGCCGCCATTGGAGATTTCATCCAGGGCGTGCGCCCAAGTGTAGCTTGCCTGAACTGTCAAGCCGTAGGTTAGGCGGCGCTGATAGCTGGCAGTGATCTGATTGTCGTTGGAAACGGCACCGGAGTAGATTTCGGTGACGTTGCTGAGGTTTCCACTGTAGGGCGTGGCCGGAAGTCCGGCGAGGGCAACGCCGGTCGGGTAGGCCGCGTTCGGGAAGTTGGTGACTGGTTCGTTGACTCCGTGGTTGCCGATATAGGCGATGCTAGCCGAGCTCCTGCTATCCAGTTGCTGCTCGAGCTGCAGGCTCCATTCCTGATATTGCGGAATGTGGAAGGTGCCCGTCTGCGTGCCGAAAGCAGGCGCAGTGAAGCCGGGTACCCCCGCCGAAATAGACGCGAACGAGCCGCCATTGCTAAAGCCGCTCCGGATCGCCGCCGCCGAGTTGGCGGCAATGATCCATGGGCTCACTCCCGGGGTGGTCTGATCGGCCCACGGCACTCCTCCCTGCACGGTGGGAACGTAGGTCGGCAGGTTGGTCATGAAGGTGTCGCCCAGGACCGCGGGCAACGCGTCATAGAAGATGCCAAAGCCGCCACGGAGGACGGTTTTGTCATTGCCGTAAGGCGACCAGGCAAAGCCAAAGCGCGGCGCCCAGTCGATGGCATCCACCGACCGGAAGATCTGATGCCGGAAGGCATCGACCTGCGAGTCATAGGGCGCCGTGGGGTCCGTGCTCGTACCGTAGAACGAGCTGTAGAGGAGCGCCGAACAATTCGTCTGGCAAACCGGATTGGAATTGTGCTCGGCGCGCAGGGCGAAGGTGAGCTTCAGGTTCTTCCTTATCGCCCACTCGTCCTGAGCGTAAACGCCTAATCCCCAGAGAGCGACCGGTTCGCTCAGATTGGTGGCGAAGTTCTGCAGGAACACGTCCGCTGTGCCGGTGTAAAGGCTGTCTACCGAGTTAAAGATGGACAGCGGGTTAGCGCCTTCGCTGAAGACATAATCGGTAATGTCGTAGCGACGGAAGTTAGCGCCGAAACGCAGGCTGTGCTCTCCCTTAGTGATCGAGAAATCGTCGACGAACTGATATTGGGTGGCGTTTCGACCCTGGGGGAAGATGAACTCACCTGCCCCGCCACCGAATTGTCCACCCAGACTCGTGTATCCGAGACCGCTAAGGTCTAGCTGGGTGGGGAAGGTGGCCGGAGCATTCGCCTGCTCGAAAATCGCGCGATAGTAGCTGCCGGCGTAAACGAACTGGTTGGTTGCGTTGGCGCCGAAGACGTGCGTCCACTGCCCCTGACCGTTGTACTGGGGCTGATAGCTGAGTGCATTGAACGCCGGGTTGATGGGATCGGCACCTGTAGCCTGGGTGCCGTGATCGATGCTGACGCTCCAGAACATATGATCGCGATCGCTCATGTTGTAGTCGATGCGCGGAATCACCAGAAATTCTGTGGCCGGCTCAGAGGGATTGGCAGTATACGACTGGAAGCAAGAGATTCCGGCCGGCCCGCTGTAGCCCTGGCAGCTGGCTGTGCCCAGAGGCACGCCGGTGTTGTAGCCGGGCGCGCTCTCATACAGACTGAAGGCTTTGCTATACAAAGGCAATTCGACCGGATTGGTGGCGGCGATGTTGGCCAGCGTCGCATTGGCAAATCCGGTGGTCGGCACGAAGACCGTCTGCGTCGAAGGAATGATGTAGCGGATACCCTCCGTGTCGAGGAAGAAGAACAGCTTGTCCTTCTTGATTGGCCCGCCGATCGAAGCTGCCCATTCGTTGTTGTTGTTGAACGGCAGCGGCGTGCCGGTCAGGTTGTTCAGGTAGCTGTTGGCGTCGAAGCGGCTGCCGGTCCAGTAGTATTCCAGGTTGCCGTGGAATGCGTTCGTACCGGACTTGCTCACGTAATTCACCTGCGCGCCGGCCTGCTGTCCATACTGGCCGGAGTAGGCGTTGTTGATCACGGTCGCTTCCTGCACATCGTTCTTGCCCAGCATCAGATTGGTCGCACCCGAGTTGTTCAGGTTAAGGTACGGATCCATCTGGTTCTCGCCGTTCATGGTGAACACGTTGGACGTGGAGGGTAACCCGGCGACGTTGAAGTTGCCGTAGCCCATGCCGCTGTTCATGTTCACGCCGGGAGCCGTCTGCGCGATGTAGGTGAGATCATTGCCGGGGTTCGGAGCATTGGCAATGAGGGTCTGGTTGAAGTTCGTCGACATGTTGGCGTTGTCGGCCTGTACCAGCGGGGCGGCGCTGGTGACTTCCACCGTAGTGGAATTGCTGCCCACCGCGAGTTTCACGTCCGCGATGGTGGCCTGCCCGACGTTAACCGCGGCGGTGGTTTGCGCCTTGGTGAAACCCTGCGCGTTGGCGGTGACGGTGTAGGTTCCCGGAGGCAGTAACGAAAATCGATAGCTGCCGCTGGAACTGGACTTTGTATTCACCGTCTGTCCAGTACCGTTGTTCTTGGCGGTGACCATAGCCCCGGCCACGACCGCGCCTGTGGGATCGGTCACCGTGCCGGTGATGTCGCCGGAGACTAATGACTGCGCCCATAACGAGGGTGCAATCATGAGAGCGACAACCGCCAGGGTCAGTATCCCGGTCATAAGTTTTTTCGCTTCCATATCTCTCCTCTACCCCGCTCAAGGTCTGTCGCGTTTCGCGACAACTCGCGCGAGTTGCTGGAACTTGCATTCAGCTATGCGATACCTGAGCAGGGGAGGCACCCACCGGGCTGAATGTCTTGCCGGTATCCGTGCACGGCTGCTGCCACTACGCACACCGAGAGTACGAATCGCTAAGCGCAAGTCCTGTAAGGGAAATCGCTGATGGCGGCAACAAAGCAGGATGCAGTGGGCTCCGTCTTTTCACAGATTCACCCCTTCCGCATCTCCGAAATTCTGGAAATCGCATCTGAACAGTTAATAAGTATTGAAACTGTGCAATTGAAATGCGTCACGACGTTGTGAAAAGCCACGCCAAGAGAGTTCGCGTGAGCCCAGCTGCTGGGCGCTCGACGTGAGTTGCGCTGCAGACGGGATGAACGAGAGTAGCGGCTGCATCGCACCCGCGCCGTGCTCTCCGGACGCCGAACAAGCGAACAAATCCTCTTACGCCGCTGGCCACGCGATGCGAGTGGCGATGAGCCGGGGATGAACTGCTGAGGAGAGTGGCCGAAGGCTGCCTACCGCGACCGTAGATAACGCTTCTCCGGAATAAGTATCGGGCGACAGGCTTCCGATTTTGGAAGTTGCAGAGTTCGGGGAAGCTAGTGGGAAGGCATGGTGTAATAGCCCGTCCGATGACGGACGATCAGCTCCGACGGATTAGGATAATCCTTGGTTGCGGGATTGATCTTGATCTCGATGCGGCGGAAGTCGGAATCGGAGATTCGCGTATTGGGATAGTAGGCGATCAGATATTGCGTGCGCAGTTCATCGCTGATTTGCTGAAAAGCGGCATCCAGTTGGGGAAGGCCGCTGGCGTAGAAGTACTTGCCTCCCGTGTCGTGGGAGAGTTGGATCAGCGCGTGTTCTCCCCCGGTATCCCGTCCGGCGCTGTTTTCGATCGGAACAATGATGATGCTGTAGAGGATGACTTCGGCCTCCTGGGCCTCCTGGATCGCCTCCTGATAATTGACCTTGCTGACCGTATCGCCGCCGTCAGTAATGACCACCATCACCTTGCGTCCACGACGTTGCATGAGCGCGTCCGAGCCCAGATACAACGTATCGTAAAGCGCCGTCGCAGCTCCGGAATGGACTCGGTTGATTGCCTTGTCGATGACTCGGATGTCGGAAGTAAACGGAGTCAACTGGTCGACAATCTCGCTGAACTGGAACAGGGACAGCCCGTCGATCGGGCGTAGTATGTCGTGCGCGAAGCGGCGCGCCGACTCCAGTTCGAGCTTCTGATCGCCGCGGGTGCTCAGGCTGGTATCGATAGCAACGACGATCGACAAGGGCAGCTCGGATTCGCGGTGGAAGACCGCGATCTGTTGCGGCTTACCGTCTTCAAAGACCTGGAAGTCGCCTTCTTTGAGCGACGAGACCGGAGTTCCGTTGGCATCGGTAACGGTGGTAAACACGTTAACCAGCTTTACATTGACCTTGAAGGTTGCACTGGGTTGCTCGTCTGAGTCATTCGTTTGCTGCTGTTGCTGGGCATCGGGCGGGCGGGGAACCGGCTTGGAGCTCAACGGTGGTGCGTCAGGCGGATGGGGGACGGTACTCTGGCATAACAGTGCCGGGGCGCAAAACGCCACAATCAGGATTACCGAAGCGAAGCGCAATTTCAGCAAGGGAACCTTGAAGCAACAAATCACTCTACTAACTGAGAACCCCGATTCCATCATTTTGACGCGCTCTGGCCGGCAATAGGAATCTCGGGGGGAAATGGCTCGCCGTCGGCCCAGATGGCGCCGTCCTCGAAAAACTCCTTCTTCCAGATCGGCAC
>Ga0335072_10004593_pt1 | contig 20432 bp, 10 predicted proteins | sample Lox_Sample_21_FD_206725 | JGI IMG/M metagenome (GOLD analysis project Ga0335072, IMG submission 206725) | Soil microbial communities from Loxahatchee National Wildlife Refuge, Florida, United States - Lox_Sample_2.1 | ecosystem: Environmental > Terrestrial > Soil > Wetlands | place: USA...
GCCAATCGCGTGGCAAACGGTTTAATTTCCATGGGGTTGCAGGCTGGAGACCGGGTCGCGCTGTGCCTCCCCATGGTGCCCGAAATCCTATCGATTCTCTATGGCTGCTTCAAGGCTGGACTGACGCTCGTGCCGATCTTCGCGGGTTTCGGCGAGGGGGCCATCGCCACTCGTTTGGAAGATTCCGGCGCGCGCGTGGTTTTCACTGCAACGCACCTCGAACGGCGCGGCAAGCGACTCCCTCTGGCCGAAAAGATTCCCGCTGGAATGCGCACCGTCATGGCCGGCGAGGGACCGCTGTTCGCCGATCAATCGCCGGAGGCGCGAACTCTCTCGCTCGATTCCGAGACCCGCGCGTTCATCCTTTATACATCGGGCACTACCGGCAAGCCCAAAGGTGCGGTTCACACCCACGCCGGCTGCCTGGCACAGATGGGCAAGGAAATCTGGCTGGCTTTCGACCACCGGACGGACGATCGCTTTTTCTGGCTGTCGGACATCGGTTGGATGATGGGCCCATGGAGCATTCTGGGCAATCATCTCTTCGGCGGGACCATTTTTATGTATGACGGAGCGCCCGATTTTCCTACCCCGATGCGACTGTGGGAGATGATCGAGCGCCACGGCATCACCACGTTCGGCGTTTCGCCCACCGCCATCCGTGTCCTGATGAAGGCGGAGACGGTGCCTCCGCCCATGTCATCGCTACGCCTGCTCGGATCGACCGGCGAGCCTTGGGACGAAGCTTCCTGGCTCTGGTTTTTCGAGCGCGTGGGACACCGGCGCTGCCCCATCATCAACATTTCAGGCGGTACGGAGATTGTTGGCTGTTTTCTGTTTCCTCTGCCGATTCAATCGCTTAAGCCCTGCACGCTGGGCGGACCGGCGCCCGGCATGGCCGCCGAAGTAGTGGACGAAAACGGCGTGCCGGTGCGCGGACGCAAGGGTTACCTGGTCTGCACGGCGCCTTCGCCTTCCATGACCCGCGGCATTTGGAACGACCCCGGGCGCTACCTGGAAGCTTATTGGTCACGGTTTCCGGGGTGGTGGTACCACGGCGATTGGGCCAGCGTCGATGAAGACGGCCATTGGATGCTGCATGGCCGCGCGGATGAATCCATGAATGTGGCGGGCCGCAAAGTCGGCCCCGCGGAAGTGGAAGACGCCATGATGCAGCATCCCGGGGTGGCCGAGGCTGCGGTTATCGGTGTGCCGGACGAGGTAAAAGGCGAAGCGATTGTTGGATATGCGGTTGCCCGCCCGGGCGTGGGCCTGGATGGGGGGGCGGTTTGCGCCACCGTGGCGCGCGTGATGGGGCCGATGTTTCGGCCTCGCGAAGTCCTGGTAGTCCACGAACTGCCGAAAACGCAGAGCGGAAAAATCGTCCGCCGACTCATTCGCCGCCAGTACCTGGGAGAGCCACTCGGCGATATTTCCACCGTCGCCAACCCCGGGGCGCTGGATTTGTGAACTTTCACACCATATAATCCGAATGGCAACTTGAACTGATTTACACCGGGAGATAACTTTTTGTTGTCTGCCGGTTTAATAACCCAAGGAGGCCCCCTTGCCTTGCTCGGTCCTGAAGTCTGCTGCTCTGGTTACGGCGCTAGCTGTTTCGGCCAATTTCTCCTCCCTCAAAGCACAAACCACCACAACCACTGCCCCCGGTGTCACGATCACGGTCACCTCGAGCGCGAACCCGTCGGTGTTTGCCGCTCCCGTGACATTCACCCTGGTGGCCGCCGCTCCCACCAGCAGCGGCGCGACGCCGACCGGCACGGTTCAGGCGACTTTGCCCGGTCCTATTCTGCTCGGGGAGGCGACTTTGGACAGTTCGGGGAAGGCCACCCTGACGGTACCCGAATCGCCCAACTCGCTCGCCAACGTTCCGTTCGGGTTGCCGGCCGGATCGGACGTCATTACCCTGAGTTATTCGGGAGACCAAACCTACAAGCCGGCGCAATCCAAATATACGCAATTCGTTCAGAAGGCTGATTCCGCCACCACGGCGGCGGTGAATGGGAGTTCGCAGCCAGCGCAGCTTACTGCGACGGTTACCATCAACGAACCCTCTTCCACCATTCCGTTCCAGCTTCCGGGGAACCTGAGCAGCAGCAGTCCGACCGGAACGGTGCAATTCCTGGACAGCACTCCGTCCACGGCCAGCGTCAGACTGATCGGCACCGCGATCCTGACGCCATCGGGGCTGTTTACGTCCACAGCTACGCTTACGGTCGATTCCGTACCGGCCAATCTGGTGGCGGTTTATCTCGGCGACAACAACTACGATGGCAGTTCCTCGCCGCCCGCCGGAGGTACCGGCAAAGGAACCGTCAGCCTGAACGTGACGGCCAGCGACACTCAGCCCACGTTCGCGGAGCCGTTGACGTTCAGCGTGACGGCGACTCCATCCGCCGCGGGCGCCGTGGCCACGGGCCAGGTGAATGCCACCTACCTGGGTCTTTTCCCATTGGGAAGCGGCACCCTGGACGGCACGGGGAAGGCAGCGATCACAGTTCCGCAGACTCTCAGCGCGGCAATCCCATGGGGCCTGCCGGCGGGGCCGGACTCCATCACGTTCAGCTATGGCGGCGATGGCAATTATTCGCCCGCACAAACGAATTTCACGGAAACCATCGCCAAAGCCGCCACCCAGAACCAGGCCACGGTGTCGCCTTCAGCCACCAGCGTCACGGCGACCGTCAGCATCGACGAGGCGTCGGTTTCCAGCCGGACATTTGCGCTTCCGGGTGCGAACGACATCAGCCCGAACCCTTCCGGCACGGTGCAGTTCCTCAATGGCAGCACGCCGATCGGCAAAGCCACGCTGATTCCGAGCGGGCTTTTCCAATCGGCCGCGACCCTCACGGTGACGCAGCCGTTTTCTTCATCCGATGTTCTGACCGCAGTCTACAACGGCGATTCGAATTACACCGGCAGCACGTCTCCGGCGGCGTCGATTCCGACGCTGGGCGCGGTAGCTCTCAGCGTCCAGTCGAGCGCGAATCCATCCACTTTTGCCGAGCCGGTCACGTTGACGATCAAGGTGACTTCGGCGTCCTCGAACACGACCGTGCCGACCGGGACGGTGCAGGCGTCGGTGCTGGGCTCGGACGTCCTTGACACGGCCGCGATGGACTCCACCGGCAGCGCTTCGATCACCATACCGCCGCAGATCCCGGTGCCCAACTCGCTGTTGACTCTCGCCTGGGGACTGGCGACGGGCATGAACGACATCACCGTGGCATATTCCGGCGACGACAACTATGCGCCTGCGCAAGCGGACTGGAAGCAGACGGTGAGCCAGGCAGCCACCACGACGAAGGTCGGGTTCGCCCCGAGTCCGTCCAATGAAGCCGTCGTCGTGGCGACGGTGGCGATCGATGAATCCTCGGTATCGAAAACCGACTTTCGGATTCCGGCTCCCGGCGGGCTGAGCAGCTACCCCACGGGAGTGGTGAGTTTTTACGATGGCACGAACCTGCTCGGCACGGGCAAGTTGAGTCCTGGCGGTACGCTTTTCGAGGCGACTGCGCTGTTCTCGAGCGCCAGCATTCCGGCGGATATTCAAGCCGTCTACGGCGGCGATACGAACTACACCGGCAGCAGTTCGCCGGGCAAAACCAGCGGCAACGGAACGGTCGCGGTCACGCTGCAATCCAGCGCCAGCACGAATTTGTACGGCGCGGCGCTTACGATTGCCGCCGCGGTTACGCCCACCACGGCCGGCGGGCCCACGCCCACCGGCACGGTGCAATTCTTCGATGGCACGCAGAATCTTGGCTGGGTGGCCACGCTCGATGCGAGCGGCAACGGCACACTCAAATTCCCCGAACCGCTGGCTACTCCCCTGGTGTGCATGGCGATTTGCCCGCCTCCGGCGGACGCCCTGGTGCTGGGCGCCGGATCGCATTCCATCACTGCCCAGTACAGCGGCGATTCCAACTATGCCTCCGCGACATCGGCCACGGCATTGGTGCAGCAGATTACCAAGGCGCCGACCAACACTTCGGTGTCGGAGATCATCGCGGTGCTGGGAATCGTCTCGCAAGGCGGCGCGGTCGCCACGGTATCGGATGCTCAGCCCCCCTCCGGCGGACCGTACCACTTAGAGGCGGTGACATCCAGCGGCATAGTGGAGGGCGATCCCACCGGTACGGTAACGTTCTACAACGGAACGACCTCGCTGGGAACCGGCACCTTGACGCCCAGTTTCGCCGGAAACGTGGCTTCCACAGCGAGCCTCAACACCAGTGGTGTCACCAGCACCGGGAGTGTTTCTGCGAACTATCCGGGCGATGCGAACTTCCAGCCCAGTTCCAGTCCCACGCTGCCGGCGACGAGCGTGAGTCTCAGCGGGAATCCCAACCCCAGCAATGTAGACCAATCGGTGACATTGACCGCGACGATCACGACGGTTGCGACAACACCCGCACCCGGCGGGAGCGTGAGTTTCTTCGATGGCAAAACGCCGTTGGGGAGCGCACCGGTCTCCGGCGGCACGGCAACGCTGAGCAGCATTTTTACGGCGGCAGGCGCGCACTCGCTCACCGCCGTCTATAGCGGCGACGCAAATTATCAGGGATCGACGTCGGCGGCGTACGTGCAGACGGTCAATACCACCGCCACTCCGACGGACAGCCTGAAGCTGACCGCCAGCAGCACCACGCCGGTCTACGGCCAGCAGGTGGTTCTGTTTGTACAGGCAATCGGCAACATCACAACGCCGCCGACTGGCACAGTGAATTTCCTGGATGGCGCGACGAACATCGGTTCCGCGAGCCTGACCGCGGGGACAGCCTGGGTGGTAGTCACGCTCGCGGTGGGTCCGCATCAGATCTCCGCCACGTGGGCAGGCGATTCCAATTGGCCCGCGGCACAATCGGCCGCGGTCACAGTGACGGTTAATCCGGCAGCGACGGCCGTGAGGCTGACGAATTTCGGGACCACCTGGACGGCCGTGGTAATGCCGCTGCCGCCGGGCCAGGGTACGCCGACGGGCAGCGTGCAATTCGTCGATACCGTTACGCAAGCCGTGCTCGCGACGGGCACGTTGAACGGCGGAAGCGTTACGGTTACGCTGGCGGCGGTGACCGATCCGGTGCAAGCGGTCTACTCCGGCGACAGCAATTTCAATGCGAGCAAATCGCGGATGGGTTCGGTGCAGCCGGCGCGGCCGAAACGATAATCCAGGAACTTGCGGAATTCAGAAAACCAGTGAAAGCACCGCTGCCTGGCGTCAACGCCGCTATTTGGCGCTGGGGCTGTCGTCGGCTTTCAGGTCGCCGATAGCGTACTGAATTCCGGCCAGCATGTGGGCGACGAAGGGGCGCAGGAAGTAGACCTTCTCGTCGTGGCCATGCGCCTCGTAGAAGACGCGGCCGTTGCCCACGCGCTGAATGTAACTCAGGGCGTAGTCGCCGTCGGTACGGCGGTTGACAGCGGGCTCCTTGGCTTTGTCTTCGGCGCTCATTCGGGCGTAGTTGATGCTGGTGAGGACATGGACCCGCTTGCGACTGAAAGAGTCTTGAGCGAATGTGTAAGTCTCGTCGACCATCTCGAAGCCGCGGGGCGGGAACATGACGGTGAGAGGGCTGTGGGGATCGTCGACTTTCACCGGAATGAGGGTCGGGTAAGACCAATGGAATTTGAAGAAACCGCCGATCATCTGGTTAAACTCGGGCCAGGTGCCGGTGACGTTCGGGCCGTTGGTATGGTAGCTGTCGGTAGCGGCGTGGATGCCGGCGAGTCCCTTGCCGCCTTTGACGAAGTCGAGGAGCGCCTGGCGGCGAAGATCGGTGGCAGCCTTGTCGGCCGGATCGTCGAGAAATGCGCCGGTGGTGCTATCGAGGAAGATGGCGTCGTAGGTTTTCAGATTTTCCGGCGTGATGGCGGCGGCGTCGTACGTAATGGAGGTCATCCAGGCGCCGGTTTTGTCGCCGAGGTATTCCACCATTTTGGCGGCCAGTGGGATGGACGTGTGGACCCAACCGGCGGCGCGGCAGAGGACCAGCACATGACGGAGGCCTTGGGGTGTGGCGTAGGGCCTGTCTGGCAGGGCGGCCATCATGGCGGAGATGTCGCCGGGTTCGGCAAATTGTTTTTGCGGGCAGCCGGGGTTGAATCCGCCGCTGAATCCATTGGGCGGACAATTGCCCGGAGCGGCAGCGCGTTGGGCAAAAACCACAGAGGCGGCGAATAGGGAGGCGGCCAAGGCCGCGGCAGTTGCGAGGATTTTCAGGTTCATGATCGGTACCTTCCGTGAGCGAAAGCTGGAACGGAAGACGCAATTATATCGACTCACGAAGCACGCCATCTCATGTCGGGCGGCGCCGGCCAAGGCAGCCATCTAATTTGCCCGAATTTTGCCAGTGCCCTGCCCGGCCGCAGCTCACCCCACGGCGAGAGAATGATAAGGTATACATCGAGGTGGAAATCCGTGAGTGAATACCTGACCGGGACCCAGTTCAGCCGGCGCGTGCTTTTCGGTACTGTTGGAAAGGCAGCCGCGACGATGGTTGCCGCGCCGCTCGTCCAGAGCGCCATCCTCGCCGCGGACGGCGGCACGCTGGCCTGCAGCGCTGATGTGGACCGCATCAACATCCTTGGCGCCAAGACGTACCTTCACGGCTGGGCGGGGTACGGCGAACCGCCGATTCTGGGCCGGCCGCAGGAGAATCGGAGCCGCGGGGAGTCTTCGGCTCCGGGACCGGCTCTCTCCGGCGTCTGGAGCAAGGAGTCGGGTCCCGGCGCGGTGGCTTTCGCCGATCCGAAGTCGCTCGCGACCACCGCGACATTCTCCGCGCTTGGCATGTACGTGCTGAAACTGACGGCGAGCAATGGCGCGAGCACGCATTCCTCCAGGGTTCGCGTTTCCGTCGAGGCGCCTCCGCCGGCGAGGCAACTGGAAGCGGTTTACACGAAGAGCTTCAAGATCGACAGCCCGTTCTGGAATGCGCGCGCGAAAGCGCTCATCTGCAACTGGATTCCCCACTGCATCGACCAGATCAATCGCACGGACTTGGCCCTCGGACCGGGCGGCGTCGACAACTTCATCAATGCGGGCAAAGCACTTCGCGGCGAGCCCCACGGCTATCACAAGGGCTACGTCTTTTCGAATGCCTGGGTCCATCAGACCGTGGAAGCGATGAGCATCGCGCTGATGATCGATCCGCGGCACGATCCTGAAATTCTCAAAGCGCACCAAAAGTTCCGGCAGACGCTCGACAACTGGATCCCCATCATTCTCGCGGCCCAGGAGCCCGACGGCTACCTGCAGACCGCTTTCACGGTGGCGCCTCCGCGGCGCGCGCCGCTTCCGCCGGTTCCGGTTACCAAGGCCGATGGCACGGTCGTCCTAGCTCACGTGACGGTGATGCATGAGCCCGATGGCACTCTGCGCGCCGAGCGCGCTCGCGGCGCCCAGCAGAGCGGAGATCTGCCGTTTGACGGCAAGACGTCCACCACGATCCTTTTCCCGACTCTGAACCAGGACAGCACGATTACGCCGGTCCGCATCGCCCTGTTCGAGGGCACGGCTCCCGCGCCAACTCCGGGACGCGGCTACCGGCAGCCTGCTCCCCTGACAGCCCGAATCATTACCGGCGAAAACTCCGACGGCAAGCCCGACACCGCCATCGAAACGCCGGCTGAGCAGCCCGCCAACCTGAAGCATTGGGATCCCGCCACGCGCGGCAATCACGAAGGCTACACGGCGGGCTACTTTTTGGAATCGGCCATCAACCATTACCTGATGACCAACAAGCAGGATGCGCGGCTCTACAACGCTGCCAAAAAGCTGGCCGACTGCTGGTACAGCAACCTCGGGCCCGCGCCGAAGAAGCCGTGGTACGACGGCCACGAGGAAATGGAACAGGCGCTGGTTCGCTTCGGACGGTTCGTCAACGATATGGAAGGCGGCGGCAAAGGACAGCGGTATATCGAACTGGCGAAGTGGCTCTGCGACTGCCGCTCGACCACCGCCGTCCAGCACACCCGCCCCGACGGCACGGTGCAGGACGAGCGATCGGAATACGACCAGAGCCACCTTCCGGTGGTCGAGCAGTACGAGGTGGTAGGACACGCCGTGCGCGCGATGTACCTGCAATCCGGCATGGCGGATGTCGCCGTGGAAACCCACGACCCGGAATACCACAGCGCGGTGAAATCGCTGTGGGACAACCTGGTCAACAAGAAACTGTACGTCACGGGCGGGGTGGGCAGCGGCGATACGTCGGAGGGATTCGGCATCAACTACGCGCTCAGCAACCAGGCGTACTGCGAAGCCTGCTCGAGTTGCGGCGCGATCTTCCTGCAATGGAAGATGCACCTCGCGTATCACGAGGCGAAGTACGCCGACCTGTACGAGGAGACGATGTACAACGCGCTTCTGGGCGCGACGGATCTCGAGGGCGAGAACTTTTATTACGACAATCCGCTCGATGAAAATAAGATGCGGTACGCGTGGCACACGTGCCCGTGCTGCGTCGGCAACATTCCGCGGACGCTGCTGATGATGCCCACATGGGTGTACACCAAAGCGCCCGACGGAATCTATGTGAACCTCTTCATCGGCAGCACCATCACGGTGGAGAACGCAGGCGGCACAGATGTCGAAATGGTGCAGACGACAGAGTACCCCTGGAAAGGCAACGTGGCGATCACGGTCAATCCGAAAACAGCGAAGACTTTCAGCCTGCGCATCCGGGTACCCGATCGCGCCGTGAGCAGGCTATACACCCCGAAGCCCGCCGCCAACGGCGTGACGTCGATCCTGGTTAACGGACAGGCCGTGAAACCCGTAGTGGAGAAGGGCTATGCCGTCATCAAGCGCGAGTGGAAGGCGGGAGACAAGGTTGAACTGGTGCTGCCGATGGTGCCGCAGCGAGTCTACCCCGACGATCGGATCATCGCGACCACCCGCGGCGGCGAAGTGCAGCACCCCGATCAGGGCAAGGTGGCGATCAAGTACGGGCCGCTGATCTACAACATCGAAAAAGTGGATGAAGACATCGCCAAGCCGATCAGTAAGACCGCACCGCTCACCGCGGAATGGCGTCCCGATCTGCTGGGCGGCGTGATGACCATCAAAGGCAAGTTCGCCGACGGGAGCGACCTGGTGGCCGTGCCGAACTACGCCCGCACCAATCGTGGCGGCGAGCCGACGGCCGCGCCGCCGGACTACCGGCGCATGCGGGCGTTGACATCGGTCGTCTGGGCCAAAGAAGGGTAAACCGGATCGCCGCGTTCCAGCTCCTCGGCGGTATTATAAACTGGCGCAATTCTGGCCTTAAGGGAGTACTCAACGATGCCGGAAACCCGAACCAGGGAGAATTCAACGGTGGTGGGCATCGGAGCTTCCGCGGGCGGACTCGCCGCCCTCAAGACGTTCCTCGATCACGTGCCCGCCGATAGCGGACTCACTTTCGTGGTGGTGGTTCACCTTTCGCCCGACCACGAGAGCCATCTGGCTGAACTCCTTCAGCCCCATGTCCGCGTTCCCGTCCGGCAAGTCAACGTGACCACGGCTCTCGAACCGGATCGCGTGTATGTCATCCCGCCCAATGCCAACATCAGCACCATCGACACGCATTTGCGGCTTTCCAAGCTCGAGGACCGGCGGCAGGAGCGCGCGCCGATCGATCATTTTCTGCGCACGCTTGCGCGAACCCACGATGGAAATGCTGTCGCGGTGATTCTCACCGGCACCGGGTCCGATGGCACGCTCGGCATCAAAGACGTCAAGGCAAATGGCGGCCTGGTCATCGTCCAGGATCCCAATGAGGCGGAATACGACAGTATGCCCCAGAGCGCCATCGCCACCGGATTAGCGGACTATGTTCTGCCCCTCGTCGAGATTCCCGGCGCCATTCTGCGCTACGACCGCACCCAGCCGCGAGTCACGATGCCCTCCGATGGCGACGAGGTTCCGCAGAGCGAGTGGGCCCTTCTGCAAAAGGTGTTCGCGCAATTGCGCGCGCGAACCGATCGCGACTTCAGCCGGTACAAACGATCGACGGTTCTCCGGCGCGTCGCCAAGCGGATGCAATTGAATTACCTCGAAGATCTCCCGGCTTACGTCGAGCGGCTGCGGGAACGGCCGGAAGAGGTCCGGGCCCTCGCCGACGATCTGCTGATCACGGTCACGCATTTCTTCCGCGATCCGGAAGTTTTCCAGAAACTCGAGAACGAAGTGATCCCTTCGAAGCTGAGGAAGAAAGGACCGCAGGAATCGTTTCGGGCCTGGTCGGTAGGGTGCGCCACCGGCGAGGAAGCGTACTCGCTGGCGATGCTGCTGGCGGAGGAGGCGGGACGGCACGAGATGCCGCCGCAAATTCAGGTGTTCGCGTCCGACCTGCATACGCGGTCCCTCGAAAAAGCCCGGGAGGGATTCTATCCGGGCGATATCGTGGCGGATGTCAGCGCGGACCGCTTGCGGCGCTTCTTCCAAAAAGAGAACGGCGGCTATCGCGTCAACAAGGAATTGCGCGACCTGGTGGTCTTCGCCCCGCACAACATCCTGTCGGATCCTCCCTTTTCCCGGCAGGACCTCATCTCCTGCCGCAATCTGCTCATCTATCTCGATCGCGACGTGCAACGGGACGTGATTGAGCTGTTCCACTACGCATTGAATCCGGATGGGATCCTCATGCTGGGGTCGGCGGAATCGATCGACGCCACGGATCTGTTCCGGGTGGAAGACAAGCATTTATGCTTTTTCCGGAAGCGAAACGTGCCCGCGCGCGAGCCGCGCCTGCCGGTGTTTTCGCTCAGCCGCGCGACTGTGCGGGGAGAGCTCCTCAACCGGATGACGCCGAGCGGCGAGCCGGTTGCGTATGGGAGGCTGCATCAGCAAATGGTGGAGCAGTATGCTCCGCCCAGCGTCCTGGTCAGTCCCGATAACCAGCTGATTCATCTCTCGGAGCACGCCGGCCGGTATCTCGTCCATCCCGGAGGGGAACCGACGGCGAGCGTATTGAAGCTGGTGCGGCCGGAACTTCGGATCGAACTGCAAGCGTCGCTGCAAACCGCCCGGGAAAGCCGGAAGGCCTTCGATTCCAGCCCGATTCCGGTACAGTTCAACGGACACGCGCGATCGGTGGTGCTGCATGTCCGGCCGTCCCTGGAGCCGGAGCGCGACGGCTTGGCTTTGGTGATCTTCGAGGAACGCGAGCCCCACGAGGATGCCGACGCGGTTCCCGCGGATCATCCGGGGATGGCTTCGGCCGCCGGTCGCATCCGCGATTTGGAAAGCGAGCTCAGTCTCACCCGTCAACGGCTTCAGACCATCATCGAGGAGTACGAGACCAGCCAGGAGGAAATGAAGGCTTCGAGCGAGGAGATGCAGTCCACCAACGAGGAACTGCGCTCCACTCTGGAGGAACTGGAGACATCGAAGGAAGAACTGCAAAGCATCAACGAGGAGCTCCAGACCGTCAATCAGCAGAACCGGCACAAGGTGGAAGAACTGGCCCAGCTTTCCAGCGACCTGCAGAATCTTCTCTCCGCCACCGATATCGCGACGCTGTTTCTCGACCGCGAGTTGCGAATCCTCCGGTTCACACCCAGGCTCGGCGATCTGTTCAACGTGCGGATCACGGACCGCGGGCGGCCGATTTCCGACCAGACGCACCGGCTGGCCTATTCCGGCCTGCGCGAGGATGCCGAATCCGTGCTCAGCCGCCTGGTGCCGGTGGAACGCGAGGTGCAGGACGATGCCGGACGCTGGTACCTCGCGCGCGTACTACCGTATCGCAGCACCGAAGACCGCATCGAGGGCATCGTCATTACATTTCTGGATATCGATACCAGGAAAAGGGCTGAGGAGGCGCTGCGCATCAATGAAGAGCGGCTGCGCCGGATGGTGAACGTCGATGTAGTAGGCATCCTCATCTTCGACGCGTCGGGCACGCTCATCGACAGCAACGAAGCGTTTCAGAAAATGGCGGGCTACTCCAAGGCAGAGATCGCCGCACGCAAGCTTACGTGGCGCGACATGACCCCCCCGGAATATGTGGAGGCCAGCGAACAGCAATTGCGGAAGGTTGCCGAGACCGGCCGGATCGGGCCATACGAGAAAGAGTACTTCCGGCAGGACGGATCGCGCGCCTGGATGCTCTTCGCCGGAGCGAGCCTGGGCGACGGCACCATCGTCGAATACTGCATCGATATTTCGGACCGCAAACGCGCCGAGGCGCTGGTCCGCGAAACCAGCACCTATGCCGAGAACATCATCGAGACTCTTCATGAGCCTCTTCTGGTTCTCTCGCCCGACCTGACGGTCCGGTTGGGGAACCCGGCATTCTATCGCTTTTTCAAAATGGACCGCAGCGACACTCTCGGGCGCCGGCTCTACGATTTGGGCAATGGACAGTGGGACATTCCGGTGCTGCGGCGTCTGCTGGAAGAGGTGCTGCCCCGAAACGGTGCAATCGAGGACTTTGAGCTGGCTCACGGGTTCGAGAATATCGAGTCGCGGGTAATCCTCCTCAACGCCCGCAGGTTGGCCCACCAGGGCCTGATTTTGCTGGGGATGCGCGACATCACGGAGCGCAAACGGCTGGAAGAGAACCTGGTGGATCAGGTCCATCAAACCACCGAAGCGCTCAGCAGTACGCAGGCCGAACTTCGGGCGCTTTCCGGCCGCCTCATGGCCGCTCAGGAGGACGAACGGCGCAGGATCGCACGGGAACTGCATGACGATCTGGCGCAACGCGCGGCGGTGGTCGATGTGACGCTGCAGCGCGTAGCTCAACTTTTGCCCTCCGTCGAAGGCGCTGAAGCGATCGCGGCGGTACGGGGGCATTTAAACTCGTTATCGGTCGGTCTTCGCGAGATTTCCCACCGGCTCCATCCTTCTGTGATCGTGGATTTAGGATTAGCCACCGCCCTGAAGGAACTCGTCCGCGAACTAAACGAAGCCGGCGGCGATATCAGCTTCCAGGGTTCCGACGTGGCCCCGCAATTGAGCCCGGACGAGGCTTTGGCGCTCTATCGCATCGCCCAGGAAGCGCTGAACAACGCGCGCAAGCACGCTCCGAAGTCTTCGGTTCGAGTGTTTTTCAAGGCGAATGAGCGATACGCGCGGCTGTCAATCGAGGATGACGGCCCGGGATTCAAGCTTCCCGATATCCGCAACGGGCGGGGGCTCGGGCTTTTGAGCATGCAGGAGCGCGCCCGGATGATGGGCGGCAAGCTGTTCGTGCGGACCAGACTGGCCGGCGGGACGCGGATCAGCGTGCATTTCCGAAGACCGCGGCATTCAGATGCGTGAAAAGGTTGGCGCCAGCCGGCTGATGCTCAGGCCCGCCACGCCTGCGGACACGGATGCAGTCACCGCCCTGCTGAAGGTTAGCTATTCGCAATTGCTTGCCGCGAGCTACCATCCCGGCACGCTGGAACTTGTCCTGCCCTATATTGGCAAGGCCAACCCGGTATTACTCGCCTCCGGGAAGTATTATGCCGCGGAGGCCGAACCGGGCGCTCTGGTTGGGTGCGGAGGGTGGACGCCGGAAAAGCCCGGCAGCGGAGAAATCGCTGAGGGCGAAGCTCACCTTCGCCACTTCGCGGTTCACCCCGATTGGATCCAGCGCGGAATCGGAACGGCCCTGCTGAATCGTTGCATTGCCGGCGCCAGGTCCGCGGGCGTTCGCCTACTTCACTGCTTTTCGACCTTGAACGGGGAGCCATTCTACCAGGCGTCGGGTTTCCGGAGAATTGGCTCGATCGATTTGCCGGTCGGGCCTGGCATCGTGCTCCCGTCGGTTCTGATGCAGCGGGAGATTTCGTGACGAGGGCTGTCCATCCGGTGGGCAGCCAATCTTACCCTGGCGGCGGCCCATGATTGGCCGCCCTGCCGTTGTCGCCGTTGGCACGATATCAGGAGCGGCGCGCGGCATCGTGGAGGCGAATCCAGGCAAGAAGCGCGAATCCGCCCATGACGAACACGGAGACTAAATCGGACGTCTGGAGGATGGCGCTCACGCGCCAGGGAACGCCGGCGGAATCGACCACGACCGATTGGGGCGGCGATGCCACGAGCAGATTTCCCAGAGCGGAGACCGCATAGAACAGGATAGCGGTGCGCCAGAACCAGGCGGGTTGTTTGGGCGAGGGCGCGGAGCGAGTTCGGAGGGTCAAGGCGAAGGCGAGGAACATGAGGTACACGGTGAGATACCAGCCAGCGTAGTTGCTGAGGGGCACGCCGAAGTAGGCGCCGCCATCATGCCAGGTCCAGGCATGGACGAGATTCGACCACACGGGATCCTGGGCGAAATCCCAGGCCACCATGACAAGGGCGGCGATGGCGGGCCGGGTGAAGAGGCGCGAACCGGCGAGAGGTTCGCCGCGGTCGCCGAGGATGAGGCAGGCGAGAGTCCAGGCCAGGTATCCCATACCGGTATAGGCGAGGCCGAGCAGAATGGGAACGGTAAAGATTTTGGGCCCCATGACCGCGGTGAAGTGGTAATGGCCGTAGGGGAATCCGGTGAGGACGCCGAGGTCCTCCATAAGGTTGCCGATCAGCAGGGTGAGGAGGATGAATCGCAGGATGCCGCGGGGGCCATAGACGGCCGATCCGTGGATCACCGCGAAGGCCAGCGGGAGCATCACGTGAAGGGCGACGGTGAGGACGATAGGGATGCCGGCGGGGAAAGATTGACCAACCCTGGCCAGCGCGTAGGCCGCGAGCAGCGCCCAGAGGGAGACTCTTGCCATGAGACATTATAAAGTCTGCGCTATCCTGGCCGAATAGATGTCGCAAGCACCCTTAACCCGCATCGGACCGTATGAAATCGTGGCGCGCCTGGGGGCCGGCGCCATGGGCGAGGTCTACCGCGCGCGCGATTCGCGCCTGGGCCGCGATGTGGCCATCAAAATCCTGCCGGCCGATGTGTCTTCGGACCCGGGGCGGCGATCGCGATTCGAACAGGAAGCGCGCGCCGTGGCCGCGCTCAATCATCCCAATATCCTGGGGCTCTACGACATCGGCAGCGAGGACGGCATCGCGTACATGGTCACGGAATTTGTGGCGGGGGAAACGCTGGCGGCGGTGCTCGAGCGGGGGCCGCTTCCGGCTCGCAAAATGCTTGATATCGCCGTGCAGATTGCCGACGGAATGGCTGCCGCGCACGCCGCGCGCATCACGCATCGCGACCTCAAGCCGCTCAACATCATGGTGGGGTCCGATGGCCGGGTTCGCATCCTGGATTTCGGGCTCGCCAAGCAGACCGAAATCTCCAGCGATCCCGACGCGACCCAAGTGGTGGGACACACCCAACCGGGAATGATCCTGGGAACGGTGAATTACATGAGCCCCGAGCAGGCGCGCGGAGCGCCAACCGATTACCGCTCGGACCAGTTCTCGTTCGGCCTGATTCTCTACGAAATGGCTGCCGGCAAGCGCGCTTTCGAGCGTCCGGAATCGGTGCAGACCATGTCGGCCATCATCGGCGAGGATGCGCCGCCTATTGAGCAGAATATTCCGGCGCCGCTGCGATGGGTGATCGACCGGTGCCTGGCCAAAGATCCGGCGGACCGCTACGAATCTTCGCGGGATCTGTTTCAGAATTTGCGGAGTCTGCGCGATCACGCGTCGGAAGCCAGCGTGGCGCGTCCCGCGGCGGCAATGGCGGCGGCCTCGGCCGGCCCGCGAAGGCGCTTTCCGTGGCCGCTCGCGGCCGCGTTTTTGGCGGGCCTGCTGGTGGTGATGGCGGTACACCTGCTTCGCAGCGGCCCCGCAATCCCGGATCAATCCATGTACCGGTTCACCCCGTTTTCGTTCGCGCCGGGCGGGCAAAACCATTCTCTCTGGTCACCCGACGGCAAAGCCGTGGCGTACGCGGCGCGCGGCGCCGAGGGACCGTTCGAAACCTACATTCGCTACCTGGACGCCGCCACACCGGTCGAGATCACGCATACCAAGGAGAATGCCACACCACTGGCTTGGGCTCCCGACGGCAAGCGTCTTCTGCTGAGCATCGATCGCGATCCGGCGGCCATTTGGTCGGTAGCCACGGTTGGAGGAGATCCCGAGGCGGTGGTGCCGAAAATACCGCCAACGCGTCTCACCAGCATCTCGCCGGACAACCAGGCGGTGGCGTATTTCTATCCCGGCGATGACGGCCGTTATGGTGTATGGATCAGTTCACCGCTCACCGCGCAACCGAAACGCTATCTGCCCGATCCGTACGCCACCAAGGACCTCTACAACGATCCCAAGCTGCAATTCTCGCCCGACGGAAAAGAGATGCTGCTGACCATGAACGGCGGCCGCAAACGCGAAGAAACGTGGCTGCTGCCGTATCCTCCCAACCCTTCCAAACCGCCGCATCTGGTGGTCCCGGACCTGCGTTCCGGGGGAGGGACCCCGGTATTCACGTGGATGCCCGATTCCCGGCACGCGGTTTTCGCGGTGCAGCGTTCCGGCGATGCTTCGCAGCAACTCTGGCTCGCCGACACGGTCACGGGCGAATATCACGCGCTCACCAGCGGCACTAGTTTCTTATGGGGTCCGGCGGTCTCTCCCGACGGCGAGCGCATGATTTTCGGGGAGACTACGGGAAGTTACGACGTGGTCTCGATGGACCTGGGCACCGCGGCGGTCCATCCACTGATCGCCACCCAGCGCGACGAAGTCATGCCGTGTTGGGCGGCCAACAAGCCGCTCCTGGCCTACGTCACCGATCGCAACGGGCCGCAGGAAATCTGGCTGCGCGCGGGCGATGGGTCGGATCGGCCGCTGGTGACAGCCCGGGATTTCCCCGAAAAGCCGGTCCAATGGTTTATGGCGCCTGCACTTTCGCCCGACGGAGACCGCGTGGTCTACGCCAAAATCGACGTGGGCGGGGACCAGCGGCTGTGGATCTCCGCGGTCGCCGGCGGGGCGCCCGTGCCGCTCACCAACGATCACGCGTCGGGTGAATTTCCCGGGTCGTGGTCTCTCGACGGCAGTTGGTTCGCCTATATCCGGTTCGAGGGCGGCAAAGTCAGCCTGGATAAAGTGAAGACTGCCGGCGAGGCCACGCCGGTGTTGATCAAAGCCGAAGCCGAGTACGATAACGATGCCGTGCCGGTCTGGTCGCCTGACGGCGATTGGATTCTGCTGGGCGAGACTCTATATTCCGCCGACGGCAAGACGTCCCGCTCTCTCGGCGAACATCACTCCGAAGGTTACGCTTTTTCGCAGGATGGCAAGCTGGTCTACGGAATGCGTCCGGGTGAAGGCGGCGAGACGCTTTTCTCGGTCGATGTTGCTTCCGGCAAGGAGAAAATCGTCGGCTCAGTCGGTCCGGAGTACCGTCCTCACAGCAATCTGAATCCGGGAGTGCGGCTTAGTCTCGCGCCCGATGGAAAGAGCATCGCCTATGGCGCGGGCAGATTCACAGACAGCTTGTGGATGCTCGAAGGCTTCGCGGTAAGGGCCGGGTTCCTGGCGCGGCTTGGCTGGTAACCGGCAAAACCGAACCGGACTAACAGGAACAGTCTCGGGTGCGCCATCCGGCGGAACGCTACGGCTATGTAATCCTCGGTTCGGGTTATTTCACGCCTGTTGCGCCCGGCGGAGCAGCATGGCGGCGGAGGCGGCCAGCAGCAGGGCCAATCCGCCGAGGGCCCATGGAGACAGCGCCGGCGCGGTGGCCGTAGGAGAGCCGGCCCCAGCCGGCGTCAGGCTGCCGGAGGTGAGATTATCAAAGGTGTAGGGCGGCCCCGAGCCGGCCCGTACCGCCGATATGGATGCTCCGGCGCCGCAGGTTGTAGTGGTGCTGCACAGCGTCCCTCCGCTATAGCCTACCAGCGTGCTGGCCGGAACGGTCACTTGCAATACCGGGGTGAACGGAAGACCGGCTGGCGATACGAAGATCAACTGGTACGTGGATGTGATCACGACGCCGTTCGGGACGGTGTACGTGTTTGAATCGGGTGAGCTGACAACTAAATTCTCCACCATGGGCTCGCCGGTAGTGGTATCGAGCGTCAACGTTCCGCTGAGCGTAGCACCGTCGGCAAACGTTCCGGATGCGTTGAAGGTAACCACGGTGTCGCCGGCGTAAGCGCACCATGCAAAAAGCACTATGACAAGTGCCGCCAAAACAAGACGCAGTCTCAAGTTCTCCTCCAGAGAGTTAGTTTCCTTGGGCTTCCGCTCCATATTACACGATAATGAGGCCTTTATTTCCATTAAAGAGACGGTTCCCGCCCTAAGTAGAGGGGGCTATGTGCGGGAGCTACAACTCGCCCAGCACCGCCTCCGCGTGGCCTTTCGCTTTGACCTTGCCGTAGATCTTCTCAATTCTGCCATCCGGCCCGATCACGAACGTGGTCCGCTCAATGCCCATCACCTTGCGGCCATACATGTTCTTCTCTTTCCAAACGCCGTAGGCTTCGGCCGCCGACTTGTCTTCGTCCGCGAGCAGCGTAAAATTCAGGCCGTATTTCTGCTTGAACTTCGCCTGAGCCGGGGTCTTATCCGGCGAGATGCCGACCACCACCGCGCCCTTCTTCGCGATCGCCTTCGCGCTGTCGCGGAACTCGCAGGCTTCCACCGTGCACCCCGGCGTATCGGCCTTGGGATAGAAATAAAGCACCACGCGCCGGCCCTTCAGGTCGGACAAGCGAAAGTCTTCGCCGGTATCCGTGTGGACGGTAATTTCGGGAGCGGGATCGCCTGCTTTGAGCATTTCATCACCCCAGTTTCTGCTTGAGTAATTCGGTCACCACGGCGACGTTCGCCTGCCCGCGGGTGGCTTTCATGGCCTGGCCCACCAGGAAATTAATTACCGTGGTTTTGCCGCCGCGGTATTGCTCGACCTGTTTGGGATTGGCGGCAATCACCTCGGCGATCACTTTCTCGAGCGCGCCGGTGTCGCTGATCTGCTTCAATCCCTCGCGTTCCATGATGGCCGTGGGAGCTTCGCCGGAAGCCAGCATTTTCGGGAAAATCTCCTTCGCCAGCTTGCCCGAGAGCTGGTTCCCGGCAATCAGTTTCACCAACTCGCCGAGATGCCCCGCGCTTACCGGCGAATCGGCGATTTCCTTGCCTTCCGCTTTCAAGGCGCCCATCAGGTCGCCCATCACCCAATTCGCCGCCATCTTCGGATTGCCGGAAACCCGGGCCGCGGTTTCGAAATATTCGGCGGTCGCGCGCGACGCGGTGAGCACCTCGGCATCGTACTCCGAGAGGCCGAACTCCTCCAGGAAGCGCGCCCGCTTGGGCGCGGGCAATTCGGGCATGGCGGCGCGGATGCCCGCCAGCCACTCGTCGCCGATGCGCAGCGGCACGAGGTCCGGCTCGGGGAAGTAGCGATAGTCGTGCGCTTCTTCTTTGCTGCGCATGCCGGCGGTTTCGCCGAGATCGGGATCGAACAGGCGGGTTTCCTGCGCCACGCGCCCGCCGCTTTCGAGGACCGCCACCTGGCGGGCGATCTCGTAATCGAGCGCCTGTTTCAAGAAGCGGAACGAGTTGAGGTTTTTCACTTCGGCTTTGGTGCCGAGCTTTTCCTCGCCTTTGAGCCGGACCGAAACGTTGGCGTCGCAACGCAGATGGCCCTTTTCCATGTCGCAGCTCGACACCTCGATGAACTGAAGGGCGTGTTTGACGGCGGCGAGGTAGGCGTAGGCTTCGTCGGAGCTGCGCATGTCGGGTTCGCTGACGATTTCGATCAGCGGGGTGCCGCTGCGGTTGAGGTCCACGTAGGAGAAACGGCCGGAATCCTTGAAGCCTTCGTGGATGCTCTTGCCGGCATCGTCCTCCATGTGGACGCGCGTGACCCGGATACGCTTGGAAAGGCCGCCGGCGACGATATCGACATGGCCCCATTCGGCGAACGGCTCGTCATACTGCGAAATCTGATAGCCCTTGGGAAGGTCGGGATAGAAATAGTTTTTGCGGGCGAAGCGGGAGTGGGGACGGATGCGGCAATTTAATGCCAGTGCGCCCTTGACAGCCAATTCCACGGCGGCGCGATTCAGTACCGGCAGCGCGCCGGGTAACCCGAGGCAGACGGGGCAGACGTTGGTATTCGGCGGAGCGCCGAAGCTGGTCGGGCATCCGCAGAAGATCTTCGTCGCGGTGGCAAGCTGCACGTGGACTTCGAGCCCCACGACAGCCTCGTAGCGCGCGATCGCATCGGGCGTGGCCATAGCAAGCATGGTGTCTTTCTATTGTAGAGCCCTGCCGGGAACTCAGGGTCCGCTCGCCGACGGGTGATACCATCGCATTTATGGCCAAATTCAAGCCGGCCAGGGCGAAAAAACAAAATGTACCGCCGCCGCAGGGAGCCATTCCCTGCGTGGTCCTGCTGATTCTCGCGATCACCGGCATCATGCTTCTGTTGTTCTTCGTCATGAAATCTTCCGGCAGCTAAAACCATCCCATGCGTAACCACAATCATCAGCCCGGCGACATGCGGCCCGTGGACATCGTCACAGGC
>Ga0335072_10004594_pt1 | contig 20432 bp, 10 predicted proteins | sample Lox_Sample_21_FD_206725 | JGI IMG/M metagenome (GOLD analysis project Ga0335072, IMG submission 206725) | Soil microbial communities from Loxahatchee National Wildlife Refuge, Florida, United States - Lox_Sample_2.1 | ecosystem: Environmental > Terrestrial > Soil > Wetlands | place: USA...
CTCCCGTATGGACGACGAGATCGCCGCCGAATTGCAGGCCCACATCGCTCTGCGCACCGATGAAAACCTGGCGCGCGGCATGTCGCCCGAATCCGCGCGGCGCGATGCGCTGTTGCGCTTCGGCAACGTGACTTCGACGCGCGAGCATGTTGCCGGCGCGGATGCGGTACTGATCTTCGACGGAATCTATGCGGATGTCCGCTTCGCCATCCGTCAATTTGTCAGGAATCCGGGCTTCGCCGCGACCACAATCCTGGTGCTGGCGCTGGGCATCGCGTCGTTCACCGCAATCTTTGCTTTCGTCGATGCGACACTCATCAGGCCTCTGCCCTATCAGAATCCGGCGCGTCTCGTGGCCCTGTTCGAAAGCATGTCGCTGGGACCGCAGTTTCACATCTCTTATCTCGACTATCTCGACTGGAAACGGATGAACCAGGTGTTCACTTCGCTGGACATCTACAGCGGTACAGGCCTCACGCTCGATACGCCGACCGGTCCCGAACCCATCACTGGAGCCGACGTGAGCGACGGGTTCTTCCGCACTCTCGGGGTAACGCCTGCTCTTGGACGCCTTTTCCACGATGGCGAAGATCTGCCAAGCGCGCCACGAACGGTGATTCTGACGTACTCGACGTGGCAGAAGCGCTATGGCAACCGCAGCGATGTGATCGGGAAGTCGGTCTCCCTCGATGGGACCGCATACACGATCATTGGAGTGCTTCCGCGTGACTTCCATTTTGTTCCGGCTGAGCCGGCGGATTACTGGATCCCGCTCAGCGATAGCGAAGGATGCAGAAAGGCCCGAGGCTGCCATAACTATGCCGGTGTTGCCCGGCTGAAGGACGGCGTCACTGTTGCAGCGGCTGCCGCCGACATGACGCGGGTCGCAGACCAGCTTGCGAAGCAGTATCCCGACGAAGATGCGCAGCGCGGTGCTACGGTGCTTCCCCTCACGGAATTGATCGTCGGCGATCTCCGCCCCATCCTCACCGTTCTTCTGTGTGGCGCGGTGCTGCTCGTGGTGATCGCGTGCGTGAATGTCGCGAGCCTGCTTCTGGTTCGTGCGGAAAGCCGCAAACGCGAAATCGCAGTACGCGGCGCCGTTGGTGCATCGCGTGCACGGCTTTTGCGCCAACTGATTACTGAAGGCCTGGTGCTCGTCCTCTGTAGCCTGGCTTTCGGTTTCGGATCGGCCGAACTGGCCATCCGGCTTCTTCTGCGGTTGCTCCCGGCGAGCATGCTGGCCACCATGCCGTATCTGGAGGGCCTCGGCCTCGGCACGCGCGTCGTCGGCATTGCCTGCTTGCTGTCGCTGTTGTCCGGGTTTGTGTTCTGCCTCGTGTCGGCGTTGAGGCTATCACGTTCCGGCGCAGGCGCGGGAATGCGCGCGGCTCTCGCCACGGGTGGCCGCGCTTCTGCGGGGACCCTGTGGCGGCGATTCGGATCGCATCTCGTCATGCTGGAACTGGCAATTGCGGTGGTGCTGCTGGTGTGTGCCGGCCTGCTGGGCAAGAGCTTCTATCTTGTGCTTCACACGCCGCTCGGCATGCAGCCCGATGCCCTTGTTGCACTTGGAATCTCGCCGAACGATACCCACTATTCTAAGGATCAGGCTGTTCATGCCCTGCGCGATCAGATTGAGGAGCGTGTCGCGGCTCTTCCGGGCGTGGAATCGGTGGGCAGCGCAGGCCAGATGCCGATCGGAGTCAACGGCGGCAGCACGACCTTTTTCGTCGTGGGCAGACCCCAACACGGCGAACGTGTTGAAGTGCTCAACCGCGAAGTGGATCCAGGCTACTTCCCAACCATTGGAGCTCGCATTCTGCGCGGGCGCGGCTTCACACGGGATGATGATGCCACGCGGCCGCTGGTGATGATCATCAACCAGGCGATGGCCAAGGAGTATTTCCCTGGCGAAGATCCGATCGGCAAGAGAATCATCTTCAGCCAGGGCGAGTCGGAGCGACAGATTGTCGGTATCGCCGCCGACATCCGCGAGGGCCAGCTGGATGCGCCGATTCCCGCTGCGATGTATCTTCCACTTGCACAGAATCTCGATCGCCGCTTCCATGTGTTCGTCCGGTCCTCGCTGCCAGGCGACCAGGTTCTGTCCGTGCTCGCCGGTACGATCCGCGAAATTGATCCTACGCTGACTCTCACTCAGCCCACCGTGATGAACCAGCGCATTCACGATTCGCCTGCTGCTTCCATGCACCGCACCTCTGCGTGGCTTGTCGGCAGCTTCGCAGGCATGGCGCTGCTGTTGGGCGTTGTCGGACTTTATGGCGTTGTGTCGTATTCCGTCAGCCAGCGAACGCGCGAGATCGGCGTCCGCATCGCGCTTGGCGCGCAACGCCGAACCGTATACAGCCTCATCCTTTCTGAGGCGGGGTGGCTCACGGTGGTGGGAATTGCCGCCGGCCTTGCCTGCTCGCTTGGCGCGTCCATGCTGATGCGCAAATTGCTTTTTGGCGTTCATGCATGGGACGGCGCGATTCTCGCTTCGGTGGCGATCGTCCTGGGGGCCTGCGCCCTACTCGCCACTTATCTGCCGGCCCGCCGGGCCGCAACTGTCGACCCTATCGAGGCTCTTCGCAACGAGTAGGAGAATTCCATGTCCGTCTTCCGCCGCATGACAAACCTGTTTCGGCGCTCCCGTATGGACGACGAGATCGCCGCCGAATTGCAGGCCCACATCGCTCTGCGCACCGATGAAAACCTGGCGCGCGGCATGTCGCCCGAATCCGCGCGGCGCGATGCGCTGTTGCGCTTCGGCAACCTAGCTTCGACAAGGGAGCACGTCCTTGCGGCCGACACAACGCTCAGCCTCGATGGATTGGCGCACGATATCCGTTATGCAACCCGGCAGTTGCTGCACTCTCCGGGCTTCAGCATCACGGCCATTCTCACACTCGCTGTCGCCATCGGCGCCAATGCAATTGTATTCAGCCTGCTGAACGCGCTGGTGCTGCGGCCTCTCAATCTACCCGGCGCCAAGCAGCTCTACACCATCCAGCAACGCGGGGTGCCGATGAATTGCTATCCCGACTATCGCGATCTGCGTGATCGCAATCGCGCGTTCGATGGCCTGGCTCTTTACAACTTCGCTGCCGTCGGGCTTGAGACGGGTGGCAACGCGCAACTTGCGTGGATTTACGAAGCCAGCGGCAACTACTTCGACGTGCTCGGCGTGCAGCCATACCTGGGCCGATTCTTCCATGCCTCGGACGAGCACGGAGCCGACAGCAGCCCGTACATCGTACTCAGTTACGCCTATTGGCGAACCCGGTTCCACTCCGACCCGACGGTGGTGGGCCGCACGGTCGGCATGAATCGCCATGCGTTCACAATTCTCGGCGTTGCGCCGCCGCTCTTTCGCGGCACCGAGCTTATCTTTGGCCCTGATTTCTGGGTGCCCATCGTGGAGCAGGGCGAAGTGGAGGGTTCGAACACGCTCGAAGATCGCAGCAGCCAAAGTCTCTGGATCATCGGCCGGTTGAAGCCACAGTACACCGTCGCGCAGGCAGAGGACGACCTGAATCGCATTGCCGCTGACCTCAGGAAGACCTATCCGATCGACGACGATGGGCTCCATTTCACGCTTGCGCGTCCCGGCCTTGTCGGGGACATGCTCGGCGGTCCGGTGCGCGCCTTTGTCGCCGGTCTCATGTTGCTCGCCACCCTAATTCTTCTGGCAGCGTGCGCCAACCTCGGCAGCCTGTTTGCCGCGCGTTCGGCCGACCGCACGCGCGAGATTGCGCTTCGCCTGGCTCTTGGGTCGACGCGACGCCGCATCGTCCGCCAGCTTTTGTCGGAAGCGCTGCTCATTGCGCTGGCAGGTGGATCATTGGGTATCGCGGCCGGCGTCGTGCTGCTGCGCGCTCTCAGCGCATGGCAGCCGCTCCCGGACTTTCCGATCCATGTGCCCGTAAATCCTGACACGCGTACCTATGCAGTCGCAGCCGGTCTGGCGTTGATCAGCGGTCTGTTGTGCGGTTTGGCGCCGATACGCCAGATCTTCAGGGCCGCTCCCTGGGAAGCCGTCAAGTCACGAATCGCGAACGGCGCGGGGAATCGCCGCTTCGTCATGCGCGACATTCTCCTGGTCATCCAGATTGCCATTTGCGCGATTCTCATGACGGCTTCGCTGGTCGCGGTGCGCGGGCTGGCGCACTCGCTGCATAGCGACTTCGGTTTCGACCCGCATCATGCCGTCCTCGTGACCACCGACCTGAATATGGCGGGTTACAAGGGCGATCGGGTGCGCGCGATGCAGCGTCGCATGATCGATACGGCATCGGCCGTCCCCGGAGTAACTGCGGCAGGGCTCGTGAACACCATCCCCTTGGGTCTCGGCTGGAGCGAGACATCCGTCTTTACTGTCAACGCCACGGATTTCCGCGAGTCGGCCGAAGCGGCGGAGGCCATGGATTTCGCCGTTTCACCTGGCTACTTCAAGGCCGCGGGCACTTCTTTGCTGGCGGGCCGCGATGTTGCCTGGAGCGACACGAAGGAGTCTCTGACCGTCGCCGTCATCAATCAGGAATTCGCGCGCAAAGTGTTCGGATCAGTCGCCAGGGCGATCGGGTCGCAGTTCATCCAGGGCTCGAAGCACACGCACTTCCAGGTCATCGGCGTCGTGGAAGACGGCAAATACGTGACCCTCACAGAAGATCAGAGGGCTGCGTTCTTCCGCCCCCTGTTGCAGGAGCCATCCAGTTCCACTGCTTTGGTGGTTCGCTCTTCGGGCGACGCGCAGCGGATCGCCGCGTCGTTACATGAAGCAATGCACAGCCTCGACGAAGCGTTGCCGGTCACCCTCGTGACCTGGGATCACGAACTGAACAGTTCGCTGTTTGCGGCGCATGCAGCCACCATCGCTCTCGGCGTGCTCGGCCTGCTCGGCGCCATGCTGGCGGTAACCGGCATCTTCGGCATGGCGAGCTATACCGTCGGCAAGCGGCTCAAGGAGATGGGCATCCGCATCGCGCTCGGCGCAGACCATCGGCAGGTGCTGGGTGCCGCGCTGGGGCGTGCATTTCGGTTGTTGGCATTTGGATCACTTGCCGGGCTCGCTCTCGGCCTCGCCGAAACGCGCTTGCTGTCGTACATCGTCTACCAGGCCAGCCCGCGTGATCCCGTGGTCCTCCTGGGAACCGTAGCCGCGATGCTGATCGTGGGCTTGATCGCCACCTGGGCGCCCGCGCAACGCGCCCTCCACGTCGATCCTTCAAGATTGATGCGCGAAGAATAGGAAGGAGCAAGCTGCATGGGATTCTGGCGTCGTTTTGGCAACCTGTTCGCGCGCAATCAAGTCGACCACGACATTCAGGCCGAGTTGCAGGCACACATCGCGCTTCGCACCGACGACAATATCGCCGGTGGCATGTCGCCTGCCGAAGCCCGTCGCGATGCGCTTGTCCGGCTCGGCAATCCGGCGTCGACAAGAGAACATATTGCCGCCGTGGATGCTCCTCTTGCTTTCTATGGCCTGACGCGCGACATTCGCTATTCGCTGCGCCAGTTGCGCCGTTCGCCCGGTTTTGCCGTGACTGCGATCCTCACACTTGCCCTTGGCATCGGCGCCAACGTCATCGTCTTCGGCGTGGTCAACGCGCTTTTGCTGCGCCCCATCGACGTCCCCGATGCGGACCGACTGGTGCAGATCGAGCAGAGGCAGCCGGGCTATATTACGCAGTCCTATCCCGATTACCTCGACTTCCGCGCCCGGAATACCGCGTTCAGCGATCTAGCTGCCTATCGCCTCGGCGGGGTGGGACTCAGCACGGGCGGTTCGGCTCAACGCTCCTGGGGGTATGAGGCATCAGGAAACTACTTCGATATGCTCGGTGTGCAGCCCGCGCTGGGCCGCTTCTTTCATGCAGGCGACGAGCACGGCCCCAATTCCGCCCCCTACATCGTGCTGAGCGATGCGTTCTGGCGTACACGATTCAACGCCGATCCGCGCGTCGTGGGCATGATCGTTGATCTCAACAAGCACCCGTTCACGATCATCGGCGTAGCGCCGCGAACCTTCAATGGCACAGAACTCTTCATCTGGCCCGACTTCTGGATGCCCATGGTTAACGAAGAGCAGATCGAGGGGTACAACTACCTGGTCAAGCGCCAGAATCACGGAATCTATGTGATCGGCATGCTGAAGCCCGGTATCACTCCGCAACAGGCGACACAGAACCTTCTCGCTGTGGCTCACCAGATGGCGCATGAAAATCCCGTGCTCGATGATGGACTCGGGGCCAGGCTGACGAAGCCTGGTTTGCTGGGTGATTTGCTCGGGGGACCGGCGCGCCCGTTTCTCGCCGTCATCATGGCGCTGGCACTGCTGGTGCTGGTGGCCGCATGCGTGAACCTTGCCGGCATCTTCGCCGCGCGCGCCGCTGATCGTAGCCGCGAACTGGCAATTCGACTCTCGATTGGCTCGACGCGCTGGAGACTGGTTCGCCAGCAGCTGACGGAAACGCTGCTCATCTCCATCGCCGGGGGAATTGCCGGAACGGCTATCTCGGGCTTGCTGCTCAAAGCTCTCACAGCCTGGCAGCCGGTTTCGCAGTACCCGATCCACGTGACCGTCCTGCCTGACGCGCGTGTCTATGCAATTGCATTCGTGCTTTCGCTGGTCAGCGGCCTGTTGCCGGGGATGCTGCCTGCGCGCCAGGTTTGGCGCACCGATGCGGCCCAAGCGCTCAAGCCGGGCGCAACGGCACCCGGATTATTGCGCCGTCTGACCACGCGGGACCTTCTGCTGAGCGTTCAAATCGCTTTGTGCGCGCTACTCGTGACGGCTTCTCTGGTGGCCCTGCGTGGCATGGCAAACTCGCTCAATGCACCTCTCGGTTTCGTTCCGCAGGGAGCCGTACTTGCCGAAGCCGACATGCACATGGCGGGATACACAGACGATTCCGCGTTACCCGTGCAGCATCGTCTGATCCGCGAAGCGCTGCAAATCCCCGGCGTCACGGCGGCCGGCATCATCAATAATGTGCCATTGAGCGGCGGCGTGGATGATACCGATGTCTATCGCGAAGGCACAACCGACTTGAAGCCATCGAATAGCGTCTTCGACGCCCGGTACTTCTCCATCTCACCGGGTTATCTTACGGCTGCCGAAACGCGGCTCCTCGCCGGGCGCGACTTTACCTGGGCCGACGGCGCGAAGACGCAAAAGGTCGCCATCGTGAATGAAACCTTTGCGCGAAAACTGTTCGGCAACGCGCCGGCTGTCGGCCATCACTTCCTTCAGCGCGACCGGAGCAGCTATGAGATCGTCGGTGTTGTCGAAGACGGAAAATACACTTCGCTCACAGAAGACTCCACAGCGGCCATGTTCTTTTCCCTGCCGCAGAGTACCGACGGCAGCACCAACCTGGTGGTGCGCTCAAACTTGCCCGCCAGTCAACTCGAGCCCGTGCTCGACCGCATGATCACCGGCATCGATTCGAGCCTGCCGGTCGACCTACGCACGTGGAACGACAATCTCGCCTTGGTGCTCTTTCCGGCGCGTGTGGCGACGGCTGCCCTCGCTGTCATGGGTCTGGTGGCCGCTCTGCTCGCCGTTACCGGCATCTTCGGCATGGCTGCTTACTCTGTTTCGAAGCGCCTCCGCGAATTGGGCATTCGCGTAGCTCTCGGCGCTCACCGCAGTCAGGTGGTGTGGGCGGCGCTTGGGCGTCCGGTGATCCTGCTGGTTGCCGGCTCGACGGCGGGCCTGATCCTCGGCGTGCTTGCCAGCCGGGTTCTCGCCTACCTGGTGTACGCAGCCACTCCGCGAGACCCCATCGTTTTGCTCGGCGCGTTGCTGGCCATGACCGTGGTTGGCCTGATTGCCACTTGGATCCCGGCTCGCCGCGCTCTCCGCGTCGATCCGGCGCAATTGTTGCGCGACGAATAAGCGCGCAGGCTCGGGCGATTGCCGTCCCAAGCAGGACGCCCTCCTGCGATTCACACAGCCTTTCGCCCCCTTTTGCGTCCAATCCTTACCGGAATCCCGACGAAGGGGCCAGGCGGCGGTTCGCCTGTCTGCCGGGCCGCCGGATACAATGGCCTTAAGCTCAAACACAGGGCGATCGACGATTTTTGCGACATTTGGAGCAGGTGCACGTGAGAAGTCTGAAGGGCCGCAGCATGCGGCTTGAGTTGGTTGCAGCACTGGGTACCGCGCTGGCGCTGCCCGCTCTGGCATTTTCCGCCGCAAACCGGGCCGGTGTGGCCACCGAGACCGCGCTAAACACCCAGATTCAAGATCGAGCCGGACGGACGCAGGCGACACTTACGATCGCCGTCACCGGTCAGGATGGATTGCCTGTCACGGGCGCCGTTTCCATCGACGATGCCGGGAAACCCCTCGCCGGGGTTGCGTTGGATGCCGAGGGACACGCCACCGCCGTGATCTCCCTGCTTCCGGGCGAACACAACCTCACGGCCCGGTACGTGGGCGACGCGGCTCACCTGGTTTCTGCATCGCAGACCGAGCCGGTGCGCGCGCAAACCAGCACAAACCCCGACTTTAACGTGAGCGTCGCGCCCGCCACGCTCTCGCTCGCGCAGGGCCAGTCCGGCTCAGTGATCGCCACCGTGATGCCCATTAACGCCGCCTCACTCACCGCCCCGATGTTTGTCACGCTTTCGTGCGCTGGCTTGCCCGACCAGTCGGCCTGCACTTTCAATCCGGAGAACATCGAGATCCTGCCCAATGCGACCGCGGGCATCACCAGCACCATGGTGCTTGCCACCTCCGCTGGATCGGCGGCGCACGCCATGCCGCCTGCCGGTCCCAATTCGACCCGCGTCGACTGGGCGATTCTGCTGCCCGGCTCCCTTGCATTCATGGGGCTCGCGTTTGGCGCCCGCCGCCGCACCTGGCTCCGCCGTTTATCTCTCTTCGTGCTGATGGCGTTCGTCTCCATGCTCGGCACAACGGCCTGTTCGCCGCTCTACAATTACCACAACCATGGGCCCTTTCATAACCTGCCCACTCCGGCCGGGACGTACACCGTGAGCATCAACGCCCAATCAAGCAACGGCATCACCGCCATCACCCACAACACAACCATCGCGCTGACTGTGCAATAGGCCCTGCACCGCAACGGCAGCCGCGAACTTCACCGCGTGAGATGTGATTCTTTCTCACAGCGAACTTCTCACTCCGCGCTCGCATCCTGATAATGGAGAGGCACGGCCGCGTCAACCGCGTGCCGCATCGAACCGGGGGTGAAGGTGGCGCAGCGAACCGAGGTTTTTCTTTGGCGACACGCATCTGCGCGCTTGCTCCTCGTTCTCTTCCTCGCATTCCTTGCAGCCCCGGTTCACACCTCCGCTCAGGCATCCGATCCCGCCTGGCTTGCTTATCGCATGGTGAAGAACCCGCCGTCTGTTCCGGTTCAGGTTCGGAACCTTGGAAACGGTCCGATCGAAGCGAACGCTGCCGTTGAATTACGTAGGGGAATCCGGGGCCTCTTCGGAGTCACCGGGTCCGCGCTCGGTCCGGAGGTGATCGTGCTCGGTACTGCGCAAGAACTGGCATCCCTCAATGCGCCCCAGATCCCGGTGCCCGCTGGACTCAGCCCGGAAGACTTCAAGATTTTCTGGTCCCGCATCCCCGGTCATTCGCGCGAACTGTACGTCGTGGGCGGCAGCGGTCGCGGCATTCTGTACGGAGTCTTCGCGCTGCTGCGTTCGCTCGCCCAGGGCGATGACTTCCACCAGGTTGTGCTACAGTCGCATCCCGCCATGCCCATTCGCTGGGTCGACGACTGGGATAATCCCGACGGCTCCATCGAGCGCGGCTACGCGGGCCGCAGCATCTTCTTCGACAAAGGCCACGTCCGCGACGATCTTGCCCCGGTCGCCGCTTATGCACGCCTGCTGGCTTCTGTGGGCATCAACGGCTGCAATGTGAACAACGTCAACGCCGCACCACAACTGCTCGAACGCGACAACCTCAAGGGCCTGGCACGGATTGCCGACGCCATGCGGCCATGGGGCGTGCGCCTCGCCATGAGTGTCGACATCGCCAGCCCGCAGAAAATCGGCGGGCTCAACACTTACGATCCACTGGACCCGGATGTGCAGGCATGGTGGCGCACCAAGATCGACGAGATTTACTCGCTCATTCCCGACTTTGCCGGTTTTACCGTCAAAGCCGATTCCGAGGGCCAGCCTGGCCCCACCAGCTACGGCCGCACGCCGGCCGACGCTGCCAACACGCTTGCCGGTGCCCTCAATCCCCATGGCGGCGTGGTGCTCTACCGTGCTTTCGTTTACAACCACCACCTCGACTGGAACGACCCGAAGGCTGATCGTGCGCGCGCCGCCTACGACATCTTTCATCCGCTCGATGGCAAGTTCGCGCCCAACGTGATCGTGCAGATCAAAGAAGGGCCCATCGATTTTCAGGCGCAGGAACCTGTCTCGCCGCTCTTTGGCGGGCTCACACGCACCAACGCCGCGCTCGAAGTGCAGGTGACGCAGGAGTACACGGGACAGCAGCGCCACCTCGTCTACCTCGCGCCGATGTGGCAGTCAGTCCTCGATTTCGACATGCGCGTTGACGGCAACTCCACCCCGGTCAAGAGCATCATCAGCGGCCAATCGTTCGGGCGTCCGCTGGGCGGCATGGTTGCTGTGGCGGGAATCGGCCAGGACAACTGGCTCAATTCGCCGCTCGCCATGGCAAACCTTTACGCATTTGGCCGGCTCGCCTGGAACCCGGACCTGACCGCGGACGAGATCGCGCAGGAGTGGACGCGCCAGACCATCAGCGACGATCCCGGCGTCGTCCAGACAGTGACCGCGATGCTGATGCAATCCTGGCCGGCCTACGTGAATTACACCGGTCCGCTGGGCATGCAGACCCTCACCGACATCACCGGCAGCCACTACGGCCCCAATATCGAATCGAGCGAGCGCAACGGTTGGGGCCAATGGCACAAAGCCGACCACGAAGGCGTCGGATTCGATCGCACGGTCGCCACCGGAACTGGCTTCGTGGGCCAGTACTCGCCCGAAGTGGCGAAAATGTATGAATCGGCGGCCACCACGCCCGACGACCTGCTGCTCTTCTTCCACCACGAGCCCTACACCTACAAGCTCCACGACGGCAAAACCGTGATTCAGTACATCTACGACAGCCACTACCTCGGCGCCGAGCAGGCTGCCCATCTCGTCACCGAGTGGGAATCACTGAAGGGCCGCATCGATCCCGGACTCTACGACAATATGCTGCCGCGCCTCCAGTACCAGGCCGGACATGCCATCGTGTGGCGCGACGCCATCGTCCAGTACTTCTACAAACTCAGCGGGATTCCCGACGATCAAGGCCGCGCAGGTCATTTCCCCGGCCGCCTCGAAGCTGAGGACGCCCGCCTCACCGGCTACAAGATCATCGACATCACGCCGTGGGAAGACGCTTCGCGTGGAAAGGCTGTCTCCTGCGAAGGCGCACCCAGATGTACCGCGTCCTGGATTTACACCGGCCCTCGCGGCCGCTTCAACATTGCGGTGCAGTATTTCGATCTGCAGGGAGGAGTTGCGCACTTCACCTTGAGCGTCCATCATCGCCCGGTCGCAAGCTGGGAGGCCAACGCCGAGTTGCCATCGAACCGGCCTGACGGCGATAACTCGACGCGTTACACGGCGCGAGGGATCGAACTCAAACACGGCGACCTCTTGCGCGTCGACGGAATACCCAACGGCTCCGACACGGCTGCGCTGGATTACATCGAGGTGGAACCCGCCGGCAACTCCGCCGCCCACAGCCAGTAGTCGATTTACTATGGCAAGCAGCGCCGTTTTCTTGCGCGGCCCGTCCAACAAGATAAAGAGCAAGTTATGATTCAACCTTCCGGCCGCAGACATTCACGATCATTCACTAACTTTGCAGTCAGAACTGCGGTCAGCCTTGCCCTGTTCACCGGCCTCGCCTGCATAGCCCTGGCGCAGGACACCGACAATCCCAACGAGGCGCCGATCCAGCTTCGTACCCTCACCATGACCGGCAATGCGCCGGCGGCCCTGCAGCAGCAGCTTGCAGCCGCGCTTCAGGGGGGTACCTTTGGTCTCGATGAGTTGCAGGAGCGCATCCGCGAAGGACTGGTCGACGCGGGATATTTCGACGCGCGCGTGATGGATGCGGAGCAAACCGACGTTCGCCAGCAGGAGGGCATCGAGGTGGTCGACGTTTCGGTCAGGGTGCGCTGCGGCGATCAGTACCAGATGGGCGAGATCACGTTCAATGGCGCAAAAGCTTATCCCGTTGCCCAGCTCCGCAGCCTGTTTCCCATAACGAAGGGCGCACTCTTCAACGGAAGCGCCGTGAGCAAGGGCCTGGAACAGCTGAAAAACCTGTATCAGTCCGCTGGCTACGCGAACTTTGGAGCCGTGCCCAAGCCCGAGGTAGACGAAGATCATCACATCGTGAATCTCAATCTTGATATCGCCGAGGGAGGACAGCTCAACTTTGGCCAGCTCATGCTCGACGGCGTCGAGCCCCGCTCGGGAGCTGCGAAGACACTTAATGCTGCCTGGAAGGACATGGAAGGGAAACGCTACAACCCTCAACTCCTTCAGCAATGGCTGAGGGCCAACACCGCAGACTGGCCGAAAGACGCCGCGGCCCAGATCCGCACCGAGAACGTCTCTGACCCCGATCCGCACCTGATCGACGTGCTGGTGCACTTCCAGTAGCGGATCGCCGCAGCGCGAGCATTCCCTTGACAGGCTCCGCATCGAGCCTGTATTTCCAACCCATGATTCGTGTCAGCGTGCTCTACCCTGCAATCGAGGGCTCCACCTTCGACTGGAGCTACTACCTCAGCACCCACCTCGAACTCGCCCATCGCCTGCTCGACCCGATGGGCCTGGTTCGGATCGAGATCGATCGCGGCATCGGCGCTTTTCCGCCGGGCGCGCCATCGCACTTTCACGCCATCGGCCATCTACTTTTCTATGACCCCCAGCAAATGCAGACCGCGCTTGGAACCCACGCTGCCGCGCTCATCGCCGATCAGAGCAAGTACTTCCGCGGTGCTGAGAGCGTGGTCCAGATCAGCGAAATAGTGGCGGGCTGAGCGCGCTATCATGCCTCCGTGACGATATCTCGCAACCTCGCGTTCGCTTTGGTTGTAGCGGCCCTGTTCTCGAGCCGTCCGGCCCACGCGCAAGCGCCCGCCGCGCCGCAATCCGAAAACGTCCTCCTCGCGAACCTGACCGCCGACTTCAACCGTCTCGCACCCCAAACCATTCGCCCTGCTGATGGATACATCCAGCACCCGTATCTCATTCCCGCCGGCTACTACAACCAGATGTGGGACTGGGATGGCTTCTTCATCGGCTTGCACTGGGCCAACCAGGACCCTGCCAACGCTAAATATCTCCGCGACTGGGTGCTTAGCTTCGCAGGCTCGGCCGACGCCCAAGGCTACGTGGCCGGCTGCATCACGCCCAAAGGCCCGCGCCCGCTCTTCGGCAAATTCGCCATGAAGCCATTTCTCGCCCAGGGAGCGCTCGTCGCTGCGCGCGACCTGCACGACTACGAGTGGGTTCGTCCCGTGTGGCCGGCAATGAAGCGCGTTGCGGAATACCGCCGCCGCACCCAGTTCGATCCGAAATGGGGACTCTGGTTCTGGGACAACGCCATGCAATCCGGCGCTGACAACAACCCCGCGCTCAGCAATGATCCGAAAGACCGCAGCGCAATTCTCGCCGTGGATGCCTCGGAATGGGCGATGCGCGAGGATCTCGCCATGGCTATCCTTGCCGATCATCTTGGCGATTCCGCCGCTGCACGAGCCTACCGCGCCGAAGCGGCTGCCACCCGCTCGGCGATTCTGAAGAATCTCTGGTCGCCGAAAGATGCCCTCTTCTTGAATCGCCGCCGTGATACCGGAGCGTGGGTGCGCGTGATGAGCTGGACCAGTTTTCTGCCGCTTGTCGATGGCCTGCTGTCGCTCGCGGATGCGCGCCGGATGATCCGTGAGCGCTTGCTGAATCCGGCTGAGATGCGTTCCAGCTACGGTTTCCGCAGCCTCGCGAAAAGCGATCCGGACTACAACAACCAGGCGATCATCGATCCCTACTCCAATTGGCGCGGCCCTATCTGGATCAATGCCAACCTCCTCGACTGGATTTTCTTGCGCCGGTACGGCTTTCACGACGAGGCGCGCTGGCTCGCCCTCACGCTCGCAAGTGAACTGCATCGCGACATTGCCAAGTGGGGCTCGATGCACGAGGATTACAGCGCTGAAACCGGCGACGGCCTGGCGCCCACTCCGGCACAATCTCCGGGGGGCCACTTTGCCGGCTTTGTCGGCTGGAACCTGCTCGCCGAGGACATGCTGCAATGCGAAATGGGCAAGGGACGTTGCATGAAGCTCGACCTCGCTGCGGAAGCCGATCATTCCAGCGCCAAATAGGCGACTTAGTCTGGATCAAAACCACAGGAGCTGTCACTCGTGACTCCGGTCACATTGCGTGTTTCTCTGCACAGGTCACACTGAACAATGCAGGTTCAGCACCGCGGCACGCAGACGCTCTCCACACGAGACGGCTGCGACCTATACAAAAATTAGACCAGCCACAGGGACGGAGATTCGACCATGTTTCGACGCATTTTATTCCTACTGTTGACATCTGCAGCCGTCGCCGGTTGCGGGGGTGGTGGCGGCGGCGGCACGGGTACAACCACGCAGAACAATCCGCCGGCCGCAACGCCGACCATCACAACCGCCAATTCGCAGAACGGTGCAGTCATTGTGAGTCTCGCGACGACCACCGGCGGAGCGACCATCTACTACACCCTCGACGGCACCACACCCACGACCGCATCGCCGGTATACGAAGCGCCGTTCCTCGTTGCCGCGAATTTGACGGTCAACGCCATCGCAACGGCTCCCAACTTCACCAACAGCGGCGTGGGCACCCAGGCGTTTTCTCTCAACATCCCCTCGGGAACGCTTGTCTGGTCCGACGAGTTCAATGATTCGACCGGAAGCAACAACCAGCCCAACCCCTCATTCTGGACCTACGACACGGGCGCCGGCGGCTGGGGAAACAACGAGCTTGAGAATTACTGCGCGTGGAACTCCTCGGTCAGCCCATGCGACCCTTCGAACCCCAATGTCTACGTTGGTATAGATGGATACCTGCACATCGTTGCCACGCAAACCGCGTCGGGCGGTTATAACTCGGCCCGCATGAAGAGCGAAGGCCGGTTCAGCTTTCAGTACGGCCGCCTCGAGATGCGCGCCATGGTCCCCGAGGCCCAGGGCTTCTGGCCCGCGGGCTGGCTGCTCGGCAATAGCATCGCGACGCTGAATTGGCCCGGATGCGGAGAAATGGACGTCCTCGAGCGCGTGAATGGCCCTGGCAGCCCGGACTGGAATTCCGGCTCCATTCATGGTCCGGGATTCACCGGCAGCAACATCGGCACTCAATTTGAGTTTCCGAGCGGGCAAACAGCCGCCGGGTGGCATACCTACGGGATGATCTGGAGCAAGGGCAGCGTGTCTTATTACGTGGATGACCCGACACAGCCCTACGCCTCCTTTACCCCTTCGAGTATCAGCGGATTCAGCGGCGCAAGCTGGCCCTTCGACAGCGGTCCGAGCTTCATCATCCTGAACCTGGCCGTCGGCGGAAGCTGGCCCGGACCGCCCAGCTCGACCACGCCGTTTCCGTCGTCGATGCTGGTGGATTACGTCCGCATTTACACGAACTGAGCCGCAGCCCAAGCTACTGCGCGCCGTGCGATCGAATCGACGCCAGCAGGCTCTGTGCTTCGCGATTCTTGGGATCAATCCGCAGCGCCTTCTCAAGCACAGCGCTTGCCTGCGCTGTCTTTGATTCGCTCAGCAATTCGCTGCCCAGGCTCACGTAGGCCCGCACAAACATCGGATTGCTCTCAATCGCGCTCCGGAAGAGTTGTTCCGCCTCGGCATCGTTCCCTTCCTGCCGATAAAGAGTGCCAAGGTTGGTCTCCGCATCTGCATAGCGCGGATTTGCCTCGATCGCGGTCTTGAACTCCTGTTCTGCGCGCGCCGCATCCGGCTGAGCATTAGAAAGCAGCGCAATGCCGAGGTTGTTGTGCGCTTCGGCGAATCGCGTATTCAGTGCAATGGCCTTCGAGAACTCTTCCATCGCGTCATCGACATTTCCCTGGCGCGCCAGCGCGATGCCGAGATTGTTGTGCGCCTCGGCATATTTCGGATTCAGTCGAATTGCCGTTTCGAACTCCTCAGACGCTTCGCGCACACGGCCTGTTTGCGCCAGGGCGCTTCCATAGCTGTTATGCAGGTCGGGCAGCGCGGGCGCCGTTTCGAGCGCCAACTCGAACTCTGGCAGCGCGTCGCCGATGCGGCCGGCCTTTACCAGGGCCGTCGCCAGCGGTCCATGAACGGCACTGAACACCGGGTTCAGCGCCAGGGCGCGCTTGTACTCGCGGATCGCATCTTCGTATTTTCCGGTCCGTGCCAGTTCCAGCCCCAGATTGTCGCGCACGCGTGCGTCGTCAGGGTGCTCTGCTGCCAGCGCCTTCCATGCTGTGATCGCCTCGGCATCTTCTCCCTTTTCACCCAACTCCGTCGCGCGATCGAACTGCTTGTACATCTCCACAGCCGGCGTCGTGATGTTCATCATGCCGTCGGCCGGAATGTTCACGAACTCTGGAATATTGACCGCGCGATTGGCAGCCGTTGTGTTGTCGATCAGGATTGCCGGGCTGTCGTTCCCGTCGGCATCGATGTGCGTGAGATACATCTTGGTGTAAGGCCCGCGGCTCTTCGATGAAAACACCAGCCATCTTGAATTAGGCGACCAGCTGTGCCACGAATTCATCGGAGCCATATTGGCGTTCAGCCGGCGCGGCGCGCCACCCTGCGCGGGAAGGATGGTTAGCTGGCTGTCGGGCCGCATAAGTTGCCCGTTGCGGCACTGCACAAAGACAATCCAGCGCCCATCCGGCGAAATCTTCGGAAATGAATTGCTCATCCCGTTGGCCGAGGCGCCCGGGATCGGCTCCGCTTTGCCGCCACGCCCCTCGTTGAATGGAACGCGATAGAGATCGTATTGCATCTGCAATTCGTTCGCGTCGTTGGCTCGCATCGCCATGTGCCCGTCGGGCGGATACGGATCTCTCGCTTTCGCGCGTGCAAAAACAACATACTTCCCGTCGGGGCTCCAGACGCCGTTGGTCTGGACATAGTCTGGATCGTCCGCGCCAGGCAAAGGATGGCGTTCGCCGGTTGCGCGGTCATACCAGGCCAGAATGCCGCGCGTCGGATAGAAGACCTGCAGAAAGCGGTAATCCTTGAAATTGGCGACGTAGTAGTTGTTCTCCGCGGGCTTGTCGGCCGGCGTCACCATGGTCAGCACGCGCTTGCCGTCGGGCGAAACCTGCGACATGAACGCGACGCGGTTCGAGGCGAACTGGTGCTGGCCTGTCGGGTTCCAATTCACCATGTCCTCGTTGCGGATGGTCATCTGCGGGCGAATCGGCACCAGCGCATACAGTCCCTTGTCGTTGCGCGGCCCATCCATGTCCATGCCCATGGTTTTGCCATCAAGCGAGAACGAATGGCAGTTGGCGCACGTATGAATGCCCTGGAGCACAACCCGACTTTTCGGCTGGCTTATGCTGCGCAGGCGCCACTCGATCAGTGGCACCGCATTCTCAGCCAGCGGCTTGATAATGCCCTTCACCGTTTCCGAAGGCATGAGCGGCACGTCGCGATAGAAGATCGGCGCGCCCACGGGGTCAGTCGAGGTCGAGATCGATGTCTGCCCGCTCGAAACCGAAGCGCCGTCAGCGCCAAGGCCGGTGACGGTCACCATTGCCGGCCCCGCAACCGAGCGCTTTTTGATCCGATCCCACGTCACAGCATCGGGAGTCCATGCATGGGCGGTGCTGAGTTCCGGCGTCAACTTCGGCAATTCATTCGTCGGCGAAACGCAACGCGGATCGATCTCGCCAACGTTTAGCCGTTCGCCCGCGGATTGGAACCGCATCGGTTCGGCGACCCCAGCGAACCGAACCTCGATCATCCAGTGTGTGGCCGAAGGCGAACCATCGTGCCAGAGAAATGTGGGCGGCGTGATCTCCGGTGGAAAAATGGACCCGGCAAGCGGATAGTCGATGGTGATCGCTGCCGCACGCTCTTCGGCGTGCACCGTTGAACCTGCCCGCCACGCGAGTGGCAGCGCCGTGAGAGCCGCAATTGCGCAGGCCCCGGCACCGAGCCGAATCGTCTTAATCCCTTTCATACAAAGCTGCCGTCCGCAGACGCCTACATCCTCGGCTTAGCGCCGACGCGGCGCACAGGCCGCACCCAGCAAGCAGCGGACATCAAGCGCCTGGGCCACCCATCCTGATCAAGGGTAGCTGGGTCGCATTCCATGAGATTGTGATTTGGAACACACAAGCGCGGGTTACTTGTGCTGGAACAGCGTGGCCGTGTTGGGCTGTTCGGTGCCTGTGATTCCCTTGCCCTCGGTCACTGTATAGAACCGGTCCGCAGGGACTTGCGTCAGTTTCTCGGTCGCTCCCGACGGCCAGAAGATTTCGACGCTGTCGGCGTGATCGTGCTGCTCAAGTCCAAAGTGCAGCCGAAGGTCATGCTGCGACAGGTAGCTGCCGCCGCTGCGCACTTCGTCGATCTGGACGAGGTCGCCCGCCGTAACACGCACCCGTGCATTCAGCGCCAGCCGGTTGCTCTTCGTACCTTGCAGCGAAAGGCTGATCCAGTGATTCTTCGGGCCACCCTCAGGCCGCAGGATCATCGGCAGTCCCTGGAGATTCTCGATCACCAGTTCCATGTGACCGTCGTTAAACAAGTCGCCGGCCGCAAGCCCGCGGCTCACCTGCGGAATCTGGACCGCCGCCCCAACCTGCTTGCTGATATCGCGAAAAGTGCCGTCGTGCTGGTTTAAGAACAACAGCTTCGGCTCGCGATACTCGATTCCCGAGCCCGCGCTATCGACTTGCGGGTAAACATGCCCGTCCACCATGAAGTAGTCGGCCCAGCCGCTGTTTGTCAGGTCGACAAATGCGTTGCCCCAGCCGACATAGCGGCGAGTCGGCGGCGCGATTCCAGCGATGTACGAGGCGTCGGTAAAGTTCAGGTCGCCGTCGTTGCGAAACAGCGTCGCGTACTGATCGCTGAAGTGCGCGATGAGAATCGAGAGCCTGCCTTTGTGCTCGTAGTCGCCAATGGCCACGCCCATGTTGGCCTGCTCCTGGCCGTCCTGATTCACGGCGACGCCCGAGTCTTGTGCAACCTCGGTGAAATGCCCGCTGCCGTCGTTCTTGTAAAGAAAATTGGGCTCGCCATCGTTGGTCACAAAAAGGTCAGGACGCCCTTTGCCCTCCAGATCGGTGAAAACCGACGTCAATCCGAACTCACCCTTCGGATCATCGACTCCGGCTTCCTTCGAAACCTCGCTGAAGGTGCCGTCGCCGTTGTTGTGGAAGAGGTAGTCGCGATAGCCCTTCAGGCCAGCCGGCCCGCACTGCACGGCCACTCCGCGATACATGCAGGTTTTGCTCGACCCGAAGCTAGGCAAGTCGTCGAGATGAAAATCGACGTAGTCGGCAACGAACAGATCCGCCAATCCGTCGCCGTCGTAATCGCCAAACGTTGCGCCCATCGCCCAACTGGTGTCGATCCCAAGCCCAGCCTCTTGGGTCACGTCAGTAAACGTGCCGTCGCCGTTGTTGCGGTAGAGCACCACGCCGCCAAAGCAGGTGACCAGCAGATCGGGCCAGCCGTCGTTGTTGTAGTCGCCGACCACAGCGCCCTGCGCCCAGCAAGGGTACCCCACGCCGGCCTTATCGGTAACGTCGGTGAAGGTTCCATCACGATTGTTGTGGTAAAGCGCTGACTTCGCCTTCTTGCCCGCGAGCGCCATCTCCACGCTCTGCGCACCGGTAAAAAAGATGTCCGGGTAACCGTCGCGATCATAGTCGATCAGAGCGACTCCGGCGCTCATCGACTCGACTATGTAGCGCTGCTCCGGCGAAGAAAGGTGCGTGAAGGTGATGCCGGTGGAAGGGAGGATGTCGACGAGCCGCGGGTAATCCGCGGGAGGCGCTGCCGGCCCTGGCTGCGACTGCGCGACGCCAACTGGTAACGCCATCAATGCGTATGTGACGAGCGCCGCTTGAAGGCAAGCCCTCCCGACCTTCTTCAGGTTTCCGCGGCTGAACCGAGCAGTAAGCGAGGACGCCGGCGCAACATTGCCGGGCTTATTTCCCCATGCCACCATCATCCTCCGGCTTGTCGTCGGCCCGCACGTGGATCTCGTGGAAGATCTCCTGCAGTTTGGTCTTCATGTCTTTGTATTTTTTGTATTCCGCCAACTCGCGCTTCGCGTCGTCGAATTTCTTTTCCTGGCGATCGAGCGAACTGAGCCGGTAATGCGCA
>Ga0335072_10004596_pt1 | contig 20423 bp, 17 predicted proteins | sample Lox_Sample_21_FD_206725 | JGI IMG/M metagenome (GOLD analysis project Ga0335072, IMG submission 206725) | Soil microbial communities from Loxahatchee National Wildlife Refuge, Florida, United States - Lox_Sample_2.1 | ecosystem: Environmental > Terrestrial > Soil > Wetlands | place: USA...
GTCCTGGGAGCGCTGAAGCTCCCAGAACGGGCCTCAATAGTCCAGAAGGGGCTAAGTCGGTCTTTGAAGTCTTTGGGCATCACCTGGGATTCCAAATTGTGCAATACAAGCAAGGCCGGCTGCCAGTCCGGTTTGTGAAAGAGATCATCTGACAGATGCTGTCGGCTCTTGACTTCCTCCATTCTGAATGCAATGTTATTCATACAGGTTCGTCTTACGTGGTCATCTAAACACTTATCAGCTCTGTTCCTTCTGTGTTAACATACGAGACTCGTGCCAGATCTACAACCCTCCAATATGCTACTAGAACTAGGGGATTCAGAAACAGTTGTCGTCAAGTATCTTGAAAGGACCACACCACGTTCGCAAGATGGACAAGAAAATCCTGATGGCAGTCCATTGCGTGAGGTACTACCTACTTCACCTATCTCAGAGCAGGAAAAAGTACATGTTAAGTTAATCGACTTCGGAGTTGGTAAATGATTTGCCCTCCTCGCCAAGCTCCGAACTACGTGGCTAATATTACCCTGTGAATATAAAGCATCTTGGAGACACCGCCACCTTGGAGAAGTCATCCAGCCGCCACATCTTCGTGCCCCAGAAGTCACATTAGGAGCGCCATGGGACACTGCCGTTGATATATGGAGCTTGGGATGCCTTGTAAGATGGAACTTCCCTCATCACCAGGCTACCACTAACACCATCTGACAGACCATTGAACTGACCAAAGGTCATGTCGCCTTCCGAGGAGAGGCGGCCGAAAGTGGCGCCTGGTCCGAAGACGATGATCGCCTAGCGCAGATCATGGAAGTTTTCGGACCATTCCCGAAGAGTCTGCTCGACCGCGGCTCCAAAACATCTGCATATTTCAATGGCGAGGGGAATCTGCTGCGTATACCGACCCTGAAGCCGACGACGCTTGAAGCACTCATAGACGGGAACCACGAAGTCACGAGACGGCCGGACGAGATGTCTAAGGATGAAGTAATCGTGTTTGTGGACTTCTTGAACGGGATGTTGGCTCTAGATCCACTAGCGAGGAAATCGGCGAAGGAACTGCTCCAACATCCTTGGCTTCTGGCTGCACCATGAGGTGATGAATGTGATTTAGCAGCTTTGGTAATCCTCCACGGTGGCCGCAATGGAATTCACCGCCGCACTCAGCTCAACCCCACATATCAGAGGCCAACGGCCATCCCATATACGGCTGCGGCCCTTGTTGGCCTGATTCCACAGCCCCACCCGCTTCATCAGTGATAACACGCCGACTAATTTCTTGACAAGACCTTCTACGAAATGCCCGCGAGGCGTACTGTGTCGGCGTTGTCGGCAGTTAAATCGCACGACTTGTGGAATTCCCTTCCTCCGCACATTACGCTAGGGGAGCCCTTCACCTTCCGTCACCAAGTCCGAATGCAGAGAAAGCTGATTCTTGGCAGCTCCTGACACAGTAAAGGCCATTAAATGACCAATGACATGCCTCAGGCAGGGTCAGTTGCGCTCTGCGTCACGCGCCGAAGCCCCCGTGCGCTCTCCATAGGCCGGCAAGGCGTCGTCGCCGTGAGCCTGCGACAGTCTTGGTGGTTGCGAATCCCGTGAGGCAATTGAGCGCTACCGATGCATGCTAAACGTCTGATCCTTTTTATAGCGTCAGCCTCGCCGAGCGAGAAACTGCAAGCCTGCAATCCCGAGACACTCGACCTAGCCGCCGTGAGGTAACTTTCTTACTGGTTCTCTCGCGCTCTCAGCTGGATAAGGCACCATGTCGGCCTTCGTGTGCTTCTATCACGCTTAATCAGCATGTTCCAGTAACGGCTGCGACAGCCTCGATCAGCACCGCCCCCGACGCGGCATTTTTCCTATAAGCCATGTCGCAATGCGCTTGCAGCTAATCCGAGCGCCCGCCGAGCTGTCGCGAAGATCGGTAAGGATGAAGGGGCGGTGGAGTAGCGAATTATCGTGTTGACGTGGCGTTGCCGAGGGCTTGGGCACGGAGAGACTATGCACTCTATCGACGCCACCGTCGGCGCCAGACCGTCGATGAGAAGGGACGACCGAGGTGTTGGCTAATGAGAATAGGGACCCGCTGCAATGGTGTGGGCTGTGGGTCATTGAGTTGCTCGACAGGGAGACGATTGGCACCCGAAGGCGCTGCATGCCAAGTGACGCGACTAGCGGTGGGAGGGGAATTGAGATGGCGGAGCGAAGAGCGATCCAGGAGATGCTCGTTATTGGTTTCGCCATCCCGCTGATGAGATAAATGAAGGTTCGAAAAGCGGGGACGAGTAGGCGGAAGAACATGTGTTACGGATGATGGATACACCTCGCGAGCCCCGCCCGATCCTGTTGGCGCCGCAGCTACGGGGGCTACTGCCTAACACAGGTCGGTCAGACGGGCGAGTGACTTCATTGACGTGTCATGAACTCTGCTGGGGTGAAGACCGTGGTCTAATGATCTAGTATGGAGAAGTCAAGTTGAAGCCGGATACGCTAGGAACGCTGGCTCGGGAGGCGCAGCCAGGAGCTAGCCGTCGAGGCAAAGCGGCGTGCAGGAGGTGAGACCGTCCCCGCCGACCCAGCATGCATTGGGACGTGGTGGCTGAAGGTACGGGATGGGACGAATATATAGACACTGCGCCTGGAAGACTCCGCCCATTAAGGCAGCGACCAGCCCTAGAACGGCGGTTTGGGCTTCCTTTCCACACGCCTATGCAAAGCCATAATCTGAGGAACATGTCTTTCTCAACACTCTCTTACTGGTGGAAATTTCTTTTTGCACTTCTGCTGTTCTACGATTGGGATGGATGTTGGGTAGTGGGAAATAAAATTCATGTGTCACTCTATTGCGTTTTCGTATCCGGAAGGGGGGGATACTTTCACTTACCTCTCTTTCTCGGATCTTTAGATGCAGTCTAGCTGCAGTTGATGGTGTTTCCCCCCCCCACTCTTCACGCCCCTCACCTACCTCACTTTACAAATACCTTCCAAGCCTCTCCTCTGGTACCCACCGTCCTTGGAGCTCCTGCACCTCGATCATGCGCTCTCTGCGGTTCCCGCGCAATGTGTGCCAGGAATCTTGTTCCCGTTGCAAGGGGCGGTGCTGGGTGTACCTGCGTGGCTTGAAGAAAAGAGCGTCCTCTTGTCGGCGACTAGGTGGGAGGTGTGCGGGTGAAAGTGACACCAGTGAGACCTGGTGAGCAGGTGTTCGGCAGCTGCGCATGAGCTCTTCGTACAGAACGCTTTCACGCGGGGCCGGGAACAGGGTAGTCTGGGTTGTGTTTGGGTGGCGCTGGGGTAGGATGGGATGGGGGTACGCTCGGGGTTGCCGAGAGGCAGAGTGAGATGATTTGCTTCCGAAACACATGCTGGGCTGTGTGTTGCAGGTTGTATGGATTTGCTTTGGAGTGGGGAAGTGGATATTGCTTAGTGAACTTCTTTTCTCTTCTTCGAGTCTCAAGTATCAAGGTAACTGTGGATCAAGCGTATGCATCGAAGGAGAAGGTCACTTATAGGAAACACATCAGACCCGTCAAAGCAATGCGGTAGTTTGAACAAGGGATTCGGGAATGGCAAACAAAGGCAGCGCTTGTTGCTGGGAGACAGGTAGAAAGGATAGGACAAAGGTGGATTTTGTTTTGGACAGAACTTAATACATTTCTCTTTATCAAATCGCATGTTCTTTCTGAATTCGTGCTCTTTAGGAACGTGTTTTCGTTTGTTTCCAACCACGAATGATTGTCGACAATCAAACAGTGTTGTCAGACCCATTAACGAACTGGTCTCGGAGTTCTGGTTGGAATCCAGAAGCGACGGCATGGTTGACTACGTCTGCTTCCGGCTTATTGGTATTGCAGCGCAGAAATGTATTGGGTCTCGCAGCGAATTTGGTCTTGCTGGGACGAGTTCGCCTACCCAATACGAGTATGTGACCCGGTTCGAAGTCGACGGTCGGCTACTAAATTCCGGCTTGTTGACAGCACAGATGATGGTTCTCCAGGGTTCTCATCAAGCCAAGGCCGATACTAGGCTAGAAGGTTCGCATACCTGGTGCATCATTGATCTCCAGCGTCGAAGGCTGTAGACGCTGGTTAAGACAAGTCCAAAGGCGGGGCGCTGTTTGAAGAGCTCACACCTGGTCTAAGTCCACTTGACTAAGTCGCTGTCAAAGGGTTGCATTAGAGACCGCCTACAGAAAGGACAGTGAGGGCCGCCTTTGGTTACATCCTGTTTGATCCACTTTTGAAGACATGACCCGCACAGAAAGTTGCGGCAGCCGCGGTGGATGGCGACGCGCTCGAACGGCCTGATCTCGTCATTGCAGATTGGACACGAATCACCTGCTTGTATGGGACCTCCCCTGGTTGATATCGATTCGGGATAGCTAGGTCGGTTGTGCAAGGACATGTTTGTTGATGTTGGGAAGGTTGTGTGAGATAGTGCTTGTAAAATGAGTTCAAGGCACCACAATGCCGAAAGCTGGCAAGTCCTTCACTCGTCGATTATTTGGTTCTGATGACCGGATTCTGAGGGCTCAAGGATCTTTTCGATCTCCAGTAGCTTAATCTCATTGTTTGACGACTTTGTGTTGATGCCCAGCAATACCAGTCTTTTGAAGCTGTCAGCAAAGGCTCGGTCTTGAGGACAATGAGCAGTGAACAAAGGAATGGAGCGAGGAAGCCTCACGCCTTTGAAATCTATGTCTACCGCACCACCCTAGCTGCAGCAGGCAACAGTTCTTCGGCGATGAGTCGCGCAATAATGCTTAGTAATCAATAGGTCGGAGAGTACGATGACCGAACCGTTCAGTGGGCCACCAATCACCATGGCAAGAGCTAACACTCTAGATCCCCATACAGAATAAGATTGAGGGAGAAATTGATTGTGGTATTTACCCTCTCTACCGAGGCGGTTTCTAACAAAAGGCGGGATACTTGACTATTTCGCCAACTGTACCTTCCTGTGCAGATACTCATGCTTGTCGTACAATAGTCGTCAACACACAAAACATAGACTAGTACATAGAGAATTGGCCGGGTTACGAACTAATGTAAGCCCAGGGGATGCTCTCTCGGAAAGTTGGGAGATATCTTAATCTGTGAGGAGGAAGTTTTAAGCTTCCTGCTTTTTGTCAGACACAGGGGCGCCTAAGCCTGTCGCTGTGGTTATGAACTGTGATTTCGAAATTTCTCTTAGCATGTGAAGATTGCCTTGGTGGCAACCCTTTCGTACCCGCGCCCGAATGATGGCGATATGAGGCGTCGCACTGTCCCCTAGTTGGCAGTTCGCAAGTACATATGCGGCTAAAATGGGCCCCGGGATGTGCCTACCTTCTTGGGGATTTCCACCTCCGCATTCTTCCTCCCCCCTTTCTCCCTCTCTCTCTCCCGCTCTCTCTCCCGCTTTCCAATCTTTGTGAATACTCAACACGGCCGGCATATTCAGGATCATATGGAGTCTCATGTTGAGTCCTCTCACGATGCTGTCATTCCTTGCGGTTCTGACACTAATTGGAATTTCCTATCTCGATGATAGCGTGAGCATCGCAACCAAGCTATCAAATCAATCTAAGAGACATGTCTAGGACGCTTTCGCCGCTACAAAGCGGACAAGCGATTACATTCCTTTCAGTACCAGAGTCTATTGGATGCGTCAAGCCAATGCAGTCCTGGCGGAGCTTTCGTCTCCATGCCCCTTCGGCGCTTTCGGCACTGTCATTGTCAACCATACCGACACCAAGGGACTTGGGAATGTGGTTTGCATTGGTGTCAACTCGTTGTTCCAAATTGGCAACCCTACGCTCCACGGTACATTACCTGGAATACTTAAGCGACCACAACTGATGTGGTTAAACAGGTGAAATTGCGGCCATCAACAACTGTAGCTCAATTCTGACCGATCCATCCGGCCGCTACAAGCTTTCTCCGAGCGAGGCTCTGGATGCGTTCCAAGATCTAAGCCTCTACACCAACGCTGAGTCGTGTCCAATGTGCGCGTCAGCCATTCGGTGGGCGGCATTCAAGGAGTACATCTACGGCACCTCTATCAAAACTCTGACATCGCAAGGATGGAGTCAAATCCAGATCTCCTCATCGGAGGTCTTTCACCAATCGACCGGTTTGCCGTCTCGAACGAGTTTGATCGGGGACGTCTTGACGAATGAGACGGATCCATACTTCGCCTGGCAATATAATGCATCGTCTCCGTGCCCAGCAACTTGCAAAAGGGACGCCAGCGGAACCTGTGCGCCGCAAAAAGCGATCGTGAAGAAGAGAGATCAGACACAATTCCTATACCCAGCATCAGTTCGAGACTTTGTAAATAGTGCAATCCCGCGCCTATTACGACCCTTGTATGATTACAGGGGCTTTGGGATATAAAGAGCCAGTATACGCGACAGCAGAGAGCGGCGGGGAATGAATGATGGAGCGATTTACTGTTCAAACCTGCCACCTTTATCCTAGCATTACGAACGGGCTTCTAGACGCACAAAGCCGAGGATTCTGCATACAGATCATGTACAATGGGTCAACTCTAGAACCAAGACATCCTCCGCCCTCCTCCGCCTCCGAGACCCTTCATTGACAAGATTCCTGCCAAACTGATACAAAACCTCATGCACACCATAGACGACCTCAAGGATTGCAACATAATCAGATGATGTAGGGGAGACAATGAGGTCATTTGCCGACACGCTGGAGGGCACTATCTTGAGTTCCATCGCTTCAGCGCTGATGGTGGGCGGTATCGAGAGAATAGGACTCTTTGACTACGAGAAAAATCAGGAGATCATCAATTTGATCATGCAGTACTTGAATTGCGACGGAAGCAACGGACCGATCGCGCAACCGAACGGTCTGGCAGGTGGTTAACCTAGTTGAGGACTCTGAAAAAAGCGAAATTTGAACCGAGCCGCAATAGAACGCGAATACCCACAGTTTGCGGGGCAGACCAGGCTTACAGGTGGAAGATCCGGCGCTGAACCAAGACAATGCCGCAGGTCATCCCAGCAGCCCCCGACCCACCGAATGACTGGCCCGCGCAACTGAAGTCGAGCACAGATTATTTAGCAATCCGACCGGCGAGCAGCTTTGAGACAACCGCTACAAGCGCTGATACATCGCAACTGCGACTTCGGTGACAAGCGGGACACCACAGAGAATTCGGGCACGGGTGGGTCAGAAACCCAACTTATCGCAGGTCCACACGAGGTGTAGGACCCGGAGATTGGGTTCTAGGAAAATCTAATGTATTGAGGTGCAAATGTTGTCTATATCCTGACAGGAAAGCATTTAGGAACAGCCTAAGTGCCAAAAGGTTTCGAATACATCTTGGAGGCGCATTTGCCTCTCACTACCTCTAGCAGTTATTCCTCGCATGATCAAACCCCCGCCCAACTTTGTCAAAGTTGCGGGGGACGTCGAGGTGCCGTTGCGAGGGTCCTTCAGGGTTGTTTGTCTGGTGGACGCTCGCTTGTGCGTTGACCTTGGGCGGAAGCATGTACTGTACTATGGATAGTTGATGAGGTATTGAGCATTTTATGTACTTGTATGTTCCTGTCGCAAGCGACGGAGAGGATGGCTTCGCTATTCGCTTAAAATGAGGATCATTCAAGTCTTCAACATTTCGCTTATCACGTTTTGACTGAAATTGGATAAAATCCATACACAAAAACCGGCCCCCGAGATATGCACGGTATGCAATCGCTCTTGCGAGCAGTCCCAATGATTTTCCTTTTCCAGCGGTTTCCAACACCGCAATGCATGCTTGCCCATACCCAACCTGACCCCATACCATGCAGGTGTGAAGCTGTCTGAACATTTTACGCGTGAGAGCTGCCGTTTCTCTTTTCTCTTTTTTTCGTTCCCGTTTTCGCCTTCCATGCCGTTACACAAGCGCCGTCGATCATGCACATTCGAGTCGATAATGGGTAGAAAACATCACCGAGGGGCCCTTGTTGCCCAGCCAGAGTCCATGTAGCTCTGCCGACCGAAACCAAAACAATGCAATAATATCAGACGTATTCCATATCCGCCCAAGCATCTCATCCACCAATTTCCATCTGTTCATCGGCACTGTTATGCTTCGAATACTTCCGCCTTCTTCTGCTGTGCTTCCCAAATCATGCGTGTTCTCTTCATCTCCTCGACATCGAAAGCCGGCACCTCACCAAAGTGGTTGCCACCATCTCTGCTTGCAGGGGTGCTAGAAGGCATATTCACATCCCTCTCCTTCAAAGCACTGGCTGAGCGCAACCTCCTCAGACTGAGCTTGGGTCTGAGATTTCGCTCCTTGCCCGGAGCGGGATGAGGCTGCTTGTCATCCGTCATCACAACATCAGCCGAAGATGTTGCCGTGCTTGGTCTGCTCTTCGATACGTCTTTGATGTCGGCTCTGCTTCGGATCCTCTTGATCTCTCTTGCGATACGCTCCAAGGTTGATCCTGCAGGCTTCTTCGGTGTTTGCTCTACTGCCAAGGGCAGTGGTTTCTCCGGAAGAGGCTTCTCCTTGGAATGCATGCGGCTGTGTACGCTTGTGCTGCTGCTTCTGCTTGTGCTTGGTTGTGTCTGGTGGCTTTGAGTGGAGTTGCGATTTGAACAGCTGCTTGCAGTCGATGCGAACGAGACACCCGAGTCAATTTTCCTTCTATTGCCATCGATATCCACATCTGCAGAGCTGAACGATGCAACAGTAGGCGATGTTGCGGTCACGTTGTCTCTGCTACCAATCTCATAGCATTCATCGATGATGCTACTGGCGTTTTGCAGATACTTGTCAAGCGTCTCGCGAAGACTTGTCCAACCAGTGATGTCACCTGGTCTCTTGTGCTGGTCCATCAGCGCAGCCAGTATAGAAGGGCCATTCTTTTCCACGGCACCTATGTAACGCCAGAAACCATTGCGTTGTTGTGATAGGATCTCGGGAGTGAGCTGGGCTGTGGGCTGGACGAATTGAGCCGTGGGGATGGTAGTGGGTGGGTAGAGGGTGTTCAGCAATGCAAGACAGCTTGCTTTATTGAATGGGATCATTGACATTTCATTGATTAGAGTCTGTATGTTCTGTCAGTCGCGAGTGGGGTCCCAATTCGAATGTGGACTCGTACCCATCGTCTCAGTCCAACGTAGACCTGAGAGTAAAGAGCTTCAATCCTTCTCTCCTTTTCTTCGATGCCAAGGACCCATCGGAGGACACCAGGATATTTCTTGCCGAGGACTTCTTTCTGACCAATGTCATTTCTCTTGACGCCCAGTCTGTCCAGTGCTGCGACTACCTCTGCTCTTCTGCGAACTTCAAGATCTTTCAGATAGTCCATAGCACTGAGTGCCTGAGGGAAGTCAACTTGATCGAGATCTTTGGGAAAGCATCTCGTAACGAAGCTGATGATGAAGCTAGGAGGCAGTGAAGAAGGTAGGGAAGGGAGCAGGGCGATGTGTGATATAAGGTTTGCTCGGAGTTGGGCTGCAGCAGTTGCTGTGGACATGTTCTGTTGCTCGTCCGCTGAAAGTTGTTGTGGACATCCGAGGGCATTGCCAGGTGTCTGTGGGAATACAGAAGATGTTGGACTTGGAGGTTGGCTTTGCGTCGCGGAGTTCAACGTGTACATTGTGCGTAGGGGAATTTCGTAGGAGCCCGGGTAGGCCAGTAGGTGCTCGAGGATCCACGGGAAGGCTGCACCCTCGGACGAGGATGTGCCAGCTTCATCATGGAATGACATGGTATGCTGTCTGCGAGGTCGGTCGAGGATAGAAGAGGACCTTCTGCTGTAACGAGGTTTATAGTGGCTGTCGACCAGTTACCCAGGTGTGTGGTAGGTTTGCAGATCTTATATGCCGTGGCGTCGGTGGTCCAGAGATCTGGGACTGAGGACGTGAGCCGGGGTCGTTTGTCTGAGTGATAAAATTTTGGGATAAGGATGGGTCAATGTGGGAATCTGGCGGTGGCTTGTTGCAAAAGGCAGATGGCAGCAGAGTGTAATCTGCCTATCCGGGTGAGGTTGGATGCAAAGGTGGACTGCTTGAAGTTCCGAGTTTGAGAAGTGAGATCGTGAGTCGTCCCCAGCTTTTGAGCACAGGCAAGCCGCTTAATCTGTGAACTCTACAGATATTGGGGGTTACCGGGGAAGGGGTGACTCTTTGATCCAGAGGTAGTGTGTAGATCGAGTTGTGAAAATGCTGTGATAAGAACAAGCTATGGAAAAGTGCGAACGGGGGCTAGAGGCAACTAGAGAAGGCCCGATGTTGAACGAGTGACGGGACTCGCGTTCCGTCAGCGGTGGGCTTGGTGGATGAATGTTGGTACCCAACGAGGGAAAGGCGAGGTTGGCGGAAATGGAAATGTCTAGGTTCCGTTGTCTCGGGCACGATGGTTGAGTCTAGTCAATGGCACTCGTCCGATTGCTGCAATGCCCACGCACACACATATATCACATATGCCTCCGGTGAGCAACTGGAAAGGGTGAAAAGCAAAAATTTCCGCCAAATGCACAGATCTCCTTATTCCTGCCTACACTTTTTCATGTGAATATCGCGTATTACGTCGAAGGCTGCTGCGTGTCTCGCTTCTTCCCTGCCAACTCCGCCGCGACCGAATTACCGGCCCCCAGTCGCTTTTTTATGTTTTAGACGCGGATCCCTGGATGCTGGATCCAGCTTGCCGGGTTGCCACCAAGCCATCAAACTAGCTACACAGGGACTCGAACTATTCCGACTCGAGGCTTTCCTCTATTTAGTAATCGGCGCCCCAAAAACACCCCTAAATCTGGGAGCAAATGAATAATGCATGTTATCGTCCCCTATCATACAGCCATCCCATGCCAACTCCTCTTGCATTGAATGCCGCAGAAGCGTGCTACATCATGGACAGGGCTGCACGTGCCCAACTGTAGGACTATTGCGACGCTAGAGTAGACCTGTCAACCGTGTAGCCTCCTGCAGGGGAAACTGCCACAGACTAAGCGCCAGCCCAAGCAAGGATACGCGTCAAGGGGATATTTTGGCCGGGGTAGAATTCAAACGGGGCTTTTAGCGGCTCGGCTGAGACTCCTTTCAATTATCTGATCAGTTCCCTCCGGTTTAGTAGCCGACGTCACTTTTGGTTGTCCTCCACATACTATAGTGCCCATCCTCCCCCTTGGCTCAGGCTAGCGAGTTTCGACTTCAACGGCGTGACTAGCCAAGGAGAAGGTCGCCACCTCCCCCTCCCCAAAGGGGACTTACTCGACTCGCATCACTCAGGGTTGACTCGCGCCCTACGATTCTCATTATTGAATCCTTCGATGATCTCCTAGAATTGGAAATCGCAAGGGTACGCTAACATCACCAATGCCTTGTAAGGAGGCTTTTCGAACAGAACACGTCCCACCAGTTGAAATCCAAAACCTTGACAGCCTCGGTTAGCACAACGGTTTTGTCCGCCCCAAGCCTTATCTTCCTGAGAATCGGGGGCGATCTTCGCTATCTGTCAGATATAGCTCGCAGGCTCTGCAAAAGCACTTTCCATTAGGGGAATCGTGCCTGGGCTTACGCTTTTTGAAAGCATAATGATCGTCAAATCTTATACCTTTCTGAACTTGCTTAGCCCTGAATAGTGGACCATGGTTTAACACTGGAGCCTGAGATATCTTTTCGATAGTGCTCTCATCAAGGCTCATCAAGTTGTGAACAACTGAGATAGTGGGATGGTTCCGCGAGTTCGATCATCACCCATCACTCGCTGCGAGAACTAGGAAAATGAATTGCGACTTGGAACTTATGGCTCCGAGCCATCCACATCCTCTTCTATCTCCCCTTCTTCGTCTTCGTCTTCGTCTGGCTCGCTCATGGCCCATTCACCAAGAAACCCCTCTTCTCGGACAGGGTCTTGTAAATCGACATTATTCGCGTCCACCCACTCTTTCACTTTCGATCGCTTGACGATCATACTAGCCATGTTTTCTTCCTCCTGGCTTGCTGTGTGGGTCCCATTGATTTCCTCGCTCTTTTTCTTCTTCTTTTTCGGTAGCATCAGCTCGCAGATGCCCATTTCGCCAAGAGCAGCAACAACATCTTCTGCAAGCATGCCTGTCCTTTCGCCAATCTCCTTGACCGTCATGTCTTCTTTCCTCGGCCCACTTCTTTTTCTTCTGCCTCTTTCGAAAACTCGCTCTCCCTCTGCATCTGCACTTTGCCCAAGCATGAAGCGTGCTACCCGTTCAGCCCAGAATCTGAGATAGCTCCGTCTGCCCATTTCACTCAATGGCTTCTCAGGTCCACCTATAATTCCCTCTTCCCATTCCCAGGCACTGAGCTTGTACGAAACAGACATGAGCAGTTTTCCTAGCTGGCGGTGCTGAAAGGGTGGAAAGACAAGTATGCAGGCCAGGTTGTTCGAGTCCCACGACGGGCTCTCCTTGGAGAAGAACCCAAGCACTTGCGTTTCCAGACCTAAGTCTTCAGTAGAATATGAAGGACCGCGCTTGTGACCACCTCGCTTTTTCTGTGGGCTGGACAACCGCTCTGGCGGTGTGTAGGTCAAGACGTAGTAATCGAAGCCCCCGGTATCGAAGAAAACGCTCTTTTGCTCAAGAAACAATTTGCCGAACAAGGAAAGGTTCTGGCAATACAACTTCTCGATTTCGCCTTTGACCTCCCAAACTGCATAGCCATCATGCTCGTAGATCTTGGTGCTACTTTGGGGAACGGGTGGGGTGTCTGGGTTTTGGGTTCTGATATGTTTGTGGTGCCGTAGATGCGAAATATAGGCAGCGACAAAGGGCGTGTAGCGGAAGCAGTAGGGACAGACATATAACTGTGGACAGGTGGCTGAGGTGATAGAGGCCGTTGATGGTGAGGGAGCGGAGTATGCTCCATTGACAATATCGCCATCGAACACTCCTTTCGAGCGAACCGAACTGCTGTTTTGCTCCTTAAGAAGTATCACATTTTCCGGGTAAGGCGAGTAATACCACGTCTCGAAGGAAATGTTTCCGAGGACAACAGTGTCGATGGTACGTGAGAGAAGCTGGATGGATTGTTTGCGTGTCGATTTGGGTGAGGTGGCTAAGGTGGGAGGATTCTGTGATTCAACAGGCGCAGAAGTTCGGACACTCAAAGGCGCGGCCTTCTGTCGCACGCTGGTGAATTCTCGACTTCTCCAACCTTCCTTCTTTGAAGATTTCCATTCTGGATTACTCGGCCCTCGCATTGTGCGCTCTGGTGGCATAAATTTCAAGCACTGTTAACATCATGTAGGGCTAGGTGTCATCGAGCTTCCTAATCGGACTCCTTACACCAGTCGCAGTTTGTATTGAGGCTAAAACGCGTCATTATTGCCAAGGCGCCTAGCCCCCTTGTCGCGAAAGTCCAAAAATCTACGGCGGTTCCCCCTGCGCCTTTTTAAGGCCAGCTTTGCCATATGCTTCCTTGAGACTCGAGAATTTGCCTACAACTAGACCATCGTTGTGAAGTGTCGCTCTTTGCAAGAGTTGAGCTCGAAGCCTTACGGTTACGCCCCCAAATGGCATTTTATTGTCTCGACCTACGATGATACTCCGCCTTCGTTCCCTTGCGCTCCTCGGCGCAATACTAGCCCTTCCGTTGAACAACCTCTGTGCAGCAGATGGTTCCAACATCCCTCTCGACGCCCCAATTGCATCGCTTAAAACATCGGCGAAATCATTCCTTGCTCAGGGTGCCTACCATGATGCTCTCACCTATTTCGATGCCGCTATCGCTAAAGATCCTTCGGATTACGGCACTATCTTCCAACGAGGGGCAACCTATCTAGCTCTAGGCAGAAATGCACAGGCTAGTGCAGATTTCGACAGTGTCTTGAAGGTAGAGCCAGGCCATGAAAGCGCTCGTCGGCAAAGGGCGAAAATAAAGGCCCGAAACGCAGACTGGGCTGGGGCCAAGGAAGACTATAACACAGTGGGAAAACAAGCTAGAAAAGAGGTTGCTGAGCTTGAGGAAGCGGAAGGCGCTGCATACCTTGCAGCGGAGGCAGAGAAGCAACAGGATTGGGAATCTTGCATCAATCAAGCAGGAGTAGCAATAATGACGGCCTCGACAGCATTGTCGTTACGCCAATTAAGGGCGAGATGCCGTTTTGAGCGTGGCGAGGTGCAAGAGGGCATCAACGATCTCGCACACGTCCTTCAGATCCACCCAAGCCTGGTCGAGCCCCACTTACAGATTTCAAGCATGCTCTTTTACAGTCTTGGCGATACAGAGCGAGGTCTAGCACAGATCAAGAAGTGTCTGCATTCAGATCCAGACTCAAAACCCTGCAAGACACTTTTCCGTCGCGAGAAGACTCTGGCCAAGACTATTGACAAGGTTTCGTCTCTGATGGAATCTCGACAATTCAATTCCGCAACTAAGTTGTTGGTGGGCACCGATGCCGAAGACGACTTGGGTCTCCTTAAAGACCTCAAGGCTGACATCGCCGCGGCCAAAGAGTCTCGCATCATTCATCCGAACTCTCCGGACAATCTATATGCCTTGTTGGTGGAACGAACGTGCGAATGCTACCGTGAAATGAACTCGCCTCGTAAGGCGGCGCCATACTGTGCGGAAACTCTTACGCTGAATCCAAGCTCTCTTCATGGTCTTTTACACGAAGCACAGAAACAGCTCGAAGCCGATGAATTTGACGCGGCAATCGCGACCCTTAAATCAGCGAAAGATAACCATCCCAACGCTCAAGTAGTTAACCAAAAGCTGCAAGAAGCGCAAGTGCTGTTGAAACGCTCCAAGCAGAAGGACTACTACAAAGTCCTTGGCGTCTCTCGGGATGCGGACGAGAGGACCATCAAACGGGCGTATCGTACCCTGACAAAGGTTCATCATCCCGACAAGGCAACGGCGAAAGGCGTAACGAAAGACCAAGCGGAGAAGAAGATGGCACAAATCAATGAAGCTTACGAGGTCCTGAGCGATCCGGAACTGAAGGCGAAATTCGACCGAGGTGAGGATCCCAACGATCCAATGTCGCAGCAGGGGGGTCACCCATTCCAAGGAAGTCCTTTTGGTGGTGGTCAACAATTCTTTTTCCAGCAGGGAGGCTTTCCGGGAGGTGGAGGGCAACAGTTCAAGTTCCACGCTGGTGGTGGCGGGAATCCCTTCGGCGGCTTCCCATTCGGCGGCTGATTTGGCATACTTGCATGGCTGGGCACTGGAGTTTAGGGGGCTTAGGAGATTTCATACCCAGGATATGTTTGAGCACTTTAGATATCCTACGGAAAGCATGGGCTCATCAAAGGGCTTTAATGGCGAATATGACTTTGTCCTCATAGAACACAAAACTTACCAGATCAGACGCATGTTACCGGGTTCGATAACACCATATCAAAATAAGATGTTACAATATATTCCTCATATAGTGATAAGTCGCTAGATGATTCAAATGAAGAAACACTAGACCCTCACGATCTTTTCAGTAATTACAGATCAGTTCTAGCCGATGCCAAGCACGTGTGAGTCCTCAAAACGTTATCAACCATCGACGTCCTTCGACACAGTTGTCATTCGAGCTTAGCGATAACGTCCGTTAGCTTCGTCTTTGCAGTAGCCTACTCCGATTTACTATCTCAGCCATGCAACCATTCATCTCCAGTACTCCATCCTTGCCACCTGACCGTCCTCTCCAGTAGCGCCCACCTTTCAAAGAAGACTACATTCAGCGGCCGCCTGGCAGACTTTCATGCCGCCACAAACGGATGCGCCAGATTGGGACTTCAGCTCTGCCATCTACCTACTTAAGTCACTCTCGCTATCAAACCATGAGGGTGGCCCCGCACCTTACAGCCTTCCTCCGCCCGCCGTCCAGGATGACCACACTTTGATCCTTGACAAAACCTCTTCGCATCTAGGAGACTTTGGCAGCCTCTGGGGCTTATTCGGCGGATCTTCAAATGAGGTTGTGCATGGCATATCAATTTCAGAGCTCGAGGCTGAGAATACAAGCAAGGGTGTAAGGTGGCGAGACGAGTTCGATGGCGCCGATCTTGAAGACAACGTCGAACCCTCATCATTCGATACAGCAGTATCTATACGAACACAGACACGTGCTTCAAGGCGAGCTAGAGCTAGACTCAGGCTAGCGAAGCCCGCGGATACACCTGCCACTGGGAAAGGGACTGTTTCAGACACTGTTACTGATGCAGAGTCAAGCGAAGAGCTAGAGCGTCTCCGTCGGTCACCGGATAGAAGGGCAGTCATCCAGGATATACTGGGTCGACATAGGCCCAGCACGAGAGACACCTCCTCTCCACCAACATCTCGGTCACCACCTAAAAGCGATGTCCGATCAATAAGGAAGGAATGGCCCCCTTCGGACCCATTTCTGTGGTCTGTGGATGAATTTAGATCCTCATTTTCCAAAATTCAGATTGCGCCGCAGGACGGATTGTCTGGAACAGCCAGGAAACGCCAACTTATTAGAACGCTTGCCAGGAATTTCCCGGCAGAATCTAAATATCTCTCAAACAGTGGCTTGATTGAGCCTGCTTTCACTCCCTTGAATGTTTCGACCGTTGGCATTCATGTCTTTGTCGACATATCAAATGTAAGTAGGTCTGCTATTGACCATGCAGCCTCAAGCTGACAATACAGATCGTGATCGGCTTCCATGACTGCCTCAAGGTTGCACGAGATATTCCGATCACAACTCGAGTTCGACGCGTACCCATATGCTTTCACAATTTTTCACTCGTCCTAGAACGAGGTCGACCTGCTGCCAAGCGAGTGCTGGTTGGGTCCGACAAATTTCCTATTATTCAGCAAGCCAAAGCTATTGGCTACGAAACGAATATACTCGAAAGAGTACATAAGGCGAAGGAGATGACCCCTCGCCGGAAACATCTCCACAATGGCGGTGCGAACTCCGGCGTTTCCAGCGGGTCTGAATCGAACCCGGTACATGCGCCGGAGAAATGGGTCGAGCAGGCTGTAGACGAAATTCTACACCTCAAGATCTTGGAAAGTCTTGTCGATGCAGACAGACCATCTACCATAGTGCTTGCCACTGGCGATGCCGCCGAGGCTGAATACTCTGGTGGCTTTATGCGCATGGTCGAGCGAGCATTGGAGAAAGGCTGGATGATTGAGCTTGTTAGCTTCAAGCCCAACACAAGCAGTGCTTACAGGCGAAAGGATTTCAGGGCCAAGTGGGGACCCATGTTCAAATGGATACAACTAGATGGGTATGCTGAGCAGCTTATGGATTCTGACAAATGAGAGGCTGTACCGAAGAATTTGACCGACCGCGCCCTCACCCATGTCATCGGAGACTCTACGAAAATGAATAAACAAGGGAGATAAGCATACCAGAGTATGCGCTCTGCTTCGCAGCTCGGTGAAGATCCGCGATCGACGGTCTTGCGCTGACCGATACGCACGGGTCAGCAGACTTAACTATCGAATATGATGTATGCTATGGGATCACAATAACCTCTATCTCAGCATTTTGAACCTTCATATCCCAAACAAGGTGACGCAGGTCTCTTCTTTGCGACCGCGAAGAGTTCGGGCATCCCACCGCTTACTAAACTGCCACTTTGGACTCTTGGCACTCAAACAAGGTGCGCACAGGCTGTCCGCATTGACCCACAACGGCGTGTCTACCTATGCAGCTACCCTAGTATGTCTGCTATGTGTGAGCTTAGAATCAAGTTTCACATCCTTTCATCTCCAAGTGGTGCTGGGGTCTCCATGGGTGTGATACTTCGTCTTTTGGCTTGACTTTAAGCCCGAAGCTCCAGTTTAAGGCCGACCCTGTCGTACAACTGCATTTCATGGTCCCTTATGTCTTCTTTCCTTGGATCTCCCTTTTTGAGCGCAAATGACTTTTGGATTCAAGGACCTATCACTCTCTCAATTCTCTTTTCTCTTTGAATCCGAACTTGGCAGGATCATCCTGAATTGTTTCTTTCCTCGTTCTCGACTTTCCGCAACAGCCATCTCGCAGCCAGTACCTACAGTTCGTGAATACCGACAAGCTAAATTTCCAAGAATCAAAGACCTGGGGAGCTCGGTATTCTTCGCGCATTAACAAGCCAACAAATCAACAACTCAAGAACCACAGCGGCCCTCGCGTTGACTACGCCGCATAACCTTGATAACACCAGAGGCTCAGATACCACTTTAAACACATCTCCTATTGATACCGAGAAGCACAGCCATGCTTCTGACACAGCTTCCAGCTTAGAACACAATATACACGATGCCACGGTGCCAAATGCAGATACTAAGAAAGAAGCCGCAAAGGCCGATGCTGAAGTAGGTCCAGCGGCTCCAGCCCCTCCTAATTTATGGACCCTTCGTCATTTCCAGATGGTGGACTGCAGGCATGGCTTTGCCTTCTAGGCGCCTTTTTGCGCAATGTTCGTCTCTTTCGGTGTGCTCATCATACACTCCAAAGGGGGAACAGCGTGAGCACTAACAAAGCTAAGGCTGGATTAACTGCATTGGTGTCTTCCAGAACTACTACCAAACGTACCAACTGTCGAATTACCAACCAAGTACTACTGCGTGGATTCCATCATTGGAAGCTTGCCTCATGTTATTTGGAGGAAGCTGGGGCAAGGGGACTGACTACTACTTATTACTGGAAGTCAGGAGAGAGTATTTCCGGCCTTTGCTTATGTGTAATGACTTCGTACTATTGTTCTCTCCAACCAGACTCCAAAGTTTAGGCCCCTTCAGCTGTGCCCCAAATTGTTCGACTCAACCTCTCACTTATCGGCCGCGTGTGCACTGGAACCCCTCTTGTGGCGGCTCGAGTAAGTCGGTAGGAGAGGCATAGCGGCGATTGGTCAAAGGACAAGAATGCGCCAATAGCGTACAAATAAGGACAATTCCATCCTAAAAAATTCATATCAGGATTGTGCCAAGACTTTCAACTCCAAGTCGATTCCCATCTCCCATCTCCCATCACCATCAAGCCGCCGAAGCCGGCTGTCCTGCTCTTTGCGACCAAAACTTTGCCCAAATTATGGTAACGTAGAGAGAAAGGTGAGCATTAGAGCAGAAGGTATTGAAGGAATCACATGATGAATCCCGATGTAGAAACCTTGAAGCAGTTTCAAGCAGGCTGACCTAGACCGTCGACACGAAGCAACCAGCCTCAGCTCAGCCGGATTCCAGCCATGACATTCAAAATGCCTCAGTCATCCTCAGCACCCCCTGACCTCTGGCAATGAAACCAGACTCAAGTCTGCTGCGACCTTACCTACCTCTGCCATCCTTTTTATGACGGCGGGGATCCTGTCTTCTCTTCTAACATATTAGGACGTCGAGGCCGTTGCCTGAATCCCGTAATCACGCCACCTTGTCTGCCAGATGGCGTCTCCTCCTCGCGATCGCCGCGGCTTCGAGATTGCCCTCATATGCGCTCTGCGCGTGGAAGCGGACTGCGTACAAGCCACCTTTGACAAATTTTGGGAAGATGAAGGCGAAAGATATGGCCAAGCATCCGGGGATGAAAACAGCTACACCACAGGAATGATTGGAGAGCACAATGTCGTTCTGGCTTATATGCCAAATATAGGGAAAGTTGGCGCTTCCGGTGTAGCGGCCAACCTCCGATTCAGCTTTCCCGAGATCAGACTGGTTCTTGTCGTCGGAATTTGCGGAGGTGTTCCTTTTGGAACTAACAAGGAAGAAATCCTCCTGGGCGACATCATTATCAGCCAAGCTCTCGTCCAGTACGACTTTGGCAGACAATATGCTGAAGGCTTTGAGGAGAAAGACACGCTGGAAGACAGTTTAGGTAGACCAAGCCAGAAGATTCGAGGTTTCCTCACCAAACTACAAACATACCACTATCGCTCGAGGGTTCAGAACGGCATTAGCTTATATCTCAAGGAATTGCAACAGAAGTTACCTAGAGTAAAGTATCCTGGCGCAGAAGCCGACAAGCTATTTGAGTCATCATATTTACACAAACATCACAAACCCCTGATGCCATGCGATGAATGCGCCAAGGGTGAGACTCGGATTTGTCAGGCTGCCCGTGGAATGACCTGCGAGGAGCTCGCATGCGAAGAGCAGAAAGTTGTTGTTCGCAGCCGATTGGTGAAAGCCCAAAATCCGCAACAGACTGACCATCCCGAACAACACGAACCCATGGTTCACTTCGGCAGGATGGGATCTGGAGATACGGTGATGAAATGGGCAGAGGACCGTGACAGAATCGCAAAGACCAAGGGCCTTATTGCATTTGAGATGGAGGGTGCTGGCGTCTGGGACCATTTCCCAAGCATTGTGATCAAAGGAGTTTGCGATTACGCCGACAGTCATAAGAATGACCAATGGCACGACTATGCGGCATCAACGGCTGCGGCTTGCATGTAAGTAGTCCCGTTCCTTCAAAACTGTATCAGTGGTAGCCGGAATTGATTCAGTCTTTTGTCACGATATGCTCCGGGCTTTACATAGCCTTGGAGA
>Ga0335072_10004598_pt1 | contig 20422 bp, 11 predicted proteins | sample Lox_Sample_21_FD_206725 | JGI IMG/M metagenome (GOLD analysis project Ga0335072, IMG submission 206725) | Soil microbial communities from Loxahatchee National Wildlife Refuge, Florida, United States - Lox_Sample_2.1 | ecosystem: Environmental > Terrestrial > Soil > Wetlands | place: USA...
CCAGCATTGCGTTCCGCAGGAGGAACACTTTGCGCGTCTCAATTTGGCCTAGTTGCATCACGAACCCACCCTTGGTCTATGACAGTCCCATCATAACGTGAAGGAACAGGAAACCTGCAGATTCGGCAGCAATTGGGGTTACTTCCGAGTGGTCGCCTACCTCGCGCCGGATTTCTGGCTTGCGATCCACGCGGTGATGCGCTCATCCAGAACATCCAGCGGTAGCGCGCCGGAGTCGATCACCTGGTCGTGGAAGGCGCGGATATCAAACTTGTCGCCGAGTTCTTTTTTCGCGCGGTCGCGCAGTTCCAGAATCTTCAGCTGCCCGATCTTGTATGCCAGCGCCTGACTGGGCCAGGCAATGTAGCGGTCAACCTCCGCCTGCACATCTGTCTCATCGGTCGCCGAGTGTTCGTGGAAGTAGTCCACCATCTGTTGGCGGGTCCAATGTTGGGAGTGCACGCCGGTATCGACAACGAGTCGAATTGCGCGCCAAATGTCTCCTTCGAGGCGCCCATAGTCGGAGTAGGGATCCTGATAGAGGCCGACGTCTTTTCCCAGCCGCTCCGCATAGAGTCCCCAGCCTTCAATGAAGGCGGTGAAGCCTTCGAATTTTCGAAACTCCGGAACGCCTTGCATCTCCTGGGCGATTGAGATCTGCATATGATGTCCCGGCAAGCCTTCGTGATAGGCAACGGCCTCAACTTCATCGAGGTGCCGGTCTGCAAAGTTATAGGTGTTGATGAACAGGTGCCCGGGTCGGCTGCCATCCGGAGTTCCGGGCTCGTAATAAGCAGCGGAGGCATTTTTCTCCAGGTAATCTGGAACTGGAACCACTTCGAACGGCGACTTGGGCAGATGACCGAAAAGCTGCGGCAGTCTTGCCTGCATCGGCTTCAGGTAGCCCCGGTACGTATCGAGAAGAGCCTGCGCCGACGATGCTTTCAATTTCGGATTGGTCTTGATATCGGCGCGAAGACCGGCGAGGTCCTTGAAACCGAGCTTCTGTGCAATCGCCAGCATCTCGGCCTCATCCTTTTGCACTTCCTCGACGCCGATCTCGTGGATCTGGTCCGCCGTCAAATTGGTAGTCGTGGTGCGGCGAATCAGGAATTGGTAGTACTTTGCTCCATCGGACAATGCCGAGATGCCGGGATCAGATCTTCCTGCCGGAATGTAGCTTACTTGCAGAAATCGCGCGAATCTCTTGTATGCCGGCAGCACTTCTTTGTCGATCGCATCCAACATCTCGGTCTTGATGCGAGCCTGCTCCGCGGCGGAGATGGACGCAGGGAAGTTTTTCAGCGGAAGCGCGAGCGGCGAATCTTCCGGTTTTTCGTTGGCCAGTTGGTTCACCTGCTCGAGCGCTTTCTCGAGGAGGAATTTTGGCGGAACGCGCTTGTCGTCAACGCCGATCGACATGTTGGTGGTTACCTGGTCGAAGGCGCCCGGTATTTTGTGAAGACGCGCGATCCAGTCGTCGTAGTCCTTCACGGTGGTGAAGCTGAGTTGTGCAACAAGTTGGGGATAGGTGGAATAAATGCCGCCCATCTGGTCCACCGGCATCTCCCATTCCTTGAACTCGGCGCCTTCCTGGTCGTCCGTGATATCGCGCATCAGAAGTTCGCGGCTGATCTGGTCCTGATCGGAGAGACCGGTCGGGTCAATCGCGGCGAGCTTCATCAGGGTATCCTGTTCGGCTGCGAGCCACTCGTTGATCGCCCTTACGGAATAGTCGGAGATCTGGTCGTTATAACGCTTGTCGCCGATCGATGAGGCAAACTCTGGCCCGCGCTTGAGGCTCGCTTCCCAGAAGTCCTGAAAAATGCCGTGCAGCGCCTTGGTTCGATCCTCGAGAGAAGTGGGCGCATTGGCGGACTGCTTCAGTTGAGCGAAGACAGAGCCGGGAAGAGCAAGGACTGCGGCAAGCGCAAATACGGCAATCGGGTTCAACGGGGCGAATCCTCCAGGAGAAGTCGGCGAGGGCAACTGAATGAGTTGAGTGTAGCCCAGTTGATGCAGGGGCGTCGGGCAGTTGGGCTAATTCGAAATGGGTATATCCGGAATCCATGCCGCGTCGACCCGACCCTGCCCCGCGGTGCAAGCGAACAGACCGGTTCAGGCTTTGATCGGGCGGGGGAAATCAGGAAGGCGAGTGTCGGCCTTTCACAAAGCCGAACGGCCAGTCCTATTTAGCGGTTGGCTTGGATCAGGGCTGGGATGGAAGTTCGCCGTCAAGCATCCGGTACAGAGTGGAGCGGCTGATACCCAGTTGGCGGGCGGTCTTGAGTTTATTGCCCTTGTTTAGGGTGAGCACGAAACAGATGTGCCGTTGAACTACAGTTCTAAGGTCGAGCACGTCCGCACCGTCTGAAGAGACAGGCCAAAGAGAGCTGGATAAAACCGGTTCTGCTTGTGGGTTGGCATGATTCACCAACGACATAAATGGACTCCGTCGGCCCTCAAGGAAAAACAGGGTCGCACCTAATCTATCGGCACAATCGCCAAAAATTTGAATAGATGATTGGAACGCGGGCTTCTGTTACTTTCGGAAGCGCTTCGAGGGCTCGTCGGAGTAAATTTGGCCGTCGCGGATATGCACGACGCGGTGGGCATAGTCGGCGATGTCGGGCTCGTGCGTGACCAGCACGATGGTGTTGCCCCTGGCCTGGAGTTGATCGAACAGGGCCATGATCTCCACGCCGGTTTTGGAATCGAGATTTCCAGTGGGCTCGTCGGCCAGGATGATGGACGGGCTGTTGACCAAGGCCCGCGCAATCGCGACACGCTGCCGCTGTCCACCGGAAAGTTCGTTGGGCTTATGATTCATGCGCGACTCAAGCCCGACGTTGATCAACGATTGCTTGGCGCGCTCCAGCCGCTCTGCCGCCGGAGTCCCGTTGTAGATCAGCGGCAGTTCGACATTGTGCAGCGATGTCGCGCGTGAGAGCAGGTTGAAGGTTTGAAAAACGAAGCCGATCTCCTTGTTACGAATCCGGGCCAATTCATCATCGTCGAGTTCGCTCACCAGTTGGCTGTTCAGCCAGTACTTGCCCTTGGAAGGCGTGTCGAGGCAGCCGATCAGATTCATCAGTGTTGATTTGCCTGAGCCGGAGGGGCCCATGATCGCGACGTACTCGTTCTGCTTAATCCGCAGATTCACTCCGCGCAGCGCATGCACCTGCTGCTCCGAACCCATGTCGTAAGTGCGCCACAAGTCCTCGACAACAATCATGTCGCCGTTCGATCCAGAAGATTGCTGCCGTTCCACCTCGGAGATGACGCTGTTCAGAGCCATGTGAATCTTATCCTTCTCTTCTGCTCTATTCGTTCCATTTACGCGGCCGGACGCTCTATTGCTTAGATCGCACCTGGACCTTAAGTGTTGCTGGCTGGCGTCGCAGTCAGCGACTGCGTATCGCGTTTCAGCAACGCACCATTCTTCAGCGTTCGCAGCGTCTTGTACGGACCGATCACGACTTCCTCGCCAGCCGTGAGTCCGCTGAGCACCTCGATGTCGGTTGCTCCCGTAATGCCGGTGGTGACTGGTACGAACTTGGCGCGCTGCTTGCCATGCGCGTCCTTGTCCACCACATAAACCCCCTGCACCGGCGCCACCTTTGGCGCGGACGATGTCGATGCAGCCTCAACATTGCCATTGTTCGGCTTGGCCGGCGGCGTATACATGGTCAACGCCTGGATGGGCAGTGAAAGCACATTCGATTTCTGCGCGGTGGTGATCTTTGCAGTGGTGGAGAGGCCGGGCCGCAGTTCATCGTTAGGATTGTCCAACGTCACAACGACCTTGAAGTCCTTGGCCTCCTCTGTGCCTGTCGTCGACTGCGAAGTGGCCACACCGGTGGAGCGCAGCAGCGCCTGGTCGCCGACGAGCGTCACGTGTCCCTTGAAAACCTTGCCAGGAATCGCATCAACAGAGACATCAGCAGGCTGTCCGATCTTGATGTTGACGATGTCGGTCTCATCCACCTTGACTTCGGCCGTTACCACACTCATATCCGCGATGGTCATGAATGTGGAACCTTCGGTGTTCTGAATGCCTTCTACAACGGTTTCGCCTTCGCGAACGGGTTCGTTGGTCACGATTCCATCAAACGGCGCGACAGCCTGGGTCAAAGCTAGAGCGTTCTTATTGGCACGCAGCGTGGCTACTTGCGTATTCAGACGCCCTCGCGCGGAGGCAGTGTTGGCCTTCGCCTGGTTTACCCCAGCGACCGCCTGGGCCAGCGAAGCGACGTCGGTGTCGTAGGCGGCCTTCTTCGCGTCGTAGTCTTGCTTGGCCATAATCCCGGCCTTGTACAAGCTCTGGGCGCGATCCCAGTCGAGCTTCTTCTGCTCCAAATCAGCCTGCGCATGCTCCACATTTGCTTCCGAGGTCTTTTCGGCGGCGACGTAAGAAGAAATATCGGTCTGGGCTGAGGAAATGGCTGCCTCCTGCCCGGCAACCTGCGCTTCCTGAGCGACATTCTCAACCGTGGCTACCAGCTCGCCTCGCTTCACGTGATCACCTTCTTTTACAAAGAGATGGGTGATTCGCCCCATGGCTGTCGCGCCCAGGTTGACATAGGTCTTGGGCTTGATCTGGCCGGTGCCGCTGACGACGCTGGCAAGGTCCTCGCGATGGATTTTCGTGGTCAGAACCTTGGTGTACCCCGATTGCTGTTTGTAGACAAAAACCACAACCAGGACAACAGCCACAATGATGCCGGAAATGATCAGCAGAATCTTTTTCATGGGTGCTTCAGGACTCCAGGTAGCTCCGAACTTATTCTACGCAATCGTTTCACTTCCGGTTCCCGAACAACCACGAATTCATAAAGGTTATGAATTGTTAAAGTTGCGGACTGCGGAAAAATAGCTGCGCCTGTCAGATGATTTTCCAAGTCCCGTGGTGCCGGAAGGCTCGATTTGCCAATAGGTTGGGCTTCTTCTAATGGACGCACCAGCAATCCAGTTCGTCTCAATATTTTCGGCCTTCGGCCTCGAAGTCACGGCCAGCGAGGTGACCGAATAGTGACCCGGGCGTCTAAAGGAGAGCGACAGCCGCATCTTGCCTTGCCGGGCACAATAGGTGCCCGTAGAATAGGGCATTGTAGGGAGCCTTCCGACGCAATGAATTTTAATGGCCGTTCGTTCCTCTTTGTCGCACTCAGCTGCGGCCTCCTAGCCATCCCCGCCTCCAGAATCTCCGCCCAGCAGTCACAGGATCCATCACTAAAAGACCGACCCGCTGCTGGCCAGTCATCGGTTTCCGACGACGATCAGGATCCGCTGAAACGCCCACGATCGGACCAGGAGCAATTCAAGGCGCAAAAGCAGCTTAAGCAAGAGTTGAAGGGGGCCTATAAAACCTGGCTTGACCAGGACGTTGCGTACATCATCACCGACGAGGAACGAAAGGCCTTTAAGAGCCTCAATAATGATGAAGAACGCGAGGCGTTCATTGAGCAATTCTGGCTCCGCCGCAATCCCAATCCTGATTCTCCCGACAACGAGTTCCGCGAAGAGCACTACCGGCGCATCCAGTACGCCAACGACCACTATGCGGCCGGCAAGCCGGGATGGAAGACGGATCGCGGCCATATCTATATAGCGTTCGGCCAACCGGATTCGATCGATTCCCATCCCTCGGGGGGAAGCTATCAGCGGCCGATCGATGAAGGCGGCGGCGAGACATCGACCTTCCCGTTTGAAGTGTGGCACTACCGGTATATCGAAGGCATTGGCGACAACATCGATATCGAGTTTGTGGATACCTGCCAGTGCGGTGACTACCACTTCACCATCGACCGCAGCGAGAAGGATGCGCTAGCTAAGGTGCCCGGCGCAGGCCTGACCCAGTGGGAAGAGATGGGCATGGCCAAGAAGGCAGACCGATTCAAGGGCGGCTTCGAGAATCTGGGGGCCGGGCCCATGAGCAGCGGGAACCAGTCGAAGCAGTTTGACCGTCTGGAGCTAGCTGCCAAGCTCTTTGCCCCGCCGCCGATCAAGTTCGCCGACCTGGACAGCGCGCTCAGCGAGCACAAGCTCCTCTCCGGACCGGTCTTTCCGTTCGATGTGCGGACTGACTTCGTGAAGGTCACCTCCAGCACGGTGCTGGTTCCAATTACCATCCAGATCAAGAACCGCGATATCACGTTCGTGACCAAGGACGGGGTCGCCAAGGGCGTGGTCAATATTCTCGGCAAAGTGACGACGCTCACCCACAAGACGGTCCAAACCTTCGAAGATACGGTGGAAGTGGAACAGCCGTCCGAGTTGCTCGAGAAGACCCTCGACTACAGGAAGATCTACTGGAAGGCAGTTCCGCTGCTCCCCGGCCTATACCGGCTTGATATCGCCGTCAAGGACGTGAATAACCCCGACCACATCGGCATCTACGGCAGGAGCCTGAATGTGCCGACCTACAATGACGAAAAGCTCGGAACCTCGTCTCTCATTCTGTCCGACAAGATCGATACGGTCAGTTCGCATGATATTGGCCAGGGAAGCTGTGTGATCGGAAACTTCCATGTCTGCCCGCGCGTGACGCCTAATCCGGCCACACCGGTCAGCTTTAAACGCAACCAGGACTTGAACTTCTGGATGCAGGTCTACAACCTCGGCATCAACGATCAGACCAAAAGCAACGAAGCGAAAGTCACTTACGAGATCATCGATGCGGCAACAAACACGGTGGTCCTTCAGAAGGAATTGGATTCAAAGGCTCTAGGCGAACACAGTGACCAGCTGACCATTATGGAGAAGAATCTCCCGGTAGCTGGCCTGCAACCGGGCAAATACAGGGTGACGATCAAAGTAAATGACGAAATCTCAAAACAAGAGATTGCGCAATCGGCACCTTTTGTCGTGGAATAGGAAGAGGGCCCCGCATCTCAGTTAACCGGCACTAGATCGGTAAACTTGCGGGAAATCACCCCAGGGACAAGGATCGTCGTCGCTGAGGGCCCTGAAAGTTAAATTCCCAGGACTTGAGCCAGGACGCCGCGGGTCACCAACACGAGTGATGATGCGCAGGCTCCATCCCGTTTTCCTGGTCACGCTGATTGTTGTGGCGACGGCCCAGCTGCACGCCGCCTCGCAGGGATCCGTGACCGGAGTAATTCGCGATTCTGCCGGGGTGCCCCAGATCGGGGCCGCGGTACAGCTCTTGCGCCCCGACCTCACGGTGATCGCCGCAGTCTACACCGACAGTAAAGGTCTTTACAGCTTCAGGGATTTGGTTCCGGGCCGCTACGCCGTCAAGGCCATGGGCACCTCGTTCCTGCCATCGTTGCGCGAAAATGTCCGCGTCCGCACCAGCACAATCGTCAACCTCACGCTGAATACGCTATACGAGGTGATGCAATGGTTGCCCGCCGAACCTCGCAGCCCCAATGAGCCCAAGGACGACTGGGAATGGACCCTCCGTTCCGCCGCTAACCGGCCCCTGCTGCGCTGGCTTGAAGACGGACCGCTGGTCGTAGTTTCCGATCGCCCCGGCGCCAAGCCAAAGCTGAAGGCGCGCCTTATGGCGACCGGCCAGGAGGGCACCTTCGGCGAGAGCGGCGAGCGCTTCACGGCCAGCGTCGAGGACACGCCCTCAGACAGCCGCGAACTGCTCGCGCGCGTCGACTTCGCCCCCAACACCGACGAGGGCATGGAATCGATGCTCGGCTTCCGGCAGGATCTGGGTTTTGCAGGCTCCGTCGAGTCCATGGGGGCCATTTCTATTCATCCGGTCATTGAGGGCGACGGCGGCGAGGGACTCGAAGAAGCTTCCTTGCGCAGCGCCGAGACGATCAACCTTGGTGACGAGTTCGAGATTGATGCTGGCGCACAGCAGGTGATGGCTCGCTTCAGCCAGAATTCTCCCAACACCATCCTGGCTGCTCTGCCGTTTGCTACCGTGGCGTGGCGCGGCGGGAACACAACAGTGAGCTACCGACTGGCGAGCACGCCGGTGGGACCGAATCAGAACGAGTCGCAAGCCGGCTACTACCTTCCCATGCTTTCGATGCGCAACGGTCAGTTGGCACTCGAGCATGGATTGCACCAGGAGATCGGATGGGTTCGCCAGACGGACGCTTCCGGAGTTTCGCTTCTCTTCTATTCCGATCAGATCGCGAACCCGATGATCGAAGCCAGTGGCCACGCCGCTCCCGGCGACGCGGTCCTCCGCGATCCCATGAGCGGGCTGATGCGCGGCGCTGGACAGAATTATTCCAGCGCCGGTGTCATGGCTGCGGTGGAGCATCGCGTGGCCGGCCGCAACAACATTCGCGTTGTCTACGCCAATGGCGACGCTCTGGTGATGCCCGCGCAAGTTCGTGCTACGGCGCTCTCGCAGGTGTTTGCTGCGGCAAAGCCGAGACACGCGCAGATGTACTCCATCTCGCTCTCTGGCACGCTCGAGGGCACGGGAACACGCTGGCACGCGAGCTACCGCTGGCAGCCGGCCGACACCGTCACTCCCATTGCTTCCTACGCAATGAACGCCATCGCGCCTTATCTGAATCTGAATATCCGCCAGCCGATCTGCATGCATCGCGACGGCGCGAACGGCATGAACATCGAAGCGCTGATCAATCTGAACAACCTGCTCGCTGAAGGCTACCGTCCGTTCCTGCTGAATGGCGGAGAAGTCGTCTTCGCGCCGGATCAGCGCAGCATCGGCGCCGGTCTCGCCTTCACGTTCTGAAGCTCATCCACGCACGATTCAGAGACGATCCGGCCTTTAGGTAGGACCGTACTCGCCTTTGGAATCCGCCCGCGCACTGTGTTATGCTTTTCAAGGATCGGCGAACAATTCTGCCTGATCCGCGCCGTGCCTTATTTCCACCGCAAGGCGTTCGAAAACCCTCTGGACGCGTAGCTCAACTGGCAGAGCATTCGGCTCTTAACCGACAGGTTGTAGGTTCGATTCCTACCGCGTCCACCAATCAATGGGATGTTAGCGGTCTGCGTGCAGCCGTTGTTCGCGGCCATTCCTTCGAAGTTACATGCCTCGGAAACCTGCACAGCGTGTGCGTGCATGCAGGGGCGATTCATGAACCACAGAACCAGCAGGCCGTCCTACCGCGCTTCCAGTGAAGGTTTATGAGCGGCTACCTCTGTGGTTTCTGTTGGAGTTATTGCGTGCGGCTCATCAAATCTATAGCTTCCGTAATCGATCGTTAGAATTGCCGAGCCGCCTAGACGCACCTTAGACTCGCTTCTGTTTGTCTCCGGCAGCCAAAACTCACCGCTCTTGGAATAAACATGGTGAATCTCTGTCTTCTTGATCCAGAACGACGGATTCTCCGCAGGTTCAGCCTCCACCCGGACAACCGCATAATCATTTCCGTCAATCCAAATCCTGCCGCGGTAGAGAAGTTTGTTCTTTACCTTTGGCTCGACGCCAAACTCATAAAGCGTCCGTCCGTTCTCAAATGTTGTCGTCTCGAGTTGAAAGTTGTAGTTGGACGGGGTCAGCGCAGCTTTCTGCTGGCGCGAGTCATCCTGCTCCGTCTCAAGCAACCTCTTTAAGACGTGGTTCAGCAGAAGATGCGACCCGGACTGATCAATTACCTGAAACGTCTTGCCCGAACCAAGGGCATAGCTCGCCTGTACGTGCATGTCCGCCGTCATGGTGCGACCAAGGCCGTGGAATTCGACGTGGTAGTGCCTGACCGAGGTGAAGTGTTTCAGGTGCTCAGCCCGAAGCTCATTTTGCTGAACCATCCGGCGCACGATCTCCTCGGGCGACGGTTGAATCGCCACCGATTGCGCGACGACTGGGGGAGAGCCGGCCGCAAGCACAAGAACGACCGCGCTGAGGAGTAAATGCGTCTTCCTGCTCATTCGGCCCCGAACCATTTGCACCAGGCGTACGGACGACGCCCTAGTCGGCTGCATACGCTACCTCGACCTTGTCATCCGGAACCCTGAGGCTGCGCTCCAACTCCGCGAGACGTGCCTCGATATCCAGTTCTTTTTTCTTGCGCTCGATAATATCCTCGCGGTACCGACGGAGGAAGTAGTCGATGGTTTCGACACGGATTCGTATGGAGCCAGTGGGCTTGTTCTCATCGAGATCCTTGAACGAGAAGTATGGAGTTCCGGATTCCTCGATGATCCCTTCAATAACTCCGTAAATCGGAGCATCGTGTCCGCATTTGAAACTCGACACTTCGAGAGCGACCAGATTCGGATGGCGGGCGGTGAATTTCGCGGCCCAGACCTTGTGGTTGGTGCTGGTTGAATAGCGATTCTTCCAAACGTCGCTGATGTCGAGCGGATGAGTAATGACGCCGGCACGTACTTCGTCGCCAAAGAGTCGTTCAAGCATGTCTTCATCGATAGGAAGAGTGCTCTGGGAGAAGACCGGATAGCCAAGCTTCTGGAATTCCTCCATGATTTCGTGGTTGAGGCCGGGATCGTGGTGGTAGACGCGCCCGAGCATCACGATACCGATGCGGTCCTCGCGTTCAAGCTGATCGAGTGTTTCGCGCGCCTGGCGGCGAATGTCGGCCTCGTACTGGTCGAGCGCGTCGAACCCAACTGCCACGGCACGATCATTCTCCTCGCGCGACAGGCCGAGGAGCGGCGACCACGCCTCGTACATCTGATGCGCGCAGATCTTCCGGTCTTGCAAATTCAAAATCGGATCGAGATAGGTGATGCCGTTTTCCGTGAAGAGATCGCTCTCCTTGGTGAAAGCGGCCTTGACAGCGTTTGGCGTTGCCGTGACCGTCGGGCAGGCGTTGGAGCCGGTGAGATTCACGAGCGAAGTGTGCAGGATGTCGTACATCGGGAACCAGATGGCGTGGAGCGGCTTCTTGCTGTGCTTCACTGCTAGCAGGTTGTAGACATGCGCGATGCCGATCTTCGATGGATAGCAAGGATCGACCGCACCACGGCTCGCGCCGGCACGATAGAGGTCGGGCGTGGTGTAGTCCGAGTAGACGATGTTTTCAGCCTGGAGGCCGAGGCTGGCAAAGTAAGCGTTGAAAAGCGGGGCGTAGGTGTAGGTATTCAGCAGGCGTGGAATACCGATGCGCAGGTCCTTACGCTTCTCCATCAATGCCGCGCGTTCTTTCACAGCTCTTGAGGCAAACAGTCCTTTGGCGCTCGGAGTCGCATCGGCGACACTTGGAACGTCCCGATGACGGAACACTTCGCGCGCGGCGATATCGACAAAGTTGGGATTGGCGGCCTTGATCTTATCGATGTCAGCCTTGATGTCTTTCATATCGTTGAGGTCTTCGACCGAGCCCTTCTCGCAAGTGGAGATGATCAGGCGCTGTTCGCCCACGCGCAGCGGCACCTTGGTCTTGCGCGGTTGGAATTCCATTGTTGGCTTGGGCGGCTCGACTGGCTTTTTCGCACCGGGTGCGGCCTGGATCTGGATCAGTGGATCGATCGTCGCGCGGAACGAGGTTTTCTTCGTTGAACTGCAGCCACATCCGCCGCCGTCATCGTGAGAGTGACCAGAACTGCACGAAGAGCCATGCTCGACCGCCGGCAGATTCGCCTGGATCTGTTCGAGGCTGGGCAAGTTGCGACCTGCTGCTGCGACTTCTTCCGCCGTTGCGACACGATCTTCCCTGTCCGGTTCTGCCTTCCGCAACTCGCCTGTTGCTGACCCTCCGGTTACGTCCACATCGATAAAAGTACGGAGGCAGTTGTTCTTGCAGAAGTAGCAACGCGTATCTTCGTTTCGCGTGGTGCGGTAACGAATATTGCGTACAGCATCGAGACCGATGAAGGTGGTGGTCTTGCCCTTGCGCCACAAGCGCAGAGCCTCTTGCGCGGCACCGATGGCGCCGGATTCCCCGCAGTGCTCGTGAACGATGATCTCCGGTTCTTTGCCGTTGGCGCGGAAGCTTGAACGGATGAAATCAACCTCTGCCTTTACGACAGCAAGATTGTTCTGTGTGCCGCCCTGGAGGACAAATCGCGTTCCCAGTGTCGCGAGGTTCGGGATGCTGGCAACGTAGAGGAAGACATTTTTAGGAAGTACATCTGCCAGACCGGCAAGGATCTCTTCAGACCGCCAGCCTTGGCGCTGGAAGTTCACGATGTCCGATTGCATAAATACGGCGCAGCCATAGCCGAAGGATGGCATGGACTTCGCTGAGAAGGCGAGATCCGCGAAATCCTCGACCTTCATGCCGAAGCCTTCGGCAGTCGATTGCAAAAAATATCCGTTGCCGGCCGAGCACTGCGTGTTGAGCTTGAAGTCCTTGACGCGGCCGTCTTTCAGCACGATTAGCTTGATGTCCTGCCCACCGACGTCGACGATGACATGTGGATCCTGATAAAACTTCAGTGCGGATTCGGTATGGGCAACCGTTTCGACAAGCGCGACGTCGGCTTTGAGTACGTCTCTCAGGATGTCTTTGGCATACCCGGTGGTGCCCACGCCAAGCACTTCGAGACTGGCGCCGCGACTCTCTACCTGTTCGCGCAGCTTGTCGAACATCTCGATCGTGTCCTGGATCGGATTGCCATTCGAGAGCTGATAGGCCTTGCAAAGAATTTCGCCGTGCGTGTCGAGCAGCACAGCCTTTGTAGAAGTTGACCCGCCGTCAACACCTACGAACCCTGAAACGACCTCGCCTGAGCGAAAGTCTGCCGGAGTGAATTTCTTTCGTTTGTAATCAGACCGAAACTCGTCTAGCTCTGTGTTGTCCGCGACAAGGCCCTTGCCGCCCGATGCTGCTTTCTCTTCGGCTCGTCCGTAATCGATGTACCAGGCAAGCTTCTCGATACCCAAATAGTGGCCAACCTCCGGTTCTTCATCCTTCCCGAATTCCACTGAGCCCAGCGCTGCAAAATACTGTGCATTGTTCGGAACCTTGATCAGATCTTCGGGCTTCGTTCCTTCCGGAATCTCGACCTTGCGCTCTTTCCACATGCGCGGAATGTTCGCCTGCCACGCTTCTTTCATGCCGCGGATGAATGAATTCGGGCCGCCGAGTAGCAGCACGTGCGGACGCAGCGTGTTGCCCCGCGTGAGCACGCTCAGGTTCTGCAATACGATGGCCTCGAACAGCGAGGCCATCAGCTCGTTTGAGGGCGTGCCGGTCTTCTGCAAGCCGTTAATGTCAGTCTCGGCGAATACGCCGCATTTGCCCGCCACCTTGTGCAGCTTGATTCCGTGATACCCCTGATTCGCCAGCTCGACGGCTGGAATCTTTAGCTTGGCATTGATTTTGTCGATTACTGCACCGGTGCCGCCGGCACACTTATCGTTCATGGAGGGAATCTTCTTCTTGCGTCCTGTCTCCTCGTCGTCTTTGAAAACGATGATCTTGGCATCCTGACCGCCGAGTTCGATAACGGAATAGACCTCAGGGTGCAGTTTTTCGACGGCCAGCGCCACTGCGTGGACTTCCTGCACGAACTTGGCGCCAATCATCTCGGCCAGCGTTCCGCCCCCAGAACCCGTAATGAAGATCCGCGTATTTTCGGGCGAAATGCCTGCTTCGGCTTCCATGCGGCGAAGAAATTCAAGCACCTTCTCCGGCTGGCGAGTTTCGTGCCGTTGATAGTCCTGCCAAAGGGTGGTATCGGTTGCGGCATCCACCACGATGGCCTTTACTGTCGTCGAGCCTACATCGAGCCCTACAAAAAACTGCTGCATCAACGTTTCTCCTTGAGTCCGGTCAATACCGGACCCTGTTCCGACGACCAGAGCGAAGATAGATCGGCCGATAATTACGAGGCGCCAGCGCTTGCTGAAGATGCGCTTTAAAGACGCCCAGCAGCCACGCGTCCAGCAAGATGCCAATCAGGAGCATCGCAACAGCCAGACACCCATCCCACGTGCTTCGTACTGGGCCGCGCATCTACGCCACCTGAGACGCCATGGCAACCCGTGTACGCCGGCGATAGGCCCGATCCCTATCCATCAGATCGCTGACGTGCCAGGCAAACTGAGCGGCTGTTCCAGCGATGCCTTTGCGATGCGGGACCTTGTACAGTCCGCGGCGGAGCTCAGGATGCTCTGCGACATACCCGCGCAGATCTTCGAGCGACTTGCCGGTCTTCTTAAGCACCCCGTCGAACTCTGCGCGAGCTTTCGCCTTGGCTTCGGCCAACGCCATCTGCACGCGGCTGTGGGCGTTCACTTCGCCTTCACCGGACGTTTCAATGGGCAGAAAGATCATGTCTTTGAACTTGCTGACGACGCGGGATTGCACCCCGTCAGATTGCGTGGAGGGCATACAGCCGAAAGGTTTGAGCGCGAGAACCATGTGGCAGAGATGATTGACGGTGTAGAAGATGTTCTTGCCGACTTCCATGTGACCCTCACCGCCGCGCGCAAGCTGGTGATAGAAAGGATGGGCGAGCCGAGCCAATTCGGATTGCGGCACAAGATGATGGCCCGTGTCGCCCATGTGGCGGATTATCCGGTGATAGAAATAGGTCCACATGGCGCTGCCGATGTTGAGGCCAACGCTTTTCTTCAGTAGCGACAGCTCATTGACAGTTCGTTTTTTCAGCTCATACCACCTGGGGTCGCGATATGGAGCCTGCGCCTGGGCGCGCGCCTTGGCACCCTCTTTCGCGACGTACATCATGTAGTCAATCCAGGTCGCGATCGGCTCCACGAGGACCTGTGCACCCTCTTTCTCAAGGAAGGCGAACATATTGAAGTTGCCATCGCCTTCGGTTGTCTGCGCCCAGAACTCGCCGGTAATCTTGATGACAGGCTTGATGCGCAGGCGATCGACCTCAATGGAATCGATCCTGTCGCGGCAGGCATGCAACGCGTCGACATACTCCTTGCCGTAGAGGTTGTGCGCAACTTTGCCGAGCGTGCAGCCGATGCCCTCGATCTTTTTGTACTTTGCGAGGATTGGCTTGGCCCAGTGGGGCGCGGCCTCTGTGATGTGCCAGCGCTTGCGATCGCGAAGGGTATCGGTCAGAGTGGTAACTGCTTCGCGAATCACGCGATCCGTTTCACCCTTGTTCACCTCGAAAGGACGAACCTGGTAGACCAACTCGTTGATGACATCGCCGAGATTCAAGGCATTCAGCATGCCCATGCCGAAGTCGACTGAAAACTTGAGGCCGGGCTCGCCACTGGCGGCCTTGATGCCGTCGGTTTGCTGGAAGAGCAGGACACGGAAGCCTTCAAAACCGGAATTCTGCAACGCGAAGCGATATTCGGCTTCATACATGCCGAAGCGGCAGGGACCACAGGAACCAGCTGTGAAGAAGACGTAGTTGTCGATGATCTGCTGGCGCGAAAGGCCCTGCTTCTCAAGGCCTTGCAGGTAGCGCACCAGGTTTCCGACGGTGAAGTAAGTTGGATTGCACTGTCCGTTATTGCCGTATTCCTTGCCTGCCTGAAAGTCCGCCACAATGGGAGTGGGGATGTTTTCACAGTGGTATCCGCTGCCGTGAAACACGGCCTTGATCATCTCTTCGTGCTTCCAGGTGAGGCCGCCGAATAGGATGGTCACCCGATCTCGCTCTGCCGCAGTAAAAGTTCGTTCCACAGGTTTTTTGAATTCATGCATTCGGGCTAAGCCCGCTTCCGCCCGCAGGCGCGCCCGTTCCGCATCAATCCGGGCCTGAATCTCCATCTCAAAATCCGTCTGGACGACCTCTCGGTTCAGTGTCGGCATAGTCTCTCCTTGGGGAATAAGGATTGAAATTGTGTCTTACTGAATTAGCCGGGAATGAGTGAGTTACATCTGTCCCTTCATTCCTTGGAAACCATGAGCGAGTTGCTTGAAGAAGTACTTGATGACGCGCTGGTCGTTATAACACCAGCCGAGGATGTGGTTGAGCGTGGAAAAGCAGTGGGTCTGGCAGCTTTCCTTCTGCTTGTCTAGTTGCTTGGTATCGAACCTGTGGTTGCCTACAACGCCCCAGTCATAGCTCGCGTTGTACATGGGGAAGCATGGCGCAAGGCTGCCATCGACACGGATAATCATTGAGTTTTGACCGGCGCGGCAATTCCACGGGAAATGATTGCCTTTCATAAAGGAGACCATCTGCCACAGTCGCGCGTTGGAGTTCACCATCTTGTAGCCGGAATCCTGTTTCTCGGTTAGCCACTGAATGGTTTGCTCAACCGCCGGCCAGTCGTCCCTCGTGATGTAGGTGACGTTGTTTTCAGCGTGCTTGAAATGCTCATCCTGTTCAATGAGTGGCGACTCGTTGATGTGGTAATCGGTCGCAATGCCGTTATCGTGTGCAATCTCTGTCAGTTGCCGCACGTCATCCAAATTGTTCCGGCAGATGTTGATGTTAAGGAAGACGGAATAGCCATATCCGTACTGCTTGCGCACCAGGTAATCAAATTGTTTGCGTATCGGCGCGAGAGCTTTTGGCAGTCCTTCCTTAATGTCCACTGCGTCCACTGCAATGTTGAATGTGGACATTCCCGCATCGGCAAGCTTGTCAATCACATCTGTACGCAAGAGGCGAGCATTGGTGGGGAGATAGATCCAGAAATTCTTCTTGGCTGCGTAGTGGGTAATGCGGTGAATCAACTCTGGCCGCAGAAGGGGTTCACCACCCATGAATGCCAGAACGCGACAGCCCGTGCCATGTAGCCAGTCAATGGAACGCTTCGCAGTATCCTCTGTCATTCCTTTGACTTTGTTGTCGAATGCCCAGCAGTAGTGACAGTCAAGATTGCATTTGAATTCCGTAAAGAGGTATGCAATCAGCGGATGGAAATCGCCTGACGCTACGCGCGAGCGTATGTAGGGGAAGAGCCAGCCCTGCATGGTGTGGTAGATCTGGCCAGACGTCCAATGCCGCTTCTCAGGAGGTCTCCAGGTGCTGTCGTTCTCAATGGGTCCAAGCAATTCGGGATGTTGAGGAAAGACAGGATCTGGAAAGCGTTGAGGAATTCCTATCGGTTCAAACTCAATGCGATCGCTCACCGGAGTGGTAAGCAGCTGGTGCAGAGGAACATCGAGACGGAACGACGACCTCTGCTCTTCTTGCGGCTGATGCATGGGGAAGATCTCCGCGTATGAAGTTGCTGGCTTGCGCTATTTCAGATGTGTTTGCCGGATTGCCCGCGATCTATCTTGCCCGCCCGAGACTGGGCTTTGGACAGAGAGATGCTCCACAACTTTCCTGGTTTCGCATTTTCTAACTGCGGTCGCACCGCTTCGCCGAAAATCTTTTTGATACTGTCCAAGCCGTTATCTTCACGTCAAAAAAAAATTGCACAGTCACGACCTCACTACTGCCGATTAAGCCAGAACACATGAACAGCTTCCATTGGACATAGGTATGGTTCGATACCTTGGTATAAATAGGACACTCGTGTTGTGTGGATTTGGCGCAGTCAGTGCTTGGTCTGTGGACCTCGGACGCATCTGATCGAGATTGACGTCCGGCGCTGGAACTCCACCGCTCCATCGATAAACGGGTTCCGCCAAACTCTGCAGCAAGAATGCGCTGGCAGCGGCCTCTTGGCGGAAAGGCTTATGATCAGGTCTGATGCGAAGTGCGGCAGCAATATCGTTTGTGTCCGTGCTGTGGCTGATCGCGATTCCCTGCAAAGCCTGGCAGGAAAATACCTTCAGGCTTGAAGGAGTCGTTCGCGACAGCGGTGGCCGTGAGATCCCTGGAGTTTCCGTTCGACTGCAGTCCCAGGGTCACGACCGGTCGGAGGAGCGAACGACAGATTCGGCCGGGAGCTTCGTTTTCGCAAGCCTGAGCGCCGGAATGTATGTGGTAAGTGCAGGAAAAGGCACTGAACGCAGTGGTGAAGTGTCGGTCAGAGGAAAGGGCGGCGCGGTAGAACTCGTCGAGCTGAAGCTGACCAACAACCCGAATCACACGAGCGACCAAAGCAGCAACAATGGAAAAGCCGCTGAGATGGGATTTTCTGACCTGCCGAATTTTACGGTCGCAGCGGTCACAGATTGGACTGCTGCGGGCGGACATGGTTCTGACACCAGCCTGCGAACCAGTGAGTCATTAACGCGAGAGACGATGCAATTGAAGCCGGCACCGAATAGCGGATTGTCGTCCGCGGGTGCCGCAAACGGTACCGAACAACACTTGCGGAAAGTACTGGATGCCTCGCCCCGCGACCTCAGGGCGAACGAAGAGCTCGGCCGTTTCTATTTAAAGGAAGAACGCTATTCGGATGCGGTCGCTCCTCTTGAGACGGCTTACGACCAGGACCCGACGCAGAAGGACAATGAGTACGAACTGGCGATTGCGCTGAATCGAAGCGGCGAGACGCAACAGGCGCAAGTTCATGTGGATCGTTTGCTCGCTGCAGGAAACAAGCCGGAGTGGCACAGGCTTGCTGGTGAAATAGACGAAAAGCTGGGCAACCCACTTGGGGCGGTTCATGCATTCGAACGTGCGGCAAAAGAGGATGCAAGCGAAGAGAACTATTTTGCATGGGGCACAGAACTGCTGAAGCACCGCGCGATCTGGCAGGCGAAGGATGTCTTCGAGTCCGGAGTGAAGGCTTATCCCAACTCTCCCCGGCTTTTGACTGCTCTTGGTACGGCCTTATTCAGCGCGGCCCTGTATGGGGAGGCGGCGCAACGCTTGTGCGAGGCTTCGGACCTCATCCCGAACGACGCCGAGCCATACCTCTTCATGGGAAGAGTAGACATAGCGGCGCCAGATCCTTTGCCGTGCATCGAAACCAAGCTGCGACGATTTCTGGATCTGCAGCCAACCAATGCCTTGGCCAACTACTACTATGCGATGGCGTACTGGAAGCTGCGCGGAAAGAATGCGGACGCCGAGGTGCTGGAACATGTGCAGAAGTTGCTGAGCAGGGCTGTGGAATCTGATTCGAAATGCAGCAGTGCGTATCTGGAGCTTGGCGTGATACGCGCATCGCTGTCCGATTTTCAGGGGGCAGCGGAGTTCTATCAGAAAGCGATTGAGGCAGACCCTCTTTCGACCGAGGCACATTACCGGCTGGGGGTTGTGTACGACCGGCTAGGCGAGAAGGTCAAGGCCGCACAGGAACTCCAACTCCACGACGAACTCGAGAAGACACAGGCCGCCGCCGTGGACCGGCAGCGCCGGGAAGTGAAGCAGTTTCTAGTAGAGGTGGGTGGAAACGGAGAGAACAAGACCACCCAGCCATAGAAGCCTCCGAATTCAGCAGGTCATCCAGGCGGATGTGCCGCGATGATCCCTTCACCTTCTCGAATCGTCAGGATCTGATTTGCCTTCACGTTATTGAATCGCTCGATCTTCTGGGTAGTCGGCCACTTCACCTCAATCGCATCAACCACCTTGCCCGCGCCCAGCCCGAAGTGAAGCCGCAGATCATTCTGCGACATTACGCTGGCTCCGCTCTGTACCTCACCCATCTGCACATGTTTCCCGGTGATCACGCGAACACGAGCGCCAATCGCTGTCCGGTTGCACTTCGTCCCGACAAGTTTCAGCTTGATCCAGTTCTGCTTGTTGCCGCCCACGTTATGGAGAAGCGACGGCCGGTCATTCATGTTGAGGATCAGTACATCCATCCCGCCGTCGTTGTCGTAGTCACCGAATGCGGCGCCCCGGCTTGAGAAGCGAGCCGTGATGCCTGGTCCCATTGCTGCGGATACATCCTTGAAGTTTCCGTTTCCAAGATTTCTGTAAACAAGACGGGGATTTTTGAAGCTCTCGCCGAAGTGGTAGTTGTCTATCTCCGGGTAGACGTGCCCATTGATCTGCACAATGTCCGTCCACCCGTCATTGTCGTAGTCGATGAAACCGCAACCCCAGCCAACGTAAGTATTGTTGATACCTACGCCGGAATTGAGCGAGAGATCGGTGAATGTGCCATCGCCATTATTGTGGTAAAGGTTGCTGGTATCGTCAGCGAAGTTGGTTTTGAAAATGTCGAACCAGCCGTCACAGTCATAATCTGCGACAGCAAGACCCATTCCAGCCTGCTCGTGACCATCCGCGTTGTAAGCGCATCCTGCCATCACCGCGATATCGGTGAAGGTGCCATCGTGATTGTTCTGGTACAGGATGCTGGGCATCGAATCAACAGCCACATAAATGTCGGGCCACCCGTCATTGTCGTAGTCGCAGCAGACCGACGTAATGGAATAGCGCGGACCGGGCTTCAGGATGCCTGCCTTCTCCGAAACGTCAGTGAACGTGCCGTCGCCATTGTTGTGGTAGAGGATATTCGTGTCGCCCGGGAGCCCACGCGGCCCGCACATGGTCGGTACACCCTTCCATTGGCAGAAACTTGCGTTATCGATGGATGGCGGATTGTCCGGATCAAGATGGACGAAGTTGCAGACAAACAGATCAAGATGGCCGTCGCGGTCGTAATCGACGAAACTGCATCCTGTTCCCCAGCGGCCCTTGCTCTGCGAAAGCCCGGCTCTGTGTGTAACGTCGGTGAACGTTCCGTTGCCGTTGTTGTGGAAGAGGATGTTGTGTCCCCAAAACGTGCAGAACAAGTCGTCCCAAC